>Ga0307477_10002557_pt1 | contig 13986 bp, 14 predicted proteins | sample atmos_gasesECM2C_FD_203316 | JGI IMG/M metagenome (GOLD analysis project Ga0307477, IMG submission 203316) | Hardwood forest soil microbial communities from Morgan-Monroe State Forest, Indiana, United States - atmos_gasesECM2C_515 | ecosystem: Environmental > Terrestrial > Soil > Temperate...
CCCGGGGGGGCACTTGACGATTGCGAATTGCGCGCCGGAGCATCTGGGGGCCGTCATTGCGAAATTGGAGCAGGCGGGAGCGGCGATTGAGATTGTGGACAAGAGCACGGTGCGCGTGCGGGGTGCCAAGAAACTGGTGGGGTCGGATATGACGACGGAGGAGTATCCCGGGTTTGCGACGGACATGCAGGCGCAGTACATGGCGCTGGCGACGCAGGCGGAGGGGACGTCGGTGATTAGGGAGAAGATATTTGAGAACCGTTTCATGCATGCGAGCGAGATGATTCGAATGGGGGCAAATATTTCGATTGAGGGGCACACGGCGGTGGTGCATGGGCCAGCGCAATTGTCGGGGACCACGGTGCAGGCGTCGGATTTGCGGGCGAGCGCGGGGCTAGTCCTAGCGGGGCTGGTGGCAAGCGGGGAGACGTTGATTGAGCGGGTTTATCACATCGATCGCGGATATGAGGGGATTGTGGAGAAGTTACGCGCAGTCGGAGCAGACATCGAGCGCGTGCATGGGATGGGTTCGTGAGGTGACTCGAAGTGTCTGAAGGGGCTTTTTCATGGAAGAACTGAGAAGGAAGGCTGGAAGTCTGACAGCGCTCGAAGACTATACAGCCAACGTTGAAGAAGACTATATGGACCAATTGGATTTAGACAAGGATGGCGTAGACGAAATCGTGACGATTTCCTGGTATTACAAGTCTTGGGATTACACCATCGACAGAGAACGGAAGGGAATGTGGCAGAAGGTCTATCAAGGTGGAGGTGTGGGCTGTTGAGGGGTGGGGGCGGAGATTGAACGGATCCACGGGACGACCGAGCGCCTGGATTGAGAGCCTCGGCGAGCTTCCTGATGAATCTAAAGTACTTACTCGCTAGTACGAGATTCCCATTTGCGCCTCGAGCGCCGGAATGATACGTTTCCTGCCTCATGAAATTGGAATCGCTGTGGGGCATTGCTGCTGCCTTAGGCGGGCTCTCTTCGCCGTCTGTTCCTGCGAATATTGCAAATCTGCGTTTGCGCACCAAACTGCTGCTGTCGTTTGTGCTGCTTTGCGCAGGACTCACGTGCGCGACGCTGCTGGTGGTGCGGCAAAACGCGCAGGCGCAGATGCAACACCAAGTCGAGCAGGATGTGCGCACGGCCACGCTGATGTTCCAGGTCATGGAGCACCAGCGGCAGGCAGCTCTGAGCCACAAAGCGGACTTGCTGGCGTCGCTGGCATACATGAGGAATGGGGACAGCACGGCGATCCAAGAGGCCAGCGAAGACCCGTGGAAATCGGATGAATGCGACATGTTTGCCCTGGCCGACAAGAGGGGCAAAATTGTGGCGTTGCACTCGGCGACCACGACATTTCCGACGGCAACCGCGCAGCAGATGCTGAATCGCTCGCTCGGCAGCGGCAGCACGGCGGCGTGGTGGATGAATGACAAGAATGTGTACCAGGTGGTTCTGCAGCGCTACTACGATGGCCCTCCAGTAAAGAACAATTTGCTGGGGACGGTGGTGGTAGGCCGCTCCATGGATGCGCGCGCAGCCAGCGAATTGGGCCGCCTTTCCTCAAGCCAGATCCTCTTCCGTTACGGCAAAAACGTAGTAGTGAGTTCGCTGTCGAGCCTGCAGGAGCAAGAGGTGACCAGGCAGATACAGGACCAGCGGGCAGAAGAACAGATTTACATCGGAAATGAACGGTTTTTGACGAATTCGGTGGACCTCGCGCCGGGCTCCCCCATCCGGGCAAATATCATCCTCCTGAAATCGTACAAAGAGGGGGTGGCCGACCTGGAAAGGCTCAACCGCCTGCTCCTGGGATTGGGGCTGGTGGCGGTGCTGGCGGGAGGGACGCTGGTGTACCTGATTTCGGATACCTTCACGCGGCCACTGGCAGTGCTTTTGAAGGGAGTGCATGCACTGGAGGCAGGGAATTTTGCATACCCGATCGAAGCGCGCGGAGGCGATGAACTAGCGGAAGTGACCCGAGCGTTTGACGGGATGCGCGGCACGCTGCAGCGGAACGAGGCGCAGAGGGGACAACTCGAAGAACAACTGCGGCAAGCGCAGAAGATGGAAGCGCTGGGTCGCCTGGCGGGTGGAGTAGCGCATGACTTCAACAATCTCCTGACGGTGATCAAGGGCCATGGCGAATTGCTGATTGACCGAATGAAGCCGGCGGACGCCACGTACGGCAGCACGCAACAGATTGTGAAAACCGCGGACCGGGCGGCTTCGCTGACGCGGCAACTCCTAGCGTTTAGCCGAATGCAGGTGCTGCAACCAAGAATCCTTGACTTGAATGCGCTAGTGGCGGACATGAGCAAATTGTTGCGGCGGCTGGTTCGCGAAGATATCGAATTTGGCTTCCGGCTGGGCGATTCACTGGGGCGGGTAATGGCGGACCCGGGACAGATCGAGCAAGTACTGTTGAACTTGAGCGTAAACGCCAGCGACGCCATGCCGCACGGGGGAAAATTAACGATTCAGACGCAAAGATTGATGGTGGATGAGGCCTACGCCGGTGCGCGGCCGCCACTGCGACCGGGTGAGTATGTGCAGTTGGCGGTGACGGACACTGGCCATGGAATGGACGCGGCCACAAAGTCACGGATCTTCGAGCCTTTTTTTACGACCAAGGAGTCCGGCAAAGGAACGGGGCTTGGCCTGGCAACGGTATATGGTGTGGTCCGACAGAGCGGCGGTTTTATCTGGGTAGAATCCTCGCCGGGGGAGGGTTCACGATTTGAAGTATATTTGCCACGAGCCGTCGAGAAACAAAAGGCTGTTTCCTGGGAGCGAATCCCTGCAAGACCCAGGCAGGGAACCGAAACCATCCTTGTGGTGGAGGATGAAGACGAGGTCCGATCACTGGCGTCCGAATTCCTGCGGTCCGCTGGTTATAATGTGCTGACAGCGAAGGACGGGCTGGAAGCGCTTGAAATCTCCAAGCGCCGCGGGAGCACGATTCAACTGCTGCTGACCGACATTGTGATGCCCAAAATGCGAGGAACGGAGCTTGCGCAGGAGATGAGGGCGCGCTTCCCAAACTTGAAAATCGTTTATATGTCCGGCTACCTGGAGCAAGACACGTTCGGAGGGGAAGCGCTGGAAAGAGCGATGGTGCTGCAGAAGCCCTTCTCGCGCGACACGCTTGTCGCACAAATCGGCGAGGCGTTTAAAGACAAGGGTCGCCGAGAGGCGATGCTGGGCGAGATTTCTCGCTAGCCGCCGGTGCGCATGGAGCGCTGGCAAACCAACCCACCCCCTACTCTCGTAACTTGAATTGCACTAATTGTTCTAGAAATCAAACTCTTCATGAATCCTTCCGGATAGGCATAGAGTGCACGCAAATCCGAATAGAACCAATATGAGATTGGCAGATCGGATGAGGAAGGCACACAGGCAGGGTTGGCTCTGCAACAGACATAGCACACCGAAGTTTGGTACAATGCGCGGCACGATTTAGGCGCGGGTGCTCGCGGAGTTGTTGGGCGGCGCGGCCTGCGCAGGAGGCGAGCCATGGCAAGCGCGGGATTGGGTGCGAGTGTGAAGAATGCGGGTTTGCTGGCGAGGCTGGATGCGGCGATTGCGGAGAAGAATTTGCTGAAGCATCCGTTTTATCAGGATTGGCAGGCGGGGAAGCTGAGTAAGGAGGCGCTGCAACTGTATGCGGCGCAGTATTACCGGCATGTGGAGGCGTTTCCAGGGCACTTGCGGGTGCTGGCGGCGCGGACGGAGGGTGCGCTGCAGGGTTTGATCCGGGAGAATCTGGCGGAGGAAGAGAGTCCCGAGGGGTCGCATCCGAAACTGTGGCGCGATTTTGCGGCGGCGGTAGGTGTGGGCGAGGATGACATTACGTGCTGCCCTTCCCTGCCCGGGACGCAGGCGGTGGTGCAGAAATACCGGGAGATTTGCGGGGACCGGCCGGTGGCCGAAGCGGTGGCGGCGCTGTATGCGTATGAATCACAGGTGCCGGAGATTGCGACGACGAAGATTGATGGGCTGAAGAAGTTTTATGGGGTGACGCGGGCGGAGGGGCTGGCGTACTTCGAGGTGCACGAGGAGGCGGACAAGGCGCACCGGGCGGCTTGGCGGGGGTGGTTGGAGGAGCACGCTGGCGGAGATGAGGAAGAGATTATGAAGACCACGAATGAGGCGCTGGATGCGCTTTGGGGGGCGTTGGATGCGGTGCATTGTGAGAGGGAAGGGGTAATGAAGTAAGGAAGTAAAGCGGTAAGGACGAAGAAAAAGAATTAACGCAAAGAACGCAGAGGCACAGAGGTCACAGAGAAGAATTAAGAGCGAGTTTCTCGACCTCGTCGCTCCCCACTTGCTCTCCTAAACAAAAGGCCCCCGAATGTCGTCCCGGTCGGCCGCGATCGCGAGACTCCGGACGGGCCTAACCGGATGCGCGTGGCCGAATGTAGAGTCCGCTCTATTCAAACGTACATTTGAGAGGGTTCTTGTCAATAACGGAACTCGGCGGTGTGAGCCTTGCGGGAGTAAGAAAGGAAACAGGACGGCCCAAGGCCTGCGCCCCTGGGCAAACCAGAATACAACGGGAAGTAGCGGGCCGCCTCGGAAGGCGGCCCCTGCAAAGAAAGAATTGAATGGTTATTCGTGGGAGCCGGAGTCGCCGCCGTTGCCTTCGCCGCCGGAGGGGCTGGTGGTGCCGCCGCTGCCGGCAGCAGCTTTCTGCTGCTTTTCGCGGGCTTCGCGGATCAGGGCTTTGCGGGAAAGGCGGACCTTGTTGCCCTCGATGGAGAGGACCTTGACGAGGACCTGGTCGCCGAGCTTGAGCTCGTCGCGAACGTCGCGGATGCGATGCTCGGAGATTTCGCTGATGTGCAGGAGGCCGTCGGTGCCGGGGAAAAGTTCGACGAAGGCGCCGAATTCCGCGAGGCGAACGACTTTGCCTAGATAGGTCTTGCCGATTTCGGCGCTGGCAGTGACGTCGCGGACCATTTGCAAGGCCGCGTCGCCGCCGGCTCCGCTGGTGGAGAAGATGTGCACGGTACCGTCTTCGAGGACGTCGATTTTGACGCCGGTGGCTTCGATGATGGACCTGATCTTCTTGCCGCCAGGACCGATGAGGTCGCGGATTTTGTCCTGCGGGATTTTCAGCTTGAACAGACGCGGGGCGTAGGCGGAAATCTGTGCGCGCGCCTCGCTGAGGGCCTTCTCCATGGTGTCCAGAATCTGAAGACGGGCTTTCTTCGCCTGGGCAAGCGCTTCGCGCATCATGGCGATGCTAATGCCCAGGACCTTGATGTCCATCTGGAGAGCGGTGATACCCGCGCGTGTGCCAGCGACTTTGAAGTCCATGTCGCCGTAGTGGTCTTCGGCACCGGCGATGTCGGTGAGAATGGAGTATTTCTTGTCGTCACCGACGACTAGACCCATGGCAATACCGGCGCAAGCGGCCTTGATCGGAACGCCAGCGTCCATGAGGGCGAGTGAGCCGCCGCAGACGGTGGCCATGGACGAGGAACCATTGGATTCGAGAATGTCGGAGACGAGGCGCATGGCGTAGGGGAAATCCGCTTCGGGAGGAAGCAGGTTCACGAGGGCGCGCTGCGCAAGAGCGCCGTGGCCGATTTCGCGACGGCCGGGGCCACGAAGGAATTTCACTTCACCGACGCTGAAGGGCGGGAAGTTGTAGTGCAGCATGAAGCGGTTGAACTGGTCCTGCTCGAAAAGCAGGTCGAGGCGCTGCATGTCTTCCTTGGTGCCGAGGGTGAGGGTAGCGAGCGCCTGCGTTTCGCCGCGGGTGAATAGCGCGGAGCCGTGGACGCGGGGGAGCAAGCCGACTTCGCAGGTGATCAGGCGAATTTGGTCGAAGGCGCGGCCGTCGGGACGGCGGCGGGCGTTGAGAACGTCATCGCGGAAGATGTTCTCGCGGAGGCGCTCGAAGGCGCGCTTGGTGAGGTTGCGCTTCTCGTCCATTTCCTTCTTGGGCTCTTCGGGAATGGCTTTGAGGATCTCTTCCTTGAGGGCGTCGATGAGGTGGTAGCTTTCTTTCTTGGGATGCTTTTCGGTGTTCACGGCGTCGTGAAGCTTGTCGCCGTACTTTTTCTGAAGGTCCTTGTAGATGGCTTCGTCGAACGGGAGCGGCGGGACGACGACTTTCCTGGGCTTGAGCTGCGCGTGGAGCTCCTTAATGGCGGAGACGATTTTCTTGATTTGCGCGTGGCCGAATTCGAGGGCATCGGCGACGGATTCTTCGGAAACTTCGAGCGCGCCGGATTCCACCATGACGATGGCTTCCTCGGTGCCGGCGATGATGATGTTCATCAAACTTTTCTTCTGGTCCGCGACAGTGGGATTGATCACCAATTGGCCGTCCACCAGGCCAACGCGGACGCAGGCGATGGGCTTTTCGAACGGGAGGTCCGAGCAGTAGGCGGCGGCAGAGGCGCTGGTTACGGCGATGACATCGGGATCGTTCTCGCTATCCGCGGAGAGCACCATAGAGACGATCTGGGTTTCGTTGCGCCAGGATTCGGGAAACAGCGGGCGCATGGGGCGGTCAATCAGACGCGAGGTGAGAATTTCCTTTTCGGAGGGGCGGCCTTCGCGCTTAAAAAAGCCTCCGGGAATTTTTCCAGCGGAGTAGGTATTTTCGCGGTAATCCACGGTGAGCGGCAAGAAATCGCGGTCGTTGGCGATAGGAGCCATGCAAGCAGTGGTCAGAACGACGGTATCGCCGTAACGCGCGGTGATCGCGCCATTCGCTTGCTTGGCGATTTTTCCGGTTTCGAGGATGAGAGAACGTCCTCCGACATCTACGGTTACCTGGTGTGGTGCGGGTGCAATTCTATTTTCAGACATGAGCAATTATTTCCTTTGGCTCCGCGTTCGCGCGGAACATTTTCGGGCACGCTCGAGAAGCGAATCCTCTTTAGGGGTTCGCCAGCGAACGACCTTGCAAACTACGTTGGCCGCTTTGCAGCCACACAAGGAAGAAAAGAGGCTGGAAGAAGCGTGAGGCGGACGGAACGCGACGGTCTACACCACGAGAAACTCCGGCATTAAAGCAGCCGGATGCCTGACGACAGACTCCGTGTGGAATGTGTCACTTCGAGTGAACGCAGTGGATACCGCCCCATTGCTAATGGAAAAAAGGAGCGATTACTTGCGCAGGCTAAGACGTTCAACAATCTCGCGGTACCGATCCGGGTCGCGACGGTTGAGGTAGTCCAGCAAGCGGCGGCGCTTATTGACCATCATGATCAACCCGCGGCGCGATGCATGGTCCTTGACGTGGGACTTGAGGTGCGAGGTCAGATAGTTGATCCTCTCGCTAAGAAGCGCGATTTGCACCTCTGGCGAGCCTGTGTCCTTGACATGTGTCCGGAATTGTTCGATCAACGCTGATTTCGGTGCGCTCAAGTGCCCCTCTCCGTCGTCCCCTGAATTTTTCCTCTTCTCTTCGACCCATTCAGGCTAACACAATCGCGATAAAAGTGTAAAGCAATTGAAACAAGGGAGGGCGGAACGGCCTTACGCGATAGATGAACCCAAAGAGACCTCGACAACAACAAAAGCGGCTAGCCTTTGGCAAGTTCCCTGATCTGTTTGGCAAGTTTTTCGATCTGCTGGGCCTTTTTGACGACGGAGAGCGAGAGGGTGGAGTTCGCATCGGTGTGTTCGACCTGTTCCTTCAGCTCGGAGATCATCTCGTAGAGCCGGGAAACATCGGACTTAATCTCTTCCTGGTTCTGCTTGTTGATGACCTTGGAATCCGTGGTAACTGGGGGGCCCTTCAGTCCAGGAGGGAAATTGCCGTTGGGCGTATTGGGCGAGGGTTTCGGCTGCGGCGGCGAGGGGTGGACCCCCGGAGCTTGCATGGCGAAGAGAAAAGGTTCGAGCGCGAAGACGCTGGCTGCGCCGACGAAGGTCATGAACAGGTGACGCCTGGATTCCGGCATAGGTCCCTCCTGAAGATCGTGCCGCGGTTTGATGCGGAGCTGGACAATGCCTAGGTTTAGACCTTTTTTTGAAGTTTCGCAAGCATGCAACAGAGATTGGGAGGAAACGAGCGGAGGTTTCAGCCGTCTCTTAAGATGGCGTGCGGTGGGAGTTGCGCTTGGCGTGCAAATTAGGTTCAATGCTTGGGCTCCGGCTAAGGAGGGAGAGAAACATGAGGAAACCACTGGCAGTTTTGGGGGTTGGATGTCTGACGCTGGGTTTGATGGCGGCGCTGGGATCGGCTCAAATGGATAAAGCAGCACGGCCGAGTCCAGCGGCGAAGGCGAGTTGCGCGCTGGGGGAAGGCAAAACGATCGCCGTGGACTATTCGAGTCCGCGCACGAAGGGACGAAAAATCTACGGTGGGCTGGTGCCATACGGAGAAGTGTGGCGGGCGGGGGCGAATGAGGCGACCACGTTTGTAACGACCACTGACTTGATGGTCGGCGGGCAACACGTGCCGGCCGGCAGCTACACGATTTTTACCATTCCGAATAAAGATAAATGGACGCTGGTCGTCAGCAAGAAAACGGGCGAATGGGGGGTTCCCTACCCCGGAGCGGACCAGGACCTGGTGCGCGTGGACATGAAGGTCTCGGCGTTGCCTGCGGCGTTGGAGAATTTCACAGTTGCGTTCGACAAGAGTGCTGGAGGATGCACGCTGCGAATGGACTGGGAAAAGACCAGGGCGTCGGTGGAGATCAGCAAGATGTAATTGCGCGGTGGATAGCGCAAGAGCGCTGGTGCGTTTACGCGATGCGGCAATTTGGGCGGGGCGGGCGAAGTGCCTGCTCCGCCTAAATTATTTGGATTAGGGCGGCGCTCGGAGGTTGGTGCTAGAGGCTGAGCTTCAGGCGGCTCATGCCGCGGTCCACGAGGATGACGGCGCCGATGACCATGGTGGCGGCGAGAAGCACGTTCAACGTGACGACCTCACCGGCAAAAAGCCAGCCAAGGAGAACAGCGACGATGGGGTTGATGTAGGTGTGGGTGGCGACGAAGGTCGGTGAGTAGTGCTCGAGGAGCCAGTTGTAGGCGGTGAAGGCTACAACAGAGCCGAAGATGATGAGATAGGCGAGGGCGAGCCAGGAGCGCGTGGAGACGGACGAAAGAGAGAATCCGCGGTATTCGCCAACTAGAGTGCCCACGAAGAGAAGCTGGAAGGAGCCGGCCAGCAGCGAGAGGGCGGACAAGAGAAGCGGGTGGCCGGAGAGATGCGACTTCCGGGAATAGATAATCCCCACAGACCAAGAAATTGCTCCGAGGACTACAGCGAGAGAGCCCAAGAACACGCCGGGTCCGGAATTCAGAGCGCTTCGGCCCATCAACAAGCCGACGCCTCCGAAGCCCAGAGCAATTCCGGCCAGGAGTTTTGCGTTCCAGTGCCACTGTTTGCTAACGATGGCGGAGAACAGGAAGACCCAGATCGGCTCGGAAGCGATCAGCAGAGAGGCGAGGCCGGAGGGCACTTTTTGTTCGGCCCAGTGGAGCGTGCCGTGACCGATGAGGAAGAAGAAAGTGCCGATGATGAAGCTGGCGCGGACTTGCGCCCAGGTGGGGCGCAGGCGTTTGGCAAGGCACCAGACAAGGAGAATCGTGCCGGCAAGTAGATGGCGGAGGCCGGCGGTGTAGAGCGGAGGGATGGTTTCCACGGCATAACGAATGGCGAGGTAGGTGGAACCCCAAATGAGGTAGATCGAGAGAAAGGAAAAGATGACCGTGGCGCGATGCCAGCGCGGGCGGGCTGGGGCCACTACGTTTGCAAGTTGCTGGACGGTTGCAGTGGAGTTGGCGGACATGGGGTCACCTATGAGCGGCGCGGCGCAGCGCCCTGCTGAACGTTCGAATTGCTGTAACGGCTTATCCCTGCTATGCTCATTACGTGATCCTAGTTGATTCCGTGTAACGAGTCAACTACTTTTATCTCATTACGGCAATGACGATCGACCACATTTTCCACGACCATGGATTCGGCAAGGTGGCTCCGTGGGTGGACCTCGTCAATAGCGAGGAATGGGATGGCTTCGGGAAACGCGAGGACCATCTTGCGGACCCGCACTGGCTGGCCGCGTTTCTCAAGCATTGGAAGCTCCCTCCCGTGCAGGCGAGCCGTGCTCCTCGCCGCGAATTGTTGGAGCTGCGTGGGTTGCTGCGCCACGCCGCCGAAAAAGTGGCTGCGGGACGATCCCTGGGATCGCAGGAGATCTCCGCACTGAACCACGCTTTGAAAATACCGGCCCGGCAGAGGCTGGTCCAGCACCAAAATGGTTTTCGCTCTGAACTCATGCCGGTGAAGAGTGATTGGAGTTGGGTAATCGCGCGGATTGCGGCGTCGCTCGGGGAGATGCTGGCGAAGGGTGACGCGGAGCGCGTCAAGATTTGCGCCAACGGGGACTGCCGCTGGGTTTTCTATGATCCGACGAAAGCGAGGATCAAGCGGTGGTGCAAGGACAGCACTTGCGGCAACCGCGCGCGCGTGCGACGCGCACGAGCCGCGCAAGCGCGAAAAGCTTAGCGACAAGGCTCTCTGTCCGCAGGTATGCGGACTTTTATCTTGAACGGACTTCAGGAATTCTTTGGGCGCACGAGGGCCAAGAATTCGTCGCGGGTTTGCTTGTTGTGGCGGAAGGCGCCGAGCATGGCACTGGTGACGGCCTGGCCGTGCTGCTTTTCGACGCCGCGCATTTGCATGCAGAGATGGCGGGCTTCGATGATCACGCCGACCCCCTGGGGGGCGATTTTTTCCTCGATGGCGTGAGCGACCTGGCTGGTGAGGCGTTCCTGAATTTGCAGGCGCCGCGCGAACATGTTGACCAAGCGCGCGATCTTACTCAGCCCGATCACGCGCTTTTCCGGCAAGTAGGCGATGTGCGCTTTGCCGAAGAACGGCAGCAGGTGGTGTTCGCAGAGGCTGAAGAACTCGATATCCTTGACGATGACCATTTCGTCGTAGGCCACGCTGAAGGTGGCGCCGTTGAGGACGTGGTCCACGTTCTGGTGGTAGCCGCTGGTCAAAAACTTCAGCGCTTTCTCATAGCGCTCGGGCGTCTTGCGCAGGCCTTCGCGGTTGGGGTCTTCGCCGACGAGCTTGATGATTTCGCGCATGTGGCAGGCGATGCGGCGCGCGTCAAGCTCTTTGGTGTCGGCGTCGTTCAACAGAATTTCTTCCGTCGGTTTGGTCACTGGAGGTTCCCTTCTGAGGCATGTCCGGCATATTCGAAGCTGTTTTTCCCGGTCTCTTCGACGCGGATGCGTTCGAGCTTCGCGCTGGGGAAAGATTTCAGTCGCTCGAAGATCTCGATGCACAAATTCTCGGTGGTGGGCACGGTGTCGCGGAATGCCGGTACGTCTTCGTTGAGAGACTTGAGATCGAACTCATCGAGCATGTGGCGTTCTACAAATTCGTCGAGGTCGGCGAGATTGGCGATCATGCCGGTGGCCGGGTCGACGTCTCCGGAGAGGGTGACTTCCACGACATAGTTGTGGCCGTGGCCGTAGGGATTGTTGCATTTCCCGAAGACGCGGCAATTCTCCTCTTCCGTTAGATGCGCGGAGTGCAGGCGATGTGACGCGGAAAAACGGTAGCGGCGGCCGAGTTCGATCTTTAGTGGGCTGCTCATGGCTTCCCTGCCGCGCTGGCGCCGTTGCGGTAGCAATCGGCAAAGAGATCGGGCGACTCGTAGAGGCGCACGCGGTGCAATTTGCCCTGGGTGATTTTCGGCTCGAGCAACTGCCAGATCACGCGCGAGATATTTTCACACGTGGGAATCTGCCCGGCGAGCTCCGGGACTTCGTAATTGAGATGGCGATGGTCCATGCGCTGCATCACTTCGCGCTCCAGGATGTCTTTCAATTCCTTGAGGTCGAGCACCATGCCGGTGACGGGGTCCGGCTCCCCTTCCACGGTGACTTCCAGGATGTAATTGTGGCCGTGGCCATGGGGATTGTTGCACTTCCCAAAGATTCGATGATTCTCCTCCGGCGAAAGATCCGGATTGTTATAGAAGTGCGAGGCGGAGAATTCAATTTTTCGACTGAGAAGAATCATAAGAGTTCGTCTATTTTACCGCCCTGGGGGCTGGAATGGAGTACTCGCGGCCTTTCCACTCGATTCTTCCGTTTGCATGGCTCCGATAGGAGGCCCAGAGCACGCCGACGTACAGCACTACGGCAGGAACGTAATAAAAGATGAGGGAAAACGGATATTGGTTACGTGCGAGGTCGAGGCCGTAGCTGGTCTGGCGGGCGATCAGGAATAAAACTCCGATGAAAAGCAGAAAGGGATATTTCCATCCGGCGAGGAGCAGCAGAAAGGGGATCCAGGGCAGGCTGGACTCGGTTTCGCGGAGGACGGTCCAGGGCGTGCCACCCATCAAGCGGTAGAGATTCTTTTTCCAGCCCTGCCACATAGCACGGAACGAACGATACATGCGGACACGGACGATGCCTTTGCCGGAGGCGAACCAGATGCGATGGCCGGCGGTTTTTGCGCGGATGGCGATGGCGACGTCCTCGAGGATTTCGCCGGCGACGGCGGCGTGGCCGCCGATTTGGTCGTAGACGTCGCGGCGGATCATCAGGAACTGGCCGTTCGCGGCAGCGCCGCTGGATTTCGGGTCATTCACGGCTTCGTAGGAAAAGCGATTGGCGAGCCGCAAGTAGATGTAGGGAAGCAGGGACTTTTCGTACCATGTGGTGGTGATCTGCTCGGGAGAAAAGGATACCAAGGCGGCGTTCTTTTCGCTGACAAGCTGAAGTGCTTGCGCGGCGGAGTTTGGTTCGTGCTCGGCGTCGGCGTCGGTGAAGAGCAGCCAAGGACTTTTGGCTTGCTGCGCGCCGAGACAGAGGGCGTGGTTCTTGCCAACCCAGCCGTCTGGCAGGCCGTTCGCTTCGAGCAAATGCAGCTGGGGGATTTTTTCCATCAGGCCGCGGACGACCTTCGCGGTTCCGTCGCTCGACTGATCATTGACCACCAGGATTTGGCCAATTTCCGGCTGCCTTGCCAGTGATTCGATGCAGGTGGCAATGACCGCTTCCTCGTTGCGCGCGGGGATGATCGCGGAGACAGTGCCTGCCGCCAGCACTGGAACGATGGTGCCGCTTGGTGAAGGAGTGTGGGCGTCGCTGGTCATGATGTTATCGAGAAGGAGGGTCGTTTCCCCGTCAGGGGGCGGTTGGGTTAGTATAGCATTTGATGGTCATCCTTCGAAAAATTGCAGCTTGGGGAGTGGTGGCGATTGCCGCGCTGGTGGTGCTGTTTTTCGCGATGCCGTCGTACCGGCAGGGCGAGGCTTCGATGGCGGGCAAGACGGCGGAGGACTTCTCGATCGAGCTTTCCGGGAAGCCGGGGCATCTTTCCGATCTTAAAGGAAAGGTGGTGGTGCTGAATTTCTGGGCGACGTGGTGTCCGCCTTGCGTGGAGGAGACTCCAGCGCTCAATCGCTTGCAGAAATATATTGCGTCGCGCAACGGGGTGGTTCTGGGTGTGGCTGCCGACGAGGATCCGGCTGCTTACGAGAAATTCCTGCGGGACCAGGGCGTCGTTTTCCCGACGTACCGCGATCCTTCCACGAGAGACAATCATTCGTCGATTGCGCAGGAGTATGGCACTACGATGTATCCGGAGACGTATGTGATTGACCGGCGTGGAAAAATCGCGCGAAAGATTATCGGATTCCAGCAGTGGGATTCGCCAGAGATGCTGGCGTACTTCGATGCTATCCTCGGGCAGACGTAAGAGCGAAATCCAAGAGACAATCTAACGCAGAGACGCGGAGTACGCAGAGGGATCGCGGGGCAGAAGCGGAACACTGCCCGGTTCTGGTGCGTGGATTCACTATTCTCGGCGAAGTGTGCCTCTTAACATGGACGTTTTTTCGAGCTCATTCCTTAGAAAATCACTTCTAGGCGACTTGAGCTGCAGGCTCCAGGGTCACTTTGAAGCCCAGGCCTTCGAGCCGTTTGGTTAATCGCCTGCGCAGGGCCTCTGGGTTCAGGCGATCGAAGTAGTC
>Ga0307477_10002558_pt1 | contig 13980 bp, 10 predicted proteins | sample atmos_gasesECM2C_FD_203316 | JGI IMG/M metagenome (GOLD analysis project Ga0307477, IMG submission 203316) | Hardwood forest soil microbial communities from Morgan-Monroe State Forest, Indiana, United States - atmos_gasesECM2C_515 | ecosystem: Environmental > Terrestrial > Soil > Temperate...
CTCTCGTTGAATGTGAGGACCACGCCCGTGATCGAATGGATCGGACCGACGACGTCAACGCTCGTCAGCGCCGGCCCGGCGCTGAGGAGTTTTCGGGATTCGAGGGCTTCGATGGCTGCCTGACGGGAAGACGCCTTGTCGCGGCCAGGCCGCCGCGAATCCGACCGAAAATACGACATTCAATTCCTCTTACAACGATATCGGCCCGGTGGCGTCGTGAACGCAAGCTACCTCCACATGCCGCCGGGCGGCGATGATAACCGCAAATCGATTGACAAAAAAGCGGTGCTGGCGCCTGACGCCGAGGCTCGCGAGGGGTGTTAAACGCGAGGGCGCGACACGCGGTCTACATAGCGGTGTCACTCGAATTTCTGACAATCGTCAGGCGCTCTTGGCCGCCGCCGCGGCTTTCATCTCATCCATCGGCCCGAAGACCTCGCCGACGTGGTCGTTGAACAGGTTGCCGATCAGAAGGTCGGTCAGGTGGCCTTTGAGATGCGGGTGGGCGCGGACGAAGCGGCCGAAGCTGAAGCCTTCATAGTATTCGACCACCAGCCGCCGCATGCGGTCCATGCCGGCGCAGAAATCCGGGGCCCATTTGCCGAGCAGAGTGCCGGAAAGATCGCCTTTGGCGAGTCCTTCGACAACCGCGTCGGCGGCAAGCTGGCCGCTCTTGAGGGCGAGCAGGACGCCGGAGGAGTAGAGCGGATCGAGGAAGCCGAAGGCGTCGCCGCACAGCACCCAGCCATCCCCGGCGCAGGCGGAGGCACGGTAGCTGTAGTCCTTGGTCGCGTAGTAGCGGTCGCAGCGCGTCCCGATCAGGACGCGACGTTTGACCTCGGGGCAGTTTTCCAGCTCTTCGTTGTAAATGGTCTCGTGGTCGCGCCCGCCGGCAAACAGCTCATCGAACGGGCGGACGATCCCCACGCTGACGATGTCGTTGTGCAGCGGGATGTACCAGAACCAGCCCTTTTTTCCTTTGGTCTGGAGGACCAGCGTACACCCCTCATCGCGGCCGGCATCGCGGTAGGCGCCCTTCCAGTACGTCCAGACCGCCCCTTTCTTGAGGTCCTGGTCCTTCACCAGGAGATTGAATTTATTGCCGATCAGGGCACTCTGGCCGCTGGCATCGACGACGACCTTCGCGGCAACTTCCTCCTCCCGCCCGTCTTCGTACTGCACGCGCACGCCGGTTGCTCGCTCGCCATCGAAGAGCACTTCGCGCACCCGCACGCCCTCGCGAGCGTCCACGCCGTGCTCGCGGGCGTTGTCGAGCATCAGTTGGTCGAACTCGCTGCGCAGCACCTGCCACGTCTGCGAGCACTCGTGCGGGTTGTGATCGGTGAAATAGAACGGCTCGGAAAGCTTGCCGTGCTGGTTGACGAACTGCACCGAGCACTTTTTGACGAAATGGCTCCGCTTCATCTTGTCGAGCATGTTGAGCCGCTCAAGCACCCAGTAGGTTTCGGGGATGAGCGACTCGCCGATGTGGAACCGCGGGAAACGGGCCCGCTCGAAGAGGCGGACGCGATGGCCCTTTTGGGCGATGAGCGTCGAGACGGTCGAGCCGGCGGGACCGCCGCCGATCACGACGACGTCAACGGGCGAAGAGGACGGGCTGAGGGCGGCGGACATCAGGCTCTCCTTAATATGGCGCCGGCGACGGCTGCATCCGCGCAAGCCGGACACGGCCAACTCCAGATACTCGTCTGAACAAGTGTTGTACCATAGAAGTGTACGAAGCGCGCGCCGGACGCGGCAATTCCCCCGGCACAATGGGTTAGGCCGTCTGCCGGATTGCAAAATACGGCTGATTCATAAGCCCTGCTGCCAGGCCGGGATACATCCACGTGCGGCCGCCGACGGCGCTCAACTGAAAGTAGTATTGCAGCGGATAGGGACTGTCGGTGTACTGCGGGTCGATCGAGGCCTGTCGGCGCGCATCCGCCTGTTTCATCGGCATGTCGCGCCAGGCTTCGGCTTGGTTGATGTGCCGGTAACGGAGACGGCATTCCACGACTTGGACACCGGGATCGGCGTCCGCAACCATCAACTCGATCGCCAGTTCCCTGCCCGGCGTGAAATGAGCCGGAGGCTGGTGGGTGATCTGCACCGCGGGCCGGGGTGGCGGCGAAAGAACCGCGCGAATCGCCGCGGCCACCACATCCGCGCCGATTGCAATCTCCGGGCGCGTCTTCGCACCGACGGCGCGCTTCTCCATGTCGGCGATGTCATCGTCGATGGCCGCGAGCCGGTCCCGCCAGTGACCTCGTAATTGCCTCTCCAGGCCGAAAGTGATGTCTGCGACGTAATCCCCGCCAGTGCCGCCGGCGAAGGTTGACCACGCATCGCGGGCGGTGCGATATGCGTCAATCGCTTGGCGCAGCGCTGAAGCATCGCCGCTGCGATCAAAAATTGCGTAGAGCGCCGCCGCCCTCAGCTTCCACGCAAAGAAGCGGGCGATACCGCTTTGAATGTCGATGTCGCGAAGCACGCGGCGCAGGGCCGCCGTAGTCGCCTTTCTTCCGGCCAGCGCAATCTGCTTGGCCCCCGCCGCCATTTCCAGAAGCCATTGCGCCACCTCGGCCGGAGAATACTTCGCATCCGCCTGACCCTTGAGCAACGCCTCGGCAAAATCATCGACGCGCGAGAACAACTGCGGGTCGAGCGGGCTGACGGTGCCGAATCGTTTGGGGGAAGGGGTGTCGCCGTACGGATGCGGCCGCGTCCGATCCACGATCGGCATGTTCGTGTAGATCTCCGGCCAGAAGTTGTTGTTGGCGGCGGAAGGAAGATGCGCCGTCGTGATGAGCGGAAGAATGAGACTGGCTGACCCCAGACCTTTCTCGATCGCGTCAGCATCGACGCCGTACTCATTTTGCAATCCTCTTCGCCAAACATCCGGCCGGCAGTCGGGGTTGTACATGAGCCGGCCCCAGAGCCGGTACGAGTAGCGATACTTTTCCCAGTCCCCGCCGGCCGGTTTCAAGGAAGCATCGAGATAGGCATCGCGTCCGCCCGGCCGTCCCGAACCCTTGCGACCCTTGAAAGAAAGGGGCTCGAACAATTCCAGCCCCGTCGCGCCACAAAACTGCGACGCCCGTCCGTACGCCGCGGCCATGGCCGGGTTGCCCCACAGCAGCAGCCGCTGCGTGCCGGGCCACATGCGAAACAGCACCTGGTATTTGCGGTCTTCCCGCAGCAGATCGCCGTAGCCGTAGCGCAGAAAACTTCGCGACCCTGAGCTGCGCGAGAAGAACCCCTGCTCGTTTCTGCCGCCCCGCGGCAATTCGGTCGGCCGAATCCAGGCCTGATGGTACGGCAGGCCCATGTGCTCGGCCCAGAACTTGGGAGCGATGGTGATCGGCAGCCCGGTCGCCAGGGCGACGTCGATCATCTTCTGGTCCATCCCCTTGGCGTGCATGTCGATTCCGACGCGGCGGCCGCAGCGGACAACGCCGTCGAAAACGGTCCGCCAGAAGTCGTAACTCCCCTCGGCGACGCCGCTCTCGCCGTGAACGCGGAACGTCACGCCGCCGATGTTGGGACATTCGCGCAGGAGCGTCTGGAGAGCGTCGCGGCAATACGCCGCGTGCCGGTCCGCTGACAGGCCTTCGATCGTGTAATTGACGTCCGGGCTGTCGGTCCATTGGTAGGCGTGGGTCCAGATTCCCAGTTGAAAGTGCAGCCCGCGTGCAGCGGCCTGGTCACTCATGAACCGCAGCATCTCCAGGTTCCCATCGCGCTCGGAGTCGTTCAATCCGCGCACATGCACGTCGTATCCAGGCACGGCCAGCAGGAAGGGATAGGCGAAATAGAAATAGGCGTCGCGGATGCCTTGCGGAAAATCGTAGCCAAGCCCCAGCGCCAGGCTGAAGCGGTTGAAGCGATGGCTTACCAGCATCGTCAGGTAGCGTTCCCAGAACGAGCGATCGTTGAACCACGGTTTGTCTTCGATGTCGCTGCTGAAAAGCCTCATCATTCCGCGGACCCGGTTGGCAGGCGATTCGACGACGGGAGAGGAGATCGTCAGCGCGGAGGCGGGATCGTTTGCGTAAGCCGCCGCGTCGGCAATCTCTAACAGAGCGTAGACCAGCCCGCGGGCGTCCCGGCCGCTTGCAAGCAGGACAGTCTTTTCGCCGACGGCTCCCGGGGAAATCGCCAGCGATTCGGGAAGATCGGAAATCGAGGCCCGTTGCTTTTTGAGGATTTCCGACGTGATAGGTGCTTGCGCCCCCGCCGCGACGATGCAGATTGCTCCATCAGGTACGTCGCGAAGATCGCGGCCGACGTGAACATCCAATTGCCGTGCAACAAGCATCCGCCTCAGTTGCCCCGTCGCCCACTGCGCCGCCGGATTGGACGCCACGACATCGGCCGGATCGCTGACAATTACAACCTTTCTCGTGTCAGGTGACCGCACAACGGGTGCGGCTGTGTCCGCGCATCCGAACACGCCCCCCGCCGCGATGGCCAAACCCGATTGCTTGAGGAATTCCCGCCGGTTCATTTCGCCTCCGCAGTTCAATGAGATGAGGATCGTGCTCCAGTGTACCGGCCGAGGTCCGTTCCGTCGCATGCGGAGCGTGCGCGGCGTAGCCGGGATTTGGCGCAGTGCTCCCGGCACCAACCCTCATCCCGTGGATCCGAATAGCAGCTCCGCCGCCACCATGAGCGCCAAAAGCGAGAGTGTCACGTAAGCCGCGACGGGATTCACGCGCCCGCGGCTGGGCCCCAGCCCGAACCGTGGACCGAGCCGATTCCATAACAGAAGGCCGGACGCAACCGCCGCAGCACCGAACATCCACAGCAGCCACCGCGGTGAGCCAAAGAGGAGCATGTCGCGGGTGTCTCCGACATGATCGAACGAGCCGCCGCCGATATGGGCGCCGTTGGCAACCAAACAGAATCCTACGAAGAAACGAAGCACATACAGACCGGGCATCCGCATCGCCGCGGCGGTCGCAAATGCGAGCAGCGGAAGCACCGACCCGAGAAGCGGACCGGCCCACGCCACGGTCAGTGGGTGGCGGTTTGCCAGAACATCGGTGCGTGAGAATTCGAGCGGATGCAGCACGACTTTTTGCACTTTCGCGCCGGTTGCCCACGCGCCGATGACGTGGCCAGACTCGTGCACAATCATCATTCCAAGCCACGATAGCAGTAATGCGGAGACAATCAGAACAAACTGGTGAAATCGTCGCTGCCAATCGGAATTTGCAACTGGAGCATTGGACACGCAAGTGCGATTGTAACGCGCGCGAGTCCGAGCAGGCCGGCTGGCTAATTCCGCGATAATTCAAACCCGCTCACGCCGAACTGCCACAGCAGGAAACTCCACGAGTCGGCCATTTCCTCTTCGAGCTGGCTTTTGGTCGAGCCCATGCCGTGCCCGGCAGCGTACTCGACACGCAGGAGAACCGGCTTGCCGCTGGCGGTGGCGGCCTGGAGGCGGGCGGCCATCTTGCCCGGCTCCCACGAAGCCACGCGGGGATCGTTCCAGCCGGTGGTCACCAGCACGGCGGGATAGCGCACGCCGTCCCGGACGTGAAGGTACGCATCCATCGCGTACAGGTCCTCGAAACCTTCCTGGGTGTCGACGCTGCCGAATTCCGGGACGTTGGGCGGGCCGTTGGGGGAGAATTCCTGGCGGACGGCGTTCGAGACGCCAACGCGGTCGAGCGCCGCGGCGAACAGCTCCGGCCGCTCGGTGAACGCCCGGCCGATGGTGATGCCCCCCGCGCTGGTGCCTTCGCCCGCCAGCCGGGCGGGTGAGGTATACTTGTGATCGACGAGGTATTGGGCGCAGGCGATGAAGTCGCGCCAGGTGTTGGGCTTGGTCAGTTTCTGTCCCCATTTGTGCCAGTCCTCACCGTATTCGCCGCCGCCGCGGACGTGAGCCTCGGCCAGGACGCCGCCGCGTTCGAGCCACGCGATCCGCCGCGGATCGAAGAACGGATCGATGGTGATCGAGTAGGCGCCGTACCCGTCGAGCAGAGTCGGGTTCGATCCGTCCATTTTCAGGTCGCGGCGGTGAACGATCGAAAGGGGGACCATGGTTCCGTCATAGCCTTTGACCCGGACTTCCTCGGAAACGAGGTCCGCGGGCCGGTCGAACTTGCCGAGCGGCTGGAGCTTCGTGTCGATGACCTTCCCGCCGGCCGGATCGAAGCTGTAGATGGACGCGGCCTGCGTCCAGGAGCTCAGCTCCATCACGACGCCGGCGACGCGCGGGTCGGTATCGGAAAGGCCGACCGCCCCTTCGAAGGGCAGCGGCAGCTCTTCCTGCTGGCCGTCGTCGTAGGTGATGCGCCGCACGCGGCCGATGCCGCCGTCGAGCTGCTGCACGTACAAACCATCCTGTGCGGCGGCGATATTGGTGATGACGGTATGACCATCCGGAACCACGACCTCGGCATGGTCGACATCGGGATTCGACAGATGCGTGCGCAGGACTTTGAAGCGCCCGGTGTCCTTGTGGCTCAGGAGGTAAAGATCGTCGCCGTGCAGGGCGCTGGTGGTAATCTGGTCCTCCACGTCCACCAGTTTTTTCCAGGGCGCCGCCGGACCGGTGACCGCGTCGATCGAAGCTTCGTAGAGCGTGACTTCGTTGAGCACGCCGTGCACGATCGCGGCAATGGCATGAGGCGAGCCGGGCTGGGTCATCACGAACGGCGCGTCCATCGGTGAAAGCTTCACGGCCGGCGCCAGGTCAAAACCCAGGATCGCAACGTCCGAATCCGCGTCCGTTCCGATCACATGCAGGCAGGCACGGCTCTTGAGCTCCTCGTCCGTGGGCGGCTGATCGGGCCCGAGCTTCTGGAGACGGTTATAGAAGAAGGAATGGTTGTCCGCCCGCCAGGCAATGCCGCCGAAGCGGGCGCGATCGATCGTCTCCTTTGCTTCCTGGCCATTTTCGACATTGACGATGTGGATAATCGCGTTCTCCGAGCCTGCCGGCGACACGCCGACGGCAACCCAGCTTCCGTCGTCGCAAGGCGAGTAATAGCTGATCGCGTTGTGCGAGCCGGCGGGAGAAGGATACTTGTTTGGATCGAGAACGAGCTTCTCGGCCCCGTCGAGCCCATCCCGCACGTAAAGCCGGGCAACATCTTCGCTGGCCAATCGCTTCTCGTAAAAGTGCCGCCCGCCCGGAAGACGGTGGACGTCAAAGACCCGCGCCGGCGCCGACTGGCCCAGTTCGCGGATGCGCGCCAGGAGCGCGTCGCGCCCATGAATTCGGTGCAGCACGCCGCGGGTGTATTCGTCCTGTTGTTTGAACCAGGACTCGACCTGCGGGTCCTTGAGGTTCTCGAAGTAGCGATAGGGATCGCTGACCTTCGTCCCAAAATAGTCCTCGATGACCGGGCGGACCGGCGCCGGAGTCGGCGATTGTTCGCCGGGCGCAGGCCCGGCGGCGGCCGCGAACAACGGCAACAAGACCGTCGCGATCCGCCGACTCAAACCGCACAACTCTTCCATGGCCGGGACCTCCATTTTTGGAAACGGGTAGTTCCGCTGCATTGATGCGCGTCATCTTGCCCGGCGGTGCATTGGCGGGCAAGCGGTCGCGGCAGATCCGCCCCTCTCAAGGTTGGGGCGAATTCGGACAGCCAGGATCGAGCCGCTGATCCAACACCTTACAGGAGATTTTTTCGCAATAATTTTAGATTAAGCTATTGAAATCAATAGCACCCGATGATAACAATTTCGTAATGTTGACTTTACGCCTACGGGTATGGCCGGTCAACGGCGGGGCGCGCCCCAAAGAAGCACGAAGGACCAACATCTACTCGGCATGGCCCCCGCTCAAACGGCTCCGCCGACGCCTCCTTGGCCTCGTTTGCCGTCTCCCGGACACGGGCATCTTCGGCCTCTGCAAACTTCGTTCTCACATCCTGGTCTGCGGCTTTCCCCGTTGCGGCACCACGATGCTTCAGATGATGCTGGAGAACGCCCTGCCGCACGCGCGGCGCTTCGGCTACGAAATCGGCGGATGGCGCGCCGCCACCTATTCCTGGCGGAATCACGCGGTGATGATTTCTAAGGTTCCGCACGATGTTTTCCGCCTCGAACCGCTGCGGGATTTTTACCGTGGGCGAAGCGCGCGACTGCGAATCATCCTGATGGTGCGCGACCCGCGAGACGTGCTGACTTCAAAGCGGCTGACCGGCGGCCCGAGCGGGTATTGCGTCGGAATTGACCGGTGGCGCAGATATTACCAGGCCTTTACCCGCCATCGCGACGACGCCGACGTGCTGGTCATTCGCTACGAAGAACTGGTGCGCCATCCCGCCAGCCAGCAGATGCGCGTCGAGCAATTCACTGATGAATCGATGTCCGTCCCCTTCGCCAATTTCCACCTGATCTCCCGGCTCGACTTCGACCAAAGCACGCTCAACGGGCTTCGGCCGGTCGGAACCTCTCTGATCGGCCGATGGGCCGCCCCGGAGCACAGGGAACGCATCGCACAAGTGCTGCGCCACCTGCCCGAATTGCCCCATGCGCTAATCCGCCTGGGCTACGAGCGCGATGAGGCGTGGACGATCGATCACGGCATGATCGACCACCGCGAAGATGAATTTACACCCACGCCGACATACGCTATCGCCGCCGCGGATGATCGCTATCGCGCGATGCCGCATGGGAATGTCGGCAATGAGTCAATCATCCATTACATCGGAGGACAGTCATGATAGAGCAGGCGTGAACAAGCCTTTATCCCCCACACCCGCCGCCCGCTTCATTTGCTTTCTTCGCGATCGCCCTTACACGATCGTAACGATCGTCACGCTGACAACCATGGGGATCTTCGCGGTGGCGAAAAAGGGCTCCGCCTGGAACCAGGTCTATGTCGGCGCCTCGCAAAGTCTTCTTCATGGACGCAACCTTTACCGGGATGTCCCCAACTATACCTACCCGCCGTTCTCTGCCTGGGCCGGCATTCCGTTTGTGATCCTTCCCGCGCGAATTGCCCGTGGCTTGTGGTATGTGATCTGCGCGGCCGCGACGGTGTATCTCATCCGCAAGGCGTGGCAACTGGCGGCAGGACCGATGTTGGAAACCGACGGACGCCGGGCGGCAGCGCGGCCGCGTGAGCAGGCCGCGTTTCTGATTGGCATCGCGTTCGCATTGCAATTCGCCCTCAACGCCCTGACGCATTTGCAGACCGACCTGTTGATCGGGGCGCTGCTCATGGCGGGATGTGCGGCGCTGCTGGCCGGGCAGTTTTATCGCTCCGCGGCGTGGCTCGGCCTGGCAGCAGCATTCAAGGCAACCCCGTTGCTGTTTGCCCCCTACCTGCTTTGGCGCCGGCGATGGGCCGCGGCAGGTTTGCTCGTCTGCATCGCGGTCGGGGCGAATCTGCTCCCCGACACCGTTCATTCCCCGCCGGGCGGCGGGCTTTGGCTGACACAATGGACCCGGCTGTACCTGGCCCCCATGGGCAAAGCCAACTACCTGCCGGGCGATTGGCAGAACCAGCTCAACAACAACCAGAGCATCGCCGGCGCGGTGCGGCGATGGATGGGCACTTCGTGGGATTCGAGCCACAGTCGGCCTGACGCCCCTGCGCCAGCGTCAATCCGCCGCGCCTTTTACGTGGGTTGCGCCTTGGTCATGTTGCCCGTGCTCTGGTTGGCCTGGCGCCGTCGTCGCCTCGCGGGCGAGGCTTTCGATCCTTCGAACGCCCGACCCGATGCGGCCGACCGATTTCCATCGGCCACCGCAATCGAGTGCGGCATCGCCTTGCTGTTAATGCTCTTGTTGTCACCCAACTCCAGCCGGGCGCATTTCTGCATTGCCTTTCTGCCCGCCTTTTGCATCGCCCGGTTGACCCTTTTACGTTCAGGCGCGGCCCTGCGCGTGCTCCTGGCGCTGGCAGTCCTCCTTTCAACACTTTCGATTCACATCCGGCTGCCCTGGTCCTACGACGCCGAACAGCTTCTTCTATGGTTGGGGGTCATCACGCTCGCCACCTTGTTCCTCCTGCTCGCCTGCATCCTTGCATTGACGGGGAAGAACGCGGCGTGATTGCGGTACAGACAAGCAGCGCCGCATTCTGGGTCGGTGGTTTTACCGGGGTGTGGCTTTGAAATGCCTGAAGATCAGACCGATTCGAAGAGCAGCCCGCACGGCGCCGATTGGGCCGTTCGCGCGGTTCGAGCCCTTTTCGACCTGCCGCAGGTAAACCTTGTTCAAATCAAATGGTGGCTGAGGCGGGGCGCGAACCTCACGCCGGACCTGGATGCGCCGTCGTTTGCGCTTCCCGGCGATGTGCCCGATGCCGTCATTATTCCCGCCGGAGCGGTTCAGCTCATGGTCGCGGCCCGCGGCGTGGCGCCGCCGCACGTCACCAGCGAAATGCTGCTCCGGCAGACCGCCGAGCTGTTGACCCGCCATGCGATCTCCTCTGCCCTGGCGCCTCAAGTGACGACGTTCGGCACCGTCGCGGGCGAGCGCCATCCTTACGCCGTCGTTATCTGGCACGCCTGAGAAACTCTTCACGTCCATGCCGGTCACGTCCATGTCGGGGGCAAATCCGTCTATTTCGTAATAATCGTCAATAAAGGTCGAGAAATGCGTTCTACCGCCGGTCCCGAAAAAATCATTTGATCAATTGGGCCCAATTGACTCAAATTTCGGACCGCCACGCGCCGACGTATTTGCAATGGCCCGGCAGACTCGCCGCCGCCCGGCAGCCGACGCGATCGAAATCGCCCTTTCCGGAAAGGAGTCCTCATGTCCGCGATCAACGCAACGGCCTCGGGGTTGCATCAGTTCTTTCAGACCATCTCGGGCGACACCCAGTCGGCGGCGGCCGACGGATCAGCCGCCGCCGTCCAATCGGACCCGGCATCGACGACTACGCAAGCCGCCCCGGCCGCCGGACGCTATCACCATCATCACGGCGGGCAGGCCTTCGGCCAGATTCAGTCCGCCGTCACGACGGCATTGCAATCCGCGCAGGCCAACGGCTCGGCGGACCCCAACCAGATCATCCAGGACGCGATTGAGAAAGTCCTTCAGGGCGGTGCCGGCAGCCAATCCGCCGGAACAGCGGAACAGGCCGCAACTTCCGATGCGGATGGAGACGCCAACGCCGCCCCAACTTCCCAGGCGGGCACCACTGACACGAACTCCCAGACGTTCTTCCAGATGCTCCAGTCGCTCGGCGTCGATCCGGCACAATTCCACAAGGATTTCCTGGCCGCGGTGCAGGCCGCTCAGGGCGGACAAGTCGACCCCGGCACGGCATTTCAGAGCTTCCCGCCAGGAGTCGCGGTGGACACCAATGGGTAAATCGCGCTCGCCTCACGGCGATCATGGTCCGCCGGCCGGAATACGGGCGCCGTCTCACGCCCGTACCCAGGCTTGTCGAACTCATACCCGAAACATTCGACGTCTTCCCGGCATTGCTCCCGCACCGCGGCGACGGTGCGGTCGTCGTAATACACGCGATAGTCGGCCCTACGCGAATCATTGAGGTGCGGCAGCGTCGCGTTGATTCGCGTGCGGGCGCATACCTGCGCGAAGTCGGCCTGAAGATTTTCAAAGCGGCCGACAAAATCGACCAACCAACCGTCTTTTTCGTCTGTCACGAAGGATTTCTGTGACCAGACCGGCCGATCCGTTCGGTAGCGGATGAACTCCTCGAAACTTCGCAGGCGCGACACGTTGGTATGCTCGTGATGGTCCGGATTCTGGAGAATGTAGCTGTAGAACGACACCTGCCAGTCCCACGGATTTCGCACGAAGGCGAATTTGAAGTAGGAATCGAAGACGCGAGGGGGCAGCACAGCCCGGACATCGATCGCCCGCGCGTGAGGCAGCAGGGTCGCCAGCAGATCGGGCGCCAGAGCCCATCCCAGCCGCCGTCGCACCCGATTGCAAAGCCGGCGCTGTGGCCGGTTCAGAAACCGCTCAAGCCCGGCGCGGATACTGGTGCCCCCCGTCTTGAAGACGTGAATGAATATAAACTTATGTGAATGTGAGAGTTGCATCGCACGCTTGCCCGCGCATCGTATTCCCGGCGCACCAGGATTCGCCCGGCGGCTTTTCTGCCCATCACCGGGCCCTGCGCCGTTCGGAGAAACATGACAGCCGCGTTATGTTCCATTGGTTGCGTGAAAGACATCAATTATTCCATCCTTATGCGAAAAAATGAGGAGGAGACAGGGGAACTCTGGTAAGCCGCAATGAAACAGTCCCTAAGTCGTCAGGCATGGCACGGACCCCGCCGCGGCGGTACAGTCGAGCGGACAGGTCGGGCGCCCTCTTCCGCGCGGCGCGCCGATCACGGCCGGGCCGCGGAGATTCATCCTTGTCGGTTTCGTGGACGCTGCTGGTCTTTAGCGGGTCTTTTGCCCTGGCGATCCTCTCCAGCCTCGTGCTGGGGGCGGACCTCGATCGGATCGGCCGGCGGCTGCACCTTTCCGAAGGACTCATCGGACTGTTGACCGCCCTCGGCGCTGATGGGCCGGAAATCTGCTCGGCCATCATCGCGCTTCGCGCCGGCTACCATGACGTGGGCGTCGGGGTCATCCTGGGGTCCAACATCTTCAACCTCGCCGCACTGCTGGGACTGTGCGCCATCGTCGTCGGACACCTCCGCGTCGGCCGGCACGGCCTGATCCTTGACGGCGTCGTCGGGATTCTCCTCACCCTGCTGGCAAGCGCGTTGATCTTCAGACTGGTCGCTCCGGGCGTGGTTGCCATCCTGATGGCAATCGTCTTTATCCCCTACGTGACGGCCTACGTGATCCGGCCAGAGCTGGCGGCTCGCCTGCCGCTGCCGGCCGCGGTACATCGGTTCCTGGATCGAGCCGTGGTGAACGTGCACCAGGACGCACGAAAGGACCAGACGCCCCCGCAGGCACACTGGATGGAATTCATCTCGGTTATGCCGGCGGCAGCGTCGATCATCCTGGGAAGCTTCGGAATGGTGAACTCGGCAGTGCAGCTTGGCGTCCGCTGGCATGTTTCGCAGGCGGTCGTCGGCACGCTGGTCCTGGCCGCCTTGACGAGCTTGCCCAACGCGGCCACGGCCCTGAGGCTCGCGCTGCACGGCCGCGGCGCCGCAGTCGTCAGCGAGACGCTCAACAGCAACACGCTGAACCTCGCAGCGGGACTGTGCCTCCCGGCTTTGTTCGTGCCCGTCGCGGTGAGTCCGTCCTACATCGATGGGCTCTCGATCTGGTGGCTGCTGGCGATGACCGTCGTTGCCATCGCGGCGACGTATCGCCGCCACGGCCTGGGCCGGCTCGGTGGAACCGTGATCGTTCTGATGTATGCCATATTCACCTGCCTGGCGATCCGCCATTCGTGAAGCCGGGACGGGCGGCGTGCTTACCGGGCAGACCGCTCGAACAGAATCTTTTGCTGTTCGCCCAGGTAGCGATAGCCGATGGCCTGGTAAATGCGGTTCGAGGTGGGGTTGGTCAGGTCGGTGAAGAGGAATACGAGTTTCCGTCCCGAGTTCAGCAACTGCCGCGTCAATGCGGCGACGCAATTGGACGCATAACCGCGGCCGCGAAGCTCGGCGGGCGTGAAGACGAAATTCACGCGAATGCCGTTGGGCGTCGGTCCGGCGAAGGCGGCCATCGAGACGATCCGGCCGCTCGAATCGCACCAGACGAACAGCCGCCGTTCTCGGATCGCCCGTTCCAACTGACGCCCGGCGTCGGGAAGCGACTCGCGGACATCACGATAAAACCCCTCGGCAAACGGAAGAAGGACGGCGGTATCCTCGACGACAGCCTGGCGGAAATTACCGGGAACAGTCGCAGGCGGCACGAGTTGATCGAGCTGATAGAGACCTAGCCGCGTATCGACTCGGCATTGGCCGCCTGCACGTCGCACCCAAGATTCCGCAAAGGCCTGGGCGGTCGCCATTTCCGCGGTGATGCCCGGCACAGCGATGCCGTGTTCTGCCAAATGCCCAGCGAGGGCCGCCGCAGCCGCAGTTGGTGAGGGACTGAC
>Ga0307477_10002559_pt1 | contig 13979 bp, 11 predicted proteins | sample atmos_gasesECM2C_FD_203316 | JGI IMG/M metagenome (GOLD analysis project Ga0307477, IMG submission 203316) | Hardwood forest soil microbial communities from Morgan-Monroe State Forest, Indiana, United States - atmos_gasesECM2C_515 | ecosystem: Environmental > Terrestrial > Soil > Temperate...
CCACGGTCACCTTGAGCGTACCACTGTCCGGAGTGAGATGGTTGAAGAAGCCCGTGTCGACGAACGCCCGAAGCGACGCCCGTATTGGCACGAGGGGTGTGGTAGAGTCGCAGGCGCACGTGAGCACTACGCCAACCAGGACCGCACGTCTCATGTTCGCCTCGCGCATGCCGTTCATGAATCCCGAGGACCCCCTCGACCGACGCCCCCCGAGCCTCAGACCAAACTAACCCGCTCGCGTTCGGCCCACCACGGCCCCTTCCTCATCGAGCTCGAGGGAAAGGCGCTGGCCGGCGATTGGAGCCCCGAAGACACGCGCGGCGAGTACGCACCTCCCTAGCCGCGGGTGAACGGGACGAGCATCGGCACGCGCGCCCGGTAGGCCTCATACTGCTCCGACCCGAGCTCGTCGCGGAGGAACTGCTCCTCGAGTCGCGCCTTGAGGTACCAGCCGCAGAGCATCAAGAGGGCACCCACCACCCCCAGCAGATTGTCCCGCAGCACGGCGGTCGCGAGCGTCGCGAGGATGATGCCGCTGTAGATGGGATGCCGCACGAGGCGATAAGGGCCCGTGTCGACGACATGATGATCGGGCTTGCGAGTGACACGGCTAGACCAGAGCCGTCCAAGATGAACGCGCGCCCACCAGGCGAAAAGAAATCCGGCGACGGCGAGTGCGACCATCGCCCAGGCGACGACGCGCCCAAGGGGCCACAGGGGCCGCCCTACCGCAGCACGCGGGGCGTAGATGCCAAAAAGCAGAAGCGCCCCGAGGATCGTGACGAGAAGGTAGCTGCGTTCGCGCCCCGGAGCGGGACGGGCCACGGGCTGGTCGCTCCAAGCTGCAGCCGCACCCCAGGAGACCGCCCAGACGCCCCACGCGAGCCGGACCGCGACCAGCGGCGTCACGGCGGCGCGGCGGCGTCCAGCGGGGCCGGGTCGGCCCCAGAGTCGGGGGGCCCCGCGCTGCCCAGTGTCACGAGCGCCGCTCCCTTGGCGACTGGCTCGCCGACTGCCACATGGATTGCGCTCACGAGTCCGGCGCGCGGCGCGCGCACCTGATTCTCCATCTTCATCGCCTCGACCACCACGAGTTCCGCACCGGCCGCGACCTGCTGTCCCACCACCACCGTGACCCGCACGACGAGGCCGTGCATGGGCGCGAGGATGGTCCCGACCGGGGGACTGAGAGGTCGCTCGGCGGTGAGCTCCGCGATGCGCTGGGCGCGCTCGTCGATCACCTCGACCGTGGTCCGCTCCCCCCCTACCCCGAGCGTCCAGCGTCCTGGCCCCTGCGGCTGGGCCGCGACGGTCCACGACTCGCCGGCGAGGAGCAGGTGATACAGGGGCGTCCCGGGCACGCCGGCGAGCACGGCCTCGTAAGCGACGCCCGCCACGCGGACCCGCTCTCCCTCGATCTCGACTTCGATCGGCGGGGCGACCGCGCCGACGCGCACGTAGTACTTCAGCTCGCCCTCCCCTTCCCCGCCCGGAGTTGTCTCATACGGCCTCGAGGATCGCGACCGCGTCCACGTGCGCGGTCTGCGGCAGCACGTCGAACGCACGCAGCGCCGCGAGGCGGTAGTTCGTGCTGAGCCGCTGCAGGTCGCGCGCGAGCGTCGCGGGATCGGACGAGATGTAGGCGAGGCGGCCGACGGGGTGCTCGCGCAGCCAGAGGGTGACGTTCCAGTGGAGACCCACGGCGGGCGGAGCCGCGACAACAGCCATGGGAGGCGGCAGGGTGTGGAGCACGTCCTCCACCCGAGCGGCCACAAAGCGCACCCCGTCCCCGAGGAGCTCGCGACCCCACGCGACCGCGCGCTCGTCCGAGTCGACGCTCACGACCTGGGCTCCCCGCTCGGCGAGGAGGGCGGCGGTGGCGCCACTCCCACCATAGAGATCCCACACGAGCCCGCGCTCGGCCCGGACGCGCTCCACCGCCCAGGCGCGCGCGAGCGCACTCATCTCGGGGTTCGCCTCGGCGAAGGCCGCGGACGCATGGGGGAGAGGCCTGGGGGTGGGAGCGGGGGCACCGCCGCCGGGTCCTCTCGCCACGACCCGAGCGGCACCGTCCACGGGCTGCCACCACCACGTCACCCGCTCATCACCCCCGAGCTGGGCCTGGAGCGCCTCGGCATCGGGCCACGGCTCCCCCGTGGACTCCACGATCACATGGCGGCCGCCCGCACGATCGAGCCGCAACGTCAGGCGGGACAGCCCCCGGGGCAGGAGATCGAGGTGCGAACGCAAGGCGCGCCACAGGTCCATCAGGCGGAAGTCCGCCACGTGGCAATCGACGAGCGGAAAGACGGCCCCCGGCCGATCGTAGGGATGGAGACCGAGCGTCCGGGTGCCCCCCTCGTCGCCGCGGGAGCGGGAGGGGGGGCGGGGCACGACGCTCAGCTTCGCGCGATACCGCCACTCGGCGATGGCCTCCACAATCTCGGGATCAGGGCAGTCGAGCTTGCCGATGCGTCGCAACGCGTCGCCGACGAGCGCGCGCTTGGTCTCGAGCTGCGTGTCGTAAGCGAGGTGCTGGAGTTGGCAATCGCCGCAGCGATCCCGGGCGTAATGGGGACACGGCGCCGCCACGCGTGCGGAGCCCGCCGCCACGAGCTCGGCGGCGTCGCCCCGGGCGAAGTGCTTGTGCACGGTGACGCGGCGGCCGAGCACGACGCGGTCGCCAGGCGCCGTGCGGGGAACGAAGACCACGCGCCCATCCGCGAGCCGCCCGACGCCGTCGCCGCCGGCGGCGATCCCGGTGATGGTGACGGCGTCGGTCATTCGCCCATGCCCTCGCGGAGCGCCGCCTCGATCCACGGCGAGGAACGGGATGGCAGGGCGGCGGGCGGTGGCACGGTCGTCGCGCGCTGCTCGTCGGCAAGGAGGGCGGCGACGATGGCGAGCGGCCGGACCAGCGCGGGCCGCGGCTCCGGGGAGAGGAGCCCTGCCCCGACGGTCTCGAGATAGGTGATGTCGAATTCGCCCCGCTCGAAGGCCGCCTCCTCCAACACGCGCAGGTGCAGCGGTTGGGTGGTGGGGAGCCCGACGATTACGAGTTCGCGGAGCGCCCGGCGCATGCGCTGGATCGCGATCGCGCGCGTTTCCCCCCACACGATCAGCTTCGCGAGCAACGGATCGTAGAACAGCGTGACTTCGTTCCCGGGTTCGACGCCGCCATCCCAGCGGACGCCGGGCCCGCCGGGGACACCGAGGTAGCTCACGACGCCGGTCGCGGGGAGGAAGTCGTCGAACGGATCCTCAGCCGAGATCCGGCACTCGATGGCATGGCCGCGAGGGTTCAGCGTGCCGGCGTGCACGCGCATCGGCTTGCCCTGGGCGATCCGCAGTTGCTCGCGCACGATGTCCACGCCGTAGACGAGCTCGGTGACGGCATGCTCCACTTGCAGGCGGGTGTTCATCTCGAGGAAGTAGAACTCGCCCCCGGGAGCGAGCAGGAACTCGATCGTCCCCGCGCCCACGTACTCGGCGGCACTCGCCGCCGCCGTCGCCGCTTCGCTCATGCGACGGCGCAGGGCGGGCGACAGCGCGACGGATGGCGCCTCCTCGATGAGCTTCTGATGGCGCCGCTGGATGCTGCACTCGCGCTCGCCCAGCGCCACGACGCGGCCGTGCGTGTCGGCGAGGATCTGGATCTCGATATGCCGCGGCCGCACGAGGTACTTCTCCAGGTAGACGTCGCTGACGCCGAACGCGCGCAGCGCCTCGCCCTGCGCGGCCACGAAGGCCGACTCGAGCTCGGCTGCCTCCCGCACGAGCCGCATGCCCTTGCCCCCCCCGCCCGCGACCGCTTTGAGCAGCACGGGGAACCCGAGCCGGGCCGCTTCCTGCCGGGCCCGCCCGACGTCGGGCACCGTCTGCGTGGAGCCGGGGACGACGGCCACCCCCGCCGCCTGCATCCGGCGCCGCGCCTCGGTCTTGTCCCCCATCGCACGGATCGCGGCGGCCGGCGGCCCAATGAAGGTGAGCCCGGCGCGCTCCACGGCCTCGGCGAAGGGCGCCCGCTCGGCGAGGAACCCGTACCCCGGATGGATCGCCTGCGCCCCGGTCGCCGTCGCCGCGGCGATCAGGCGACCGATGTTCAGGTAGGAATCGACCGCGGGCGGCGGGCCGATGTCGACCGCGAGCTCGGCTGCCCGGACGTGGGGCGAGAGCCGGTCGGCCTCGGAGTAGACGGCGACGGCTTCGAGCCCTTCTTCGTGGCAGGCGCGGATGATGCGGAGCGCGACCTCGCCACGGTTCGCGACCAGGACGCGCTGAATCACCTCAGCGCCGACACTCGGCGATCTCTCCCGAGACGAGAAAGGTCGCTAGCGCGGCGCACAACGGCGGGGTCTCGCGTGCCGCGCGGCCGTAGAGGGCGACGGCTGGCTCGGCCCAGGGATCGTGATCGTCGAGGGCCATCTTCAGGGCCGCGAACACAAAATCCCGGGGCGACACGGGATCACCCCGCAGATGGGGCCCGGCGACCCACACGAGCGGCCGGACACGCCACGTGGCGCCCGCGGTTTCGGGGGGGTGCGCGAATACCATGCTCACACAGACGAGCCGCCGCTCGACGAGGGCGCGGAGCCACTCCCCCCCGGCCCCGCGACGGCCGAGCCGCAAGTCGCGTGCGGCGCGGACGCGAAAGGCGGAATCGCTCCGCCACACGCTGAGCGGCACGACGAGGACGTCGGGCCGCAGGCCGCGGACGAAGCGCTCATACCAGACGGCGTAGGAATCGGCGTCGCCCGCCGTGAGCAGCACGCCGCCGGGGGGGCAGGCGCGCAGGAGATTTTCGCCCAGTTCCTCGAGCACGGGCGAGAGGCGCAGGTCGGTCGGCAGCGGTCCCCAGCTGTCGGGCCCGAGCGCGAGGCCACCCCGCTCCCAGGCGAACCGCGCCCGCTCACTCCACAGCCGAACGCGGAGCACGCGCGCCGTGTCCCCCGGGGCGTCGCTCCCGGGGGCGCCGAATGCCCGAATGGCACGCGTGAACGCCTGGTCCGCCGTGTCGAGCATGCGGTGCACCGAGGCCGAATCCTGCGCGCCGCCCAGGGCGCGGGAGGTTGCGAGACGCTCGAGGTAGGCGCGGCCGAGCGCGAGCTGGGCACGGCCATCGGTCGAGTCGGGAGCTTGGAGCAGCGCGGCGGCGACGACCAGGCTAGAGCGGAATGTTGCCATGCTTCTTCGGCGGGTTGCGGTCGCGCTTGGTGGCGAGGAGGGCGAGCGCTTCGATCAGGCGTGGCCGTGTGTCACGGGGATCGATGATGTCGTCCACAAACCCGCGCGCCGCCGCGAGGTAGGGATGGGCAAACTTCTCCGCGTACTCGACCTCGCGCTCGTCGGTCGCGTCCCCCTTGTAGAGGATTTCGACCGCGCCCTTCGGACCCATGACTGCGATCTCCGCCGTCGGCCAGGCGACGTTGTAGTCGCCCCGGATGTGCTTGGAGCTCATCACGTCGTAGGCCCCGCCGTACGCCTTGCGGGTGATGACCGTCAGCTTCGGGACCGTGGCCTCGCAAAAGGCGTACAGCAGCTTGGCCCCGTGCTTGATGATGCCACCGTGCTCCTGCGCCACGCCGGGCAGGAAGCCCGGGACGTCCTCGAACGTGACGAGGGGGATGTTGAAGGCGTCGCAGAACCGGACGAAGCGCGCGCCCTTGACCGAGGCGTTGCTGTCCAGCACGCCCGCGAGCACCGCGGGCTGGTTGGCGACGACGCCCACCGGCCGGCCCGCGAGCCGCGCGAAGCCGACGAGGAGATTGCCGCCAAAGTCGGGCTGCACTTCGAAGAACGATCCGAGATCGGTGACGCGCCGAATGACGTCGTGCATGTCATAGGGGGTGCTCGCGCTGTCCGGCACCAGGTCCAGCAGCTCCTCGTCGCGCCGCTCGGTGGGATCGTCCGCCGCTCGCAGCGGGGGCGCGTCGAGGTTGTTCGAGGGCAGATACGACAGCAGGGTGCGGACCGCGGCCAGCGACTCGAGCTCCGAGTCGTGCACGAAGTGGGCGACCCCCGACGTCGCGGCGTGCACGTCCGCTCCACCCAGCTGGTCGAAGTCGACGTCCTCGTGCGTCACGGTCTTCACGACGTTGGGCCCGGTGAGGAACATGTACGATACGCCGCGCACGACGAACACGAAGTCCGTGATGGCGGGGCTGTACACCGCGCCACCAGCACAGGGGCCTAACACGGCGCTGATCTGCGGCACGACGCCCGAGGCGAGCGTGTTACGCAGGAAGATCTCGGCATACCCGCCGAGCGACGCGACGCCCTCCTGGATCCGCGCGCCACCCGAATCGTTCAGCCCGACGATCGGGGCCCCCGTCTTCACGGCGAGATCCATCACCTTGCAAATCTTTTCGGCATGCGTCTCGGAGAGCGAGCCGCCGAACACGGTGAAGTCCTGCGCGAACACGAAGACGAGCCGCCCCTCGACCCGGCCGTGGCCGGTCACAACCCCGTCGCCGAGATAGCGCTCGTCGGCAAGCCCGAAGTCGCTGGCGCGGTGCGTGACGAAGCGGTCGAGCTCGACGAAGGAGCCGCGATCGAGCAACGCGTCGAGTCGCTCGCGGGCCGTGAGCTTGCCCTTGTCGTGCTGGGCCTGGATCCGCTCGGCACCGCCGCCCTGCTCGGCCTCCGCGCGGCGGCGCTGCAGGAGCTCGAGCTTCTCGCGGGTGGACATGGTGGCAGGGAATCTAGGGCGGAAGTGGCAGGCGTGGCAAAAGCACCGGTGAGACGAGCAAGGGGCCTAACACGGCGGGGACAGGTTTCCCTGTCCCCGCGCGACGCCGCACCCCACAGTGCCGTCCCTAGGCCTGCTGCCCATCCGCCGCCGGCGGGGGCGGTAGCGGGGGCGGCGGCCCTTCACTGTCCTCTTTTGGCCACCCCGTCGCGGCCAGAACGATCCGATGGTGGATGGGATCGACCTCGAGGACCTTAAGCTCCACCGGTTGCCCCTCCCTTACCGCGTCCGCCGGGTTCTCGACGTCCGGAATACCAAATTGCGACATCGGGATGAAGCCCTCGATGTCTTGGCCGAGGTCCACGACCGCCCCCTTGTCCATCGGCCGCACGATCCGCCCCCGCAACTCCGTGCCCACGGGATAGGTCTCGCCAATCCGAAGCCAGGGGTCTTCCTCCGCCTGCTTCAAGCCGAGCGAGATGCGCTTGTTCTCGGCATCGACGTTGAGGATGAGGACGTCGACCTCGTCCCCTTTCTTCACGACCTCGGAGGGGTGCTGGATGCGCTTGGTCCACGACATGTCGGAGATGTGGATGAGTCCGTCGATCCCCGGCTCGATCTCGACGAACGCGCCGAAGGACGTGAGGTTGCGGACTTTCCCGCGGATCCGGGTGCCGACCGGATACTTCTGCGGCAGCGCCATCCAGGGGTCTTCCTCGGTCTGCTTCATCCCGAGGGAGACCTTCTCTTCCGCCTCGTCGACCTTGAGCACCACGGCCTCGATCGTCTCGCCGATGGAGACGATCTTCGAGGGATGGCGCACATTGCGCGTCCAGCTCATCTCGGAGATGTGTACGAGCCCCTCGATCCCCGGCTCGAGCTCGACGAACGCCCCGTAGTTCGTGATCGACACGACCTTGCCCTGGACCCGCGTGCCCACCGGGTACTTCGCGGCGACGTTCTTCCAGGGGTAGGCCTGGAGCTGCTTGAGGCCGAGGCTGATCCGCTCGCGCTCCCAATCGATGTCGAGCACCTTGACCTCGAGCTCCTGGCCGATGTGCACGACTTCGGAGGGATGCGAGACGCGCCCGTAACTCATGTCCGTGATGTGGAGGAGCCCGTCGACGCCGCCCAAGTCGATGAACGCGCCGAAATCGGTGATGTTCTTGACCACGCCTTTGCGGACCTGGCCGACCTGGAGCTCCTTCATCAGGACGTCCCGCTTCGTCTTGCGCTCGGCCTCGAGGAGCACGCGACGACTCACGACGATGTTGCGGCGACGCTTGTTGAGCTTGATGATCTTGAACTCGAAGCTCTGCCCGAGGAGTTCGTCGATATTGGGCACGCGGCGCAGCGCGATCTGGCTGCCGGGCAGGAACGCATCGACCCCCATGAGATCGACGACCACCCCACCCTTGATCTTCTTCACCAGCGCCCCGCTCACCGGCTCATCGCGCTCGTAGGCTTCGCGGATGCGCTCCCACACGCGCATGAAGTCGGCCTTCTTCTTCGACAGGACGACGGCGCCCTCCTGGTCCTCGAGGTGCTCGAGAAAGACCTCGACCACGTCGCCTTCCTTCAGGTTCTGCGCGTCCTTGAACTCGTCGATGGACACCGCGCCTTCCGACTTGAACCCCACGTCCAGAATGACGGCGGTGTCGGTCACGCGGAGCACCTTGGACTTGACGATCTCGCCTTCTTCGATGTTCGAGAGCGTGCCCTCGTACAACTCGGTCATCCGAGCGATTTCTTCGGGCGAGTACTCTTCCTGGAGATCGGCGCGAACGCGGAGATGGGAGTGGGGGGGGGCCGCGGGTGGCGCGGGAGGACCCTCGGTCTCCGTAGGGTCCTGAGTGTCAACCAACATGCAGGTACACGGTCCGGTTGTCGGTGTGAGCGTTGGCCCGGGCGCTTCGCGCCCGGGAGGAAGCGCGAAACCTACCCGGGGAAGCGCACGCGCGCCAGCGCTACAACCTGAGCCACCTGCTCCACGAGCGATAACGCCGTGGTGTCGAGGAGCAGCGCGTCCGACGCGGGCCGGAGCGGCGCCACGGCCCGGCTCGAGTCGGCGCGGTCGCGTGCCGCGAGCTCCTGCGCCTCGCGCGCGACCTCGGCAGCGCTCGCCGGACGCGGGGCGCTCGCCGCGGGGGCCCGCTGCCCCAGGCGGCGACGGGCCCGTTCCTCGGGCGTCGCCGTGAGGAAGACCTTGAGCGGGGCCTCGGGAAAGACGACCGTCCCGATGTCCCGGCCGTCGACCACGACCCCGGTGGGATGGGTGCGCGCGGCCTCGCGCTGACACGCGTTCACCCAGGTGCGCACCTCGGGGATCGCCGCGATCCGCGACACGTGGCGGGTGACGCGCTCGGAGCGGATCGCCTCGGTCACGCCGACCCCCGCGACCTCCGGGCGGAACACGTCGGCGACCAACACGAGGCGCACCGGGAGATCGTGGGCGAGGCCCAAGATCTGCTGCGCATTCCAGCCGTTCTCCTCGGCCTCGCCCAGCGTGTCGAGGACGGCGAGCGTGAGCGCCCGGTACAACGCGCCCGAGTCGAGATGCGCCCACCCGAGCTCCCGCGCCACCGCGCGCGCCGTGGACGACTTGCCCGACGCGGCGGGCCCGTCAACCGCGATGACGCGCATCCGCCGTGATGCGCCGGAGGTCTCGGAAGAACGCGGGGTAGCTGATCGCGACGGAGCGCCGCTCGGACAGCCGCACCGCGGCGCCCGGGAGGGTGCCGAGCACCGCGAACGCCATCGCCAGACGATGGTCGCGCGCCGTGTCGACCGCGCCGCGCGGGGGGCGCTCAGTGCCCCGCACGTGGAGGTCGTTCCCCTGCGCCTCAGCCGCGACGCCCACGGCGCGCAAGTTCTGGGCGACGAGCTCGAGCCGGTTGCTCTCTTTGACGCGCAGCTCCCCCACCTCGCGAAACACGGTCTCCCCCGCCCCCGCCACGCGGCTCGCCACCACGGCGAGGATCGGGACCTCGTCGACCAGGGTCGGCACCTCGGCCGCCGTGATCTCGGTCGCGCGGAGCGCGCTCGCGGGCCGGACCACGAGGTCGGCCACGGGCTCGCCACCGGCGTCGCGCAGGTTCACCCGCTCGACGCGCACCCCCATGCGCTCGAGGACGACGAGGAAGCCCAGGCGGGTGGGATTCACGCCCACGTTCTCGACCGAGAGCTCGCCCCCCTCGGCGAGCGCCGCCGCGGCGATGAGAAAGGCCGCCGACGACGCGTCGCCCGGGACCTCGAGACGGAAGCCGGGGACGCGGGGGCGCCCGGTAGGCGCGTACACGACGGCGCCGTCCTGCTCGGACAACGCGAGCCCCAAGTGCACGAACAGGCGCTCCGTGTGGTCACGCGAGCGGTAGGGCTCGCGCACGCTGACGCACACGTTCCCGGTGAGCCCGGCCAGCAGCAGAGCGCTCTTCACCTGCGCACTCGCGACCGGGAGCACGTAGGTGAGGGGGTGCAGCCGCCCGCCGCGAATCGTGAGCGGCAGCGTCTCGCCATGCTCTTCCTTTATCTCGGCGCCCATGGTGCGCAGCGGCTCGGTGACCCGACGCATGGGACGCCGCCGCAGTGACGCGTCGCCCGTGAGGCGCGCCCTGAAGGGCTGGCCGGCGAGGACGCCGAGGAGCAGTCGTGCCGTCGTGCCGGAGTTCCCGCAGTCGAGCCGCGCCGCGGGCGCCGTGAGGCGGCTGGCCTGGACCGTCACAGGGCGCGCATCGCGCACCGGCGAGATCGCGACGCCGAGCGCCCGGAGGACGCGCGCCGTGCTCTTCACATCCTCGCCCGTGAGCAAGCCGGTCAGCTCACTTCGCCCGCGCGCGAGCGCGGCGAGCAAGAGCGCCCGGTGCGAAATGCTTTTGTCGCCCGGCGGACGGACTACCCCCGACACCTTCATGGCTCGAGGCTCCGGCGCCACCTCGCCCCGCGATCCAACCACGCGCTCACGCCGCGCGCGTCACCGCTCTCGAGGGCACGCTCGAGCTCGCCCAGGGGCTCCTCGAGGGCGCGGAGCGTGGGCAGGAGCATGTCGCGATTCATGAGGAGGATCTCGGTCCAGAGCCCGGGCTCGCTCGCCGCGAGGCGGGTCGTGTCCTTTGCCCCGGGCCCGAGCGCCGCCCCGCGCGGCACGTGCTCGGCGAGGTAGCGCCCGAGCAAGGACGCGATGACCTGGGGGAGGTGGCTCGTGACGGCGATCTGGGTGTCGTGCGCCGTCGCGTCCATGGCGACCGCGCGCGCCCCACAGACCGACTCCCAGAAGTGGGCGATTTCGCGCGCCGCCGTGGCGCCGCCGCGGGTCGGGGTCACGTAGACGACGGCACCGGTGAACAACCCCGCGCGCGACGCGTCGAAGCCGTGGGCTTGAGTGCCGGCGAAGGGATGGCTTCCGGCGAACCGCGCGGCAAGGCCGAGCGCCTCGGCCCGCGCGACGATGCTGCGCTTGACCGAGCCGACATCGGTGGCGAGCGCGGTGGCGGAAAGACACGGACCGAGCTTCGTGAGGAGCTCGAGATTGGCGGCGGGGAGGGCGGCGAGGATCAGGAGCTCAGCGGCCCGCGCCACCTCCGCTGCCTGGGCGGGCGCGTCGTCCAGCGCTCCCTGGGAGAGCGCCGCGCGGCGCTCGGCGGGATCGGGCGACCACCCCGTGACGGAGAGGCCGGCGCGCTTCGCCTCGCGCGCGACCGATCCCCCGATCGCGCCGAGGCCAATGACTCCGAGAGTGGTGGGGCGCACGACAGGAGAACCTAGCCGCGCGCCCGAGGCGCGTAAACGAGCCCGCGCTAGAACCCGAAGAGCGTCGGCACCCCGAGGCCGGTCGCCGTGAAGACGAGGGCACTGTCGCCGAGCTCGCCCACACTCAGCGTGTTCAGCCCCACCTGTCCCGGCGTCCACGGCACGGCCGCCACGCCGCTCGCCCCGCTGCGCACGACCGTCGAGGTCTGGCCTGCGACGGTGCCGCTCTGGGGACCGACCGTGAAACTCACCGGCAACCCCGCCACCGGCGTCAGATCGCTCGGATTCAGCAAGATCACGGCGGGCGCCACGGGGAGGGCGCTGCCCACGAGCGCCGCGAGACCGCTGGTCCCGGGCACCATGGTCATGATCGGCGGCAACGCCCACCCGATCCGGCTGAAGGTCATGGTCGAGCCGCCCACGCCCATGTGCGTCGCGTAGAGCGGCTCGGGGAGGAGGAACTTCGCCACGTGGCCCCACACACTCCGCGGTTTGAGCACGAGGCCGTTACAGGGGAGAAAGGCCGCCGGCGTATTCTGGAGCGGCGTGACGATCTCCCCCGAGGCCCCGCCGCCCGCGGGGTCCGATTTGTAGAGCAACAGCGCGCGCAGCTGAGCGGGGAGGAGCCCGTCGGCCTCGGCGCAGATCCCCACCGTCACGGCCGCCTGAAACGTCGCGGGCCCGGGATCGGCGGTGAACGTGTAGCACCCGGGGCGCTGGGGAAGATTGACCGGGACGCACGGAAGCTGCGGGCTCGGTTGAATCACGATGGTTTCGTTCCCGCTGAGAGCGCCTTGCGGGAAGAAGGCACCGGCGAGCTGCGTGTTCGTGATCACCGTGCCACCCGCGGGCCCGATCGTCGCTTCGCCGCAATCCGCGTCACTGCCGCACAGGACGCCCACCTCGAGGCGGAACTTGATCGGCAAGGTCCGCCCGTTGACGAGGCCGATCGTATCCCCCGCCGCGAGGTCCCGCATGGCGCTGCCGTTGCTCACCGGGACCACGTCGGCGAAGCCGAGCTCGCGCGACCCGGCGAAGACTTGCAGCCGATACGTGACCCCGAGGACGAGCGGCGTTGCGTCGCTCTGCCAGTTGACCTGGTATTGCTGATCGGGCGCGTCCACCGCCACGGTGCCGGGATTGATGATGGGCTGCGTCGCGTCGCACATCTGGCTCCCGTCGGTCGCGAGGGCGCAGATCTTGACCGTGGGGAGGAGATTCGGGTTAAAGGTCCCGGAGTAGGTGGCCTGCGGGTCGATGGGGCCGAGGAAGTAGAAGTGCGGGTTACTGGGTACGCAGGTGCCGACGGGCGTCGTACAGTTCGAAGCGTTGCTACCGTCGGAGATGTCCGCGCTCGGCCGCACCGCCTGCGACGTGACGGGTTGGTCGCTCTGGCAGGCGAGGACGCCTGCCGCCACTACGACCAGCCCGAGACTCCGGCGCATCGAGACCCTCCTCGCGCAAAGCGTGTCGCGTCACCGCAGCAGCCGCTGCGTGACTGCGGAGAAGGGGCGCAAGAGCCATGCCCGCTCCGCGCTCAGCGCGCGCCGCGCTCGAGGCCCGCAAACCGAGGGTCGCTGCGCAGGTCCCGCCACCACCAGGAGATGTCGCCGCCGCGCTGAAAGGCGTGGGCCGGGTTGGCGGCGATGTAGCGTGCGAGCAACGCGAAGGCCGTGTCGCGATCACCCAGCAGCGTGCGGGCGAAGGCCTCGTAGGAGAGGAGCTCCTGCTCGGGATCCGTGGCGCGGTCGGCGCGAGCCGCGACGAGCACGTGGCGCGCGCTGTCTTTGAGGCCCGCGCGGGCGAGCGTGGCGCCGACGAGGATTTGCCCCACGTGGTGTCCGCGGGCGCGAAGCGCCGGGGGGGTGAGGGAGTCGAGCTCTGCCAGAAGCCGCCACGCCTCCGCGGGCACGGGGCGCGCAGCGTCGGTCGTCATCAGCCACAACCGGCACTCCGTGAACCGGTAGTAGGCGGGGAACCGGCGCCGGCCCTCGTCGCACCACCGCGTGGCCTGTGCGAACTGCTCGAGGTCATAGGAGCCGATGAACAGCCGCCACAGGATTTCGTTCGCCACGCGGAGGTAGGCGTCCTGCTCATAAGCCCGCCGCGCGGCGAGCACCGCGGCCGGCACGTCCTCGACCTGATAATAGAGATGGCTCAGCGTGCTGAAGGCACTCGCGAGGGTGGGGTCGGTCCGGGTCGCGGTCTCGAGGTCCTGGCGCGCGGCGGCCAAGAGGGCCGCGTGGGCGGCGGAGTCGGACGGCGCAGGCTCGGTGAGCCAGCGCGTGTAGCGCACGGTGCCCCGCAGCTCCAACCCCTCTGGATCGTCGGGGGCGAGGCGGAGCGCCTGGGTCGCGTAGCCTGCCGCGGCGTCGAGGCCCTGCCCCGCCGTCTGCGCATTTGCGGCGAGGCGGGCGCGGCGGTAGGCGATCTGCCCGCGGCGCACCAAGGGCTCCGCCCAGGCGGGATCGCCGGCCTGGGCGAGCGCGAGAAGCGAGTCGGCCCGCGCGAAGCTCGCCACCGCGGCCCCCAGACTGTCCCGCAC
>Ga0307477_10002560_pt1 | contig 13972 bp, 13 predicted proteins | sample atmos_gasesECM2C_FD_203316 | JGI IMG/M metagenome (GOLD analysis project Ga0307477, IMG submission 203316) | Hardwood forest soil microbial communities from Morgan-Monroe State Forest, Indiana, United States - atmos_gasesECM2C_515 | ecosystem: Environmental > Terrestrial > Soil > Temperate...
CCCAACAAGACCTGCCTGCCGCTATGGCTCGGGGTAGCCTACGGCTCGGTTTTTTCCGTATCCCCGGCGGTGGTCAAGGGAGTGGCCTACATCGGTACACAGGGCGGCTCGCTATATGCCTTCGATGCGGCCGGCAACATCGGATGTTCGGGCACATTCCCCAACAGAACGTGCCAACCGCTGTGGACCGGGGCCACCGGCAACCGCATCAACTCGTCGCCGACGGTGGCCAACGGGGTGGTCTACGTGGGCTCCGACGATGGCAAGCTCTATGCGTTCAGCGCGGCCGGCACCACCAACTGTTCGGGAACGCCCAAGACGTGCGCTCCACTGTGGACCGGGGCCACCGGGAACTACATCTCCTCGTCTCCGGCGGTGGCCTACGGGCTGGTCTACGTGGGCTCGGGCGACGGCAAGGTCTACGCCTTCGATGCCGCCGGCGTCAGCGGCTGCTCCGGAACACCCAAGGCCTGTGGGCCGCGGTGGACCGGGGACGCCGGCGCGTCCACCGGCGACTCCGTCCAGACTTCCCCGGCGGTGGCCAACGGGATGGTCTACGTGGGCTCGAGCAACGGCAAGCTCTACGTTTTCTCCGCCGCGTGCCGTGGAGTTTGCTCGGCGCTCTGGGCGGGAGTCATCGGCAGCTCTATCTTCTCGTCGCCGGCCGTGGCCAATGGGGTGGTCTACGTGGGCTCGTACGACAACAGCCTCTACGCCTTCGATGCGTTCGGCAACACCGGTTGCTCCGGAACTCCAAAGACCTGCCGGCCGTTGTGGTCGGGAGCCACCGGGAATTCCATCTACTCGTCTCCGGCGGTGGCCAATGGAGTGGTCTACGTGGGTTCGGATGACTCCAAGCTCTACGCGTTCGACGCTGCCGGTGCCGGCTGCACCGGAACCCCACCGGTCTGCACGCCGTTGTGGACCTGGGCCACCGGGAACGTCATTCGCTCCTCCCCGGCGGTGGTCAACGGCGTTGTCTATGTGGGCTCCGAGGACCACAACCTCTACGCCTTCAGCTTATAGCGCACAAGGAATCGCAAGCGCTTGCGAGCCAGCGTCTGTCTCTGACCAATCGCCCGCCGATCTGCGCGCCTATGCCCAAGCACGACGGCAGCGGAAGCACCACCGAAAGCTTGGTAGCGCTCGGCCAGCCACTCTGCCCAGGTGCATATTGGATCAGCGCGCGATGACGGCGGTCCAACGTGACCACTTCCTTCGGCACGCACGAATCGATCTGCGACGCCGACCGTCAGACTTGACCGCCGCTCCCCGGCAGCGACGATCCGAGTAGTGGTGCCATCATCCGTGCGCTCTTGGGATTAGTGGAGGAGTGACATGCCTCGCGTGGAGTTCGATACACATACGTCGCTGGCGCCGGATCAGGTGACGGCCCTGCTCACCGACTTCTCGGAGCGCCGGCCGGAGCGATGGCCCGGGCTCTGGGAGGGCGCCTATAAGGTGTACTCGGTGGGCGATACAACCGCTGATGTCCAAGAGGGCAACAAGTCACCCAAGGTGTGGGCGCGTGAGCGCTACGACTGGTCGACACCGGGGCTGGTGCGCTGGGAAGTGCTCGAGAGCAATTTCTGCAAGCCGGGCAGTTTTGTGGAAGCTCACATTGCACCGGGCACACCGGCGGGCAGCAACGTGCATGTCGTCTGGCAGCGTGTTCCATCGAGCTTCATGGGCAGGGTGGCCGCGGCCATCATCATGCTGACGCGCGGCGCGCCGGTTAAGGCGTCACTCAACCAGGGCCTGAAGAAAGCGGAGTCGGGGGCAGCGTAAGCTCACCGCCACACCGGGCGCTTGGGCCTCAGCTCGTGATCGCATCCGGCGCGAGCTTGGCGAGACCTGCTGATGGGCGGAGCCGCTCGATAGACTGAGCACGGACACCGGCGGCGGCGCGCATCGCCGAGCTGCACGCATCCGCGGCGATCGCGTCGCATAGCGCGACCACAGTGCCCCCGAAGCCGGCCCCCACCACGTACGCGCCGTGCACGCCTGGCACCCGGCGCGCCGCGCCGACCATCAGCTCCACTCGGTCGGTCCCAGCGAGAAGGTCCTCGCGCAGCGAGTCGTGACTCGCCGACATCAGCGCACCGAGCGCGGACGGGTTGCCTTCACGTAGGGCTACGATCGCCTCATTGGTCCGGGCGGCCTCGCCGACGAGATGCTCCGCTCGCCGGCGATCGAGCCCTGACAGGCGCGAGTCGCGCAGCGCAGCTGGTTCGATGTCCTGACACGACGAGACGCCGAGCGCGGCGAGGACCTGGTCGCTGCGCGCGCGAAGCTCGCGATATCCGGCGCCACCGACATCGTGCTGCTCGCCCGAGTCGCAGGCACACAGCACCACGGCATCACCCCAGCGCCACTCGATCTCCGAGGTGGATTCCGTGCGGCAGTCGAGCACGAGCACGCCGCGCTCCGGCGCGCACACGATCGCGAGCTGGTCGAGCGGACCGCACGGGACGCCGACGATGTCACGCTCGGCGCGCAGCGCGATGGCGGCAAACCGACGTGCGTCGACCCGCTGCTGCATCAGACGCAACAGCGCCGCGATAACCGCGCACGTGAGCGCCGCAGACGACGCCAGCCCGGCGCCCTCAGGCAGGGTCGCCGACACCGCTACCTCGCACGCCGGCGCCGCAATCCCAAAGTCACGCAGTGCGAGCACCGCCGCGAAAATGCGATCGCCGATATCGCCCGCGGGCGCTGGATCCTCGCGCTCAACCACACGTCCGGCGCTGACGGCGCGCCAGCGTCCGTCGCCCGACGCGTGCAGGGCGACAGCCACGCCGGCGTCGATCGCGATGCAGAGCGCCATGCCACCGGCGTAGTCGACGTGCGCGCCGACCAGCGTGCATCGCCCGGGTGCCCATGCGGTGGCGGCCTCTCCGCCGGCGCCGAAGGTCGTGGCCAACGCACCGGATGCAGCCGAGACGTCAGCGAGATCCGACAAACTCCACCGTGCAAGGAAGACCCGGCGCGCGACGAAGCCGGTCATCCGCCGTGACCAGCACGCAGCCCAGAGCATCGGCCAGCGCAGCGTACAAGCCATCGTAGAAGCTCACGTTCTCGCCCAGCGCCCACGCCGCCAGCGCGAGCGGACCGGTCATCGCATATCGATGGTCGATCAATGCGGAGCCGGCGCCGAGCAGTGTCGCTGCAGCAGCCACGGGCATCTCTCCGCGAAGCACCCGGCGTCTCAGCGTGCTGCCGGTCTCTGCATCAATCAGGTGCGGAGCGTGGCACACCTCCATCATGAGACGGCGACGCAGCGCCGCCGTGGCCTGCGACGTCCCGAGCACGGCGTGCAGCAACGCAGAGGAATCGACCACGACGGTCATGGGTCGGTGAGGCTACCGTCGCTCGGCGTCCAGGTCGCGCACAATCGATTGGGGCGAGGCGTCGACAGGACCAGCAGTGCGCAGGATCTCCTCGATCGCTGCGACCGCTTCCTCCTTGGTCTGTCGCGCGGCCAGCGCGATGAGCTGGCCCCGCATATACGCCTGGATCGACTGCCCGGCGCGCCTGGCCCTGAGGCGAAGAACCTCATACGCGGATTCGGGCAGATCGCGAACCTGGATGGTGGCCACAGCGCTATTATAGCGCTACAGCGCTGTAAGCCATCCTCGACGCGGCAAGGCCTACGAGTCCTCATAGACCCGGTGAAACGGGTACCACTGCTCCGGATGGCGCAGGACGAACGGCTCGAGAGCGCGAGCAACGCGCGCGGTGACCGCCACATCGTCATCGTCCGGCCCGATGACGACCGGTGCACCGATGTTGAGGATCCACCCGCCGCCGGCACGCCAGCACGCCACCGGGAACAGGGGCTTCCCTCTCGACATCGCCAGGCGCGCCGGCACAGCGCTGAACCGCACCGGGCCACCGCAGAAATCCACCACCACCGTCGGGCCGGCCTCGGGCACGTCCCCCATCAGCGCCACGACGCGGTTGGCGCGCAGCGCGCGCACCAGCCCGCGAGCGGCACGCTCCGGGCTGAACAGCTCGATGCCCTTGCGCCGCCGCGACCACGCCACCAGCGACGTGAAGAACGGCGTGACCACCGGGCCCATGACCGTGGTCACGCGTAGGCCCAGCATGAGAGCGGCGCTGGCGGCCATGTCCCAGCTGCCGAAGTGCGAGACGACGAACACGGCGCCGTCACGCGTGCGCTCCAACCGCTCTTCGCCGTTGACGTGCACGTACTGCCGCACGCGTGATGTGCGGAGCGACTCACCCCAGATCGAGTCGACGATCATCGCGGTGTACTCGCGATACGACTCGCGCGCCAGCACGGCCGAGTCCCGAGGCGTCAGCGCCGGGTTGGCGCGTCTGTGGTTGGCGGCGGTCCGTTCGAGCTGCTCGCGCGACTGGCGCGAGTACCAGACGTCGCCGATCGCGAACGCGAGGTCGCGACGCCACGGCCCGAGGACGCGCAGCGCGCCGCTGACCCCGGCCAGTCCGAGCAGTGCCTCTCGGGAGGGCTTTGCCGGATCAGCCATCGACCAGACGCTGGAGGTTGTGTGACACCGCCTCGATCCCAGATGACCCCACGCCGCCATAAGCGATCTTGCCGTGTCTGTCGACAACATAGATGGTGGGTACCACCGCGGCGGCATAGCTCCGGCTCACCTTTGCGTTGGGGTCGACGAGGAACGGCAGCGCGCAGGGCGAGGAGCGCCGTGCGTAGGCGGCCACCGCCGCCGCGCTTTCGCTGCCAGCATCCACGCCCACCACCGTGGCCGCGGGATTGGCGGCGGCGATGCCGCACAGGGTGGCCGCCTCCCGCTGGCACGACACGCACACCGTGTCGAAGAACTCGATCACGACCGGACCTTGCTGCGGCGACGGCACAACGGTCACCGGCCGTCCGCCGCTGTCGCGCAACGTGATCGGCGGGGCGGCCAGACCGACCGGAAGAAGTTGCTGGCTCGGGTGGATGAACAGGATCGCAGCCGCAACGACAGCGATACCCAGGATGAATGTCAAGACTGCGCGCCGCCATTCGCGACGCGTGGGCCGGCGGGTGATGCCGATGATGCCGCCGGGCACACCCGGGGGCTTCGGTTCGGTCAGTGCAGTGAACCGGCCCCGCCACTTGCCAGCGCGAGCAGCGGCGCTGCGATCACAGTGACCACCACGACGCCCACGCAGCACGCGGCCGCGACCACGCGACCGATCAGCGGGGTGGCTGCCACCGTGAAGGGTTGCTCGTCACCTTCCTCCGCATACATCAACGCGATGAGCCTGACGACGGGAATCGCGAGCATGGCCGAGGCGGCGAGGACGACGATCACCAACCACCCGAAGCCGGCGTCGACAGCTGATTCGAACACGAGCAGACGCGCGATGAAGCCGGCAAGCGGCGGGAAGCCGACCAGCGAGGCGAGAGCGATCGTCAGCAGGAGGGTGCTGGGCGGCGAACGCCGGCCCACGCCGCGAAGGTCATCGCGCGAGTCGCCCAGGCCGGCGGTCTCGAACATTCCGAGCACCGCGAAGGCGGCGAGCAGGCCCAGCCCGAACGCGGTGACGGCGAAAAGCAGCGCGGTGGCGCCCTGCGCGTCCGTGCCGCCCACCCTGCCCGTGAAGGCGACGACCGCCACAAGCATGATGGCCGCCTGAGAGCTGGCGACGTGCGCCACCAGACGCCGTACGCGGGTCTCGCGCAGCGCGATGAACGCGGTGTAGAGCGCGGTGGCTGCGATCAGAACCGCGGTGAGCGTGGTCCAGATATGCACGCTGGTGCCCAACCCACTGACCCCGATGCGTGTCCAGCCGATCACGCCGCCGGTGACGCCCATCGTGATGACGAATCCTGAGACGGGCGCGGGCACCGCCTCGCCGGCGCGCACAGCCCACTGCCGGAATGGCACGACGGCCGCGGCGAAGGTCAGCCCCACCAGCACGAGGGCTATGCCCAGCGAGGTCAGTACGGGCGCACGTCCAAGCCCAGCGCCGACAGCCGCGAGGTCGGTGGTGCCGGTGACTCCGTAGAGGATCGCGAGGCCGTAGAGAAGAATGGCCGATGCGATGCCACCTTCGATGAGGTGCTTGTAGGCTGCCTCCGCACCGCGGGCATCCACCTTCACGAGCGCTGTGATCAGTCCCAGGCTGAGGATCAGCGCTTGCAGCGCGACGAAGAAGGTGACCATCTCGTGCTCTCCGGCGAGGGCTGACACCGCCGCCGTGGTTGTGAGCACAAGCGCGAAGAACGCGGCGGAGCGGGATGGGATGCGGCGTAAGTAACTGTCGCTGAGCAGGCACGTCAGCAGTGCGAACACGCACGCGACGATCGTGACGTACACGGAGAAGTGATCCGCGACCAGCCCGCCGCCGAACGTGTTCAGGCCGACGCCGCTGCGGATGCTGCGCATCCCGTACAGCTCGACGCCTGAGGCGGCGATCGCGCCCAGGAGCGCGATGCAGGCGATCCACCGATAGAGGTCGGGCCGCTGTCCAGGTCGCACCGCCGCGAGCAGCACGCACAGACCTGCGATCACGACCAGGATGGAGCCGGGCAGGACGGATACGCCGACCGCGGATCCGAGCGAATTGAACATCGTGTGCCTCGGTCAGCCGCCGGCGAGCCGGGTGGTGATCTGCAGGATGCCGTTGGTGACCACCGGGGTCAGCGATCCCGGGCGGATGCCGAACAGCAGGATGAAGATCGTCAACGGGATGAGATAGGTGAGCTCGAGTGTGGACGCATCACGGGCGCGCGAGAAGGTGTCCTTGACCGGGCCGAAGAAGATGCGGTGCGTCATCCAGAGCAGACCGCCCGTGTAGACGACCACGCTCGCCATCACCAGAACCGTGGCGATGCGGTGCTCGGGAAACGCGCCGGTGAACAGGAGGAATTCAGCGACGAATCCCGACAGCAGCGGTGCGCCGACCGCCGTCAGCGCAGCGAACAGGCTGAAACCGGCGAGTCGCGGCATCTGCTCCGCCAGCCCGCCGAGCGCACGGATGCTGCGAGTCCTGGTGCGCTCCTCCACAGAGCCGCCGACGAGGATGAGCATCGCGGTCGCGAAGCCGTGCGACACCATCACGAAGATCGCGCCCTCCAGCGCGATCGACGACTGCGTACCCACGGCCAGGAGCACCAGTCCCATCTGCGCGACGTTGCCGTAGCTGATGAAGCGGCGCAGGTCGTCCTGCCCCAGAGCACCGAGCGATCCCCACACCGCGCTCACCACAGCGAGCGCGACGATCACCAGGGAGAACTGATGGGACGCGTGCGGGAATGCCGCGAGTGTTATTCGCAGCATGCCGTAGGCACCGAGCTTGAGCAGCACTCCGGAAGCGACCGCGGCCACACCGGCGCTCGCCTCGCTATGGGAATCGATCATCCATTTGTGCGCTGGGAACACGCCGAGCGCGATGGCGAACGCCGCGAAGCTCAGCCAGAAGCCGGCGGTCTCCACCGGGCCGAGCAGCGTCTGGTAGTCCTGTGTGACATCGGTGCCGTGCTGACCCGCTCTGACGGTCAGCAGCAGCAGCGCTGCGATCAGCAAGACGAATGACACCAGCGAGAACCCGAGGTAGCGCCCAGCCGCCCGCCGGCGCGCGGCGCCGCCGAACACGCGGATGAGCAGGTACAGCGGCACGATCTGCATACCCCAGAACATCAGGAACAGCAGGAGGTCGGCGGAGCAGAGCACGCCGTTGACCGCGGTCTCCAGCAACAGCAGAAGCGCGCAGTACAGCCGTATTCGCTGGGTCACCTTCCATGAATGGAAGAACACGCACAAGAACACCAGCGTGCTGAGCACGAGCAGCGTGAGGCTGATGCCGTCGGCGGTCAGGTGGTAGTTGGACGTGAACGAGAACGTCTTGATCCAGGGGTAGTTCTCCTCGTGCGCCGAGCTGAGCCCGCCCCCCGTGGCGAGTCCGATCTGTCCGATCATCGCGTAGAAGGTCGCGAAGAAAAAGGAGATCCCGCTCGCCGCGAGCGTGACGGCGCGAATCCGTCCGCGGTCGTCGTCGCTGCGTTCCGGCAGCAGCACGATCACAGCGACCGCGACGAACGTGACCCAAACGATGGTGCTGAGCAGGATCGACGGGAACTGGATGCCTGTCTGCGCCGTCGACGTCGTCGGGCTGGTCGGGCTGGTCGGGTTCACCGGCTGGGCCGGCAGCGCTGGGGTCTGAGCAAGCAGCGCGCTGAACCGTCCGGCCGCGATGAGCACGCCGTTCACAGCGTGACTCCACCCAGGTGGCCTGTGGCCGCAAGCACGGACAGCACGGTGACGATGCCGGCAACGGCAGCGCCGCCGGCGACGTACAGGTTCAGTCGCGAGCTTCGCGTCCGCGCCGCCAGGTCCGCCACGAGCAGGCCGCTCTGGTCGACCGCGTCCGCGAACCGGTCGGCAACGACCTCATCGAACCGCGCGATGAAATCGCCTGCGAGCACAAACGGCTGCCCCACCCGGTGGGCGACGCGCTCGACGAAGAACCCGCGAGCAACCACGCGGACCGCAGGCTGGAAGCGCTCCACCTCCGTCGACACGCGCTGGCGACGAGACGGAGCGAAGAGCCCCACCGCGGCCGCGGCCCCGGCCGCGAGCAGCGCGAGCGATACCAGCAGCGCAAGCCCGTCGACGCCGGCCGGCTTGGCGATGGCAGGAAAGGAAACAAAGTGCGTGAAGCCGGTCCCCACACCCGGCAGACCGAACAGCACGGCGACCCCCAGCGCCAGCATCGACAGCCAGACCCATCGTGCGGTTCGAGGATCCACTTCGGTGACGCGCTCAGGACGCAGGCCGCGACGCCGCACCATCTCACCGGTGCACACGGTCAGCACGGCACGCATCGCCGTGATCGCCAGCAGCGCGGCCGCGGCGACGAGCAACGCGATGACCAGCGCACGGGGTGCGGCTCCCATGTGGCCGCCGCCGGGAAGCTGTCCCGAGAACGTCGCCGCGAGCGCGTAGTACGTGTCCAGGGCGAGCCCGCCGACGGCGAGAGCCCACGCGCCGAGAGCCACGGACGTGAATCGCATGCGTGTCCACGCGCCACCCATCTCGTGGATGTTGCGCGTGCGGTAGACGCGCGCAAGGTTGCCCGCGGCGACGAAGAACAACGTGGTGGAGAGCACCGAGACCACCAGCACGAACAGCCCCGCGCCGAACCCGCCGCTTCCCAGAGCAGCGAACGACATCCCGAGCAGCGCGCTGGCCACGAGCGCGCCGATTCGCAGCAGGTCTCGCTGCGCGAGTGAGATCACCGTGCAAAGCACCGCGGTGATCGCGCCCAGTACGGCAACGGCGGAAAGGAGGTGCGGGGCGGCGAGCAACAGCGGATAGACGCGCACAAGCAGATACGCGCCCGATGCCCCTGCGGTGCTCAAAGCGATCGCCGCCACCGCGACCGGCGCGCTGGTCAACTCTGTGAACCACACGTGGAATGGCGCCTGCGCGGAGCGCACCAGCGCGGTGAAGAAGAGAACGATCGAAAGCACCTCGATGGTCCGAGTTCCGACGCCGGCCACCAAGCCGTGCTGCGCCGCCAGCACGAGCTGCGGCAGGGTCGCGAAGGAGAACGGATCGAAGATGTCCTGCCCCCCCGGGGAGGGCTGCTGCGCCGTGAACAGCCCGAACTTCACGAACAGGAACGCGGTGGCGAGAAGTGCGGCGACGTCGGCGATGCTGAGCGTCACCAGAGCCCGGCGCGCCGGTGCTGCGGCGTCGGTTCGCTGCCACCAGTGCAAAGCAAGCAGGTACGTCGCCACTGACGCCGCGGCCGCCATCAGCAGGAACTGGAAGAGGCTGGGGCTGTAGGCGATCCCCAGCACCGCGAAGCTCATCAGCGACGACGTCCAGAAGAATCGCCGGTACGACTCGTCGCCGCGCAGCGCGTGACGCGCGTACCCCTGTACGGCGACACCGACGAACGCGAAGATCACACCGATGGTGGCCGTGAGCGAGTCGACGTGCACGCCCAGCTGCGGCTGGAAGCGCGACGCGAAGACCGAGCTCTCGGGAGGGTTCATCGAGAAGAACGCGATCAGCGACTCGTACGGCGCCTGAGTAGCCGTGCGCAGGCGTACGCCCACCACGATCGCGGCGAGCACGAAGCTCAGCACGCTGAAGCCCAGCGCCACCTGGGCTGCGCGCCTTTGCGTCTCGGCCAGAAAGGTTGCTCCTGCGCCGATGAGCGGCATGACGATGACGAACCAGGCGAGGATGTAGATCGCCATCAGTTCACGTCCACGTCGACGAGGTCGTCGAGCTGAGAGCTCTGCAGCCGGCGCCACACGAGCATCGCCACCCCACTCGCCGCGGCAACCTCGGCGAGCGTGCACAGCAGCGCCAGCACGGCGAACGCGTTCCCGAACGGCGGCACGCTTCCGCCCTTTCCGGTCTGCGCGAAGCCGACGAGCGCGATCAGCGGCGCCGTGAGCAGCACGACCAGCGCCATCAGCTCGCCGAGCGTGTCCTCCCGCGAGATCACACCGTAGAGCCCGATCGCGAACACGATCGCGCTGAGCACGGCGAAGTGGCCGGGACCGGCGCTCATCCGCCTCCCTCGTCGGCGACCGTTCCCCGCGACCGGCGTGCGGCGTCGCGATCCTCGCGCCGGCGTTGGGCGCGTTCATCCCGCAACCGGCGTTCCTCGAGCGTGCGATCGAGCCGGCGCTCGTCGCTCCCGGTGCGACCGGCCATCAGTGCGCCGCCGACCCCGATCACCACCGTGATCAGCGCTATCACGAAGGCGTATGGCGTACGGAGATGCAGCACCGAGACAAGCGCTGCAACACCGGCGCCGGCGTGCCATCCGGAGCCCCCGATCGCGAACGTCGTGAGCAGCAGCGCGGCAAACCCGATCGAGACCGCTGCGCCGACGACCATCGCGCGCCGTGATGGCAGCTTCGCGCCCGTGATGACCGGGATCCTGGTCCCGGCCAGAGAAACGGACATGAGAACGAGCACGATCGCGGGGAGCAGCAGCTGGAGAGCCCCGGTCGCATAGGCACCGCTCGCCACGCTGAGAATGCCTACGGCTGCGGTGAACCCCAGCAGCGACGCGCCCGCGTGACGAAGGTTCGGCAGGACGACGGCTGCAAGTGCAGCCGCGACCACCAGCGCCCCCAGGATGAAGAACGCGAATGCGTTCAAGCCGTTGTACGCGTGGCCGATCGAACGCCCGTACCGTACATCGGGCGGAATTGTAGTCGGCCGTGAGCGTCCTGCTGAGACAGGACACGCCGGAGGTTAGACGGAATCAACCTCGAAATGGTCGACGGATGTGGCTGTGGCGGCTCGCCGTCGATCGGGGAGCGTCTCGAACAGCAGGATCAGACTGACCCCGATCGCGGCGATGAGCAGGCCCACGACGGCGAGGGGCGTGAGCCGGGTGCCGATGACGGGGACCGAGACCCCGGCGTCCCAGAGGCCCGGGGTCGACGTCTGGGCTGCCGCGGCGCCCAGCCGCTTGGTCGCGGCCGAGCTGGGGAACGCCCGCTGCCCCACCACCCCGGCCACGAACACCGCGCACCCAAGAGCGAACACGTAGGCGACCCAGTATCGAGATCGCCAGGCCGCCCGCACCCCGACGATCGCCCCGAGCGACCCGAGGAAGACCGAGACGGAGGCCAGGATCACGTCGCCGACGCCTACCGGGCCCATCAGGCGGCTCGCCGCACGATGCCCCCGCCAAGGGCCTCGTCGCCGTCGTAGAGCACGATCGACTGCCCGGGCGAGACCTGGGCTGCCGGCTGGTCCAGGGTGATGCGGATCCCGTCGAGGGACAGTTCGTCGACCAACGCCTGCACCGGCTCTCCGTGAGCCCGCAGCTGAACCTGGCATCGTGCCCCTCGCGCCGGCCCGGTCGCGATCCAGCGGCAGGAGTCCGCGTGGATCGACGCACGAAGCAGCTCCTCACGTGACCCCACCACCACCTCGTTGGCCTCCGGGCGCAGCTGGAGGACGTGCAGCGGGGCCGCGTCGGGACGCTGCGGAGCAACCCGAAGGCCGCTTCGCTGGCCGACTGTGTAGAAGGGCAGCCCTCCGTGCTCTCCGAGGCGCCGGCCGGCGGCGTCGACGATGGCCCCGGGGGCGAACCGGCCGGCCAGCCTGCGGCGCAGCTCGTCACCGACCTTGCCGTCGACAAAGCAAAGGTCCTGGGAGTCCGGCTTGGCTGCGGTCGCCAGCCCGAGCGCCTCCGCCTCGCGACGGACGTCCGCCTTCGAAGTCACGCCGCCCAACGGGAAGATCGCCGCGGCGAGCTGGGTCTGATCCAGGCGATGCAGCGTGTACGACTGATCTTTGCTGCGGTCCGCCGCGCGGTGCAAGGTCCAGACGTCCCCTCGACGCCCGCGCCGGGCGTAATGGCCGGTGGCCACGTGCGTTGCCCCGGCGCGCCTTGCTCTCTCGAGCAGTGCGCCGAACTTGATGCGCTCGTTGCAGCGCACGCACGGATTCGGCGTGCGCCCCGACGCGTACTCGTCGTCGAACTCGCGCAACACCGAGGTCTCGAAGTCCTGTTCGAAGTTCCAGACCTCGTGGTCGATGCCGAGGCATCCTGCCACGCGGCGTGCGTCGCCCACCGCACGCGTCGAGCAGCAGCCGCGGTCCCGGGTCGTCTCACGGCCCTCGGGCAGGAGTGCCACGGTGACCCCGAACGCGCGGAATCCCTGGCGCGCGATGCGCGCCGCGGCGACGCTGGAGTCGACGCCCCCCGACATCGCGACCGCGACCACCGCGGAGCGCGGCAGCAGCGCGAGCGGGTCGTCGGGGATGGCCGCGCGGGCCGGCGCCGAGGTCAGCGCCGCGAACATCCCCCCGCAACCGCGGGCACGATCGAAACCTCGTCGCGCTCGCCGATCGGCGTTTCCAGTCCCTGCGCGAAGCGGATGTCCGAGTCGTTGACGTAGATGTTGATGAACTGCCGCAGGTTGCCGGAGTCGTCGTAGATCCGGTCGCGGAAGCCGGGGTACTCCGCGTTGAGGTTGGTGAGCGCCTCGGACACGGTGCCGCCCTCGACGCTGACCTCCGCGCTGCCGTTGGTGAGCCGGCGCAGCGGGCCGGGGACGCGCACTGTCACTGCCATGCCGGCGAGTATAGGCAGCGTCAGCTGACGATGACCACCTTGCTGGTCACGCCGGTGAGACCACTGCTGTCGGTCACGGTCAGCGTGGCGGTGTAGTGCCCTGCGGCGGTGTACGTGTGTGACGGGGTCGCGCCGGTGCCGGTGGACGCGTCACCGAACTTCCACGCGTAGGTGGTTATGGAGCCGTCGGGATCGCTGGAGGCGGTGCCGTTGAAGTTCACGGGGCTGCCGTGCGCGGGTGACGGCGGCGAGAAGGTGAACGACGCGGTCGGCCCCTCGTCCGCGGTCAGCTCAAAGTTCATCGTCTGCCAGCTCGGCGCGCCGCCGGCCCCGGCCAGGCCGTTGACCTGGTTCGAGCCCCAGACCACGTTGCTGGCGTTGGGGTCGGGCGACGCGCCCGCGTAGTCGCCCCAGCGGCAGGTCTTGCCCCGGTTGTGGCAGGTGAAGTCCTGGTCGGCGGCCTTGCTGGTGCCCACGATGACCTCATGCGACATCGTCCCGAGCGGATCGGTTCCGTTGCGCGACTGGCTGCGGACCTGGGCGAGCAGCGTGCTGCTGCCCACGTCGTAGTCGATCACCGCGTCCGTCCCGTCGTTGCCCGGAGATATCGCGCCGTTGAAGGCGTACTGGCCGGCGACGGCGATGGTGCCGGACTGGCCGAGCGCGGCCGCCGGACAGCTTCCTCCGCTGCACTTGGACGGGAGGAACTCGTACCAGCGCACGATCGAGTACGCGCCGGACCCGGCGACCGTGTGCTGGGCCCAGACCCCCTCCGGCGAGCCGGCGAAGCCGGAGTCGGCGTTCGCCACCGCCTGGGTGAGGCGGGTGTCAGACGTGTCGAGCGTGTAGGGGCTCCCCGGCTGCAACGCGTTGCCCGGCAGGCTGAAGGCCGGGACGGCGATGTCGCCGTCGG
>Ga0307477_10002562_pt1 | contig 13963 bp, 13 predicted proteins | sample atmos_gasesECM2C_FD_203316 | JGI IMG/M metagenome (GOLD analysis project Ga0307477, IMG submission 203316) | Hardwood forest soil microbial communities from Morgan-Monroe State Forest, Indiana, United States - atmos_gasesECM2C_515 | ecosystem: Environmental > Terrestrial > Soil > Temperate...
GATCGGTTCCCCTCGCGGCCTCGCCAGATCCGGCCAGCCCCGCATTTTCGCTCAAGTGCATCGCCAACGCCACGGCGACAGATGGCTGGTCTTCTTCTCGCAGGTCGCCGCCGCCCTTTTGGCCGGGCGTCTCATCGCGGGGGCGCTCTTCGGCGCTGGCCTCTACCGCGCCCGCTTCTATGGACTGCTGATCCACTTCCGCCAGCTCCGAAAGCTCCAGAGGGCCGGTCGGCGCCCCCGGGTCGTAGCCTTCGGGCTGGCCCGGCTCCCCCCACAGGCTGAGCGCGGCGTTCGGGCCAGGGCTCTTCCGGTCGGCACGGCCGCTACGCCGCGCGGCGCGGGGGCTCACCGGCCCCGGCTCCTCGAACTCGCTGGCACGGGCAAGGTCGCACAGGTTCGCGGCTCGCCCAAGTTCCCGGTCAACCTTGCTTGGAGACTCAGCCGAGGACCTCCTTTGGTCGCCAGCAGAACGGGCCGCAGTGCCGGCACCCCGTCAGCTGTTGAGCAGTTCGTTTTCCTTATGTGCAAGAACACGGTCAATCTCGGCTGTGTAGTCGTGGGTGAGCTTGTCCAGTTCCTTTTCCGATCGGTCGAGCTCGTCTGAGGATATGTCCCCGTCTTTCTCCAGCGCCTCGAGGTCTTTCCTCGTTGCACGGCGCACGTTGCGGACGGCCACCCTCCCGTCCTCTGCCTTTTGGTGCACCACCTTCACGAGGTCTTTACGTCTCTCTGCGGTGAGCATCGGGAAAACCAGCCGGATCACCGAACCATCGTTGCTCGGGGTGATGCCAAGATCCGACGACTGGACCGCCTTTTCGATCGCTTTGATGCTCGCGGGCCCCTTTTCGTAGGGGGTGATGACCAGCACCCTCGCTTCCGGCACGTGCAGCCCTGCCAGCTGCTGCAGCGGCACCTCGGCCCCGTAATACTCGACCTTCAACTTCTCTATAAGTGCCGGGGTCGCCCTGCCGGTCCGGATACTCGCGAACTCGCTTTTGGTGTGCTCGACCGCGCGGGCCATTCGGTCTTTACAATCGTCAATGGCCGCGTCAACCAGGGTGTCAGGCATCAGTGGATAAGCGTACCTATCTGCTCACCCGCCAGCGCGCTACGCAAGTTCCCCTCCTCCATGATGCTGAAGTACAGGATGGGCAGCATGTTCTCCCTGCACAGCGTGATGGCCGTCAGGTCCATGGCGCGCAGATCCTTACCGATCACTTCGTCGTAGCTGATTTCGCTGATCTGCTCGGCCTTCGGGTCCAGGAGCGGGTCAGCCGTGTAGACGGCGTCGACCCCGCCATGAGTGCCTTTCAACAGCACTTCCGCGCCGATCTCGACGGCCCGGAGAGCGCCGGCGGTGTCGGTGGTGAAAAACGGGTTGCCCGTGCCAGCCGCGAAAATCACTACTCGGCCCTTTTCCAGGTGCCTTATGGCACGGAGGCGGATGTACGGCTCCGCCAGTTCCGACATGCCGATCGCTGTCTGGACGCGGGTCGGTTGTCCCTCCCGTTCGAGGGCGTCCCGCAGTGCCAGGGCGTTGATGACGGTCGCCAACATGCCCATGTAGTCGGCCGTGGCCCTGTCCATCCCCGTCGCCGAGCCGGTGGCACCTCTCCAGATGTTCCCGCCTCCGATCACGACAGCGATCTCGGAACCAAATTCGGCGCGAGCTTGGGCGATCTCCTTGGCGAGGCGTTCCACGATGCGGCCATCGATGACTTCGTCGGCTGCCTCGCTTGCCAAGGCCTCGCCTGAGACCTTCAACACGACGCGCTTCCAGGGCGCTCCCGGCCGTCCCATCAACCGCCGATCACAACCTGGGCATAGCGCACGATCCGTGCACCACCCAGCGTTTGCGCAACGGTTTTGCTGTCGTCCTTGGCGAACGGCTGGTCGAGCAGCACGCCTCCGGGCACCCGCTTGAACCACCCACCCAACTTGCCGTCAACGATCTTCGGTATGGCTGCCTCGGGTTTGCCGTCGCGGCGCGTCTCGCCCTCCAAGGTTGCCCGCTCCGCCTCGACTTCCTCGGCCGGGACGTCGTCGCGTCGCAGGTACTTGGGCTTCCCGAAGGCAATATGGACGGCGATGTCGTGAGCGAGCTGCTGGTCGCCCCCGGCCAGTTCGACAATTACACCGTTGACCCCTCGGTCGTTCTGGACGTGCAGGTACGAGTCAAGGAGGTTGCCCGGCCCGGCCTCGAAACGGATGACCTCACCGAGCTGCACGTTTTCCTTGATGACGATGTTGAGGTCCTCGATCGCGGCCTTCCGCTGCTGGACCGCGTCCTCGCCCTCGCTGGCGACTAGTGCGGCCAGCTCGTTGACGAGATTGACAAAATCGGGGCTTTTGGCGCCGAAATCTGTCTCCGAACGGAGCTGGACCAGCGCGATCGCGTTCGCCTCTTTGTCATACGAAACGGCGACGGCGCCTTCCTGGGTCTCCCGCCCGGCGCGCTCGGCAGCTTTGCCAAGCCCACGTTCCCGGAGCCATTTCATAGCTCCCTGGGTGTCCCCGTCGGATTCGGTCAACGCACGCTTCGCGTCCATCATCCCGGCCCCGGTGACATTGCGCAGGGCCTGTACGTCCTTGGCGGTGAACTCTGCCATGGTTCGCGCTCCTAACTCTATTGCTCTGGTGTTGCAGCGGCTGTAGCTGCAGCTGTCAGGGTTTCGGGGCCACCGGCTTCGTCGGGGCTGCGCTCGATTGCATCGCCTGCGACCGGGCCCGCAGCTTCGGGAGCAGTGACGGCGCCAATAGCAGCGGGGCTTCCTCCCTCGTCGGCCCATACCTCAGCCGCTAGTTCCTCGGCCGTCTCCCCGCCGGTCGTCTGCGCGTCGACCGACTGTTCGTCCACCGTCGATGCTTCGACTGAGTGTGCGGCGGCTGGCCCTGCGCCGGTTGGCGCAGGCTCTGGCCGGGGTGGCCGGGGCCTTGCGGGCGCTGGCGCGGCCGCAGGTGCAGGCACGGCTTGCATTGCGGGCACGGCGTAAAGCATTGCGCTCCGCTTGGACGCCACGAAACGGCCCTCCGCGACCGCCTCAGAGATCACCCGGCACATGAGCGTGCCGCTGCGGATCGCGTCGTCGTTCCCCGGGATCGGGAACTGGACCTGGTCCGGGTCGCAGTTGGTGTCGACGACAGCCACGATCGGGATGCCCATCTTGTTGGCTTCCGATACGGCAATGTGCTCTTTTTTGATGTCGATGATGAACACGGCGTCAGGTAGCCGCGTCATGTCCCGGATACCGCCGAGGTTGCGCTCGAGCTTTTCGAGCTCCCTGCTCAGGATGAGCGCCTCCTTCTTCGGCATGGCTTCGAAGTCGCCGGCCGAACGCATGCGCTCGTACTCCTGCATTTTCTTTACGCGCGCTGCGATAGTTGTGAAGTTCGTCAGCATCCCGCCAAGCCACCGTTCATTTACGTACGGCATGCCGCATAGCTCTGCCGCACGCGCTATGGGATCCTGCGACTGCTTCTTTGTGCCCACGAAGAGAACACTCCCTCCGTTGGCCACCATGTCCCGCACAAACGAATAAGCCAAATCGACCCTGTGCAATGTCTGAGTCAGGTCGATGATGTAAATACCGTTGCGCTCTCCGAAAATAAAGCGCTTCATCTTCGGGTTCCAGCGCCTCGTCTGGTGCCCGAAGTGGACTCCCGCCTCTAGAAGCTGCCTCATCGTGACGACGGCCATTACCACTCCTCTCCATCGGTTGTTGTCCCCCGGGCGCTAGCGCCGCGTAGCCCTGGATGCGGGGCCAGCGGCGACCGTGGAGGCGCCCTGGGCGTAGGTTTGTCGGGCCGCTACTTGCGGAGGCCCGGGGCCCAGCCTACACGCGGTGCGTCAGGCTGTCTCTTTGTCGGCGACGAGCATGCGAGCACGCAGCTGCAGCACAGCCTTGGTGTGGATCTGGCACACGCGGCTTTCGGTCACGCCGAGCACCTGGCCGATCTCCGCCAGGGTAAGGCCCTCGTAGTAGTACAGCGACAGGACGATCTTTTCCCGGTCGCCGAGACGGTTGATCGCCCCGGCCAGGATCTGCTTCATTTCCTCGATCTCGAACGCGGCCATTGGCCCGTCGTGACGGTCGGCCAGTGTGTCGCCGAGCGTCGTCGATTCGCCCCTGTCGCCACCGGACAGCACCTCATCGAGGGCAACAATGCCGACGAAAGAGATCTGCGAGAACTGCGCCTGGAGCTCGTCCTCGGTCAGGCCAAGCTCGGTGGCCACTTCGAGGTCGCTCGGGGTCCGCAGCAGCTGCGCCTCGAGCTTGGCGTAGGCCTTCTCGATCGCCCTCGCCTTGGCACGCACGGACCGTGGCACCCAGTCGATGCTGCGCAGCTCGTCGATGATGGCCCCTTTGATCCGGGTTATGGCGTAGGTCTCGAACTTGATCGCCCGTTCGTTGTCGAACTTCTCGATGGCGTCGATGAGCCCGAAGATCCCGTAGCTCACGAGGTCGCACTGCTCGATTGTGTGAGGCAGGCCGACCGATACACGGCCGGCTACGTACTTGACGAGCGGTGAATAGCGCAGGATCAGCTTGTCTCGCAGCTCTCGCGATCCAGTGCTCTTGTAGTCGGCCCAGAGCTCGTCAGTTGAAAATAAGACTTCTTCGGTTTCCATCAGGCCCTCGGGTGCGTCGTGTCGTATACGGCGAGCAGGCGCTCCTTGCTTACGTGCGTGTAGACCTGGGTGGTCCGCACGCTTGCATGACCCAAGAGCTCCTGTACAACTCTAAGGTCTGCGCCGCCGTCTAATAGATGTGTCGCGAAACTATGCCGCAAAGCATGCGGGTGGGTGGGCGACGGCGACCGTCTGTCCAGTATACGGCGAACGTCACGGGGGCCCAGGCGTAGGCCTCTGGCGTTCAAGAAGAGAGCCTCCGCAGGCGACCCCGCCCGGGCCAGTGCCGACCGGCCCTCGTCGAGCCACCTTTGGGCAGCGCGGGCCGCGCTTTCGGAGATTGGCACCCTCCTCTGCTTGGAACCCTTTCCCCAAACCGTCGCCCAACGGCCCCGTAGGTCGAGGTCCCTCACAGAGAGCCCGCACAACTCGCTCACGCGCAAGCCGCTCCCGTACAGCAGCTCGAGGGCGGCATCGTCACGGAGCCGTACCTCGTCGGTGACCTCGCTCCGCGCCGGGGGGTTGTCCAGGATGACCTCCAGCTCCGAGCGCGAGAGCGGCCGCGGCAGCCGCGATCCGCCTGTGCGCGCCAAAAGGCTGATCGTCGGGTCGCTCGCAAGCGTGCCTTTTCGGCCCAACCACCGGAAGTAGCGCCTGAGGGCCGACGCCCTCTGCGCTACCGTCTGGCGGGCATAATGCCTGGTGGTCATGTACGCGAGGTACCTGCGCAAGAGCAGCCGCGTTACTTTTTCAGGGCCGTCCGCCCCGGCGCGCTGTGCCCAGGTGATGAACGAGCGGACACCGTTTTCATACGCCCGAGTGCTGGCCGGCGATAGGTCCGTAAGAGACAGAAGCCACTCCCCGAAAGCCCAACCGGGTGCTATCTCACCTGCGGCGACCTCGACTAAACCGTCGCTCGCCTGAGCCCCCGCCCCGCTGCTCCCGCCCAGATGGCCCTCCGTGCCCGCGACCGCGCACCCACGTTGCGTGCTACTGGGGAAGCTCACAGTGGTAAATGGTAGCCGCCAGCGCGACTTTGTGCTGCGGCAGAAGGTAGCTGCCCAAATGGTGTAAACCTCAAACTGCGCAAAAGCGGACAATCCGGGCTACCAACGAAGGTATTCCCTGCCCAGCAGGCGGTTGGGGCTCCTCGGCTGGTTTCGGTTTTGGCGCGTTTTTCGTCTTTTTCCGTACTGCCGGATCAAACGGTGGCCGGCGTCCACCCCGCGACGACCTCGTCGAGGGCCCGCCACGCCCGGTCCGGGAGCTCCGCGGTCACACGCTGAGCGGCCAGCGTGACGTGGTCAGCAGAGCCCGTGCCAACAACGACGCAAGTGATTGCGGGGTGGCGGAGCCCGAAACAGGCGGCGGCCTCGGGCAGCGTGGTGCCGAGCTCCTCGCAAACGCGGGCCAGGTCACGAGCGTGCGCGAGTACTTCCTCTGGGGCGGGCCGATAGTTGAACGGCGCACCATCGGGTGGCCATGACCGGGCCAGCAACCCCGAGTTGAACACTCCGGCTGCCACCACTGATACACCCCGCTCCAGGCAGCCGGCCAGCAGCGGCTCGCCGGAACGGTCGAGCAAGCTCCAGCGGCCAGCAAGCATCACGACGTCGACGTCGCTCTCCTTGACGATCCGCAACAGAGGCTCCCAGAGGTTCATACCGGCGCCGATCGCCCCGACGACGCCGCTGTCGCGCAGTTCGGCTAGCGCCGGGATAGCGCCGGCTATGGCCTCGTCCAGGTGCTCTTCGGGGTCGTGTACGTAGACGATGTCGACCCGGTCCAGGCCGAGACGGTCCAGGCTGCCATCCAGGCTGCGCAACACCCCGTCGCGTGAGTAGTCCCGAGCCCGGGTCAGGTCATCGGGTACCGCGAAGCCGTTGTCGAGGTCCGAACCAGTGGGAGAAGGGTTCGTGACGAGCAGCCGGCCAACTTTGGTGGACACGACGAACTCGTCTCTCGGCAAAGCGGCCAGCGCGGCTCCCAAGCGTCGCTCGGACAAGCCGAGCCCGTAGTGGGGAGCGGTGTCGAAGTACCGCACGCCGGCTTCCCACGCCGCGCGCAGCGCGGCCGCGGCCGTCTCGTCGTCGATCGGTACATAAAGGTTCCCGATCGCCGACCCCCCGAAGCCGAGCTCGCTCAGCTCGAGCTGTGTGGACCCCACCCGTCGACGCTTCACTCGCTGTCCCTCCGGGTCACTTGCGCTCTTCGGGCTCGTACCGCTTTTCGAGCCCATACCACGCGACGGCGTTGCCTCCGAACACCGCCGCTCGCTCGGGAGCCGACAGTGAGGCGGTCAACTGCTCGGCCGACTCCAGGACTTCGTCGTAGCTCGCCGCAAGCAAGCACACGGGCCAGTCCGAACCCCACATCGTGCGGCTAGGACCAAACGCGTCGAGGAGCACATCCCCGTATGGCCGTAGCTGCTCGACGGTCCATCCCTGGTGCTCAGCCTCGGTGACCAAGCCCGATAACTTGACGGCGACGTTGCCCAAGCGCGCCAGTGAGGTGACTTGCTCCCGCCACGGGCTGATCTCTCCGCTCGCAATCGGCGGTTTGCCTCCGTGGTCGAGGACGAAGCGCAGCTCCTCGAGGGCGCTGGCAGTCTCGATGACGGCAGGGAGCTGGTGGTCCCGCACGACTAGGTCGTACACCAGCCCCGCGGCCGCAACTGCCTCTAGCCCACTCCGCACGTCCGGCCGGCAGAGCCATCGCGGGTCAGGTTCTTCTTGGACCTGATGGCGGGTACCGGCAAGGCGGTCGCCCCCCGGGAGCTCCCGCAGGAAAGCAATCCTGTCCCCCACCCCCGGCGTGGTGAGGTCGACCCAACCGACGACCCCGCCGATGGAGGGCTCTTTGCCCGCCAAGGCCAGCAGTTCAGCCGTTTCCTCAGGGACGCAGATGGTTTGGACCACGACCGTGCGGTCGATCCGGTTGGCAACCAGGTGGGGCCGCAGGTCTGCAAAGTCGAATGAGCGGCGGAGCAGCGGGAGCCCCTCAGTCCAGGGTTGGTCCCGGACGTCGAGGTCCCAAAAATGCTGGTGCGCGTCCACGCGCTCGGCCGGGGCCCGCGGCCCAGAGCTATCAGAAAGAGGCATCAGCGAAGGCACATCAATCGAGGTGGAAGACCTCTTGGGCTGGAGCCCACCACTCACCGGGGGCAGCCGAGCCGACCGGCTCCTGACATGGGCCGGTGAGCAGCCACCAGCTCTGGGTGGTCTGGTCCGCCGCGATGGCGGCCATGTCCGCCTCGTAATCGTCCCCGGTGTACTCCAGATAACTGAATAACTGGCCGTCGCGAAGAAAGATCGAGTAATTGGTGATATTCGCCCTCCGCAACGTCTCGAGCACGCCCGGCCATACCGAAGCGTGAATGCGGCGGTACTCCTCCTCCTTCTCCGGTCGGAGCCGGATGACTGATGCGACCCGCTGCATGCTCAACGCTCGGGCCGCAGCCTTAGGTTCGCCATCCCGCCGTCGACGGAGAGCCAGATGCCCGTCGTAGAACCCGCCGCCGGGGAAGCTAAGTAGGCGATCGCGTCCGCCACCTCGGGCACCGAGACCAACCTCCCGTGCGGTTGCCTGGCGCTCAGCGCGGCGCGTTCGGCTTCCGGGTCCTGCGCACGGTCCAAAAGCCTGCCGATCCACGGGGTATCCGTGGTACCCGGGTTCACAGCGTTGACACGTATGCCCTCGCGCAGCAGGTCGGCGGCCATTGCCAAACTGAGCGACAGCACGGCGCCCTTGGTTGCCGAGTAAAGGGCCCGCTCGGGCAAACCGGTTAGCGCCGCTATAGAGGCGACATTCACGATGGCGGCCGGAGCGGACCGTCGGAGTGCCGGCAGGCATGCCCGCGTCACACGCACCATGCCGATGACGTTGACGTCGAGGACGTGGTGCCATTCGCTGTCTTCATTGTCCTCCACGCGGCCCTGCGCGCCTATGCCGGCGCAGTTGACCAGGACCTCGAGGCCACCCAGCGCTTGGATCGCGCGTGCCACCGCCTCCCGCACACCCGGGTCGTCGGTCACGTCGGCCGCGAAGTACTGCAAGCCGCCCGGGGCCCCGGGAGGGACCACACGGTCGAGCACGGCGACTCTCGCGCCCTCAGCGGCAAGGAGCTCGGCTGTACCGAGCCCGATCCCAGAAGCGCCCCCGGTAACCAGGGCCCGTTTCCCGTCGAAGCGACCCACGTCAGTACCTCCCGCTCTCATTGGCAAACTCGGACAGGTTCCGCCAGACGGGGCCGTCGGGGAACCCGAACTCTTTGACCGACCCGGGTTTCAGCTCGGCTCCCGACCCTGGCTTCGTCGGGGCGAGGTAGCGAGCGTTCACGACTCGCACCGGGTCGACGAAATGCTCATGCAAGTGGTCCACAAATTCGATCCAGCGCCCATCGGTACTCCCGCTAACTGCCACAAAGTCGAACATAGAGAAGTGCTGCACTATCTCACACAGCCCGACCCCCCCGGCGTGCGGGCAGACCGGCACTCCGAATTTCGCTGCGAGAAGGAGGATTGCCAGGTTCTCGTTCACCCCCGCGACCCTGCAGGCATCGATCTGGCAAACGTCGATCGCCCTGCTCGCCAGCAGCTGCTTGAACATCACCCGGTTGGCGACGTGCTCGCCGGTCGCAACCCGGACAGGTGCCACCGCACGCGATATAGCAACGTGGCCAAGGATGTCGTCCGGGCTCGTAGGTTCCTCGACCCAGTTCAAGCCGAACTGCGACAAGCGGCCCACGTTGGCGATCGCATCCCCGACGTCCCACCGCTGGTTTGCGTCCACCGACAGCTTGATGTCGGGGCCGACAGCCTCACGCACCATCCTGACCCGCCGCACGTCGTCGTCGATGTCCGCGCCCACCTTCAGCTTGATATGGGTGAAACCGTCTGCAAGTGCCGCTCTCGCCAGCGCGAGGACCTTGTCGTCCGAGTACCCAAGCCAGCCAGCGGAGGTGGTATAGGCCGGGTAACCGTCGCCCAACAACCGTTGCTCCCGTTCATGTTTTCCGGGCAATGCCCGCGTCAGCAGATCGAGCGCTTCATCTGCTGGGAGCACATCGGTGAGGTACCGAAAGTCGATAAGCTCGACGATCTCGGTGGGGGTGAGGTCTGCGAGGACCTTCCAAAGTGGCCGGCCCTGCCTTTTGGAGTAGAGATCCCAGGCCGCGTTGACAACCGCGCCGATGCCCATGTGCATGACGCCTTTTTCCGGGCCGAGCCATCGCAACTGGCTGTCGTGGGTCAGCAAACGCCAGAAACCCCCCATGTCGGAAAGGACTTCGTCGACGTCCAACCCGTACACAAGGTGCTCGACGGCGCGGATCGCCGCGACGGCCACCTCGTTGCCGCGGCCGATCGTGAAGACGAAGCCGTAGCCCGTTTCCCCCGTCGTGGTACGCAGGGCCAAGTAGGCAGCCGAATAGTCAGGATCGGGGTTCATCGCGTCCGAGCCGTCCAGCGACCGCGAGGTCGGGAACCGGACGTCGCTCACCTCGAAATGGTCGAACTTTTCAGTCATGGTTCAACTCAGTCATCAGTCAACCTTGGGAGGCCTTGCCACCGATGACCCGGGCCATCACCAAAGCGACGAGGATCACGGCGCCGTCGATGGCTTCCACCCAATAGTTGGATACGTTGTCAAGGTCCAGGATGTTCTGCACAATCGACAGGAGGGCGACGCCTGTGGCGGCGCCCACCATGTTGCCCCTCCCGCCCAGCAGGCTCACCCCGCCGATCACGGCGGCGGCAAATACAGTGAAAATAACCCCTTCCCCGTAACCCTGCTGCCCGGTGACAGCAGAAACGCGCCCTGCCTCCATGAGCCCGCCAAGGGCAGCCAGAGTGCCCCCTGCAACATACACCGCGATCTTCACACGGTCCACGTTGATTCCTGCGGCCCGAGCGGCTTCCGGGTTGCCGCCTACTGCATAGATCGCTCGCCCAGCCCGGTGGTAGCGCAGGAACAGGCCCACTCCCACGAAGATCAAAGCAGTGACGATAAGCGAGACCGGGACCTGGCCCCAGTAAGCGGACCCGAGGTAGCTGAACGCCCGAGGCAAAGCGAACACGCTCTGCCCCTTGGGGATCCCGTCCTGCAGCCCAGCCAAGACGATAGTCATGCCAAGGGTCCAGATGAAGCCATTGAGGCGCGCCTTCACGATCATCGTGCCGTTTATCAAGCCAACGAAGGCGCCCGCGAGCAGCAGCACGACGAGCCCGAGATAAGGGTTCAAGTCCGCGCCCGACCCGAACGCCGCGACCGGGACGATAAGCCAGGCGGCAAACATCGGCGCAAAGCCGTAGGTCCCCTCAAGGGACAGGTCCATCCCCCCTATGAGAAGGATGAGGCTTTCGCCCACAACCGTCACCCCGAGGGCCGAGGCCTGCAGGCCGATGCCGGAGAAATTCGACACAGTAAAGAAAACAGGGCTCACCAGGGCGCCCACGATGATGAGCGCTACCAGGACGGGGAGTAGCGCCGCTTCCCTCACTAGCGATACAGCCCTCGCCTGCCGGCTGCTCTGCTGGAGGGCTACCTCAACGGCGGTGCGGCTGCCTGCGTCGGCAACTAGCGCCGGCCCGACAGCGCCGGTCGCTCCCTTGTCGCTTTCGATCTGGGTCATGCCGTCGCTTTCCCGTCTGCTAGCAGGCCTTCGATCGCCTCTATAAGCGCTTCGCGCTCGAAAGGTGGGTCCGTGAACTCGGCGACCATCTCTCCATTACGCAGGACGACCACCCGGTCGCAGATAACGAGGTCGTCCAAGTCGTCGGTCGCTAACAGGACAGCCGCGCCATCGTCGCGGGCAAGTGAGGACAGCGCCTCAAGCAGCGCCGCCTTGGAGGCCACGTCTACCCCCCTGGTTGGTGTTATTGCGACCACCAGCTTCGGCGCGATCGCGAGCGCGCGCGCCACCGTCACCTTCTGCTGGTTGCCGCCGGACAGCTCGCCGACCAGTTGTGAGAGCCCGGCTGAAACAATCGACAGCCTCTCGACGAGGGGCCGGGCCGCTGCGGCCCTCCTGCGTGGTGCGAGCACTCCGAGGCGGTTCGCAAGCTTGTCCACGATTGTCATCGTTGAGTTCTCCGCTACGCTCAACACGCGGACAAAGCCTTCGGCTCGGCGGTCCTCCGGGACGTAGCCCACACCAGCCTTGAGAGCCTTGTCCGGCCTCCGCGGGACCAGGGGGATCCCCTCCACCTCGACCTTGCCCGACGTCCAGGCCTGGTTGCCCGCTACCGCCCGGGCAAGGGTGGCCACACCGGCACCTAATAGGCCCGCCAGCCCGACCCGTTCGCCGTGGCGTACCTCGAGCGACACATCGCGTACAGCCCCACGGGACGAGATAGCCGAGAGGTGTTCGACCACGAGGCAGGGCCGGCCATGGTCGCGGTGCTCAGGTCCCTCCATTCCGTTCTGCCGCGTTCGCGCTGTGGTGGTCATAGCAGCCACGTTCGGGCCCACCATGGCGGCCACGAGCTCGTCTTTTGACAAGTCGGCTGTTGCCTGGGCGAGGACCAGCTCACCGTCGCGCAGGACGGCCACGTCGTCGCACACCTCGAATACTTCTTCGAGGTGGTGGGATATGTACAGGACCGCCACCCCGCTTGCCACCAAGGCCCGTACGCGGTCGAAAAGCCTGCGGATCTCGGCCCGCTCGAGGGCCGCAGTCGGTTCGTCCAGGAGCAAGCACCTCCGGCCCGCCGCCAGGGCCCTGGCGATCTCCACCAGCTGGCGCTGCTCGACCGTCAGGGCGGCGCAGGGTGCACCGGCGGCCACGTCGCTGAAACCCCATTCGGCGAGCACCCGCTGCGTTCCCGCCCGCATGGTTTTCCAATCGACAAACCCTGAGCGGCCGGGCTGGCTGTTCAAGAAGACGTTCTCCGCCACCGTCAGCTGAGGCACGACCATCGAGTGCTGGAAAACGGTGGAGATCCGGTCGCGCCAGGCTCGGACGTCTGCCAGGTCGGGTGAGGGCTGGCCGTCGAAACGCACCTGGCCCGTATCGGGCTCGACGATGCCCGACATGATCGACACGAGGGTCGATTTGCCCGCTCCGTTGCGGCCAACGAGGCCAAGACAGCGTCCGCCGTGCAGGGCCACGCTCACGCCGCGAAGCGCGAGAGTGCTCCCGAACTGCTTGTAAATGCCGATGGCTTCGGCGACCGGGACCTCCCCGGCCACGGCTGGCTTTTTGGGGTTCTCGACCACGATTGATGCCTTTGATGCCTTCCGTTGTGTGGCCTAGTAGTAGCTATATGTCGTTGTAGTGGCACCGTAGCGCAGGTCGGCTGTGGCCGCCTCTGGTCGACCGTCTGTGAACGGCTGCGGGCCCTCGATTGAGGGCCCGCAGCCGGGCACCAGCCCTGACCGGGGCGCGTAAGGTCAGGGACCGAACAGGGGATTAGAAGGTAGTCCCGGAGCAAACTCCGCCGTGAGCCTTGCCGTAAACATTCCCCCAAAGGGCGGCGTCGCTTACTGGCGTGGTCGTGAAGCTAGCGGGCATTCCGTCCACCGGCGTGGTGCTGAGGTGCAGCGCCGTCTTAGTGACAAACGGGGCCACGATCGGGTCGCCCAAGTTGACGTCGCCGCCGAAGCTGACATTTTGCAGCGCAGGGGCACCGCCTCCGGCGGCTCCAGGCTTCAGCACAACACCCTGAGCGGCGTCCTTGGCGTACTGCAACGCCCAGAAGGCGTAGAGGTTGGCCGGTTGCGACGAAGATGCGTCCTCCCAACCGGATCCTATGTTGCACATCTCAAAGGCAACACCGTCGTCGCTGATCAGGATCACGTGCTTGGCCGATCCCGCGACGCCGAAGCCCTTGCTCTTGAGCAACGGCAATATGCCGAGGTCAGGGCTGCTCCATTGCGAGTAGATGGCCTTGAGGTTGGCCCCATAAGCATTGATCGCGTCCTGGGCGTCGGTGACCGCAGTCGCCTCGGTCCAAACAGTCGGGTCCTTCAAAACCTTGACAGCCGGGTCGTTCTTGGCCATGCAGGCATTGAAGGCGTTCGTGCGGTCCGCACCGTTCGACGAGGTGAGGTCTCCTTCAAGGTCCAGGACGTAACCGGACTTCACCTTTGACGAGATGTAGGAGCAAGCCGCGTAGCCGTAGAACAGGTTGGAGGCCCGGACGACCATGTAGACGTGGCCGACACCGACGATCGTGTCCACAGATACAAGCTGGACGTGGTGAGCCGCCGCGTAGCTGATGGCGGGGCCTAAGCTGACGGCCGTTTCAGGGTTCACCACAACGGCCTTGGCGCCTTCGTTGACTAGCTCCTCCACCTGTTGGTTCTGCAGGCTGGCGCTAGCGGAGGCGAGGA
>Ga0307477_10002566_pt1 | contig 13946 bp, 12 predicted proteins | sample atmos_gasesECM2C_FD_203316 | JGI IMG/M metagenome (GOLD analysis project Ga0307477, IMG submission 203316) | Hardwood forest soil microbial communities from Morgan-Monroe State Forest, Indiana, United States - atmos_gasesECM2C_515 | ecosystem: Environmental > Terrestrial > Soil > Temperate...
TCGGGGCAGGCATTATGGGCCGCGGCATCGCTCATGTCGCTGCTCTGGGGGGATATCGCACCATTCTCGAAGATATTCTCCCCGCAAGTCTGCGCAAAGCTGAGAGTGAAATCCGTGCCAATCTGGAAAAAGGCGTCGCACTAGGCAAACTGGACAAGAGCGCTGCCGATGCCGCTCTTTCGCGAATCCAGTTTGCCGGCAGCGTGGAAGAAGCCGCCCGCGAAGCTGATCTGGTGATCGAAGCTGTCCCTGAAGAGATGGACTCCAAGATCGAAATCTTCACTCTGCTCGACAAGATCTGCCGCCCAGGCGTCATTCTGGCCTCGAATACTTCATCTCTGAGCATCACGGAGATCGCGTCCGTCACCTATCGCCCAAAGAAGTGTCTGGGCATGCACTTTTTCAATCCGGTGCACAAGATGAGGCTGCTGGAGGTGGTGCGGGCGCTCGAAAGCGACGATGAAACCATCGCCGCTGCGGCGGAAGTGGGCCGGCGAATGGGGAAAGAAGTAGTGGTGATTAAGGAATCGCCCGGCTTCATTACCAGCCGCATCAATGCCATGATCGGAAATGAAGCCTTCTACATGCTGCAGGAGGGCATCGCTTCAGCCGAGGACATCGATAAGGCGCTGAAACTGGGCCTGAATCATCCCATGGGACCATTCGAACTGGTCGATCTTGTAGGTCTGGACACCCGCCTGCACATCCTCGAGTACCTCCACCGGTCCCTGGGTGAGAAGTTCCGCCCGGCTCCGTTGCTGGTGCAGCACGTAAAGGCCGGACGGCTGGGACGAAAGAGCGGCCGGGGTGTCTTCGACTATCCCGACCCTCAAAAAAGCAGAGAAAAGTCGAGCGAAGCCAAAGTCAGCCACTAACATTGGACTATGCGGCCCCGTCTATAAGCTGATGGCATTGGTGTGCCGTCAGGAACTTCTGCATTTCCGGCGGGGTCATTAGCCGCTTAGGTGGCGGAACTCAGGGTTCGACTGGCGCGTACATCATGAACAGCATGCAGCTCTTATTCGATATCTTCGGCCAAACCCTTCAGACGCTCTGGGCACATAAGCTGCGCTCTTTTCTCACTATGTTTGGGATCGCCTGGGGAGTCGGTTCCCTTCTGCTTCTGGTCGGCTTAGGCGAAGGATTTCGCACCGGACAACGCAAGCAGCTTGCGACCGTGGGACAGGACATCATCATGATCTGGTCCGGCAGAGTTCCAGCAGTTGCCGGCAGCGGCACCGGACAGCGCCAGTACTACCTCACATACCGCGATTATCAGGACATTGCCCGTGAGGCCAAACATGTGCGCAATGCAGCTCCCCTGATCAATCGCGGCGACATCCGCGCAGTGAGCGATATCACCAACGCGAACGGTGCGGTCTGCGGGTCGACGCCAAATCTGAGCGATATCCGATACATCCCAATTGGGGAAGGCCGCTGGCTCAACGATGGCGATATGACCGAGAAGCGCAACGTGGCCGTGATTGGCGACGAGATGTCCCGCAATCTTTATCCCGGCCTGCCAACCCTGGGTGCGACGCTGATGCTGAACGGTGTGCGCTTCCAGATTGTGGGAGTCATCAGCTCCATCGGTGTGCATGAGAATAATTCCACCAACAACCGCGTCTATATTCCATACACCACCATGCATCAGCACTTCCCGCTGACGAATGTGGGCGAGACTCCAGACGCGCTTTCGACCATCAACTACCAGCCGCTCACACGCGAAGATCATGATTTGGCCAAAGCCGAAGTGCACCGAATCATCGCCCGCAATCATCAGTTCGATGCCAAGAACGATCAGGCGTTTGAAGAATGGGACACTATCCAGAGCGAGGAGATGGTGGGCAAGATCTTTGACGCGATGAATGGCTTCCTTGGCAGCGTCGGCGTCATCACTCTTGCGCTGGGGGCGATTGGGATCATCAACATCATGCTCGTCTCCGTTACCGAGAGGACGCGTGAAATCGGTCTGCGCAAAGCGTTGGGTGCCACTAATCGTAGTATTCTCACGCAATTCTTCCTTGAAGGCATTCTGCTCACGGTGCTCAGCGGCGGAATCGGCATGGGCGCTGCTGCAGCATTGATGGCGGCATTGGGCAAATTGCCCCAGCCTCCAGGATTCGATACTCCCAAATTGGTACCAATGTCGGCGGCATTGGCGATTGGCTGTCTGGCGCTGGCCGGTCTGGTAGCCGGACTCTATCCCGCGCGCAAGGCCGCTATGCTTCAGCCGGTGGAAGCTCTACGGAAGGAATAAGTATGGTTCGCGATCTTCTCGGCCAAGCCTACGGAGCGATGAAGCACGATCGCCGCCGCACCACTCTTACCATGCTGGGAATGGCGTGGGGCATCGCCACTGTGGTGCTCCTGCTGGCCTATGGCGCCGGCTTTGGGCGCGCGATTAACGCCATCTTCGCCAATTGGGGCACAAAGGTGATCGGCGTATGGCCGAATCGGACTTCGCTTCAGGCCGGCGGAACCAAGGCCGGCTCCAAGATTCAGTTCAAGCTGGATGACGTGGAATACATCGCCAGCACCGTGCCGCTGGTGAAGCACATTAGTCCCGCAGTCTATAAGGATGTTCCAGTTCAGTACGACAATCGCACGTTCACCTTCACCGTGAACGGGTACTATCCCAACATCCAGAAAATCCTGAGTTATCACCTGGAGATGGGCAGATTCTACGACGATCATGACAACGAAGCCCGCTCTCGCGTGGTGGTGATTGGTTCGGAAGCTAAATCCAAGCTGTTCTCCGGCCGGTATGCGCTAGGCGAGAAGATCCGCATCAACGGCATCAGCTTCGAAGTAATCGGCGTTCTTGCGGAGAAAATGCAAGAAGGCGGCAACGACGACAGCAATCGCCTCATCCTCATCCCGTTCACCACCATGAGCGACATCAAGGATTCGCAGTACATCGACGGCATGTGGATGGATTACGAGACCTTCGCCTTTACCGGCGTCGAGGAAGGCGTCCGCGCCGCGTTGGCTCAATTGCACGGCTACAACGTGAAGGATCGCCGCGCAGTGTTCCTCTTCAACGCCATGCAACAGATGACTCAATTCCAGATCATCACGCTCGGCCTGAAGATCCTGCTGGCTTTCATTGGCACGCTGACGCTCGGCATTGGCGGCATCGGTCTGATGAACATCATGCTGGTCTCGGTGACGCAGCGCACCAAGGAAATCGGCGTGGAGAAGGCGCTAGGCGCGCGTAAGAAGGACATCATGGTGCAATTCCTGGCTGAGGCCCTCACCATCACCTTTGCCGGCGGCATTCTGGGAATCATTCTTGCCTATGCGATTTCCATCGGTGTGGGCAGAATCACGTTTTACAGCGCGATTGCCCAGCACGCCGATGCCGCCGACATCCGGCTGATCATCGATCCCATGACTCTGGTTATTGCTACCGTAATTCTCGCGCTGGTTGGAATCGTCAGCGGAATGCTCCCCGCACTGAAGGCCGCAAACCTCGATCCTATCGAAGCATTGCGGTATGAGTGAGCACGTTGAATAGGTGGTCATAGTAGAGACCGCAGCGTGCTGCGTTTCTACGATGTGCTCAATCCAATCCGGAGTCTTCCTGTCTGTGCCTCGCGGCATCAAGCACTGATTAGGCCTAAGTCTTAATTGCTCTAGCAATATCCGGCGATTGCGCCCGGCAATTGTCGGATGTTAGTTTAGGAGTTTGCTTTGAGCAGTCTGACTTCCACAGGAGCAGTTATTCATGGCAGCGGTTTATAACGGCATTCCTCTCCCCAAAGACGGCGAAGCGATCCGGTTCGAGAACGGACAATACCAAGTCCCCGACAATCCAATTATTCCTTTTATCGAGGGAGATGGCACTGGTCGGGACATCTGGAAGGCGTCGCGGCGTGTCTTCGACGCAGCGGTGGACAGAGGCTACGGCGGCAAACGCCGAGTGGCATGGTATGAGATCTTCGCGGGCGAGAAGGCCTTTTCCCAGTTCAGGAACTGGTTTCCCGAAGACAGCTTGCGCGCAGCGAAAGACCTCCGTGTTTCCATCAAAGGTCCGCTGACCACACCGGTCGGTGGCGGCATCCGCTCGCTGAACGTGGCCATGCGACAGGAGCTCGATCTCTATGCCTGCGTGCGCCCAGTGAAGCATTATGCAGGAGTGCCCTCGCCGGTAAAGCATCCGGAAAAACTGAACGTCGTGATATTCCGGGAAAACACCGAAGACGTTTATGCCGGAATTGAGTGGAAGGAAGGCAGCGACGGAGCGCGCAAGCTGATCCGCTTTCTCAATGAAGAGATGCTTGCCGGGGGCAAGAAGCGCGTGCGCGAAGATTCCGGCGTAGGCATTAAGCCGATCTCGATCTTCGGTACTAAGCGTCTTGTCCGTCGTGCGATTCAATATGCTCTCGATAACAAGCGGCCCTCGGTGACGCTGGTACACAAAGGGAACATTCAGAAGTTCACCGAAGGCGCATTCCGGGAATGGGGCTACGAGCTCGCGCAAAGCGAGTTTCGCGACCGCATCGTCACCGAACGCGAGAGCTGGATCCTCGATAACAAAGACAAGAACCCGCAAATCGCAATCGAGCAGAACGCGCAACAGATCGAACCTGGTCTGGAATTCGCCCCCGACGAATTTCGCAAAGGCGTCTATGCCGAGGTGAATGACGTCCTGAGCAAGCTGTACAGCAGCCATGGAAACGGCCAGTGGAAGAGGAAGCTGATGATTAACGATCGCATTGCCGATTCCATCTTTCAGCAGGTGATCATCCGGCCGCAGGAATACAGCGTGCTGGCAACGCCGAACCTCAACGGCGACTACATCTCCGATGCCTGTGCAGCGCAGGTGGGCGGACTCGGCATCGCTCCCGGAGGGAATATTGGCGATGGCTATGCCGTCTTTGAGGCGACACACGGAACTGCGCCTAAATATGCGGACTTGGATGTGATCAACCCCGGTTCCGTGATCCTCTCCGGCGTGATGATGTTTGAACTCATCGGCTGGACCGAGGCAGCGCGTCTGATCGAAGGTGCGCTCGAAACGACGATCAAGCAGAAGAAAGTTACCTACGACTTCGAGCGTCAGATGGAAGGCGCCACGAAAGTCAAGACCAGCGAGTTCGCAGGATACATGATCGAGAACATGGAAGCGCTCGTGCCGGGTGCTAAGCGAGAAGCAGCGCTGGTGTAGGGGAACGAAAGGCGTTTCAAGAAAAACGTTTCAAGAGAACCGTTTCAGTGAAAGGCGCTTCAACAGAAGCGTCGGAAGTGTGCCTGGTTGGCTAAAAACGCGCTCCGCTGAAACAACGCTCTTGAGACGCTGTTGTTGAAACGCTTTTCTTGAAACGCCTTATTTTGAAAAGGTTTTTCTTGAAACGCCTTACCCAAAGGGGTGTTTTTCATGCGCAAGAAAGTCTCAATCGTGGGTGCGGGCAACGTGGGAGCTACGGCCGCGCACTGGATCGCTTCCAAAGAGCTTGCCGATGTCGTGCTCATCGACATCGTTGAGGGCATACCGCAGGGCAAAGCTCTCGATCTCCTCCAAGCCATGCCCATCGAGAAGTGCGATTCGCACGTGTTGGGCACAAATGACTACGCGGATACAGCGAATTCCGACATCGTTGTCATCACCGCAGGCATTCCCCGCAAGCCCGGCATGAGCCGCGATGACCTGCTGAACACCAATTACAAGATCATGCAGGACGTAGTTGGCAAGGTGGTAGCGCACTCGCCAGACTGCATTCTGATCGTTGTCTCCAATCCCCTCGACGCCATGGCGCAGGCAGCCTTCCGCATCAGCAAGTTTAATCGCGAACGCGTGATTGGCATGGCCGGCGTGCTCGACTCGGCCAGGTTCCGCACCTTCATTGCCCAGGAGCTGAAAGTGAGCGTCGAGAATGTGACCGCCTTCGTCCTCGGGGGACACGGCGACACCATGGTCCCATTGGCGCGCTATTCCACTGTGGCCGGAATTCCCATTACAGAACTTATGGACAAAGCTACTCTCGACCGCCTTATCCAACGCACGCGCGATGGCGGAGCGGAGATTGTAAAGTATCTGAAAACCGGGAGCGCCTACTACGCGCCTTCATCGGCAGCGACGGAAATGGTGGAAGCCATTCTGAAGGACAAAAAGAAGATCCTCCCCTGCGCCGCTTATTTGCAAGGCGAGTACGGGATCAAGGGCCTATTCGTCGGCGTACCGTGCAAACTTGGCGCCCGTGGGCTGGAGCAGATCATTCAGATCAAGTTGACGGATGAAGAACAGGCGGCGCTGAAGAAGAGCGCCGATGCGGTGCAGGAGCTGGTGAAGGTAATTGGAGCCTAAGCCCGGTTCGGAGGGGTATGAACGCAAAAGAGTCCTTCTTGAAGTATTGGGACAAAGAAGCTACGGCAACCCGCAAGGTTATTGAGCGTATTCCTGAGAACTCGAGTTACTGCCCTGATCCAAAATCGCGAACCGCTCGTGAAATTGCCTGGTTGATTGTGCGGGAGGAAATTGTTCTGGGTGACGGTCTGGAAAAGGGTCAGTTGGAGTGGGAAGAGGTCTCTGCGCCTGCGACCATGAAAGAAGTGCTCGCGACCTACGATCGAGAGCACAGGAACGTGAGCAGAAAACTGCATGCGTTGGATGCGGCTCGATGGGAAGCCCGAGTGCCTTTCATGATGGGTGGCCAAGCCGTCATGAATGAGACAGCATACGACAATGCCTGGGGTTTCCTCCTGGACATGGTTCACCATCGCGGCCAGTTATCGACATACTTGCGCCCTATGGGTTCTACCGTTCCACAAATCTATGGCCCAAGCGCAGACGAGCCTATGTAGTCGCGTAAATTATTGGGCTCTCTCTATCGATACGGAGTTCACCTTCACATCCTGCGCGGGCCGATCTTGCGCGTTGCGCTTCACTTTCGTGATCGCGTCCACCACATCCTGACCTTCGACGACCTCGCCGAAAATGGTGTGGTTTCCCGTGAGCCAATCCGTCTTATCGACGGTGATAAAAAACTGGCTGCCATTGGTATTCGGGCCGGAGTTGGCCATCGCCAGCTTGCCTGGCTTGTCGAACTTGTGTGGCGAGCCCTTGGTTTCGTCGGCGAACTTGTAGCCCGGACCGCCCATGCCTGTGCCGCTCGGATCGCCGCCCTGGATCATAAATTTGGGAATCACGCGATGGAAGATCGTGCCGTTATAGAGCGGACCGGGACCTTTCTTGCCGCTCACGTTGTCGCTCCAGTCGCGCTTGCCTTCGGCGAGGTCGATGAAATTCTTGACGGTGTTTGGCGCCTCTTTCTCGAAGAGCTTGCAGACGATCTTCCCCATGCTGGTGTCGAGGGTGGCGTAGGTTCCGGGCTGACGGGCCATGTATGTCCTTTCTGCGATGAGAATCGCAAACAATTAGTCTAAAGCATTCACTGGACCTGCGGCCGCCATCGGCCGGGTTTTGGAAGCGAGCTCTGAAGATTATTGGAAAAGGATAGGCAGAGGGCTTCTCTTTTTTCTCGAAACGAAAAACCCGCGCGAGGGCGCGCGTCGGTCCATTTACTAAATGCAATTTCCTGTCGAGCTTTCGCAAGCCATTGAAGCGATCACTGCCGATTTCGCGCCTCGGGAATTGGCGCGCGCCGCTGCGGAATTGACAACTGCGTATCGTGGACAGCGGAAAGCCAGGCCGCATCTCGATCGAAGTCATCGAGCTGCGTATCTGATTACCCGATTGCCCGCGACCTACGCGGTGCTCGCGCGCATTCTGCAGGAATGCAAGAATCGAATTCCCGATTTGCGCGTGGGCAGCATGCTCGATCTCGGCGCCGGCCCGGGAACGGCGCTATGGGCCGCCGCTTCGCAATTTCCGGAACTCGAACGCGCGACTCTGGTCGAAGACGATACGGAGTGGATCGCGATTGGCCAGCGCCTCGCGCAATCGAGCCAAAGGTCGGCGGTATGTGCCGCGAGTTGGCATCAGGGAAGCATTACCGACGGGCCGCCATCGGGGATTTACGACCTCGTGACGATTTCCTACACCTTAAACGAGCTTCGTCCCAACGACATTGCCCACGTTTTGCGCGAGGCGTGGCAGCGCACTGGCAAAATTCTGGCAATTGTTGAGCCAGGGACTCCAATCGGGTTTGGATTAATCCGAACAGTTCGCGCGGAGCTCATAGCGGAGGGCGCATTCATGGTTGCGCCCTGTCCTCACGCTAGGGAGTGTCCGATGCCGCATGACAATTGGTGTCACTTCGCCGAGCGCCTGCCCCGAAACGCCGAGCATCGCCACGCGAAGAGCGCCGAGCTGGGTTACGAAGATGAGAAGTTCTCCTACGTAGTCTTCGCTCGCGAACCAGCCCAGTTGCCGAACGCGCGAATCTTGCGCCATCCACGCAAGCATTCCGGGCACGTAGAGCTGGAACTTTGCACGAAGGAAGGTCTAAAACGGGAAACGGTCTCGCGCAAGCTGGGCAAAACCTATAAACAAGCGAGAAAGGCAGAGTGGGGAGACGAGTTCTTACAGGACTACATTCCACCTTCGTCCGCAGACGGTCCATAGATCGCGGGAACGGGCACATCGTTCATGCGCAGATAGACGCCGAGCTGTGCGCGATGATGAATGATATGGCTCAGCACCCAAGTGCGCAGGACTGCGTCTCGGGCCATAGTAAAGATGGGCTTGCCATTGGCGATTAAAGTCCACCCCAGTGCGAGATGTTCATCGCTGGCTCCGGCGATGGCTGCCCGCGCCGCCGCTACGTTTCGGTCGAAAGCTTCCAACACTTTTTCTCGCGACTCAATCGGCGGGTTTCGCAAAGGCTTGCCTTGCGGCACGATGTCGAGCTGGTCGCTCTCGATGCCCCGGTTCGCCCACGTGGGGATGTTCGCCAGGTGCGTAGCAAGCCAACCCATTGGATTGGATTTCGGGTGAGGCTTCCAGTCCCACTTCTCGTTAGGAACGCGCTCCAGCGTACGACGCGTGTGGGCCATTTCCCGATCGAATTCCGGCAGCAGGCGTTCGGCTATGCTCATGCAAGCCTCGTAGGGACGACGTTTTACTTCTGCTTGGGCGCAGGTTGTTTGGGCGCCGTTGTCTTGTGAGCGGTTGCAGTCTTTTTTGCCGCAGTGCTGGCTGGTTTCGGCAAACCGCTGAAATCTATTTTCGTGATCTTGACCGGATCGTACGGACGATTGTCGCGGGGATCCGTGGCCTTGCGCGCGATCTGCTTTACCAATTCCACGCTCTCTGGAGTGCACTGCCCAAAAATTGTGTGCTTTCCATCAAGATGAGGAGTTGGCACTTCGGTGATGAAGAATTGCGAGCCGTTGGTAGCTGGCCCCGAGTTGGCCATCGCCAACCGTCCAGGAACGTCGAATTTCAAATCGGGAGAGAATTCGTCTTCGAAGCTATAACCGGGTCCGCCTTCGCCGGTACCCAGTGGGTCTCCACCCTGAATCATGAAGTTTGGAATCACGCGATGGAAGATTGTGCCGTTGTACAAGGGCACGCCGTGTTCTGTCTTGTGCGTGTCGGGATTAGTCCAGTCTTTTGTTCCCTTAGCCAAGCCAACGAAATTAGCGACCGTCTTGGGCGCCTGCTTGGGAAACAACTCGCAGGTCAGGTCGCCCGCAGTGGTGTGGATAACGGCCGTTGGATTGGCTTGAGGTGTCGCACTCTGGGTGGCTGCGGGTTTCGCCGTCGCAGCGTGGTGCGCGGCGCCAGTCTTTGAAGAAGAAGAAGAGCTGGATTGAGCTGCAACGAAAGAAGACGCCAAGCAAAGAATAAAAGTGAGAGTAAGTTTCATGAATTTCCTCGCTATATCAGTTTCCCATTTGGCATGCGCCGCTATTGCGACGAACTCATCTGCCGCGCCAGTGAAGGTCGCTGGTTGGCCTTAAGTTTGCGACTGGTAGCTTCCACTTCCCTAAAGAACCGCATGAAATTCTCTCCCAGAATTTTACGAGTCTGATCGGCACTGTATCCGCGTTGCAGCAGCGCGGCGGTGATCTTGGGCAGATCGGCGGCCGAATCCACGCCTTCGGGCATCGATGGAGTGCCGTCGAAGTCCGAGCCTAATCCAACATGATCGATGCCGGCCACTTTGGCGACATGGTCGATATGATCGATGATGTCGCTGAACGGTGGACGCGGAATCTTCGCCGCCCATTCCTTGCCGATCTTGTCCATCTCGCGATATCGCGTCACTGGATCGGCATCTTTAAATTTTTCGCCCGCTGCGTCCGCGGCTGCATTACGCTCTTTCGATTGTTCATCGTATGCCTGCCGCCATTTTTCATCGACGAACGCCGAGTAGTAGTTCACCATAACCACCCCGCCGGCGTTGGCGATCGCGCGCAGCATGTCGTCGGTCATGTTGCGAGGATGATTCGTGAGCGCGCGAGCCGACGAATGCGATGCAATCACCGGAGCGCGGCTGGCGAGCAGAGCATCAAAGAAAGTCTTGTCGGAGACGTGCGATACATCGACGATCATGCCTAGCCGGTTCATCTCATACACAACGTCCTTGCCGAACTCGGTAAGGCCATCGTGATGTTGTACCGAAGTATCGTTCACATCGCCGGAGGAGTCCGCCCACTCGTTGGTGTTTGACCATGTAAGCGTCATGTAGCGAACGCCCAGGCGGTAGTAGTCGCGCAACAGGCGGATGTCGTTCTCGATGGAGTGTCCGCCTTCGATGCCCATCAGCGCGGCCAGTTTATGTTCGCGATGCGCGCGCTCGATGTCCGCCGGGGAAAAGGCCATCATCATTTTGTCGGGATGTTTTGCCGCCTGCTGATAGACCGAGTCAATCAGCCCCAGCGTGCGACGCGCATACTGTTCTTTGAACTCTTTGGGCTCGACCCATATCGAGAAAAACTCGGCGCCGAGATTTCCCGCTTTGGCCTTGGCAAAATCCAGATTGCCCTGATCGTCTGCGGGTGGATTCGCCATATCGAAGTTTTCGTCGAGCAGGCGCCGCGGGGTGTCGGCGTGACTATCGATAACCAGGGAAGACTCGTGAATTTGTTTGGCGGTAAGCGACTTGGCCGGCTTCTTTGCCTGCTTGGTTTGGGCCATAAGTAAAGGCGAGAGTGGGAGGAAGCTGACTACCGCGCACAGCACGATCCGTGGCAGCATGCTCGCGAATGTGTCCTTGCAAGTATGAAAATCAAAGGCCGCATTTTATGCGGCCTTGGGAAATTCTACACGATGGATATGAAAGCCTAGCTACGGCTCGATGGCATTGCCGGCAGCAGCGGTCTCTGAAGCCTTGGGCGCTTCAGGCATGGGATAGCGATTCGAAACCATGATGTGGAAGCATGCCTGGCGGCGCTCCTCCTCCGGCTCGATCACATCCTGCTCTTTCAAGTGCGCCAGATAGTCTGCCACCCACTTGTGCTGTTTGCGGGTAAGCCCACGCTTGCCAATATCGACGGTGGTGCCGGCGAGGTGGGAGGATGCGATGTCTCCTTCGGCTGGCGCGGCATTGCCGTTTACGCGCATCAGGTGACGCTGCTGGTCGGCGGTGCGGACAGCGGAGGTCACCTGCAACGGCTGGTGAAATTTGCTGTAGTAGTCACGGCTCAGATCCGAGACGAACTGCGCCGTCCAGGGACGGCAGTAACGGCGCGATTCCTGTAGCTCGGGATTAATGCGCAAGGACTTGCTTTCCGCCAAGGGTACCAAGGCACCGGTCTCTTCGAGCTGCCTGAGCTGGTCTTCGTCCTCAATTCTTTCCAGTGCGGCGCGGTCAATTTCGGAATTCTGTTTCACTAACGAATCGCGTGATCCCCGCAGCTCCGGGGCTACCGGCGGACCGTAAAAGCGTAGCCGACGCAAACGCGCATGATGACGATGATGGGAAAGATGGCGGGCGGGCGTCCGGTGTGGAACATTATGGACGCTGGCCTCCGCGGACACGGCTACCAGAACTGACAGGAATAGGACGTGAATTCGGCGCATTATGATCCCTTGGGCCCTCAGGACTCCAGACGTCTCCTACAGCTTCTCTGGATTGTAGTCTAGGATGCAATCAGGTGTTCACCAGGTTCTCTCAATGCTAACAACAACTTGGGACACCAAGGTGTGGTGTACTAGTGGGTTTTGACAGGAAAGTGAGCTACTGCACCGTCCTTGGTGCAACTGGTTACAGGAATCCAACCCATTGAGTAAGCGGGTGTGGGGGCGAGCTAAAGAGTGATGCCACAACGGATTGCCAGCGGACTTACAGCGAAATCCACGGTTATAGTTCAGATGCCAACTCACTTTATCCGGAGCGCGTACCCTGAAGCATCATGAGCGCGCCCGGCCTTCTCGCAGCACTCGCCGGCAGGAATCGGGCTCCCGTGCGGACAATTCTCGGGGTGGCCCAGGAACGCGCAAATCTTGTCGGTTACTTCAGGCGATAGGATGTGCTCGAATTTGCAGGCCTGCTGCTCAATCTCCTCTTCGTTCTGCACTTTGAGGGTCTGAGTGAATAACCGCTCTGCCAAGCGATGTCGCCGGATTACGTCAGCAGCACGTTGCCGGCCCGCAGGAGTGAAGTCCACGATAAACTCACCGTGCTGGGACGAGTGCATAGCCGGATTGATTACCTCGTGGCATCGGTTTACAACGTCCTTGTGAACATGATCGGCGACTCCATGAGCTCGCTTTTGTACTAATCCGAGCTCTTCCATGCGATCGATGGCCAATGAGACCGGCAGTGCGCCATCAACTACCATTCGACCAACTTCGGCAAGCTCGCCGTTCTCATGGAGCGTCCAAATCTCCTCCAGAATTTCGTCGATCTGCATTTCGTCCGACATGGTAAAGGTCTGCTGGCTGGCGATTTGTCCGTGATGGAGTTCGACCGAGCGATCGGCGAGACGCGCGACCACCGGATCATGCGTGACCATCACAATCGTCCGTCCTTGCTGATGAAGTTCGCGCAACTGCCGCAGCACGATCTCTTCATTTTTGGCGTCAAGATTTCCAGTGGGTTCGTCCGCGAGGATGATGCTGGGATCGTTGATCAGGGCGCGCGCGATGCAGACGCGCTGTTGCTCGCCCCCGGAGAGATGCGAGGGAAGATGATCGGCGCGATCTCTTAAACCAACGCGGTCCAGCGCCTCCAGAGCTTCCTGCTTGTCAGTCATGGAATGGAAGTACTGCGCGAGCATCACGTTCTCGAGCGCAGTCAGGTAAGGAATGAGATGGAACTGCTGAAAGATGAAGCCGATCTTCTCGGCGCGGAAACGCGTGAGTTCCGAGCCAGAGAGTTGCTTCAGGCTCTGTCCGTCGATAAAAATTTCCCCTGAGCTTGGGCGATCAAGACAGCCAATCAGGTTCACGAGCGACGACTTCCCTGAACCCGACGGGCCCATAATGGCGAGCCATTCGCCCTTGCGCACCGAGAGCGACACGCCGTCGAGCGCTCGGATTTCGCCGGCTTGCCCGCGCTGATCTCCGCGATAGACCTTCCTGACGCCGATGATCTCGATAGCCATTACTCGCCTTTAAGGATGCCTGCCGGTTCGATTCGTTGCAACTGCGCCAGCGGTAGCAAGGCCGCCATCAGCGCCAACACCATGCTTGCCAGAATCACCAGGGGCAGCACGCTTATCTGAGGAACAACCGTTGTGTGGAAATTGGCTTGGGAAATCCACGCTGCGATTCCCGATCCAAGCAGATACCCGGTGCAAGCGGCAAGGATGGCGATACTTAAGGCTTCTGCGGCGAACAGAATGTTGACCGTTTTTTGCGAGGAACCGATGGCTTTCATGACGGCGAAGTCACGGCGTCGCTCCAGTACCGATGAAGTAAGCGTGGAAAAGACGCAAAGCACCGCCGTGAGCGCAATCAGCACAGTGCATGCCAGCATGACCGAACGCATGCGGCCGATCACCGCTCCCTCAGCCTCAAGTAATTGCCGCACCGGACGCACCTGCATCCCTGGGAAAGCCGATTGCAGCATCGCGATCGCAGCGTTTAC
>Ga0307477_10002569_pt1 | contig 13934 bp, 10 predicted proteins | sample atmos_gasesECM2C_FD_203316 | JGI IMG/M metagenome (GOLD analysis project Ga0307477, IMG submission 203316) | Hardwood forest soil microbial communities from Morgan-Monroe State Forest, Indiana, United States - atmos_gasesECM2C_515 | ecosystem: Environmental > Terrestrial > Soil > Temperate...
CGCAGAACCCCGAGGCGTGGTTCATGCACTCGCCCGGGATCAAGGTGCTCGCGCCCGCGACGCCCGAGGACGCGAAGGGGCTTCTCATCAGCGCCATCCGCGACCCCAACCCCGTGTGCTACCTGGAGCACAAGCACCTGTACCGCCGGATCAAGGGCGAGGTCCCCGAGCCGGCCTACGCCACGCCCATGACCGCGCGGGTGGCGCGCGAGGGGGAGGACCTGGCGGTCATCGCCTACGGGGCCATGGTGCACGCCGCCCTGGAGGCAACCGATGACCTCGAGGGGGCCCGCGTCCGCGTCCTCGACCTGCGCTCCCTGGTCCCCCTCGACGAGGAGGCCATCCTCGAGTCGGTGGCCCGCTGCTCGAAGGTGGTGGTGGTCGACGAGGCCAACGCCACCTGCGCGGCCGGGGCCCAGGTGGCCGCGCTGATCGCCGAGCACGGCTTCGAGGACCTCGACGGTCCGGTCGTGCGCGTGGCCACCCCCGACGTGCCGATCCCCTTCTCCCCCACCCTCGAGCAGGCGGTCCTGCCGGGCGTGGATCGCATCCGCGAGGCCTGCCGTGAGCTGCTGGCTTACTGACCCCCGGGACGCTCGCCCCGCGCGCCCGCTCGCCGGGAGGCGCCCGTGACCCCGCCCGAGGCCAGCGCCCAGGCCCTCGTCGACGTGACCATGCCCCAGATGGGGGTGTCGGTGGCGGAGGGCACGGTTGTGCAGTGGCGCAAGGCCGTCGGGGACCGGGTGGAGGCCGACGAGACCATCTGCGAGATCTCCACCGACAAGATCGACACCGAGGTCCCGGCCCCCGCCTCGGGCCGGGTGGCCGAGATCCTGGTCGAGGTCGAGCAGACCGTGCCGGTGGGCACGGTGCTGGCCCGCCTGACCCCGGACGCAGGGGCGGAGCTCGCCCCCGCCCCGGAGGAGCCTCCCGGCCCTCGAGAGTCCCCGGTCCCCGGACAAGAAAGAGGGGCTCCGCCCCCCGAGGGGGCTCCGCCTGGCCAGCCGGCGCCCGCCCTCCCATCGCCCTCGGCGCGCCGCTACTCGCCGGTGGTGCAGAGGATCGCGGCCGAGCACGGGATAGACCTCTCGCAGGTGGTGGGCACCGGTCGCGAAGGGCGCGTGCGCAAGCAGGACGTGCTGGCCGCCATCGCCAGAGGGCCGGCCACCGACCGGCCCCTTCACACGGAGAGCCCGTACCGCCCCGACGGCGTCGAGCCCCACCCGGCCGTCAACGGGGCCGCGCGCCCGCCCGACGCGCCGGCCACCTCGTCCGAGCCGCTGTCGCGCATCCGCCGCTCGATCGGCGAACACATGCTGCGCTCACTCCACACCGCGGCCCACTGCACCACGATCGTCGAGGCCGACTTCTCGAGCATCGAGCGAGCTCGCCGCGCGCTCGGGCTCACCTACCTCCCGCTGGTGGCCCGGTGCACGATCGACGCGCTGCGCGAGTTCCCGGTCATGAACGCCACCCTCGACGGCGTCACCCTCACCCGGCACGCGGACGTCAACCTGGGCATCGCGGTGTCGCTGGGGGAGGACGGGCTCATCGTCCCCGTGGTCCACCGGGCCCAGGACCTCTCGGCCGAGGGGCTGGGCGCCGCCATCGCCGAGCTCGGGCGCCGCGCCCGGGCGGGCGAGCTCACCCCCGACGACGTCCGGGACGGCACGTTCACCATCACCAATCCGGGCGCCTTCGGCGCGATCGCGGCCACCCCCATCATTAACCAACCCCAGATAGCGATCCTCGACCTCGAGGCTGTCGTCAAGCGTCCGGTGGTGATCTCCGACCGGACTGGCCAGGACGCCATCGCCGTCCGCCCCATGGCCAACCTGTGCCTGTCCTGGGATCACCGGGCCCTGGATGGGGCCCTCGCCGCCCAGTTCCTGGGCGCGATCAAGCGCCGCCTCGAGGGGTGGGACGGAGGCTGAGATGGCCAGCGCCTCGACCCTCCCAGCCCCCGATCAGGTGACGGTTCCCCGCCTCGACCGCGACCCGCTCCCCGCCGCCAGCCTCGACCACGAGCAGCTGCTGGTCCGGCGCGGCCGGCGCTCCGGGGTGTACACCGTCATCGCTGTTCACTCCACCCGGCTGGGGCCCGCCCTGGGCGGCTGCCGCCTCCACGCCTACCCCCACCTCTCGGCGGCGGTAGCCGACGCCCTGCGGCTGTCGAGCGCGATGACGCTCAAGGCGGCCGCGGCCGGGCTCGACCTGGGCGGCGGCAAGGGAGTGATCTGCCTGCCCCCGGCCGAACCCGCGCCCACCGGGATGCGCCGGCGCGAGATCCTGCTCGACTTCGCCGACGCGGTCGCGGCCCTGGACGGGGCCTACGTGACCGCCGAGGACGTGGGCACGAGCGCCGACGACATGGTGGTCGTGGCCGAGCGGACCCCGCACGTGACCGGGCTACCCCGGTCGCGCGGGGGGAGCGGCGACCCCAGCCCGGTCACGGCCGAAGGGGTGGAGGCGGCCCTCCGGGCCAGCTCCCATGAGGTGTTCGGCTCCCGTGATCTCGCCGGGCGGAGCGTGGCCATCGTCGGCACCGGGCATGTGGGCTCCGCCCTCGCCCGGCGCCTGGCCGCCGCCGGGGCCGAGCTCGTGCTGGCCGACGTCGACCCCGCCGCCCCCCGCGCCCTTTCCGATCTCCCCGGCGCGCGCTGGGCCACGCCCGAGCAGGCCCTGGTCGCCGAGGTCGACGTCCTCGCGCCCTGTGCCCTGGGCGGCATCATCGACGACCGCTCCGCCGCCGGCCTGCGCTGCCCGATCGTGTGCGGGGCCGCCAACAACCAGCTGGCCGAGGAGCGGCTGGCCGACGAGCTGGCCGGTCGAGGGATCCTGTACGCGCCCGACTTCGTGGTCAACGCCGGGGGCCTGATCAACATCTCGCTCGAACGGGGCGGCGCCTACGACCCCGGGCGGGCTCACGCCGCCGTGGGCGCCATCGAGTCCCTGCTCGAACGCATCTTCCGGATGGCCGAGTTCGCCGGCATCACCCCCCTCGCCGCCGCCCGCCGGATCGCGGACCAGCGCCTCTCGGCCGCGGCCCCGCCGCGAGCGCGTAGCTCGCCCTCCGCGCCCGCGTAGGCAACGAGCCGCGCGTCATCTCGCCGTGGCAGTTGGCGCAGACCAAGACCCACTTGGCGGCCTCCTGCCGAAGAGCCGCGATCGACTTTCCGTGCCCGGCATTCACCCCGAAGGACTTGGTGCTGCGATCCACGTGGTGAAAATGAAGGTTGATAGCGCAGCGGTTGTATCCGCATATCACGCATCGTCCTCCAGCTTCCTCGACGAGTGTTCGCTTGAGCTTCTGATGCCGTCGGGTGACGGCTTCACCGATGCAGCGCTTGCATTGCCACCGGAAGCCGTTCTTTCGCTTGTAACGATGGAAGACGACCAGCCCGTGATAAGGGCACACACGGAGTTCGGCGGTGCTGTGTTGCGCCGGCGGGCGGCCTGAATTAGGAAACCAAGGGCGCGGGCTAGGCAGACGGCGAGGCACGAATGCATGCTCGTCAAGCCGCCGGACAGTCGCAGAGGCAATTTGTAACGAAATGCCCCCGGCGGGACTCCAACCCGCATCTTCTGCGTTAAAAGCGCAACGCCTTAGCAATTAGGCCACGGGGGCTTCACAATCGTAGTCAGAATTGGCACAGCATCTTTAGGCGCATCCGGCCACTGCTTCGCATGACAGCTCGACGGGTGCTGGGGCGCGCACGGCGACGCGCGCAGCCGCGCACTTGCACGAGGAGTACCCCCAGGGGGAATCGAACCCCCGCTACGGGCGTGAAAGGCCCGCGTGCTAACCGCTACACCATGGGGGCCGGGACCTAATCAGTCTAGTTCCGCCCCCTCGGCCTCGACCATCGCGCCCCCGCTAGAGTGGATCGCGACGCCGGCCGCCCGATCGAGGGATGGGCTGGCGTCGCAAGAAGGCGGCGAGCGCGAGTGCGGGTCCTGTAAGGGGCTCGGGCGACGTTTCCGCCGTCCCGAGACAACCATCCTCAGGAGAACCGTGGCCGGCTCACCGCCCGCTGACGAGGTCATCCCGGTCGAGCACGAGGCCCGGGAGCGCGTGGTTCGCACCCTGGTCATCGCCCTCCCGGTCGTGGGACTTGGGCTGGGGGCTTGGCTGGCGTGGGGCGGTGTCCTGAGCTGGCACGACCTCGTGATCCTGGCCATCACCTACGTGCTCACGGGCCTGGGCATCACCGTCGGCTACCACCGGCTGTTCACCCACCGGGCGTTCCGCACCAGTGCCCCCGTGCGCGCCGTGCTCGCCGCCCTCGGGTCGGCGGCCATAGAGGGCCCCGTCATCGAATGGGTGGCCACCCACCGCAAGCACCACCGCTTTTCCGACGTCCCGGGCGACCCCCACAGTCCCCACGTCGACATCGAACCGGGCTGGCACGGCGCCCTGCGAGGGCTACTGCACGCGCACGTCGGGTGGATGTTCAGAGGCGTCGACCAGGCCAACCCCAAGCGCTACGCCAAGGACCTCCTGCGCGATCCGGTGCTCCGGGTCATCAGCCGCACCTTCCCGGTGTGGGCCTTGGTGGGCCTGGCCGTTCCGTTCGGCCTGGGAGCCGCTCTGACCGGCTCGCTGACCGGCGCCCTGACCGGTCTGCTGTGGGGTGGAGCGGTGCGCATCTTCCTCCAGCACCACGCCACCTTCTCGATCAACTCGTTGTGCCACTTCTTCGGCCGGCGCGACTTCGACACGCACGACGAGTCCCGCAACCTGGCCTGGCTCGCGCTGCCCACGCTCGGAGAGGCTTGGCACAACAACCATCACGCCTTCCCCACTTCGGCCCGCCATGGCCTCGCGCGCTGGCAACCCGATCCCTCGGCCGGGGTCATCTGGTTGATGGAGCGATGCCGCCTGGCCTCCGATGTGGTGCGCATCGCGCCCGCGCGGCAGCTGACCAAGCGGCGCGGCAGCTGACCAAGCGGCGCGGCAGCTGACCAAGCGGCGCTGCAGCTGACCAAGCGGGCGCGGCAGCTGACCACGCGGGCTCGCTGACCCGGTCCCCGCTCACACGAGAAGGGGACCCATTGGGTCCCCTTCTTGATCATTGTGTGCTGGCTGTGGGGTGATCCCTAGGCCGGGGTCGGATGCGCTCCGTCCGACGGCGTGGTACGCCCGAGCCAGCGTCCGGCGCTGACCGTCGAGATCGCTCCCGCGGCGCCGATCACGAGCGCTCCGATGGCCCACAGGACGCCGTGGTCGCTGAACCCGAGCACGTGGTCGAGCGACCAGTGCCCCGGGCCTACGCCGGCGGCCGCGAAGGCGATCGTGGCGTAGAGCAGGTTGAGCTCGTAGCCGCTGTTGGTTGCCCACAGGCCGTTCTTGAGGTGCACGGTCCACACCGCGGCGGTCATCACCGAGATGATGAGCAGGGCGGCCACGGGCACGAACAGCCCGAGGGCGAGCAGCGCGCCGCCCACGAACTCGGCCAGGCCGGCGGCCAGGGCCTGATGGCGGCCCGGTCGCAGCCCGATCGAGTCGAAGAACCGGCCGGTGCCCTCGAGCCCGTGTCCTCCGAACAGGCCGAAGAGCTTCTGGGCCCCGTGGCCGGCGAAGACCCCTCCGGCGACCACCCTGAGGATCAAGAGAGCAAGATGCATTTACGTCCTCCCACTGCCGCTGACAGAAGTTGCGCCGTCAAGCATATCACAGGAGGTTGCGTACGCAACCTTTTCCTGCCCCGCCCCCAGGGAGGCTCAGTGACGGAAGTGGCGCCGGCCCGTGTGGACCATGGCCACGCCCGCCTTGTCCACGGCCTGAATCACCTCTTCGTCTCGGATCGATCCGCCGGGCTGGATGATGGCGGTGATGCCGGCCTCGATGGCCAGCTCGGGTCCGTCGGCGAAGGGAAAGTAGGCATCCGAGGCCAGGGCCGACCCGGCCAGGGAGTCGGGACGGGCCTTCTCGAGGGCCAGCCGCACCGAGTCCACCCGGCTCATCTGGCCCGCTCCGATGCCCATGGTGGCCAGATCGCGGCTGATCACGATGGCGTTCGAGCGCACGTGCCGGCACACCCGCCAGGCGAACAGCATCTCGCTCCATTCGCGCTCGTCGGGCTTGCGCTGGCTCACAACTCGCATGTCGTCGCGGCTGTCGACATCGGCGTCCTGATCCTGGACCAGCAGTCCCCCCAGCACCTGCTTGACGTCGGGCTCCCCCACCCGGGGGGCGCGGCGCTCGCCGTTCTCCAGCAGGCGCACGTTGGGCTTGGTCATCAGGATCTCGAGCGCTCCGTGCTCATAGCCCGGGGCGAAGAGCACCTCGAGGAACTGCTTGTTGAGCGCTTCGGCCAGCTCCCGGTCCACCGAGCGGTTCACCGCGATGACCCCTCCGAACGCGCTCAGGGGATCGGTGGCGAAGGCCTGCTGGTAGGCCTCTCCCACGGTCCGCCCCACGGCGCACCCGCACGGGTTGTTGTGCTTGATGATCGCGCACGCCGGCACCTCGAACTCGTCGATCAGGCGCCGGGCCGAATCGAGGTCGAGCAGGTTGTTGAACGACAGCTGCTTGCCGTGGTGCTGCTTGACCATCGACAGCACGTGCATGCGCGCGCCCACGGCCGAGTAGTAGGCCGCCCGCTGATGCGGGTTCTCGCCGTAGGGCAGATCGACCACCTTCTCGTGCGCGCGCACGTAGAGCTGCGGGAAGTCCTCCCCCTTCTCGGCGAACCACCGGGCGATGGCGGTGTCGTAGCGGGCCGTGTAGTGAAAGGCCTCGGCGGCCAGGCTCTCGCGGGTGGGCGCCGACAGGCAGGCCTCGGCATCGCGCAGCTCGGCCAGGACGGCGTCATAGCTCTCGGGGCGCACCACCACCGCGACGTACGCGTGATTCTTGGCCGCGGCCCGGATCATCGTCGGACCGCCAATGTCGATGTTCTCGATCACCTCGGTGTCGGACACCCCCCGCCGGGAGGCCATGCGCTCGAACGGGTAGAGGTTCACGCACACCAGGTCCACGAACTCGACCTCCTGTTCAGCGGCCTGACGCATGTGATCCGGGTTGTCCCGGACCGCCAGCAGACCCGCGTGCAGCTTGGGGTGCAGCGTCTTGACCCTCCCCTCCATGATCTCGGGAAAGCCGGTGAGGTCATCGATGGGGCGAGCGTGCAGCCCGGCTTGGGTCAGTTCGCGCGCCGTTCCGCCGGTGGAGACGATCTCGATCCCGAGCTCCGCCAGGCCCCGGGCGAACTCGACCACCCCGCGCTTGTCCGACACGGAGAGCAGCGCCCGCCGCACCCGGATGCTGCCGGCCGGAACCGGTTCGGGGGCCAGCGCGCCGGTCGACGCGGCGAGATCAGGATCAAGGGATTCCGCGATTGCGCGAGCATATGAAACTCTTTGGTCAGACGACCCCCGACCGAGGAGGACCGCTATGGGCAGCGAGACCCTCGACCCCATGCTCGCCCCGATGTTGCCCGAGCCCCTGCCGGACATCCGGCCCCCGTCGGCGCGCGTCGAGGAGGACGAGGACGATGGCGACGCGCCGGACGCCGAACCGGAGGAGCCGAGTCAGTTCGACGACCCCGATCAGGTCAGCACCGACTTCGACGACGATGAGCTCGAGGACGACGACGGGTGGGCCGACGAGGAGGAGGACTACTGACCACGAGCCGGAAGCGAAGGAGCCGCTTCCGACCGAGCCGACCCCCCTGTGGCTGACCTGCCCCGGCTCCGCCCTTTGCCCCTGACCTACCCCTGGGCCACCACGATCCGGCGGGGATTGTCGGGATCGGGCGCCAGCGCCCCCCGGGCAAACAGCCGCACGGCCTGGGCCAGGAGGGCGTGCTCGAGGGGACGAAGGATGTCGTGCACCACCTCGGCCTCACGCGCGTCGGGCAGCTCTACCGCGCGCTGCAGGATGATCGGCCCGGTGTCGACCCCGCCGTCTACGAAGTGGACCGTCACGCCGAACACCTTGGCGCCGTGGTCGAGCGCCTGCTGGATGGCCCCCAGGCCCGGGAAGGCGGGCAGGAGGGCGGGGTGGACGTTGATCACCGCCCCCGGGAATCGGTCCAGGAAGGGCGCGCCCAGGAGGTGCATGTACCCGGCGAGCACGACCAGGCGCGCGCCGCGCTCCTGAAGCCAAGCCGCGATCGCGGCATCTCGGTCGGCCCGCTCCGGGTAGTCGGCCACCTCGAAGGCGCGGGTCGGAACGCCCGCCGTCCGGGCCCGCTCGAGGGCCCGGGCACCGCCCCGGCTCGAGGCCACGGCCACGATCTCCGCCTCGTGCCCGTGGACGGTGTCCAGCAGGGCCTGGAGGTTGGTGCCCTCCCCGGAGACCAGGACCGCGACCGGGAACGACTGCGCCGCGGGGCTCACGCGGGGATTGTGAGGGAGTTCACAGAGAGCGGCCCCCGCGGTCGCCACCCTAGAACCATGTTCGCACTGCTGACGTTTCTGGGCATGACCGTGTTTGCCGCGGCCACCTCCTGGACCTCACGCCGCAGCGGAGGAGGCATCGCCCGCCGACCCTACGGCAACATCTACAACGATGCCGCCGGCGCCCGGCGCGAGCTGCCGGCCTCCGGCCAGCGCCAGGACTTCCCTCGGGTCTGACCCTCAGATCCGGGCCAGCGACGGCTCGGCCAGGGTCTCGTCCTCGAAGACGAACTTGCCGTTGGCCTCGGCGTCCGATGGGGCCGGGTAGTCGCCGCTGAAGCAGGCATCGCAGTGGCGCTCGCGCGGCAGGCCGATGGCTTCGTAGACCCCGGCCAGGGACAGATAGTGGAGGGAGTCGGCGCCGAGCTCGGCCGCGATCTCCTTCTCCTTGCGCCCGTGGGCGACCATCTCCTCGCGGGTGGACATGTCGATCCCGTAATGGCAGGGATGCCTGATGGGAGGGGCGCTGATGCGCATGTGAACCTCCGCCGCGCCGGCGTCCCTGAGCATCTGCACGATCTTGCGCGTGGTGTTCCCGCGCACGATGGAGTCGTCCACCACGACCAGGCGCTTGCCCGCCACCACCTCGGGGAGGGGGTTGAACTTCATTCGCAGCCCGTGCTTGCGCAGCTCCTGACCGGGCTGAATGAACGTGCGCGCGACGTAACGGTTCTTGACGAACCCGTCGTCCTGGGGGATCCCGCTGGCCCGGGCGTAGCCGCGGGCGGCCGAGTTACCGGAGTCGGGGACGGCGATCACCACGTCGGCTTCGGCCGGGGCCTCCCGGGCCAGGATCTCGCCCATGCGCCCGCGCACGACCTGGAGCACCTGCCCGTTCATGCGCGAGTCCGGCCGGGCGAAGTAGATGTACTCGAACACGCAGAAGGCCTCGCGCGGGCCCGTGACCACCTGGCGGGTGGTGATTCCCCGGTCGCCGATGGAGACCATCTCGCCCGGCTGCACGCTGCGCAGCAGGCGGGCCCCGATGATGTCGAAGGCACAGGACTCCGAGGCCACGCAATAGCGGTCACCCAGCTGGCCGAGGGCCAGGGGCCGTAGCCCGAGCGGGTCGCGGAAGGCCACCACCTCGTCCTTGGTCATGGCCACGATCGAGAAGGCCCCCTTCAGGCGGGGAATCACGTCGGCCACCGCGTCCTGGAGCGAGTCCGCCTGGTGGGTGGCCAGCATGGCCGCCACGATCTCGGAGTCCGAGGTGGAGCGGAAGGCGACCCCTCGGTTCACCAGCTCCTGGTGCAGGGCCAGGGCGTTGGTCAGGTTCCCGTTGTGGGCCAGGGCGATCTCCCGGCGCCCCGACCGGTGCACGGGCTGGGCGTTGTCGAACGAGTTGGCCCCGGTGGTGGAGTAGCGGACGTGGCCGATGGCCAGATCGCCCGCCAGGGCGCGCAGCTTCTGCTCGTCGAAGACCTGGCTGACCAGCCCCAGCTCCCGGACGGCCATGATCGAGGCCCCACGGTCGGCCGCCGCGATGCCCGCCGACTCCTGCCCCCGGTGCTGAAGGGCGTAGAGGGCGAAGTAGGCCAGCCGGGCTACCTCGTGCCCGGGGGCGTATACGCCAAACACGCCGCACTCGTCGCGCGGGCCATCGCGCTGATCAGGGTCGAGAGGCTGAAGAGGCATCGAACGCGTCCGACGAAGCGAACGCCGTGACCGGGGCGAAGCGGGAATTGCCGCCGAAATCAAGCCTAGCATCGGGGGCGGTGGGAGCAGCCCAGCAGCTGACGCCGGCGGGACGCAACTCTGCCAGGGTTGGCGAGTTGGCAGGCCGGATGTCCAGGTCACCTCGGAGCGCGCTCGCCACGCTGGCCGCCGTCCTCGGCGCCGGCGCCGCCCTGCTCCCCGCCGCGGCCCGAGCCCAGGACGTGGCGGCCAGCCGGGCCGTGGACGCCTACACGGCCATGCAGAACCAGCTCTACGTCCGCCACAGCCGGCTGTACCAGGGACCCCACTTCGCCAAGGTGTGGGGGTTCTCCCAGGCCCTGGCCGCGACCGTGAGCGTCTCGCGCCTCCCCGGGGTGGGGGCGCGGTACGCCGGCGACCTGCGCGACCGGCTGCTGGGCCTGGACCGTTACTGGGCCGCCACCCGCCAGCCCCCCGGCTACACGGCCGACGTGCAGCCCCCTCTGGGCCCGGGTGGGCACCTGTTCTACGACGACAACGACTGGATCGGGATCGAGCTGGCCCGGGCCTACCCCACCGACCACCTGCCCTTCGAGCTCTCGCGCGCGGAGCAGATCTTCACCCTCGAGGCCAGCGGATGGAGCAACGACTCCTCCCTGCCCTGCCCCGGGGGAGTGCCCTGGACCGATAACCCGGCCGTCACCCAGCGCAACACGATCAGCAACGCGCCCGCGGCCGAGCTGGGGGTGGCGCTGTACAACCTCACCCACGACCAGACCTACCTGGCCTGGGCCGAGCGGATGTACGGCTGGGTCCGGGGGTGCCTGGCGTTGGGCAACGGGCTCTATGGCGACCACATCGACGCCGGGGGCACGGTGGACACCACCACCTGGACCTACACCCAGGGGGTGATGATCGGCGCGGCGGTCATGCTCTACAAGGCCACGGGCGATCACTCCTACCTGGACCAGGCCCAGGCGGTCGAGCAGGCCGCGTTCGGCTATTTCGCGCCCAACCAGTTCGCCGACGAGCCGCTGTTCTTCGTATCGATCCTGTTTCGCAACCTGCTCCTGTACAACAGCGTCCAGCCCGACCCGCGCATCACCCAGCTGGTCCAGAGCTACGCCGACTGGGCCGCAACCAAGCGCAAGAAGAACGGCCTCTACCGCTTCGCCGACGACGAGACCCGGCTGCTCGAGCAGGCGGCGGTGATCAACATCGACTCGATGCTGGCCGAGCCGGCGTCGAGCTTCTTCTGAGTCAGGGAAACAGCGGCGCCAGCGATCCGTGGGCGGCGGCCAGGTCGCCCAGGCTCAGGTGGAGATCGAGCCCGGCCCCGTCCGGGTCCGGGGCCCTTCCCGCCCCGCCGGCCTCGATCCGCAGCCCGTCCCCTCCCACCTGGCCGATCACTCGCATCTCGACCCCCCCGAAGGCCTCCTCCAGCTCGGCCGCCGCGCCGGAGACCAGGAATCCGCCCGGCCCCTCGCCGAACAGGAGCTCGAACCCGACGGTTCCGGACCCCGGGGCGCCCGCGGCCATCGCCTCGAGCCGGATCCCGGCCCCCCGGCCGCCGGCCAGGCAGCACTCGGCCAGGGCCACGGCCAGGCCCCCGTCGGAGATGTCGTGGGCGCTGCGCAGGCACCCGCTCCGGGCCGCCTCCCTCACCAGGCTCTGGGTGGCGCGCACCCCGTCCACGTCCACCTCCGCCAGTCCCTGCGGCAGCTCCTCTCCCCGCAGCCGGGCCAGCTCGGATCCGGCCAGGTCGGGCCGCCACGCCCCGACCAGCGCGATGGCATCTCCCTCCGCCGCGAATCCCGTGCCCGGCGATGTCCGCACGTCCGGTACCTCGCCCACCATCCCGATCACCGGGGTGGGGTAGATCGGGCCGGCCGGACCCTCGTTGTACAGGGACACGTTCCCGCCCACCACGGGTAGGCCCAGCGTCCGGCAGGCGTCCCCCAAGCCGCGCACCCCCTCGGCCAGCTGCCAGGCCACGTGGGGCTTCTCCGGGTTGCCGAAGTTCAGGCAGTTGGTCAGACCGAGCGGCTCACCCCCCGCGCAGGCCAGGTTCGCCGCGCACTCCAGCACGGCCTCGATCGCCCCCCGGTACGGATCGCACGCCACCCGGCGCCCGTTGCCGTCGATCGAGAGGGCGATACCGGGCACTGGCCCGTCCGCCGGATCCTGCCCACCGGGCCGGGGGGCCAGGGCCAGGACGGCGGCGTCCCCGTGCCCGGGGCGCACCACGGTCCGGGATTGGACGATGGAGTCGTACTGCTCGAACAGCGGCCGGCGCGAGGCCACGTTCGGCGACCCCAGGAGCGCGAGCAGGGTCGCGCCCGGATCGAGGTCGGGCGCCACCCTCGCCTCGGGCGCCGGGTACAGCGGCCCCTCGGGGGCGACCGGCTCGAGGTCATAGAGCGGGCACTCGTCCACCAGCGCGGCCACCGGCACCTCGCCCACCACACTCCCCGCCTGCCTCACCCGTAGCACCTCGCCCTCCACCACCTCGCCGATGACCGCGGCCCCGGTCTCCCACCGGGCGCAGATGGCCAGGACCTCCGGCACCCGCTCGGGCTCCACCACGCAAAGCATGCGCTCCTGAGACTCGGAGACCATGACCTCGAAGGGCTCCATGCCCGCCTCGCGCAGGGTGACGCGGGCCACGTCGATGTCGATCCCCACTCCCCCCTTGCTCGCCATCTCGGCCGCCGACGAGGTCAGCCCGGCCGCACCCAGGTCCTGCAGGGCCACCAGGAGACCGGCCTCGAGCAGCTCGAGGCAGCACTCGAGCAGCTTCTTCTCCTCGAACGGGTCGCCGATCTGGACGCTCGGGCGCTTGCCCTCGTCCCCCTCTCCCAGCTCGGCGCTCGCCAGGACGGACGCTCCCCCAATGCCGTCTCGCCCGGTCGAGGCCCCCAGCAGGAGGACCAGGTTTCCCGGGCCCGCGGCGGCCGAGCGGATCAGGCGCTCGCGCTCGGCCAGGCCCACGCACATCGCGTTGATCAGGCAGTTGTGCTCGTAGGGCCCCTCGAAGTAGACCTCGCCGCCCACGGTGGGAACCCCGATCGAGTTGCCGTAGTGGCCGATCCCGGCCACGGCCCGATCGAGCAGGTACCGCGAGCGCTCGCTGGCCGGGTCGCCGAAGCGCAGCGAGTCGAGCACGGCAATCGGTCGCGCCCCCACCGCGAAGACGTCGCGCAGGATGCCCCCCACGCCGGTGGCGGCGCCCTGGAAGGGCTCGACCGCACTGGGGTGGTTGTGCGACTCGACCTTGAACGCGACCGCCAGGCCCCCACCCACGTCGACCGCGCCGGCATTCTCCCCGGGGCCCATCACCAGCCGGGGCCCGGCGGTGGGAAGCGTGCGCAGCAGCCGGCGCGAGTGCTTGTAGGCGCAGTGCTCGGACCACAGCAGGGAGAACATGCCCAGCTCGACCTGATTGGGCTCGCGGCCGAGCTTGTGGACGATCAGGCCGAACTCGTCCTCGGTCAGCCCCAGGGCCAGGGCCGCCTGGAGGCCGGGCCTGCGCTCCCCGGGGACGCTCGCCGCGCGCTCGGGACCGGCGGCCACGCTAGGCGGCACTGGCCACCCGATCGCGCAGCGACGCGAACAGCGCCAGCCCGTCGGTCGATCCCGAGCGGGAATCGACCGCGTGCTCCGGGTGGGGCATGAGTCCCATCACGTTGCCGCGGGCGTTGCACACGCCGGCCACGTCTCGGGCCGACCCGTTCGGGTTCTGGCCCGGCGCGTAGCGCATCACCACTCGCCCGTCCGCCTCCATGGCGTCGAGCTCGGCCTGGGGGGCGTAATAGCGCCCGGTGGTGTGCTTGACCGGGATCGACAGGCGCTGGCTCGCCCGGCACGAGCCAGTGAAGGGGGTGTCCGGG
>Ga0307477_10002570_pt1 | contig 13933 bp, 12 predicted proteins | sample atmos_gasesECM2C_FD_203316 | JGI IMG/M metagenome (GOLD analysis project Ga0307477, IMG submission 203316) | Hardwood forest soil microbial communities from Morgan-Monroe State Forest, Indiana, United States - atmos_gasesECM2C_515 | ecosystem: Environmental > Terrestrial > Soil > Temperate...
CGGGTGCCAATGCTTCTCCTGTCACCTTACGCGCAACCTGGCTTTGTGGATCACCGGCCCTACGACCACACGTCAGTGCTGCGCCTCCTCGAGTGGCGGTTCCTGGGCGCGCCACCCGAGGGTCCTGCCGCCGGCGGGCGTGGCACTCGATGGTGGCTGGCGACTCGGGACCGTTACACCAACAACCTCGGTGCATCCCTGAGAACCACGCCGGATAACAAGGCCGGTCTTGACCTGGGCGCCATCGTCCCGGATGTGTCGGCGGCGTGCGTTGGGCGCACGTTCCAGGACGTCCCCGGCGCCGACGACGTCGAGAAGGCGGTAATCCCACAGCCAAGGTCCAACGGGGCGTTTGCTGGCGGCTCCGAGTTCGGCGTGGTCGGCGTGTCGGCTATGGAACGGGCCCTCGAGGCCGGATACTTCGAGCGCCTCGGCTACCGGGCGCGGCCGTCGATGACCCTACGCGAGCTGACCGGTGCCTAGTGTGAGTCGGTCATCCGATCGCACCGATGGAGGGCGGGGCAAGTCCAACGATGTCCCAGGTGACGAACGGGCGGTGAAGGTTCCGATACACCGCAGGGCCGGCCTGGGCTGACGGGCCTCAACCGACCGATCGCACAGCGCGTCGGCCATCGTCAGGTTGTGCCGCAGCCGCCACGCCTGGGTCACGAGCGGCTTCGCGGACACCCGGCGGGTCGGCGCCGCGAGCAAGCGGTCGAGCGCGACCTGAATGCGAGCCGGGTCGACCGCCGGTTGATTTCGTCACGGCGAAGAACCGCGGCCGTCGGTCAGCAAGTGTTTGGCCACCGAGCAGCCGGCAGCTTCACAGCCTCTTCGGCAGTCGTAGGGGGTCGCGTCAATGCGTCGAGGGCGACCCTGCTAAACGTGCCTGTCCCTCACCGTGGCCGTGCACAGAGTCTCGGCTGTACCAAGACCCGATCTGCGAGACCGCGTAGGCGCCGATGGCGATTCCCGCGACCAGGCTGGCCACGATCAGCCAATGCCGCAATGCGGTCCCCGCGACGTCCCGACCGTCCGAGGACGGAGACCTTCTGAGATCGGCCAGAGCAAGGGCGGGTGCTCGCAGCAGGTGCCCGATCACGTGCACCGTCATGGCCGCGAACCAGACGACGAAGCTGGCTTTATGGATCGCCAGCAGCGCGTGGGCTTGGCCGGGCCCGACGGCCACGAGAGCGATCCCGCTGGCGAGCAATGCCACGGAGGTGGTGACGACCACCGGGCCGTCAGCCCTCAGCAGCGGCGCCGACGGTCCTGCGGCCCGATAGCGGGGATCGCCGGTGTAGTAGCGCGCGAAGCGGTATCCAGTGCTGACCAGTTTCAGGGCGACTGGCGGGACCAGCATCGCGCCGATGAACACGTGAGCCGACAGAAGCGGCTTGACGAATGGGACGGTCACGCCCTCGGCGGCCAGTAGGAACAAGAGCACGACCCCGGTTGACCCCGTGAGTCGTGCATTGCCCTCCGCGCCGCCTGCTCGGTCGCGCACGTTCAATGCCATAGCCCAGCGAGGATGGGAGTCGATCCTGAGAGTCGGCTGAGATGGCGGTTAGGCGATGGCAAAGAATGTTGTACCAGGGCACCGTTGGTTAGGGGAAGGTAAAGACGGGGGAACGAGTGGCGGGTCGTGGTGCATGCTCGTCGCGTGCGCGTGTTGGTGGTGGAGGACGATGGTCACATCGCGGAACCTCTTGTCGCGGGCCTGCGCCGCTTTGGGTTCGACCCAGAGTGGGTGACGACCGGCGCGGCGGCGTTGGCGGCGGATGACCCGGACGTGGTGCTGCTCGATCTGGGTCTTCCCGATATGGACGGCGTCGACGTGTGCCGCGTACTGCGGGCCCGATCGGCCGTCCCGATCCTGGTCATCACGGCCCGAGGTGAGGAGCCCGACCGAGTGGTGGGGCTCGAGATGGGCGCCGATGACTACTTGGTCAAGCCGTTCGGGTTTCGCGAGTTGGTGGCCCGCATTCGGGCCGTCCTTCGCCGGAGTGGCTTGCCGGGCGAGATCGACGACGAGCAACGCCTCGGGGGCTTGTCCATCGACCGGCGCCGCCGGACGGTCCGCATCGACGGTTCCGACGTCGCCTTGACTCCGAAGGAATTCGACCTCTTGGTGGCGCTGGCCGACGAGCCCGGTGTGGTCGTAACACGCCAGCAGTTGTTGGAGCAGGTCTGGGATCCGACTGGTACGGGCCCACCAAGACGATCGACGTGCACGTCGCCTCGCTGCGCAAGAAGCTGGGGGACCCGGGTTGGGTCGAGACGGTGCGCGGTGTGGGCTTGCGGTTGGGCCGACCGTCGTGACTCGCCGGCTGCTGCTGTCCTACCTGTCGCTGACCGCGCTGGTGTTGTTGCTGCTCGAAGTGCCCTTGGGCGTGGTGTACGCCCGGCGCGAGCGGGACAACCTCGCGGCTACGGGACGCCGTGACGCCACCGCGCTGGCCGTACTGGCCGGCGACAGCTTGGAGAACCCCCCGACCCACGATCTGAGCGCTTTGGCCCTGACCTACCGGACCCAGACCGGAGTCGAGGTGGCCGTGTACGACATCGCCGGCCATACCGTCGTGGCTTTTGACGCCACTGAGCCGGTCGGCTCCGAGCCGACGGTGGGCTCGCTGGTGACGGCGGCGCTGAACGGCAAGGCGCAGGCAGCGCGGCGGACCGATGACGGTCAGTCCCAGCTCGTGTCGGCCCTCCCGATCCAGGCCGACGGCAAGTCGCTCGGGGCGGTCGTCGTCGCCGTGCCAGCTGGCGCCACCGACAGCCGCATCGTGCGTGCCTGGGTCGCGCTCGGAGTGTTCGCCGCTGCCCTGCTGGGACTAGCGGCGCTGGTCGGGTTCCTTCTGGCCCGGTCGCTGGTAGCACCGCTACTGAGCTTGCAGCGCACCGCGAAACGGTTGGGAGCAGGAGAGCTTGATGCCCGGGCGTCACCGGGGGGCCCGGCCGAGATTGCCGCGCTCGGCGAGGAGCTCAATGCCATGGCCGATCGCATCCGTCAGCTGGTCGAGGCGCAACGTCGATTCGTGGCCGACGCCTCCCACCAGCTGCGAACCCCCCTGACCGCGCTGCGGCTACGGCTGGAGAACCTCGCGGCTGGCGCCAACCCCGACGATGCCAACGAGCTCGACGCGGCCCAGGCGGAGAGCCAGAGGCTGGCCCGCCTCGTTGATGGGCTGCTCACGCTGAGCCGCGCTGAGGACCATAGACACGACCGCGAGACCGTGGAGGTCGTAGCGGTCGCCCAAGAGCGGCGCGACACGTGGGCCCCTCTCGCCGAGGAGCGCGGAGTCTCCGTGGTGGTGGACGGCCTGACGCCATTGGCCGTAGCCGTTGCCGTGCCGGGGCATGTAGAGCAGATTCTGGACAACTTGCTGAGCAACGCGCTCGAGGCCAGCCCCCCGGGCACCGAGATCGCCATCGTCGTCGAGGACCGCAACGGCACTCGCGAGAACACGATCGTCGTCGAAGTGCGCGATCAGGGTCCGGGCATGACGCCCATGGACCGCGAGCGCGCCTTCGACCGGTTCTGGCAGGGCGGCGAGCGGGTCGGCGGCAGCGGACTGGGTTTGGCCATCGTCCAGCAACTGGCACAAGCCAACGGCGGGAACGTCACGCTCGACGGAGCGGAGGGCGGCGGCCTGGTCGCCTCCGTGACCCTCCCGTCTGGCTGAGCGAACTGTTCGATCTTTTGCCGAACCTTTGCCTTGCTCTCAGGTTGCTCAGAGGAGCCCGCCTGATACTGGCGTCATGACGACCGCATCCGCGCGCAACGCCGGCCTACGCCGCCTTTCGGTGTTGACCCGCTGGGTGGCGGCCAGCGCGGTCGGCGTAACTGCAATCTTCTCGGTGATGGCCGCCAGGGCGACGGCGGGCAAGGCTGTCGCCCCAACGGCCACGTCCAACCCCTCAACATCGGACAAGCTGCAGACGCCCGCCGACTCCGCCTCGACCGCCACCGCCCCCACGCCGAGTGGCGGCCTCAGTCAGGACCTCGGCCAGTCGAACGCCCAGCCGGCAACGCTGGCCCCACCGGTTCAGGCGCCCGTCCCCAGCTACCAAGCGCCGGTCGTGGTCTCCGGGAGCTCGTGAGCGTCACCCTCGTCCCAGCCGTCTTCCCGGCCCTGGGGACCACGGCCGCCGTGGCCGTATCCGACCCGGCCGCTATGCCCACAGCACTTGCCGCCGTGCAGGGCGAAATCGGGGCGGTCGACGCGGCCTGCAGCCGGTTCCGGTCCGACTCTGAGCTCAGCGCCGTCAACCGGGCCGCAGGCAGGCCGGTCACGGTGTCGGCGCTGTTCATCGAAGCCGTCGACGTGGCCCTGCGAGCAGCTGAGCTGACCGGGGGGCGCGTGGTCCCCACGGTAGGAGCGGCGATGCGCGTGCTCGGCTACGACCGGGACTTCGCCACCGTGGCGAGAACCGGTCCCGCCTCGCGGGTCACCGTGGGACCGGTCCCGGGCTGGCGACTCGTTCGGGTCGACCGGACCGCCAGCACGATCAATATCCCAGCCGGCGTCGAACTCGACCTGGGCGCCACGGCCAAAGCCTGGTGCGCCGACCTCGCCGCCGCGACAGCGGCTGAGTGCACCGGAGCCGGGGTGCTTGTCAGCCTCGGGGGAGACGTCGCGATCGCTGGCCCGGCCCCCGAGGGCGGCTGGACGGTGCGGGTCGCCGACAGCCACGCCGCACCGGCCGACAGGCCCGGACAGACCGTGTCCGTGCGCTCAGGCGGACTGGCCACCTCCGGCACGACGGTTCGGTGTTGGCAACGCGGCGACGTTGCGCTGCACCACATCCTCGACCCCTCCACCGGCCGCCCAGCCGCTACCAGTTGGGTGACGGTGACCGTGGCCGCTGGGTCCTGCGCCGAGGCCAACATTGCCGCCACCGCGGCCATCATCTTGGGCGCCCAGGCCTCGGCGTGGCTGGAGGCTCGCCACCTGCCAGCCCGTCTCGTCGACGACGACGGTGCAGTCACCGTCGTCGGGTGTTGGCCGTCACCCGACGAACGTGGCCCGTGGTCCTAGCTTCGACGCGGGCGCTGTGGTACCTGACCCGGGCCTCCGGTCTGGTGTCCCTCGCGCTGCTCACCTTCAGCGTGGTGCTCGGCATCACCGAGTCCGTTCGCTGGTCCCGCCCCCGCTGGCCCCGCCTCATCACCGCGGGCCTCCACAAGAACGTGTCGCTGCTGGTCACAGCCTTCCTCGCGGTGCACATCGTCACCGCCGTGGCCGACAGCTTCGCTCCCATCCGTTGGCTGGACGTCATCGTGCCGTTCACCTCGGCCTATCGGCCCATCTGGATCGGCTTAGGAGCGGTGGCGGTCGACTTGCTCATCGCCTTGATCCTGACCAGCCTCCTGCGTCAGCGTCTCGGCTACCGGCTCTGGCGGATCGTGCACTGGGCCGCTTATGCCTGCTGGCCCGTCGCCCTCCTGCACGGTCTGGGCACCGGAACCGACAATCGGGTGGGCTGGGCGCTTGCCCTCCAGGCGACCAGCCTGGCTGTCGTGGCTGGCGCCGTCGGGTGGCGGCTGGCGTCCGGTTGGAACGCCCCGGACAACCGCCGCGTCCTCGGGGCCGTCTGGAGCGGCGTTGCCGTCGCCGGCATCGTGGCGTTCGCGTTGGTGGGACCATTGCGGACCGGCTGGGCCCGCCGAGCCGGTACGCCGACCGAGCTGCTGGCGTCGGCTCGCGCAGCGGCAGCTGACGCGTCCGCGCCCGCTCCCGCGCAAGCGGGTGTTGCGGATGCGCTGGCCGTACCGTTCAGCGCGTCGCTCCGCGGCTCGCTCACCCAGACGCCCCCGAGCGCGGCGGGCGACACGACCGTGACCATCGCCGCGACGTTACGAGGAGGCGCCACCGGAACGATCGAGGTCGTGCTGCGCGGTCAGGCGTTGGCCGGTGGAGGGGTCGCGATGCAATCAAGTTCGGCGACACTCGGATCGGTCGCACAGCCGAACCTGTACCGCGGACGGATCATCTCGCTCTCGGGCTCCCGGTTGCTCGCGGGACTCACGGACGCAGCGGGGCGACGAGTCGAGCTGTCGCTCAGCCTGCAGATCGACGAGCTCTCAGGAGCCGTTTCAGGTACGGCGACGGCCAGGCCGGTCACTGCCGCCGCCGGTGGTCGTTAATGGCCCGGAGGTCAGCGATGGCAGCCCGCAAGCACATGACTGCCGGCAACCTCCCGCGTCTACTGCCGCCCGAGCCACTCGCCGATCTGGATTCGCACCTCGACTGGTTCGGCGACGCCCCCAGTGATGCGACTTCGCTCGTAGCCGAGGTCGAGCGCAGTGGCCTGCGCGGTCGGGGCGGCGCGGGGTTCCCGACGGCCATCAAGCTGGCCGCCGTCGCCAAATCCGGACGCAATACCGTGGTCGTCGCCAACGGCACCGAGGGAGAACCGCTCAGCGCCAAGGACAAGACGCTGCTCACCGTCGCTCCCCACCTGGTCATCGACGGGGCCGTGATAGCCGCCGCCGCCGTCAACGCCCGAGAGGTGATCGTGTGCGTCGACCGCAACGCCGTTGCCGGTGCATCGTGTTGTCGAGCGCGCCATACAGCAGCGCCGCCAGCTCCGCCGCGACGCCGTGCCCGTCCGGCTGGTGGGCACTCCCTCCCGCTACCTGACCGGCGAGGAGTCCGCCCTGGTGCACTGGCTCAACGGTGGCGACGCCACACCCACCTTCGTCCCGCCCCGCCCGTTCGAACGGGGTGTCGCGGGCCGGCCCACTCTCGTGCAGAGCGTCGAGACGTTGGCCCATCTCGCGCTGATCGCCCGCTTCGGCGCTGGGTGGTTCCGCACGATCGGCCACGACACGGACCCGGGCAGTTTGCTTATGACCGTTTCGGGTGACGTGACCCACCCCGGGGTGCTCGAAGTCGCCTTCGGCACGCCCATCGCCACGATCCTGGGCGCCGCCGGGGCGCGGCCTGACATCCAGGCCGTGCTGGTGGGCGGGTACTTCGGGACGTGGCTGGTGGCGTCGGCCGCAGCCGTGCTGAACCTGGACACCGCGTCCCTCGCCCGAGGCGGCGCCAGCCTGGGCTGCGGGGCCTTGGCCGCTTTGCCGGCCCACTCTTGCGGCCTGGCCGAGAGCGCAAGAGTCGCCCGCTGGCTGGCCGACCAGACAGCAGGCCAGTGCGGGCCGTGTGTTCACGGCCTCGATGCCATCGCCGCCTCGATGGCGATGCTCGTCAGCGGAGATCGCAGCGGGCAGGCGCAACATCAGCTCATGCGCTGGCTCGAGATGGTCAAAGGCCGGGGCGCCTGCAAGCATCCCGACGGTGCCGCGCGGTTCGTCGAGAGCAGTCTTATCGTGTTCGCTGACGAGATCGCGCGTCACCGCCAACGCGGGCCGTGCCCCGACGCTGGGCCTGCCGTTCTTCTCGTGCCGCCGGCTGGGCCATGGAGATGAGCACCCACCTCGTGGTCAACCCCATCACCTGTGTCGGCCACGGCCTGTGCGCCGAGCTATTCCCCGAGCGTGTCACCCTCGACGACTGGGGCTACCCCATCATCGACCCGCGGCCGATCCCCGCCGACCTGCTGGCCCACGCCCGACGCGCCGTCGCCGCCTGCCCCACGCTCGCCCTCTTCCTCCGCGGGCAGAAGCTATGACGGCGACCCAGCCGAAGGGAGCCTCCCAGCCGCGTCGGGCCGTCCAACCGGTCGGTGCTGCTCCTCCGGCATGGCGTTCGACCCAGGGCCAGCGCGAGGCTCTCGTGCTCGCCGTGATCGCAGCCGGTGGCGTCGCCGTTATCGGCCTCTGGTGGACCGACTCCCCGGGCCGCAGCCTCCATACCTTCGCCGACAGGCTCACCGCGGCGGGACGGATCACCGGCCTGGTCGGCACGTACCTGGTCCTGGTCCAGGTTGTGTTGATGGCCAGGCTGCCGTGGCTGGACCGCTGGATCGGCACCGACCGCATGGCCGCTTGGCATCGGTCCAACGGCCAGTACACCATCGGGCTGCTGCTCGCCCACACCGCGTTGATCACGTGGGGGTATGCCGCCCAAGATCGGATTTCGCTCGCCCGCGAGACGGGCAGGCTCCTTCGCTCCTACCCCGACATGCTTGCCGCCACCGTCGCTCTCGGCCTACTCGTCGCGGTCGGAATCACCTCGGCGCGCGCGGCCCGACAACGCCTCCGCTACGAGACGTGGTACTTCCTTCACCTCTACACCTACCTCGCTATCGCGCTGTCGTTCAGCCACCAGCTTGCCACCGGCAACGAGTTCGTCACGCACCCGGCCAGTCGAGCCCTATGGGTGGCGCTGTACCTCGTCACGTTCGGGTCGTTACTCATCTACCGAATCGCGGTGCCGCTCCGCGACGCCTTCCGTTATCAGCTCCGCGTCGCTTCGATCCAGACGGAGAACCCCGATGCAGTGTCTGTGTACGTGACCGGCCGCCACCTCGAGCGGATGGGAGCCGAGGCGGGCCAGTTCTTTCGCTGGCGGTTCCTCGATCGCACCTCGTGGTGGGAGGCCCATCCCTTCTCACTGTCGGCCGCGCCCAACGCCAAGTATCTGCGGATCACGGCCAAGGACGTCGGGGACCACAGCAAAGCGCTGCGCCACGTCCACGTGGGCACGCGTGTGATGGCCGAAGGTCCATACGGGAATCTCACCGCCCGGCGTAGGACCCGCCCGCGGGTGCTGCTCATCGCCGGCGGCGTCGGCATTACCCCGCTGCGCTCCCTTATCGAGGCGCTGCCCGCTGGTCCCGGGGACATCACGTTGCTCTACCGGGCCACCACCGAGCAGGAGCTGTTGTTCAGGACCGAGCTCGACGAACTGGCCCGGTCCCGGGGCATCGACGTCCGGTACCTGCTCGGACGCCGAGACAAGCAGCCGAGCCCCCTGAGTGCCCCTCATCTGCGCCGACATGTACCCGATCTCGCTAAGCGCGACATCTACCTGTGCGGCCCGCCCGGCATGATGAACATGGCGACGACGAGCTTGCGGTCACTCGGCGTGCGGCGCTCCCAAATCCACCGCGAACGATTCGAGCTGTGAGGAGGTCCTGATGCGTCGAGTTGCCGCCGCCACCGCCGTCACCGTCATCGGCATGTGGCTGGTCCTTTCTTTCAAGTCCTCCCCGGTGTCACGCGTCACCACGGCGATCAACGCCACCCCAACGACCACGACCGTGCCAGCGGCTCCAGCCGACACCGGAGGCCAGCCCCCGGCCGGTCCACCGCCTCCCGGCCCGGGCACAGCGACAACGACCACGCCGCCTGGCGCGTCCGGGACGAGGACGATCAACGGCGACGTGTTCTCGAACCGCTATGGCAACGTCCAGGTCGCCGTCGTCCTCAACGGCAACCAGATCGTCGACGTCAAGGCACTCCAGCTTCCTTTCGACCGTGCACGGTCACAGGAGATCAGCAGCCAAGCGGCGCCCCTCCTCCACGACGAAGTCCTCCAAGCTCAGAGCGCCCAGATCGACACCATCGGCGGCGCGACCTTCACCACCGACTCGTACGCGCAGTCCCTCCAGTCCGCCCTCGACCGGGCCCATGCCTGACGCCGGCCTTCATCGGGTCGACCAAGTCATGGGGACCGCGATCTCCGTCGACGTGCGCGACGTCGGTCTGAGCCCCGCCGATCTCGACGACGTGTTCGCCTGGTTTCGGCGGGTGGACGAGACGTTCAGCACCTACAAGGAACACAGCCAGATCAGCATGGTCGGGCGCGGCGAGATCACCGTGGCCGACTGCGACCCCGACGTCGGCTGGGTGCTGGAGCGCTGCGAGGAGCTGCGCCGGGACACCGGCGGCTACTTCGACTGTTGGGCGTCGGGAATGCTCGAACCCTCAGGCTTCGTGAAAGGGTGGTCAGTCGAGGTGGCGTCGGGCATGCTCGTCGAGCGCGGCTCCACGAACCACTGCATCAACGCCGGCGGGGATATCCGCCTGCGAGGCGAGCCCGAGCCCGGCCGGTCCTGGCATGCCGGCATCGCCCACCCGTTGGAGCGACGCGCTCTCACCGTCGTCGTCGAGGGCACAGACCTCGCTGTTGCCACGTCGGGCACGGCCGAGCGGGGCCTGCACGTGATTGACCCCCTGACCGGGCGTCCAGCGGCAGCCCTCGCCAGCGTGACCGTGGTCGGCCCCGAGCTCACCGTCACCGACGCCTACGCCACCGCAGCCCTGGCAATGGGCCTCGACGCTCCCCGCTGGCTGATGAGCCTGCCCGACCACGACGCATACGTCATCGACGCTGGCGGTCACGTCTGGTGGACAACTGGCTTCATCCGCCACGCCCCAGCCTTGGGCTGTCTCCCCCGGCCCCGCTTGACCCACACGAGCTGAGACTCTGCCCTCAAGGCGCGAATCCAGTATCGCAACAACAACTCGACTTGTCCGGAGCACGCGGCCCGCACTCCCTCGGCGGTGCTCTCGTCACGCACGCACCATCACCGTGCCCGAAGCGCACAGGTCCGCACAGTCTGGAAGTTGTACGTTCGTGGCACACAGCCTGCCGTCGACGGTAGCGGCCAACGCTGGAACGACCGAACCCCCTTATAGAACAGGGGTTCCAGAGAGAGCGGGTGACGGGAATCGAACCCGCATAGCCAGCTTGGAAGGCTGGAACTCTAACCATTGAGCTACACCCGCGACGGCGACGCCGTCGGGGAGGGGGGATTCGAACCCCCGACCTCCTGCTCCCAAAGCAGGTGCGCTACCGCTGCGCCACTCCCCGGATTCTCCTAGACGATAGGCGACGCCGGGCAACGGGCCGGCGTTCAAGGCGCCGCATGGCCGAGTGAACGGGCGGTGAACGGCCGCCACACGCGCCTCAACTCGTCCTTGCGGATGCCGACCCCGAACGATATGGCCGAAGCGTCGCCCGCCTGGGCGACATCCTCTCCTCCCAGCCCGTCCGTCGGCACCCTGGCCACCGTCCGGGAGCCCTTCGATGGTTCCCTGCTGTGCCGGGACATCGACGCTCAGTTTCGGGCCGACCCCTCGCTGCGCAGCGTCGTCATCCGCAGGACCTCGGACGGGAGCTGCAGCCTGATCAATCGCACGGCCTTCTATCAACAAATGGCCGGCCCGCGAGGCTTCGGATGGGCACTGCATCACGCCCGGCGGGTGGAAGGCCTGGCCATCGACTCGACACCGGAGATCTCGCCCGGCACACCGGCCGTCGAAGCCGGCCTGACCCTTCTCGCCGAGAGCCCTTTGTGCGCCGCCGGCGACGACATCCTGGTCTCCTGGCCCGACGGCCGGACCGGAACGCTCGCGGTCAGCCGTCTGCTGGCCGAGCTAAGCCTGTTCCATTCGAGCCAGGCCGAGCAGGTCCGACTCCAGGAGCGGCGGTTCCGATCGCTTGTCCAGAACAGCTCGGACGTCGTCGTGGTCATGGATCGCGGGGGCCGAACTGTCTACATCAGCCCGGCGGCCCAGCGGGTGACCGGAATTGATCCCGACGAGACAACAGGTCCCAGCCTGTTGGAGCGTGTGCACCCCGAAGATGCGGATTCCCTCGGACAGATTTTGCATAGTTCTCTAGCCACGCCGGGCCGCGAGTTCACGGGCGAGTTCCGTATGCAGATCGGCGATGGGTCATGGCGCCTGTTCGAGTGGAACGGTCGCAACCTGCTGGACGATGACGCGGTCCGGGGCGTTGTGGTGAATTTCCGCGACGTCACGGAGCGGCGCGTGCTCGAGGACGAACTTCGTCACCAAGCATTTCACGATGCGCTCACCGGCGTGGGCAATCGGGCGCTTTTCGCCGACCGCGTGGGCCACGCGCTGACTCGTCTGGAGCGAGGCTACGGGATGGTCGCCCTGCTCTTCTGCGATCTCGACGGCTTCAAGGTGGTCAACGACACCCTCGGGCATTCCAACGGAGACCACGTCCTTGTTGTGGTGGCTGATCGCCTCGGTGCCTGCCTGCGGCCTGCCGACACGCTCGCACGGCTAGGCGGTGACGAGTTCGCCGTCTTGGTTGAAGGCATCGCCCATCCCGACGAGGCCGTCGAATTGGCGCAGCGGCTCATCCACGCGATTGAGCTGCCCATCGAGTTGACGTCGGGGACGACGCGGACCACGGCCACGATCGGCATCGCTGTCACCGACGCGTCGGCCCTTGGTCCTGACGAGCTGATCCGCCGGGCCGACGCGGCCATGTATCTCGCCAAGAGCCGAGGGCGGAACAGGTGCGAGACCTGGATACCCGGTATGGGCGACTCGGTCATGGCCCGGCACCGGCTCGTAGGTGAGCTCCGGCGGGGCCTGGACCGCCGCGAATTTCGCCTGGTGTACCAGCCCATCGTCGACATGGGCTCGGGGGCGATCATCGGGGTCGAGGCGTTGTTGCGGTGGCAGCATCCGGACCGGGGACTGATCTCGCCTGACGAATTTATTCCCGTGGCCGAGGAGAGCGGGCTCATCGTGCCAATCGGGCGTTGGACCCTGCGGGAGGCGTGCGCCCAAACGGTTGCGTGGCAGTCGGCAACACCCCGCCGGCCGCTGGCCGTAAGCGTCAACTTGTCACCAGTTCAGCTTGCCCATCCGCGCCTGGCCGCGGAAGTAGCCGAGGTTCTTGCCGCTACTGGACTTTCCCCCCCTGACCTCGAGCTCGAGATCACCGAGACCGCGCTTGTGGGGGATGTCATGCTCGCCCAGACCACGTTGCACCGTCTGCGCGATCTCGGGGTGCGCATCGCCATCGACGACTTCGGGACCGGATACTCGTCGCTCGGCTATTTGCGCGAGTTCCCGGTTGACAACGTCAAGATCGACCGCTCGTTCGTCGATCGAATCCTTCGTTGTGAGGAGGATCGTCTGATCGTGAGTGGCGTCATCACGCTGGCCCACTCGTTGGCCCTCAAGGTCACGGCCGAGGGTGTCGAGGCGGCCGAGCAACTCGACGATCTTGCGAGCATGAACTGCGACCAGGCCCAGGGCTTCTTCCTGGCCCGGCCCATGGGGCCAGACGCCATTACCGCGCTCCTCCGGGACTCGACGGCGGCGATTCGCTAGCGCCCAGCTGCCGGCGCCGGCTGAGCGTCCGGCTCCCCAGCCACCCGAGCAGCGCCACGGCCGCGGCCGTCCCGAGCGGAGCCTCCGGCCGTCCGGTCGCGGGCAACGAGCCCCGAGGCCCGCCACCACCACCGGCCGTTCCACCCCCGGTCCCGCCGCTCGATCCGGCGGGATTGCACACCACCGCTCGGACCCGGCGGGCCGTTCCACGCTCCTGGGCGGGCACCGACTGCGTGTCCGGCGGAGGGTACGGCGCGACGTTGAAGTTGCCGCCGACGGTCTGGCCCACCTGTCCCTGCACGAACGTTGGGCCGCACTCGGCGAGGATGGCCGGGCTCAAGGGAGTCGGTGCGGGCAGCGTCGGCACGGATGTGTCCGGCGCCGCGCCCAAGCTCAGCGCGCTCGTGAGGTCGCCGGTGACCGAGCGCCTCCATGCCGTCAGGTTGGGTACCTCGACCCCGAACCTGGTCTCCAGAAAGCGCAGCATCGACGTGTGATCGAACGTGTCCGAGCAGATCAACCCGCCGCGGCTGAACGGCGAGATGACGATGCACGGCACACGAAAGCCGAGACCGATCGGTCCGGCGATTCCCGAGGCTTCAGGTGGGAGGGGGTGCACCGTCAGGTACTCACCAGGCGTCCCCGCCGGCGCCGTCGGCGGTGCGACGTGGTCGAAATACCCCCCGTTCTCGTCGTAGGCCAGGAACATCACCGTCTTCGCCCAGAGCGCGGGGTTGGACACCAGGCTGGACACGACCTGGCTGGTGATGGTCTCGCCGAGGGCGGGTGGAGCTGGTGGGTGCTCGTCGAAGTTCATCGGGGCCAACACCCAGCTGACCTGCGGCAGGGAGCCGCTGGCCACGTCCGCCTCGAAGTCGCCCGGGAACGTGGGCACGAATGACCGCTGGAACAACT
>Ga0307477_10002572_pt1 | contig 13909 bp, 14 predicted proteins | sample atmos_gasesECM2C_FD_203316 | JGI IMG/M metagenome (GOLD analysis project Ga0307477, IMG submission 203316) | Hardwood forest soil microbial communities from Morgan-Monroe State Forest, Indiana, United States - atmos_gasesECM2C_515 | ecosystem: Environmental > Terrestrial > Soil > Temperate...
CGGTCAGGCGGAAGTTTTCCTCAAGACCTAAGACAGCTATCTGTTGTTGCAAATTGATGCGTTCGGGACCGTCACCAATGATCTTAACAAGGGGATGGCAACCATCTCGGCGTAAAAGGCGCACCGCCTCCAGGAGCACCGGCAGACCTTTTTCCCGGACCAGGCGGCCGAGATAAGCGAACAAGGCAGGATTAAATACCTTCGACCGAAGAGAATGATCCAGGTTCTCAATTCCGTGAGAGACGACTGTTGATCTTGGCAGTTGGTTGCGGCGGGCGACATGGTTCGTTGGAGAAATGTTGGCGACGGCGCCGACGGACAGATGCCGGCGTAGGAACGTCAGAATAAGGAGTCGAAGACTGTTCCATGAACCCTCATTCTGCTGATTACAACGAAAGCATTCCCGGTAGTTACGCAACTGGAAGTGCCCCGGACAAGCCGATTGAGTTGGATGATGAAAGAGCAGCCCGTTCGGACACCCAGCTTGGTAACCATGATGTTCGACAATCGCCGGTTTGCGTGCAAGTCTCGCGAACAGCAAGGGTACTAAGGCCGGACCTGCGACATGAACGGCGTCGCATCCGCGAGTCATCGACCACAGGCGATTGAGGGTTGGCTGACGCACCACGGCGAACGGCAGGGATTTGTCATCGAAGCCTGACGCGGGCGTTTGTGTGATGACGGTCAAGTCGAATTCTGGCCGGCCATCGGCCAAACGCAAGTCCGCAAGGCCCCGCGCGAGCGATAAGACAATGTTTTCAACGCCGCCAACGCTGGGGGCAAAGAAATGAGAATAAACAAGCAGCTTCATTCAGGGTGACTTTTCCGCGAAAACAATTTCGAGAAGGCGCCGCTTCCGTTTGGACTCTTCTGGGAGATAGCTTGCTCAGGATCTGCATTTCTACGTGGACCGGTCGTCGGCTCTGGGCTGCGGGTGTGCGTGACGGCGCGTTTAATGGCGTCAATCGTGGCGGAGACATTGCGCTGAGGGGCCCAGGTTTGTATGTGGGCCAGGCATCGCCGGCCGAGCGTTCTGAGCGAGACTGGATCGGCTGCAAGTCTCGTCAGAAGCGAGGCTAATGCGTCTGTGTCGCCGCAACGAAAAATAAAGTCGGGATTCACAGGTGCGATCAAGTCTTGAGCGGCCCCTACGCGGTCACTCACAATTGCCGGGCAGCCGCAGCACATTGCTTCGTTCACGACGACGGCGAAAGGCTCGTATTCCGACGGCAGCACCATGACGTCCGAGGCGGTGTAGACCGCGGGAAGTTGCGATTGATTGACAAAACCGAGAAAGCGGACGCGTCTAGTGATGCCCAACGCAGTGACTTCCGATTCGAGCTGCGGACGCTGCGGGCCTTCGCCGGCGAAAATCAAAATTGCGTTGGGAAGGCTGGCTTTGGCGAAGGCGCGCAAGAGATCGAGCGGGCGCTTCCAGGGTTGCAGCTTCGCGCAGAAAAGGACGACCGTATCCGCAGGCGTTGCTCCCCAGGAAGCTCGCACGGAGGCGCGGTCAACCGCAGCGGAGCCGGAGGTCCACCAGTCATTGTCGACGACGTAAGGCGTGAGGGTAACGCGATCGTCGGGAATACCCAGGGAAAGCATCAGATCCCGCGTGGCAGACGAGGGGGCAATCACCTGGTCGGCCAATCGAAAGAGCAGCGGCCAGAGCGTGCGTTTCGCCAGGCGTTTCCATTGGCGATCTGCGCGAGAAACCAAGGTCGTGGCGTCTGTACCGAATAGAAAAGCTGCGCCTGCCAATTTCGCGGACATGTACGCAATCCAAAATGTGGCGCGAATATATCCGGTAAAGCAAAGCACGGCGTCGAAATGGCCGCGGCGAATCAAGCCCCAGAGCGCGGGATTGCGCAAGCCGAAAAAGGATTCCGAACCGGAACCGCGATTGGGTACGTGAGTCCAGGCATAACCGTCGAGCAAGGGAACGTCCCACTTCACGGCAGTGGCAAAATCTGCATCGTGCGCCTCCTCGGCGCCGCGCAAGCTGCAATAAGCAACGTGAAAATCGAGCCCTGGATGCTGGGCCATTAGGCGAAAAATCGGCGCGGAGTATTGAACTGGGTGCGAGGCAACGGCCAGGACGCGGAAGCGGCGCTCAGACATGACAGTGCCTAGGGTGAGTCAACGGGTTGGTTCGCAGCAAGAGTGTGTTGACAAGGCAACAAGACTGCCCAAGCAAAGTATACTCGTTTCGCGGTGTAGCGGGCTGTGCTAAACTGCTTGGGTTCCGCAGGGTTTTGCAGTTCACGTAGGTCTCCGCAGCGTGATCTGTATCGATCGGCCGTGCTCGGGTAGGGCGGCGGCCGACCGAACCGTCACCAACGTAAACGGCAGCAGATCGCGAAACAATCTGAAACAGGCGCCAACGAGCGCAAACATCAAAACGAGGATTTTGTCATGTCTGGGCATTCAAAGTGGGCCACGATCAAGCACAAGAAGGCGGCCACCGACGCGAAGCGCGGCCGCGTTTTCACCCGGGTGATTCGCGAAATCACTATCGCTGCGCGCATTGGCGGTGGCGATCCAAATTCCAACCCGCGCCTGCGCGCGGCCATTCTGGCCGGCAAGAATGAAAATATGCCGAACGAAAATATTGAGCGGGCGATATTGCGCGGCACCGGCCAACTCGAAGGAGAACAATACGAAGAGGTGACTTTTGAGGGCTACGGTCCTGGCGGCGTAGGAATGTTGATCCAGGCGGTCACCACCAATCGCAACCGCATTGTGGGCGAATTTCGGCATTTGATGAGCAAGAACGGCGGCAACCTCGCGGAGGCTGGGGCAGTGGGCTGGATGTTTCACCGTAAAGGCGAAATTGTGGTGCCGAAGGAGCAGGCCAGCGAAGACAAGATGCTGGATATCGTGCTGGAGGCAGGCGCCGAAGATTTGAAGGATGACGGCTCCGGCTGGTATGTGGTGACTCCGCCGGAAGCGATGGAAAATGTGAAAGAAGCGTTGACCAAGGCAGGAATCACGCCGGCGTCGGCGGAAATCGGCATGGTTCCCCAAAATTACATCAAGCTGACCGGCGCGCAGGCCACGCAAATGGTGCGTTTGGTGGAAGCGTTGGAAGAGCACGACGACGTGCAGCACGTGTACGCCAATTTCGACATCGATGAATCGGAGATTCAGGCCGCCGTGGGCGCGAACTGAGCCTCTTCGTTTCACGCGCATAGAGTCCTCAGGTAGCCGGTCCTAATCGTCGCATTGCCCTTGCGATGATCTTCACGAATGAAATGGAAATAGTTGGCACGACCGCGCTCTTCGCCTTAGACTGTGTTTCGATGAGTGCACTTAGCGGCGGCACAAAGGCAGGCTCTTGGATGCGCGTGCTCGGCGTCGATCCAGCCGCCGCGGGGCCGACCGGTTACGGAATCGTGGACAGCGACGGCCGAAATTGTCAGACGCTGTATTATGGTGCGCTGCGCGTGCCGGCTGGGCGGCAGAAGGAATCTTCCGGCGCGGTGTTGCAGGATATTCATGAATTAATGTGCCAGCTGATTGAGAAATTTGCGCCCACCGCGCTGGCCATCGAATCCGTCTTTACCGCCCTGAATATGCGCACCGCGCTGCGACTCGCGGAAGTACGGGGGGTAGTGCTATTGGCGGCGGCGCAGCACGGGCTGGCCGTGCACAGTTACTCGCCGCGCGAGGTGAAAGCGTGCGTCGCCGGATACGGCCACGCCGACAAGCGGCAGATGCAGCTAATGGTTCGCGCGCTGTTGTCTATGGCGGAGACGCCGGAGCCGGCCGACGCGGCTGACGCGTTAGCCGTTGCGTTGTGCCATTTGCAAGCCGCGCAGGCGCGCCTGCGCTATGGACTTCCCGACGCGAAATCGGGGAAATCACGTGTTCTCCCGTTGTCCGCGCCGTCCGCGCGGAGCGTAACGCGACCGCCTTCTTCGCGCATCGAATCGACACGATGAGGACCTCTTTGATTCGCCCGGTTCTGCTGACGTCCCTGTTCCTGATCTCCTGCGCGCCTGCAGTTTTTGCCGCCCCGGGTAATCCGCTGTTGCCCAAGACTCCTGATCTGGGGCGGCCGGCGGCCGCCTCGGCAGGTGCCAAGCTGACGTTTCGCCGCGTCTTCAAATCCAGCACGCCGGAATTCATCGAAATCTCCGTGCGCGAGGATTCGGACGATGCCAGCTACGAAATCCGGCAGCTCGACGACGATCCCGGAGCAGCAAAGTTTCAGGTCAGCGCGGCCTTGCGCGGCAAAATGTTTGCTCTTGCGCAACAGTTAAATCGCTTTCAGGGACAAGATTTGGACGTGCACCGCAAAATCGCCAACCTGGGCGAAAAGACTTTTCGATGGGAGCAAGGCTCGGAATCCCACGAAGTGAAGTTTAATTACACGTTGAACGCGACGGCTGGCCAGTTGCTGCAAATCTTCGAGGGCTTGGCCCGCCAGCAGGAATTATTGGTGCTGCTGGAGCGGCGCATGAAATACGACCGTCTGGGCATCAATGATGCCTTGCTGCAATTTGAGAGCGAACTGAATCGCAAGCTGCTACCCGAACCTGAGCGCGCCCTGCCCACCCTGGACCAAATCGCCGGTGACGCCCGCTTCGTCGAAATCGGGCGCCAACGCGCACGCAACCTCGCCGAACGCATCCGCCACCAGAGCTGATACACGGCCTTCATCTGAGCGTAGGGCCTCGCGAGAGGCTCAAAAACGCGTGAAATCGCTGGCCGCAAAGTTTCGGCGATATTCCCGAGCCGTGCCTTACGTATAGTAGGATGTGACCTCCGCGGCTACTCCTATGCCCCGCGCATCGACCATGCACCTTACCGAGGCCGTGTCTATTGCCACGTCCAGCTTGTGGGCGCACAAGCTGCGCAGCGTGCTTACCCTGATCGGGGTGGTCATTGGCGTTACCTCGGTGATTGCGGTGGTGAGTCTGATCAATGGCGCCAACCAATACGTGGCGACACGAGTTTTCCGTCTCGGCGCTGACGTCTTCGGGCTGTCCAAGCAGCCTTCGATTATCACCAACGTCGACGATTTCCTGGAATTCCAGAAGCGCAAGCGCATTACCTATGAGGATTTTGAAGCGGTGCGCGGCCTTTGCCAATCTTGCAAAGAGGTGGGAGCCGCGCTCGGCGGCCGAGTAGAGACCAAGAGTGGACTCAATTCCCTGACCGATACGAACTTGCGCGCGTGGACGCCGCAAATGGCCGAGCTGTACGATGTCGATCTGGTCGCCGGGCGACACATTACGGATACCGACCTACGCGCCGCTGCGCCGGTTTGCGTTATTGGCCAGGACCTGGTTGAAAATCTATTGCCCGGGGTTGATCCGATCGGCAAAGAAATCCGTTGGAACAACACGCCGTGCCAGGTTATCGGCATCGGCAAAAAAGAAGGCTCGGCGCTTGGCACTTCGCTGGATAACTGGATCATTTTGCCGCTCAACACCTACAACAAGGAAAATGGCAACCAGCAGGACTCGTTGCGCGTGACGGTTCGCGCCGGGGCTGCCACCACTATTCAAGCCAGCGTCGATGAAGTGCGCCAGATCATGCGCGGACGTCATCACCTTGCCTACGGCAGCAAAGACGATTTCGCGGTGGAAACCAGCGACTCGTTTCTGGAACTGTGGAAGAACATCAGCGGGACATTCTTTGTGGTCACCATCGGCATCGCCTCCATTTCTCTGGTCGTTGGCGGCATCGTGATCATGAACATCATGTTGGTGTCGGTTACCGAGCGCACGCGCGAAATAGGCCTGCGCAAAGCGATCGGGGCGCGCAGCGGCGATATCTTGCGGCAATTCCTGATCGAGTCTTCCACCATCGCCGTGATTGGCGGCGCAGTGGGCGTCTTTCTTGGAGTGCTGCTGGCCAAGGTGGTATCGTGGGTTTCTCCGCTGCCGAGCGCCGTGCAACTGTGGTCAGTCCTGGGCGGACTGTTGGTGGCGCTCAGCGTCGGTCTATTCTTTGGCACATATCCGGCATCGAAAGCCGCGAAGCTTGATCCGGTCGATGCGTTGAGGTCGGAGTAGCCAGGAACTATGGCCACCCTTGGCAAGACACTCCCGCAGACTGCCGCACTGCCCATCCGTTCACGTGCGCGGAAAGACGGCGTGGGCGTATTTGGCGAGGAAATACTGCTCGCGTTGGATACCTTGCGCAAGAATCCGTTGCGCTCTGCGCTGACCATTCTCGGGATCGTCATCGGAATCACCACGGTAATCACGGTCAGCGCCATGATCAACGGCCTGAATGACAATGTGTTAGCCGGCATTCGCGAGCTTGGCTCGGACACCATTATCGCTTACCGCTTTCCGTGGGCCAGCCTTTCTCATCCGCCGTCCGCCTGGTTTACGCGCAAGGAACTGCAGCCGGAATGGGCAGAAGACATGGAAAAGCTCCCGCATGTCAGTGCGGCTTCACCATCCATGCGTATTTTCATGCCGCAGTTCGGCTCCGGCACGGCCGATTTGCGCCGCGGCGCCTATCGCGCCAAAAACGTCATCCTGCAAGGAAATTCGCCGTCCATCGAGCGCATCTTCGACATGAAGATTCAGTATGGGCGGCCGTTCGATCAAAACGATACGGACCATCGCACGCCGGTGGTGATGCTCGGCTATGACACTACGCGAATACTTTTTCCGGAGGATGCGTCGAAGAGCATCGGCCAGGAAGTCACGTTAAACGGGCAATTGTTCACCGTCATCGGCACCATGGAAAAGCGCAAGCAGGGCATCTCCGGGGGCGCAAACCCCGAAGACAACATTGCGGTGATGCCGGTGACCACGCTGCGCAAGTTGTACCCCAACAAAAAAGACTACGTCATCTTCGCCAAAGCCTCCGACCCCAAAATGGTGAGCGAAGCGGTCGAGGAAATGCGCGAACTTCTGCGCCGCAAGCGCCGCTTGACCAGCGAAAAGCCCGATGATTTCGCGCTGTTTACTTCCGACTATTTTCTCGACCTGTGGAATAAAATCAGCGGCCTGGTGTTCCTGCTGATGTTCGCGGTCGCTTCCGTGGGCCTCATCGTTGGCGGTATCGGCGTGATGAACATCATGCTGGTGAGCGTCACCGAACGCACCCGCGAAATTGGCGTGCGCAAAGCCATCGGAGCGCGGCGCAACAGCATTCTGGCGCAGTTTCTGATCGAAGCCGTTACCCTCAGCGCTATCGGCGGAGTAATCGGAGTCATTTTCGGCTCCGGTCTCACGCTGCTGCTACGCTACGGCTTCACGGTGCCCGCCACGCTCTCCTTTTTCTGGATCATTACCGCGCTGCTCATCTGCGCGTTGATCGGCATTGGTTTCGGTGTGTATCCGGCCTGGAAAGCGGCGCGCCTCGATCCCGTTGAAGCTCTTCGCTACGAGTAGATCCTCATTGTCACGCTGCGGGTCGCTGCGTACACTCCTCAAAGACGGCCCTCAAAGAAGGACGGACATGCCAGGCGATCAATTTCCGGTAACGCATTGGTCGGTGATCGACGCGCTCAAAAGTCATGATCCCGCCGAGCAAACCCGCGCACTCGACACGCTCTGCGCTACCTACTGGAAGCCCGTTTACAAATACGTGCGCCTGCGTTGGAACCGCCCGGCCGAGGACGCGCAGGATTTGACGCAGGGATTCTTCATCGAACTGCTGGAACGTAATTTGCTAGGCAAATATGATCCCGGGAAGAGCAGGTTGCGCACCTATCTGCGTCTTTGCGCGGACAGCTTTGTGATGAACCAGGAAAAAGCGGCGAGTCGCCAAAAACGTGGCGGCAACGCTTCCCATGTTGCGCTCGATTTTCAAGCGGCCGAAAACGAGCTAGTCGGCACCACAATCGATCCCGCCTCAATCCCTTCTCCCGACTCCCTCGAACAATTTTTCGAGAAGGAATGGATACGCAGCTTGTTTGCTCTCGCCGTCGAGGACTTGCACAAAGTCTGTGTCGGACGCGAGCGCGAGCGTACGTTCCGCCTCTTCGAAGACTACGATTTGTCGGGCGATCCTGAGATTTCTTATGAAAAACTCGCCGCCGAATATTCCATTCCCATCACCGATGTGACCAACGCACTCTCCTGGGCTCGCCGTGAATTTCGGCGTATCGCGCTGGATCGGCTGCGCGAACTTTGCGGCAGCGATGACGAGTTTCACCGTGAAGCCCGCGCCGTTTTTGGCTCGGAAACAGTATGAAGTTTATTCCCGACAAAGCAGTGGATCGCTTGCGCCAAAACGTCAATGCCCCCGATCTTACCGGAACGCGCTACCAACTGCTCGAACGTGTAGCCCGTGGTGGCATGGGCGTGGTCTATGCCGCGCTCGACGAGACTCTCGACCGCCGGGTGGCGCTTAAAGTTCTTGACGTGCCAATAGCGGATGGCGAACTCGCACTCCGCCTGAATCGCGAAGCTCGCGTGCTCGCGCGCCTCGAGCACCCCGGAATCGTTCCGGTACACGACGTCGGCACGCTAAACGACGGCCGCGTCTTTTACACCATGAAATTTGTCGAAGGCCAGCGCCTCGATAAGCACATCGAAGCAGTCGCATCTCTGCCGGACCGCCTGCGCCTGTTTCTACGTATCTGCGATGCGGTAGCGTTCGCGCACGCACGCGGCGTTTTGCATCGCGACTTGAAACCCGCCAACGTGATGGTCGGGGCGTTTGGCGAAGTCCTGGTTATGGATTGGGGACTGGCCAAGATTTTGCGCGGAGCATCCGGCAACCTTCCTGAAGACGATCCCGATGCGACCATTCTCTATGCGCCGAAGTTCGCCGACGCACCTGGGGATTCCACGCAGGCGACGGAAATCACGGGACAAGGAACCGTGCTGGGCACGCCCGGCTACATGTCGCCCGAACAATCGCGTGGTGACGTCGCGCACGTCGACGAGCGGAGCGATATTTTCTCGCTCGGTGCACTGCTGCGCTTTCTCTGCGCCCATTCGGCAACGCAGTCCCATCCGAATGGCGCGGCGCGGCGAGATAAAGCGCTCGAAGCCATCTGCGCAAAGGCCACCGACAATGATCCCGCCAAGCGCTATGCCAACGTCTCGGAGTTGTCCGCCGATGTCTCCCGCTACCTGGACGGCTTGCCGGTCTCCGCCCGCAAAGAAACCCTCTTCGACAAGGCAGCGCGCCTCTACCGCCGCTATACGATCCCTATCTTACTGATTGCCGCCTACTTAGTTGTACGAACCCTGATCCTCCTTTTTTTTCACCGCTAACCTAAAGGATTTTCGTGGCCCGTTGTAAAGGACAGTAAATGGGTAGAGAATCCCCGCTCGGAGGAGCCCAAACATGAACAAAGTGTTATTGGGTTTGTTGCTTGGAACGGTTCTCGGAGCGATCGACGGCTTGTCCGCTTGGTTAACGCCGGCGGTGCGCGCACAAATCGTGGGGATTGTTGTCGGATCAACGATCAAAGGCCTGATCGCCGGCGTGGCCATCGGATTCTTCGCGCGCAAAGTGCAATCTCTGACGCTCGGTATTCTTTTTGGTTTGGCGGTTGGCTTTATCCTCGCGTTCATCGTGGCTCAAATGCAGCACGGCTATTATTTCGAAATTATTCTGCCCGGAAGCATCGTGGGTATTATCGTGGGCTACGCGACGCAGCGCTACGGCCAAGCTCCGGCTGTACCCGCGGCTCCTCGGTAAGCACACAGGTTCTTGGAAGCAGTGAATTGCCCAAACAGGAGAAGAACCATGCCTCGTGTCGTTCATTTTGAAATACCGGCTGATAATCCCGAACGTGCCGCAGCTTTCTACAAGAAAGCGTTCGGTTGGAAAATCGAAAAGTGGCCTGGCCCGATGGACTACTGGATGGTGAATACCGGCACGGACGGCGAGCCCGGCATCAATGGCGGCCTGTTGAAGAAGGGGGATGTCTCAACCACGACCAACACGGTCGGAGTGGAATCGGTGGACGACGCTCTTGCGGCAGTTAGCAAGGCGGGCGGCAAGATGATCATGCCTAAGACGCCAATTCCCACCGTCGGATATTTCGCCTATTGCCAGGATACCGAAGGCAACCTGTTCGGAGTAATGCAATTTGACCCCAGCGCCAAGTAAACCGCCGAAAGCGCTGCTGCTTTCGCTCGAGGAGATGCGATGGCTGTCACGAAACCGATGCTCGGGTTGGCGGTGGGAGGGACGCTAGGTCTCCTCGATGGCCTCAGCGGGTTTCTCGAGCCCTCGCTGGCTCCGGCGATGACCAGCGTCATAACGTTTTCGCTGCTGAAGGGGCTTGTCGCCGGAATAACGATTGGATATTTCTCGAAGAAGGTACACTCGATGGCGCTGGGGATCTTGGCGGGGCTGGCGATCGCCGCGGTGTTGAGTCTGCTGGTGATTTTGAGAGCCGGGATGGCGTTGTTCTGGGACATCATGTTGCCAGGCATGCTTCTTGGCATCATCGTGGGATTTGCGACGCAGAGATTTGGAAAGCAGCCGGGCGATGTGCCTGCTTCGCATCTGATTTCGGTTGGTCCAGGGCAGTTACAGAAGTAAGAATCTGTTTGAAGGAGAGAAGCGATGAAACATGCAGCACGAATTCTGATCGCCATGGCATTGCTGGCCGGGCTGGCAGGCTCGCGTCGCGTTGCCGCGGCTGGTAGTGCCGATGCGTTCGCGCAGTTGAAAACGTTGGTGGGTCATTGGGAAGAGCAAAAAGCCAGCGAGAACAAATCCACCCTGGATATTGAACTGACCGCTGGTGGCACCACCCTTTTGGAAAAATTCCACATGCTCGAGCAGGGCAGGCCCGTCGAAATGATCACCATGTATTACCTCGACGGCGGCCAAGTCAAGCTAACCCACTATTGCATGGCCGGGAATCAGCCGACCATGCGCGGCTCCTACGCGCCGGAAACCAAGACGCTCACCTTTGATTTCGAGAACGCTACCAATCTCAAAAGCGCTAACGACGGGCACATGCACCATGCGGTCTACAAATTCATCGACAACGATCACTTCCAGACCAGCTGGACGTTCCAGAAAGATCAGAAGGATGCGTTCACCGAAGACATTATCTACGTGCGAAGGTAACCGCACGACGGGCTAAGGCCACCGGCAGTCTTGCGTTCAGGATGCGCGGTCGGTCTGCGGGAGATTAAATGGGGCGAGCGACAGTTGCTCGTCCCATTTTTCGTCTGCCGCGCTACAATACCGCTGCGAGATAATTATGGCTGGCGCGCAATTCGCTTCCCTGCAAAACCACAAGTACATCAACCTGGCGACGTTTCGCAAAAATGGGCAAGAGGTTCGCACCCCGGTGTGGTTCGCCGGAGAGCCGCCGCAGGGCGTACCGGAAAAGGTTTACGTTTACAGCACCGCGAATTCAGGAAAAGCCAAGCGGATCCGCAACAATGGCCGCGTGCGCCTTGCGCCCTGCGAAACGCGCGGAAAGCTGCTCGGGGAGTGGATCGAAGCGCATGCGGAGTTAGTCGAGGGTCAGGAAGCACAAAATGGCATGCGTCTACTGAACAAAAAGTATTTTCCCTGGAGGCAGGTGCTCGCTTTCTTCGCGCTTTTCTCGAGGGAAAAGCGCGTCGTGTTCGTGATTCGCCCAGCATAGGTAGGGGCGCAGCATGCTGCGCCTCAGCTCGGCACAATTTTGGCCGGCAAGCTAAGCCGCTACTCCTTCTTGTTCTTAACGTAATCCTTCGGAATTTCCTTCGCATAAATTAGCCGCAAGGTAACCGACTTCGTCCGCCCCGAGCGCACCGTAACATTCTTCTCCCACTCGCTGAACACGCCTTTGCCTGACGCCCGCAAATCGTAGTTATCGGTCCGCAATTTCGTAATCGTGAAATGCCCCTGCGAATCCGCATGCACCGCATGTGGCGCAATCCCTGCCGACGATTGATACGTCACGCTGGCATGCGGCACCGGCTTGTCATCCGGTCCCAGCACCACGCCGCTAAGCACGCCGGCGCCCTTCCTCTGCGCGGCCAAATCCTGCGCAGCGACGAGCGCGACCAGCAGCACCGCAGTAAATGAAACTAAAGCGCGTCTCATATCTCCGACCTCATCTTCTGCCAGTGTAGACCCGCCACCTCGCCGCATTCTATCGCCGCACCACCTTGTGCTCACTCTCTACCTGTCTGGATGTACAGGCCGCGCTTATTCGTCGCGCAGCGCTACGATCGGATCGACCCGAGTGGCCCGCAGCGCCGGGATCACCGTCGCGGCAAACGCCACCGCCGCAAGGAGCGCGGGTACGGCGGCAAAGGTAGCTACGTCTATCGTGCTAATTCCAAATAACAGGCTGCTCATCACACGAGTCAGCGCGGCCGCTCCGGCAAGGCCCGCCAAAATGCCAATGGCCAACAGCTCCATTCCCTGTCGCACCACCATGCCGATGATGTCACCAGGCCGCGCACCTAACGCCACGCGCACCCCGATATCGCGAGTGCTCTGCGTGACCAAATATGACATCACCCCGTAAAGGCCCACAGCAGCCAGCAACAGCGCGAATGCTGCAAAAGCGCCCAGCATGGTACTCGAAAAACGCTGGCGCGCCAGCGAATCGTAGAGGCGTTCCTGCATGGTGCGAATGCCGTAAACCACCACAGTGGGATCTACGGCATGGATTTCCTGGATGATGGCAGCAGACAACGGCGCGGCATCCGACGTCGTGCGCGCCACCAGGAACATGCCATCCGAAGGATGTTGCTGTTGCGAAAAATAAGTCACGATCTTCCCGTCAATCTCCAGCCCATATTGCTTGACCACCCCCACCACACCCACAATCGTGAATGGTTTCTTGGGATCGAACCACAAATGCTTTCCTATCGGATCATCGTTTGGCCAAAAACGCTGCGCGAATTTTTCATCGATGATGGCCGCTTGCGGCATGTCCGGGTTGTCCCGCTCGGTGAAAAAGCGGCCTTTGATCAGCGGAATCTGCATGGTCCGAAAATAATCGGCGCTCGCAATTCGGAGGTCCACCTGTAATTCCTGGCCGGGCGGCGGTGCGTAACCTTCCACATTGATGCCTCCCCAACCTACCGATCCGGTCAGCGGCAGCACGGAAACCTCGCCCTCCGCTTTCACACCCGGCAGATTGGCCACCCGCTTCTCGATTTCCCGATGAAAATTGGCCAGAGGTCGGGAGTAACCCAGGCCGCGGTCCGCCTCGTCCCTGTACTTCGGGTCGCTAGCAACTAGCTGCATGGTCAACACATCTTCCGTGCTGAACCCCGGCGGCACATTTTGTAAGCGTACAAAGCTGCGCACCAGCAGGCCCGCTCCGATCAATAGCATCAGCGACAGCGTCAGTTCGGAAACCACCAGCAAGCCGCGCAAACGATGGCGCTTCAAACCCAGCCCGCCGTCGCTCTGCCCGCTTCGCCCGCCGGCCTTCAGCGAAGTGTTCAGGTCCAGCTTAATAGCCCGCCACACGGGCGCCAGGCCAAACAAAGTTCCGGTGACCAGCGAAACGCCGAACGTGAATAATAAAACCGCGCCACTAATCGTGATGTCTTCGAGGCGCGGAATATTGCCGGGATTCATCGCGCGCACCACGTACAGGCTTACCCGAGCGACAACGAGTCCGATAGCTCCGCCGAGTAGCGCAAGCAAAATGCTCTCGGTCAGCAGTTGTCGCGCGATCCTCTGCCAGCCCGCCCCGAGCGCCGTCCGGATCGCCACTTCCTTCTCCCGCCCGGCAGCGCGCGTGAGCAGCAAGTTGGCCACATTGGCGCAAGCGATTAGCAATACCAGCGTCACCGATCCTAGCAGCACCAGTAGCGCCCGTCGCACGTCGCCCACCACCTGCTCCTGCAGACCCACCACGTACATCCCAAACGAGCTGTCCCGCTTGTCCTTCTCGCGGATGCGGCTCGCAATCATGTCAATGTCTGCCTGTGCCTGGGGAATCGAAACCCCCGGTCTCAGCCGCACGACGACGTGGTAGTTTTCGTCGCGCCGGCTT
>Ga0307477_10002573_pt1 | contig 13907 bp, 10 predicted proteins | sample atmos_gasesECM2C_FD_203316 | JGI IMG/M metagenome (GOLD analysis project Ga0307477, IMG submission 203316) | Hardwood forest soil microbial communities from Morgan-Monroe State Forest, Indiana, United States - atmos_gasesECM2C_515 | ecosystem: Environmental > Terrestrial > Soil > Temperate...
ACGTGCTTGCAGGCGAGGGCACTGCTTGGAGTCAGGTGGCACAAGCTCGAAAAGCTGATGCGATCCCTGGCGGCGCATAGCGCCGCCAGGCGGGAGTGCGCATGCGCACTCCCGTGACGACCCGCATGCGGGTCGTCATACCGTCGGCGCATGCGCCGACGGCGAGGCCGCACATGTGCGGCCTCGTGGCAGACCCGCATGCGGGTCTGCCGGCCCCGTCGCATGCGACGGGGCCTCCCATGTAACGATCTTGCAACATGCCGCTCCGTCAGGATCAATCGCGTGTTGTGATGTGGCGATGACGCACAATCGGCGCCGCCGTCCCCTGCTCGCGCTGCTCGCGCCGCTGCTCGCGCTCGCTCTCCCAGTGGCCGCCCGCGCCGAAGCCTGCCCGGGCTCGGGCGGCGCACTCGCCTGCCCGTACGCCTCCGCGGCCATCGTCGGCCAGCGCGCCGAATCGATCCTGCGCTTTCCCGAGGCAGTCGCACTCGACACCTCGGGCAACGTGTACGTGGCCGACCAGCTCAGCTATGTCGTGCAGAAGTTCAACGCCGCCGGCGCCTACCTCGGCGAGTGGGGCTCCTACGGCGGTGGGCATGGCCAGTTCGGGCCGATCGGCGGGCTCGCGACCGACGCCGCCGGTGACGTGTATGTGGTCGACTCGGCTCACAACCGCATCGAGAAGTTCGATTCGAACGGGAACTTCCTGACCGCCTGGGGTCACACCGGCAGCGGTCTCGGCCAGTTCAAGTTCGGCTCCTCCCAGAACTACACCCAGCCCCCTGGCGGCGGCATTGCGGTGGCGGGCGAATACGTCTACGTGGCCGACTCCGGCAACAACCGCATCGAGCGGTTCTCGTTGAACGGAGGCGAACCGCTGCAGTGGGGCTCGCAGGGCAGCGGCGCGGGCCAGTTCTCCTATCCGCGCGGCGTCGCCGCCAACGCGACCGAGGTGCTCGTCGCCGACGACGACAACCACCGCATCGAGCGCTTCAGCCCCAGCGGGGAATACCAGGCCGCGGTCGGCTCCTACGGGACGGGACCGGGGCAGTTCGGATTTCCCTACGGGGTCACCCTGGACGCGGCCGGCAACGTGTACGTCGCCGACGACATCAACCACCGCATCGTCAAGCTGGACCCGGCGCTGTGGTTTGTCGGCGAATGGGGAGGCTTCGGCTCGGCGCCCGGCCAGCTCGCATTCCCGCGCGCGCTCGCGGCCGACCCGGCGGGCGACACCTATGTCGCGGACACCGCCAACGACCGCGTGCAGGTGTTCGACCCGAGCGGCGCCTATCTGCGCACGATCGGCGCCTCCGCGCACATGCCCGGCCCGTTCGTCGCCCCGCGCGGGCTCGCGGTCGATCCCGCCGGACGGCTGCTGGTCGCCGACACGGACGGCAATCGCATCGAGACCTTCTCCCAGGGCGGCGGCGCGCTGCTGGGCGTCTGGACGCAGGCCGGCGGCCATGCGGCGGGCTTTGACGAACCCTCCGGCATCGCGATCGATCCGCGCGGGTCGGTGTACGTGGCCGACACCGGCGCCGCGCGGCTGGTGCGGCTGTGGGGCGAAGGCACCTACCTCTCGGAACTCGGCGGTCCCGCCGACCTCGGCGGCGCCGCGCTCAGCGGCGCGGGCTCGGCCGCCGTCTCCTCGGCCGGCGAGGTGTACGTGGCCGACACCAACCACAACCGCATCCTCATCTACTCCCCCACCGGCATATTGCTGAAGCGCATCGGCGCGGGCGGCGGCGCTGGATCGGCGGGCAGCTCGCCGGGCGCCTTCAACCATCCGGCGGCCGTCGCGCTGTCGCGCTCGGGCGACGTGTACGTCGCGGACACTGCCAACAACCGCGTCGTCGAGCTGTTCCCCGACGGCTCCTACGCGAACCAGTTCGGCGGGCTGGGCGCGGGCGACGGGCGCCTGCACACCCCGACCGGCGTCGCGCTCGACGCGGCCGGGCGGGTGTATGTGGTGGACAACCTCAACAACCGCGTCGAGGTGTTCGACGAAGCGGGCCACTACCTGGCCAAGTGGGGGCTGCGCGGCGTCGGCCTGGGCTACCTCTCCCAGCCGACGGGCATCGCCGTGGGCTGTGAAGGCAGTGTGTTCGTCGCCGACACCAACAACAACCGCATCGAGCGCTTCGACCCGGCCGCGCCCGCGGGGATCGGCTGTCTGCCTGCCGGCGCCTGGCCTCCACCGCTGGACGTCGCGCCGGTGCTCCGCGTGAGCCTCCCTCGGCGCGCGGGCGTCCTCGCGCGGCGCGGGCTGGCGCTCGACGTCTCCTGCGAACGGGGCTGTCGCGTGCTCGTCACCGCGACACTGTCTCCCCGCTCCCCGCGCCGTCCGGTGGCGCTCGTGGCAGCCGCCCGCCCACTGCCGGCGACGCTGACTGGACACGTGCGCCTGCGGGTCGGCTCGGCCGCGCTGCACCGCTTGCGCCGAGCCCTCGGGCGTCACAGCGTGATGGTCGCACGCGTGCACATCGTCGCAGTCGGTCCCACCGGGCGGCGCACGGTCGTTACCCGAACCTACTCGGTAGCGCGATAATGCTCGTGTGAGCAGCGACCCACCCGTCTCCGACGAGGAGATCTCCGACTCTGGTGGCATGGACCATCGCCGCGAGCGCATCCGCATCGAGACCGAGCGCCACCGCATTGTCGGCGAGTTGACGCTCGCCCGCGATGGCTACCGCAGCCGCGTCTCGGATGTGCTTAACGCTCCCGAGCGGGACTTCCTAACGCTCACTGCGGTCTCGGTCGAGCCGCTGTCGGGCGGACCGACCGAGCTGTATCCGTACCTGACGCTCGCCCGCCGCCACATCGTGTTCGCGGTCGCCGCGCCAGAGGACTGAACCCAACACCAACACAACACTGGAGGCACACCGATGGGCAATTACCTGTTTGCATACCGGGGCGGCAGCATGGCCGAGACCCAAGAGGAGCGCGACGCGGCGATGGCCGCCTGGGGAGCGTGGTTCGGCCAGCTCGGCAGCGCGGTCGTCGATGCCGGCAACCCGTTCGCCGGGTCGGCCTCGGTTGGCAGCGACGGAACGGTCTCCGACGGCGCCGGCTCAGGGCTCGGGGGCTACTCCGTCGTGCAGGCCGACAGCCTCGCGGCGGCGGCCGAGCTGGCCAAGGGCAGCCCGGTGCTCGCCGGCGGCGGCAGCGTCGACGTGTATGAGACCCTGGCGGTTATGTAGGGACCGTCGCTCACCCGCCCGCCCATCGGCCTCCGATACCACGGCCGGGGGGACTTCAACCTACCCGCGGAAGGCCGGTGGTGCGGGGTGGACCTTTCACCCTACGCCCGGCTGTACCCAAGCAGCGCGAAGCCCTCGAGTGCCGTGTCCACACTGGCCTCCGCCGCGCTGACCTGCTCCAGCGCGGCTTCATAACCGGCCTGGTCTCCGGTGGTGGATGCCGCGGCCAAGGCTCTGTATGTGTCGCGCGCCCGCAACATTGAGCTCGCCAACGCGGTTTGTGTGGGGCCTGCCACCAGTGGCGGTTCGAGCGCCGTCAGCGACCCAGCCGTGACGGCGAATCTGTCGGCGAGGGTGGTGGCGAACCCGCCCACCGCGGCGGGCGTGGCGTGTGTGCGCATCTCACGCCGCAGCGTCAGGCGTTCCCTGTTCAGCCCTTCAATCAACGCGCCGAGCCGGCTGGCGTAGGTCGTGTCGGGAGTCAGGTCATACGTCGAGGACTGCCCGATCGGCGTGAGCCTCGCCACGATTTGCTCGCACTGCGACAGGTAGCTGGACGATGCCTTCGCTGCGTAACAGGCCAGGGCCGTGGGGCTTTTACCCGCGTAGAGAATCACGTAGAGATCGAGTGCCCAGTCATATCCTGGGAGGCTGAGATGGCTGTACCGATACGCTTGGCCATCGATGAGATTTACGACTTCGGTGTGCGGAGTCCCACGCAGGAGGGCCAGAAACCGACCTGGGAGCGGACTCGGTTCACTGCCGGAGAGTTGCCCGCTAAGGAGGCCAGCGCGAGCGGAGTCGCCGCCCGGAGCGAGCGACAACGGGTGTGCGAGCGGGAGACCGGGAACGGCGGGAACTGTGGCTGACAGCTGCCAGCCGCCGGGATATTCGAGCAGGACACTCGCGCCGGAGACGGTCCGCGTCGTTTCTCTGGGCACGACCGAAGACACGACCGGTGCGCGACGATAGCCAGCCCTGTAGCCGAAGATCGCGACTGCCACGAGGACCAACGCGACCAGTGGAAAGAGCCTGCGAGGCGCATCATAGGAATACATGGCGTCAGCCCGAGCTGTCGAACGAGGTGCCGGTGCTCGTGTGAGGCTTTGACTGGCCTCCGCCGGTTTCCCGTGCGCTCGCAGGCGCCGGCCGTGGCGTCGACGTCGGCGAGGGCGCGCGCGCGACGACTTCTCCAACCGGCGTTTGCACACGAGGCGTGCCTTCGGCGGGAGCGACTGCGGTCACGGGCGTGCTCTGGACCGGAGCCTTTTCACTCTTCGCCGCGTGTTCGGGCCTACGCGTGCTTGCGGCAGCCCGTATCTGGATCGCGGGAGCACCGCTCAGGCGGAAGGGGATCGCAGTGCCCGCAAACGCAACCGGTAGGCTCGGCGAAGCCGGCGCTCGCGGACCGCTGCGGGGACTCGCTGCACGTCCGATTGCAAAGCAGCCGGCGAACAGCGCGACGCACAGAAACGGCACGACGAGGAGTCCACGCGGGTCCATGCTCACGCGCCCTCTGTCCGTGCTAATCCAGTGCCTGGCGATGCGCACGGTGTTCATCAGGACGGACACACAATCGGCTTGATCCCCACCGGGCTAAGACACGTGTCGACGCGCACAGGCAGCTTGCCGCGACGAACGGCGAAACGCGTGTACTTGCCGATCTGTCCGGGCATGGAGACTCTGATCTCCAGAACCGCGCCCGCCCGCAGGGAGCGCTCGAACCGTCGCAACACGATCGTGACCATGCCCGCCTTGCCCTTGCTCTTGCCCGAAGTCGCGCTCACATTCTGGGAGCGAGCCGGGCATCCCGGTCCGTGACAGGTCACGTTCACCGTCGCCCCCACCGGCGCCTGCACGGTGAGCAGACCCACCCGGACGCCGGAGGCATTCTCAGAGCCGGCGATCCGTACGACCGGGAAGGGCTGCATCAGGATTGGCACTGGCGAGGCGACCGGGATCGTCTCGGCGACGACGCTCGAGAGCCCACTTGCGTCGGTGACACGCAGCAATACCACGTGCGCTCCCGGCGTGGCAAAGGAGGTGGTGAGCGTAGATGCGCCTCCGCTGAAGACGCCGTCGCCCGCGACAGACCAAGCGAACCCGGTGATCTGACCGGTGGCGTCGGTCGAGGTCGATATCAGCGATATCGGTTCGCCGACGTGTGGAGCGGATGGGAACCACTGAAACGAAGCCACCGGCGGCGATGGGGGAGTCGTCCTCGCCGGTGGAGCACTGACCGCCGGCGGATCGACCGGAGGGGTGCTGGGTCCCGGAATGTTGACCTTGAAAGTTACGGGTTCGCTGAAGCCGGTCCTGCCGGTGTTATCGCTCTGTTGCGCCCGAGCGGTGTAAGTACCGGAGCTGAGTCCTCCAAACGCGGCCGACCATGCTCCTTTCACGACCGGCACCGTGACTTCTTGCAGAGGCGCTTCGTTCGTGATCGCGGAACCCGCGAACAGCTTCACCGTGATTTGGGCCAGATCGCGTATGGCAGTACCGGCAGCTCCGCTGAAAGCCTCGAATTCGAGGGATGTCGAGCTGCCGGCTGTGGGCGAGGTCAGCGTGACCGCCGGCAGGGTCGTATCGACCGTAAACGTGACGGCGGCGCTCTTGCCCGTGTTGCCGGCTGCATCAGACTGTTCAGCCAACGCGGTATACGTACCGTCCGCGAGCGCCGCAACGGCACCGGTCGTCCAGCTCGCCCCGCTGGGCGTAACTTTGACCGTCTGCATCGGACTCCCGGAGACCGTGGAACCCGCATAGAGCCTCAACGTGACCGACGGGTCATCGCCACTGGCCTGGCCCGCCAGACCGCTGACGGTCGGTGTCGAAGAATTCAGAACCGCACCGGCCGCCGGCACCGTCACGGAGACCACTGGCGGAGTCGTATCCACCGTGAACGTCATCCCCGCGCTCTTGCCCGTGTTGCCGGCCGCATCGCTCTGAGAGACCTGCGCCGTGTAGGTGCCGTCGGCGAGAGCCATCACCGGACCGGCTGTCCAAGTCGAACCGCTCACCGCACCCCCGACAGTCCGCACCGGGCTACCGGAGACCGAGCTGCCTTCGTAGATCGCCACTGTGACCGCCGCATCGTCCCCGGTAGCCGTACCAGCGCCACCCGTCAACGTCGGCGTCGAATCTTTCGTCGGCGAAGCAACCGAGTCGATCGACACGGACGGCGGGGACGTATCCACCATGAACGTCACCGCCGGGCTTTGACCCGTTGCCGGTTCGGCGTTGGTCTGTTCGGCGACGGCGGTGTACTGGCCGGGTTCAAGAGCCGATCCCGGAGCAGTTGTCCAGGTGGCTTCGGTCGGCGTGAGTTCCTGAGGCGCAAGCACGACCACCGTCTGCGCCGGCGAGCCGGTGGCGCTCGCACCGGCGTATATGTGGAGCGTCACCGGATCGAGAACATCGTCGGTCGTGCCGCTGAAAAATGGCGTCTGGTTGTTGGTCGAGCTCCCTGTCAGTGGAGCGTCGATCGCGATGTTGGGCGCGGCGGCCATGGCGACCCCTGCGGGTCCTACGACGAGCATAACCAGCACAGCGAGCACGGCCGCAGCCGCTCGCGCCACATTCCTCTCGACCGTCATCGAAGCGCCGCTCCAAACCATGTCGTCTTCCAGCCCGTGTCTCCGCCTGGCAGCGGGAGCCAGCCCTACGTCTCATGTCCTGCGTCGCTTCCATGCCCTGTATTGCTTCCGCCGTTGAGCATGATACGGAGATTTGCGTAGGGATTGGTAGCTTTGCAACCCCTGAGCCGACCAGGACATGGGACCGCGACCCGCGACCTCAGCAACGGCAGGCGAGGCTCAGACCACCGACCTGGGGAACCAGGTAGATGCAGTGGAAAGCTCGGGAAGCAGCAGGGTCTTGCAGCGGAGGGGGAGAGATTCGAACTCTCGGTACGCCAATAAGACGCACAACGGTTTTCAAGACCGCCGCATTCAACCGCTCTGCCACCCCTCCGGGGGGATCAGATGCTACGCATCCGCGCGCCGGAAATGATCGTGGGCGCAACTCCCACAAAGGATCCGCGAATGCCGCAATGCGCCATGGTCCAGCGAACGCAGACTGCAATCGTGTTCGCGCACACAGTCGGAGACCGGTGAGCGCCAGGCTCGTCTCAGGACAGAGCAGCCTCTAAACTGGCCTGACCTCCAGGAGAGGTGGCCGAGAGGCTGAAGGCACTCGCCTGCTAAGCGAGTATGGGGGTCAAACTCCATCGCGGGTTCGAATCCCGCCCTCTCCGCCATTCGTAGGTATTGCGAACCGCGGCCCCGAAAACCGGGGCCGCGGCCGTTTTTGGGCCGGGTTCCTGGGCTTTGGGCTGTCTGGGGCTGTTTCTGGTGTTCCTGGGCCAGCTGGCGAGCGAGGGGCACGAGTTGGGCGTACAGGGCGGTTGGCTTGGCCTCGATGGTGTCGGGGTGGGACACGAGCAGCATCAGGTAGATCGCCAGGTTGATGAGGCGCCGCTCCAAGGGATCGGCCGTGAGATAGGGCGCGGTGGCCAGGTCGATCAGGGCCAGAGCGTCCTCAAGAGCCTGATCGACGTCGTCGACTTGGCGTTTGGCGGCGTCTGACCAGCGTTCGGTGGTGGCACGCTCGGCCTCGATGCGCTCCTGCTCGGCCTTCATGACTTCCTCAGAAACGCCTCCCTTGTAGTAGAGCTGGACGAGCTTCTGCTGCTGGGCGGTGAGTTCGTGCAGGCGGCGGGCATGGCGGTCGGCCCCTTTGCGGGCGGTCTCCGCGTTGGCGTGGACGTGGGCATGCAGCGCCTCGCGGATGGCTGTCTGCTCCTCGGCCGTGAGCAGCAGGGTCTTGTATTTGCGCTCGATGGCACGCTCGATCTTGTGGAGGCGGAAGTAGGGCGCTTCGCAGCGTCCGGTCTTTGAGACGCGGCTGAGGCATGAGTAGTACTCGTAGTACTCCCCCGTGCGGTTGCGGTGGCGTCCGTAGCCCAGGCGCTTGCCGCAGACTCCGCAGAACAGGGAGCGGGTGAGGTAGTGGGTGTGCTTGTGGGAGCGGTCACCGCTGGCGCGGTGGGCATCGAGGACACGCTGGACCTGCTCGAAGGTCTCCCGGTCGATGATCGCGTCATGGCGCCCCTCACGCTTGACGCCCCCTCGCGTGACGATCCCGATGTAGTAGTCGTCGCGGAGCATCCGGTGGACCATGCTGCGCGAGAGCGGCTGGCTGGGGCGCTTGGGAGTGCCGCGCGTGCGTAGCCCGGCCTCCTCAAGGACTTCAGTGATGGTCGTGATCGTGTGCTCGCCGGTAGCGGCGAGATCGAAGGCGAGGTGGATGAAGCCCTTGCGGTTCTCATCGACAGCGATCGAGGCGAACTCGCGTCCGGCAACCGGCTCACGGATGTTGAGGTAGCCGATGCGTGCCGGTCCGTGGCTGCCGCCGTCGGCGTGCTTGCGCTCCAAGCCCATCTTGACCTTCTCTCCATCGTCGCGTGAGCGGAAGGCATTGACGCCCGCCATGATGGCGAACAGCAAAAGTCCCTGCGGGCTGTCGTCGACCGGCTCACGGGTGGAGGTCAGTTTCGCCCCGTGGCTCTTGACTTGGCCGAGAAGCCAGAATGCGTCCGGCTCGTCGCGTGCGACCCGCGAGAGGTCGTAGAAGACGACGTAGGTGGGTTGTATTTCGCCAAGCTCAGAGAGTAGTTGTTGGAGGGCTTGGCGGCGGGTGTTGGTCGCGGTGCGTCCCGGCTCGATGTACTCACGGACGACGCGAGCACCCAGCGAAGCGGCGTAGCGCTCGCACGCCCGGCGCTGTCCCTCGATGGAATACCCCTCTGGGTTGTGCCCCGTGAGCTGACCAGGACTGGACACGCGCAGGTAGATGACGGCGGTTGCCCCTTCATCGGGCAGCACCGCTTTGGGTTTATTGTCTATGACAAGCTGTGGCATATATTCCTCCCTTCTCGGTTAATTGGCTTAACGATTTTCCCGTTAAGTCGTGATTTAAGCAACCTGTTAATTAGTAGGTGCGGGCCGGTCCAGGTGAGTACCCAGACCGGCCCGCGTGTTCTCACTTCAGGGCCTCCAAGCGCTCGGTGATGGCCTGCTTGCGGTCGGCCGCGCTGGCCTTGAGCGCTTCGTGCTCGGATTTGGCCTCCTTGGCACGCTCTGCGGCAGCCTCAACCTCCCGGTCGATTGCCTCCACCGCCCGTTCCAGTGCTGCTCTGGCATCAGCCAGGGCGTCGTCTGGTGTTGTCTCACGACGACGAGTTCGCGGTTTGCTCCCGCCGCCCTCGATTCTCTTCTTGTGGGAGTAGTAACTCCCACGGACCGAGTCATACGGGCGGTCCAACTCCTGGGCGAGTTGCTTGAAAGCCTCTGCCTTCTCGGTGCCCAAAGCGACCAGCCCGTTCACGCGGTCGTAGATTTCCTGGGCCTTTGTCATTGGTGTGAACCTCCTGGTGAGAGTGGATAGCTTGGGCGGCCAGCAGAAAGACGCACTGTCCTTCCACCGGCCGGTGGGCCATCCACCCCGGGCGCTCACGCTGACTCCCGCTCGGCGCGGTGAGCCCAATGCGTCAACCGGGCACAGGCGACATCGACATACGCACCCTCTCGTTCGATGCCGAGAAATGCCCGCCCCTCAAGCACCGCCGCAATCCCAGTCGAGCCGCTCCCGGCGAACGGGTCGAGCACCAATCCGCCGGGAGGTGTCACGAGCGCTACCAGCCACCGCATCAACTCCAGCGGCTTCACCGTTGGGTGCAGGTTGCGTACCAGCCGGGGCGAGTGGCGTTTGCCGGTGTAGAGCGCAACGGCCTCGCGGGGCAACTGCTCGCACCCGGCCTCTCGCTCAGGCCGCGTGGCCTTGGCGCAAAAGAACAGGCGGCTGGGGAGAAGGTCGGGGCGAGCCCCATCGACCACTCCCACTGGGCAGCCCGGCACGCACCGCTTACTCGTGCAGCCTGTGGCGTGTGACAGCGCCACATGAGCAGGCCAATACCTAGCTTCGCCTATCCGGGTCGTATCAATGTTCAGCGCCCCGGTGCCGTAGCACCCAACGTTGTCGGCCGTCTTGCCGTGGAGCGGCTTGCGGGCCAGCAGGATCGGCTCGTAGGCCGGTTTGAGCGTCGTGCCCAGGCCACCGGGTAGCCGGTGCGATTTGGGAAGCCCCTGGGCGAACATCCACAGCAACTGGTCGCGGATCTCAAGCCCCGAGTCCTCGACTCCGCTTGCGAGCCGGTGGAAGGTGCGTGGGCTGCCGAAGGCCAGCAGGTGTCCGCCGGGTTTGAGTACGCGGCGGCACTCCGCCGCCCACTCCCGCGTCCAGCGCCCGAAGGCTTCCCCGGCTGAGTTCTTGCCGAAGCTATCCCAATCAGCCCCACCGAGCGAAAGCCCGTAAGGCGGATCGGTGACGACTGCGTCGACGCTAGACGCTGGCAGTTTGGCCAGCGTCAGCAGGGCGTCGGCCTCGATGAGCCCCCAGGCGTCGGTGGCGTCTTGGTAGATGCTGACGTTGCTCACGACCACACTCCGGTTGAGAGCACTTCGAGCGCTTCGGTGTCTGTGGCGACGGCGAACAGTCGCTTGGCGTCGGTGGGCAGCCGGTCGAGCACGTCGCGGATCGCCTTGGCCCGGTCGTCGTCGGGGACTATCCACGCGACCCGAGGCGAGACGCCGTGGGCTCGTAGCTCGCTGCCGGATTGGTGGTAGTCCACGTGGCGGCGGGCCTTGCGCTCGATCGTGGCGAGCGACTCGGTGGCCATGTCGCGCTCGATCAGCCAGGAGTAGGCGAACCCTCCGACACCGAGCTTCAGGTAGGCGTCCGGCTTGAGCGTGAGCCGGGCTCCCCACGGCCCTTGGTACGGTCGCCAACAACCCGGCTCGGGCTGGAAGGCGATGACCTCGACCGCGCCTTGGCGCTCGCTCTCTATGAGCCCGACGTACAGCTCCGCTATGGCGAGGGTGTGCGCGAGATACCGCTCGCCCGGAGTGTAGGGGTGGCGGGGCTGGCGCTCTGGTTGACCGGAGGCGAGCAGCCGTTGTCCGGCCAGGCCGAGCGCGTAGCAGCGTCCGCTGCTGCCCGAGCGCACCCCACCGATCTTGCGTGCCAGCGGCGCGAGGACTCCCATGCGTGTAAGTCGTCCGAGGCCGTGACGCGCCAAGCGTGTCCGCGTCTCAGGGCTACCCCCCGGCCAGAACAGTCGTTGAAGCTGGCGTCCGCTGACCACTCGGAAGCGTCCGACCAGCGCCATGACGCTGCGGTCACGCTCGGAGAGCCGGGCATCAAGCACGGATAGCTTGCGGGGCGACAGACGCCGCGAAGAAGCGGAAGGGGAGCGGGAGTCTTTCGTTGCACTTGTGGCGCCAGAATCCTGATCGTTAGGCGGTATCTGTGCAGTCCCACTTGAGGCGAGCGGATAACCGAGCGGATAGGTCACGGCCGCCTCCGCTCTGCCCCGAGCAGCGCTTCGTCGGCTGGCGAAGGCGTCGGTGTGGTGTCTTCGGTAGTGGCCTCGGGACGAGTGCCGTAGCGTTCGGCAGAAGCCGCACGGATGGAGTCGGCCAGTCCGGTCTCGGGCGGTAGCGGCTCGGTGCGTCCGGTCACGACCGAGACGGCGCTACCGGTCCCGGTGCTGACCCTGGCGGCGACCTCGAAGCGTGCCAGCCCCGTCACGTCGCGGTCGGTCAGGCCGGGTAGCTGGCGGCTGAGACGTGTGGCCTCCTCGGCGGGCGCGCGGAAGGTGATGAAGGTCGCCACGTTGCCAAGCAGCGCTGAACGCGTCGGCTCGAGGATGCGACCCAAGGTCTGTATTGCTACCGCCAGGCCAGCACCGAGGCCGCGGGCGCGCTCGGCTAGTAGCTCGAACCCGAACGGCAGGCCATTGGTGAGCGTCGAGAGCTCGTCAACGTAGAGAAAGATCGGGTGGCGACGCTCAGGTGCCAGTGCCACGCGCGCCTCGACCGCGCTCCAGACCAGATAGACGAGGCTCGCGCCAACGATGGCCGCCCCCGCCTCGCTGAGCTGGCCCGGCGCGAGCGACACCAACAGCCACTTGCGTTCGGCGAGCAGCTTCGGGATATCCAGCCGTGCTTCCGGGCTTGCAAGGATCGCCCTGACGCGAGGCCGTGACAGAAGCGCCATCACGCGAGCCATCGGGGCCTGTACATGCTCGGCCCGTGCTCCGGGCGAGAGCGCCTCATACGCCTGCCAAGAAGTGATGAGGAAGGGATCGCGCAGGCGGGCAACCGCCGCGCGACGGAAGCCGTCCTCGTAGAACAAGCGACCAAGATCGGCCAATGAGGCTCCCGGCACCTCGCTGAGTGTGCGGATCGCCAGGCGCCCGTAGAAGTCTGAGCGAACCCCCCAGGCGTCACCGAAGATCGCCTTCAACGTGCCGGTGAGGACGTCGGTGCGTAGATCGGGGTCGCCGCCGCCCAGCACGGCCAGGCCGGGGGTCGGTCTCGAGTCGCCGGGATCGAGGACGACGATGCGCTCGGCGTGCTCCGGTTTGATCCGGTTGAGGATCGAATCGAGCAGGTCGGCCTTCGGGTCGATCACGACGCCACCAAAGCCGTTCTCGATGTCAGAGAGGATCGCTCGGGTCAGGAGCACGCTCTTGCCGACACCGCTCGGCCCGACCACGGCCATGTGGTGCCTGGCTGCGGTCGCGTCGATGGCGACCGGCCGCTCTCCGAACCCATCGCGACCGACGAACAACTCACGGCCCCGCCGCGGCACGTGACCAGGGACCAGCAGCTCCCGTGAAGCCCCGATCTCGACGCCCATCGGGACGTCAGAGCCGAGCGGCCATGCGAGCAGCGGCAACAGCTCCGCGCTGGTCAGCGTGCCGCTGGAGCGAGTCGTCTTGGGCAGCCAGGCGAGGCTGTGGTTACCTCGGCTCTCGGTGATACGGATCGCGCCCGCCATGCCACGACGCGCACGCACGATGCTCTCGACGTGTCCGGCAAGCTCACGGGCTCGCTGGGATGAGCTGGCGTGGACGAGCACGAGGCCGGAAGTGGCGAATGTTCGCTCTGCGGTCTTGCGTCGCCACGCTCGCTCGATCTCCCGCTGCTGCTGATCCGGCCCACTCGGTGGCTGCCAGCTACGGCCCATCCCTGGTCGCAGCGCCCACCTGATGACCACCTGATCGCCGGAGCGTAGGCGCCCCAAGCCGTTGAGCAGCGCCCGCGAGACCTCGGCCGGGTTCTCAACCGAGAGGACCGCAGGCGTAGACACAAACAGCTTCAACGCCAGCGTCGCGCCTCCCGTTACCGAAACATCGCTATCGCTGATCCGCAGGCCGGGGACCACACCAGTCAACGTCGCCGCCAGCGCAGCACGCACCGACCCCGGCACCCATACCGCGTGCCCGACCCTGTCCTCGCCGGCGTGAACCTCGCAGACAATCTCGTTGGTATGCGGCAAACCCGAGAGGCCGTCCAACGCCGCAACCGCCTGCGCCGCTTCCATACCTGCCGGGAACCGCATACCGAGCTTGACCATGCTCGCCCGCATATGTTGATCACGCCGAGCCTCATGCGCCCATATAGCTCCAAGCATGGCCGACCCCGCACCAGCTGCCACAATTGCGGGCACGAGATCACCGTTCACTGGTTACGCTCCCGGCGCTTGGCTTTCTGCTGAGCCTCACGTTCACGGCGCTCTCTCAGCACCCGCTTGGCTTGGAGCCAATACACAAGAGCGAGTTGCTCTGAGTCAATCTCG
>Ga0307477_10002574_pt1 | contig 13903 bp, 11 predicted proteins | sample atmos_gasesECM2C_FD_203316 | JGI IMG/M metagenome (GOLD analysis project Ga0307477, IMG submission 203316) | Hardwood forest soil microbial communities from Morgan-Monroe State Forest, Indiana, United States - atmos_gasesECM2C_515 | ecosystem: Environmental > Terrestrial > Soil > Temperate...
AGTACGACCGCGGCCTCGAGACCGACAGTGCCGAACCAATCCATGCGCTGTGCGTTGGTGGAAACACGCTGGGGAGCGGACTCCGGGCGGAGGATTTTGCGCGGTGAGGGGTCGAAGGTCAACGCGGTGGCGACGTCTTTTGTTTTGGCGGCGTGCAGGACGGCGGCGCGAAGAATCGCCTGGTGACCGAGGTGAATGCCATCGAAATTGCCGATGGCGAGAACGCTGCCGCGACCGGAGGAAGCGTAATGAGCAGCCCATTGTTCGGGCGAAGTGAAAGCCAGGACCGATGTGGGGATGGATTCGCCAGGAGTGGCTGAGCGGCGGGGCAGCGGAGAAGCCGCGTCGACGCGCACCTCGAACTGCAGGCCATCGTAGGCGAGCTGCACGTGGCGCAGGCCGAGCTTGCGCAGGCGCTCGTTGGTTTCGGCGTGGGCGAGATCGTGGGCGATGTGGGTAAACCAGGCACGGCGCGGTTTTAACTTTTCGATCAGGGCCAGCGCCTGGTCAACCGTTTGGTGCATGGGATGAGGAATGTCGCGTAGGGCGTCGACGATCAGGTCGTCGATACCTTCGAGGAGCGCGACCGAGGAGTCCGGCAGGGAGCTGAAATCGGTGAGATAGGCGGCGCGGCCAAAGCGAAAGCCGAGAACTTCGAGATCGCCGTGCCGCAGCGGGATGGGAACGATCTGCACGCCCATCAGTTCGAATGGGCCGTGGATGACGTGAAGGTCGACGCTCGGGACCGTGCTTTGCGTGGGCGCGTCATCGAAAACGTACGCGAAGGCGCGGCGAAGTACGCGAAACGTTTCTTCCGTGCCGTACACGGGGAGCGAAGATTTTTGGCGAATGTTGAAGGGGCGAATGTCGTCGAAACCGAGGATGTGGTCCGCGTGGGCGTGGGTGAGCAGAATGGCGTCGAGGCGATCGAGGCCGACGCGCAGGGCCTGCTGGCGAAAGTCGGGCGTGGTGTCGATGACTACGTTTTCTCCGTTGCGCGAGAGGAGCAAGGAGGGGCGCAAGCGATTGTCGTGCGGGTCTTGCGACGTGCAAACGCGGCAATGGCAGGCGAGCGAGGGCACGCCCATGGACGTGCCGGAGCCAAGCACGGTGACTTTTATGGGAGCGGCAGACATTTGTAAATCTGATTGTATCTGTTTAGATGAAGATGGTGGAGTCGGCTCGCGACTGCTCAGCAGAGGGGGTCTTTCGCAAGTTCTCAGGTGAAGCTTACACCGTTAAAGCGGGAGCAAGACTCCCGCACTCCAAAATCAGGCGAACTCGACGTGTGCGGGGTGTATGGCGGGCTAGGGGCGGGTCTTGGCTTTGGCTTGCGCACTGGCTTGTGCGGCCATGGCCTGGTTGACTTCGAGATAGGTCATCCTCAGCTTGCCGAGAAGGTCGAGGAGGAGGGAGTCTTCGTCAGGAGCCAAATTGCCCTTGGTTTTTTCGTGCAGCGCATCCAGCATGTCGATGAACTCGCGTGCAGTCTCAGGCTCGATGACCGGCTGACCGGTACGTGGGTCCGCGTAGGCGCCCAGGACCATGGCGGCATTGCTGCCCAGCATGCGAATCAAACTCTCGAAAGCCGGGGAACCCTTGGGCGTCTCCGCGAGCGGTACGGTCGGTGCGGGCTTGGCGGCCTCGGCTGGCGGCGCCGGTGGGCGCTGTGCGGCCTCGCGCTTCGCCTCCCGCTCTTCCTCCTCGACAACTTCTTTGCGCAATTCGCCTTCGGCGGTGAAGGGGCGGCGGTCGATGACACGAAAAGCTTCTTCTTTCTTGTGGTCAGGCAAGGTGCATTCCTCAGTAGTTTTGAACTTTTGAATTTTAGCATTGGGGTGCTGGTTTGGGTAGCGGAGCATGCTGATCAGGAGCTATGCTGTCAGCCGGCGACAGAGCGGGATTGGCCGCCCGCAATGAGAAGGCTATAAGGAATAAAAGAGATGGTTACACGACGTGAGTTTCTCGATGCACTTGCAGTGAGCGCGGCGGGGCTGGCGGTAGGAAGTACGGCAAAGAGCTATAGCCAGATCCTCGGTTCCAATGATCGGCTCAACTTTGCTGTGATCGGACTGAATGGGCGCGGCTACGCTCATCTCGCGGCGCTCAAGGCGAACAAAAGCGCTGCCCGCATCTCACATGTCTGCGACGTGGACAGCAATATTCTCAGAAAGTTTGCTGACAGCGTACAGCGCGAGATGGGCGAGTCCCCTGCGACGGACAAAGACTTTCGTAGGATTCTCGAGCGGAAGGATGTGGACGCCATCACGATTGCCACTCCCGACCATTGGCATGCACCGATGGCCATCGCCGGGTTGCAGGCGGGCAAGCACGTGTATGTGGAAAAGCCATGCAGCCACAATCCTGCCGAGGGAGAGATGTTGGTGCAGGCGCAGCAGAAGTATGGAAAGCTGGTGCAGATGGGCACACAGCAGCGCTCTTCACCCCACACCATAGAGGTTGTCGAAAAGATTCGCGAAGGCATTATAGGCAGGCCCTACTTCGCGAAAGCCTGGTACTGCAATGTGAGGAAGTCGATCGGCACCGGCAAAGAAGTGCCCGTGCCGGCGCAGCTTGATTGGGAGCTGTGGCAGGGTCCGGCGCCACGCCGGCCTTATAGGGACAACGTGCACCCTTATAACTGGCACTGGTTCAGAAATTATGGCACTGGCGAAACGCTCAATAATGGCACCCACGAGGTCGATGTCTGCCGCTGGGCGCTGGGCGTCGACTATCCGGAACGGGTCACGGCATCAGGCGGCCGATACCAGTTCAAAGACGACTGGCAGTTTTATGACACGCTGGTGACAAGTTTCGAGTACGAAGACAGGACGTTGTCCTGGGAGGGCAAAAGCTGCCAGGGAATGAAGTATTACGGCCGGGATCGTGGTTCGCTAATCATGGGTACGACCGGCACGGTGCTGGTCGATCGCGATGGCTACGAGATCTACGATCTCAAAGGGAATAGGACGAGCGAATTCAAGGCTGGCAGTACAACCTCGTCTGCTGACCTCCTCGGCCGCGATTCCATGACAGATGCGCACTTCGCGAACTTCATCGCGGGAATCCGCAAAAGCGAGAAGCTAAATGCTCCCATCTCCGTCGGCAACATCGCCGTTACAATGCTGCAACTCTCCAACATCGCCTGGGAAGTCAACCGCGAGCTGCATCTGGACACGAAGGACGGGCGGATCAAGGGCGACGCGGAAGCGATGAAGATGTGGGGGCGCGACTACGAGAAAGGCTGGGCACCGAAGGTCTAATGTGCGCCGGAACCGTCCGGGTGATTGTCAAGCCGAGAAAAGCCCGGGATACCTTTCAGAAAAGCAGGCATTCTCAAGAGGGGTGATTAGCCGCTCATGAAAAACATCTACTCTCGTCGCGATTTCGTTCGCTCCGGTGCGCTCGTTGCGGCAGGGTTCGGCGCTTCGAGCGATGTCTTCGCACTTGCCCAGGAACGCCCATCGGCTGACGAAGCATCCCCTATTCATTTGGGCATAGCCAGCTACACGTTCCGCAACTTCAATCGGGCGCAGATGATCGGCTTCATGAAACAGCTCAATGTGCTCGCGCTGAATGCGAAGGACGTCAAAGATCATCTCCCGACGGATACGCAGCAGGAGGCGGCGGCACTGGCGGACTATGCCGCAGCAGGCATCAAGCTGCACGCTGCCGGAACCATCTATTTCCCGAAAGATGAAGATGCGGACATACGGAATAAGTTCGAATACTGCAAGCGAGCAGGTATTGGCGTCATTGTCGCGGGCGACCCGGAACCGGAAACTGTGCCGCGAATTGAGAAGTTCGTGAAGGAATACAATATAAATTTCGCGATCCACAATCACGGACCGGAAGATAAGTTGTGGCACTCGCCGCTGGATGTACTGAAAGCGGTAAAGAATATGGATTCGCGCATTGGGTGCTGCATCGACGTCGGGCATACGGCTCGTGCCGGCACGGATGTGGTTCAGGCAATCCGCGAAGCAGGCCCGAGGCTGTTTAATGTTCACATGAAGGACCTGACGAACTTTCAGAGCAAAGAGAGCCAGGTCGCGGTGGGAGACGGCATGATGCCGGTGCGGAATGTGTTTGATGCGCTTATCGCGATGAAATACAAGGGCTTCGTTGATCTGGAGTATGAGATCCATGCCGACGATCCGATGCCTGGGGTTATCAGCAGCTTTGTGAATATGCGAGGCATTCTGGCGGACCTGGGGTATGTGGCTCAGGGCTGAAGCATTTGGCCTCGCAGACAATCAGGTATTTTCAACGGAAAGACAGAAGGATCACCTCGGGGTGTAGAAGAGGTAGTCGGCGGAATATGGAACGCGGAGTTCCTGGCCGAGGTGCGAAGCGTGGCAGCCGGTCGCCGGTGCCTTGCCCCCTTTGGTGTTGAGACGCCGGATGGTTGTTACGCGGGAGAGCACGCCGCTGCCGTCATGGCTGATGACGTTGACGAGAAGCCAAGGAATCGAATCGGCGTCCGGCGAAGGCGCATTGGCAACAGCTTTGCCGGTAACACGGCTGCCGTCGTTCGCTTCCCAGGAAGGTCCGGCGAAATGTTTGCCGAAGGGTTTGCCATCCTTGTCGAAGAGCTGGGCGTCGGGAGCTTTCAACGTCCAGGTGAATTGCGCGGCGTCACTCTTGCAGGCGTAGATCTGATCGCCCTTGGCATGAACCAGGAGAAGAAGTTGCTCGTTGGCGGGCGGCTGGAGTTGCTGCGGGAGCTGTTGCGCGGCGAGAGAGAATGAAACAGCGGCGACGAGCAGCGTTGCGGCGGCGAGTTCTGGCATGCGGTTGAACATGAAACATCCCTCCTGAAGTGGAACAGCTTGGTTGAAGCGATAACATACCTTAGCTTACGTCCGTCATCGCATAACACAAAACAATTGGCGCCGGAAGCTTGCTTGGCGAGACCAACCAGCACCTCCCGCGAACGAGGCCAGAGAGGGAAATGAACCCCGGTTATGTAGAGGCGTCTGCCGCGTTGCCGAGATGGGGCGCAGCGGTGCTGCGCCCCTACGGGGACGGATGTGCTTGTCAAAATATGTATGGCGACGGTAGAGTGAAACGTTTGTAGCACCCGGATTTTTTGGAAGGAAGATGGCCTCCCGCAAGACTTTCCTGCGTAAGACCAAATCGCGCTCGACCTCTTCACGCAAGGGTTCACGCAAAGCGCCGAAGCAAGAGAAATTGACGGCCGGGGAGTGGTTTGACCGGCTGGTGGCGCTACAGGCGCGGCTGCGCGCGGCGGACGGGTGTCCGTGGGACCGCGAGCAGTCGCACGCGACACTGCGCACGTACCTGGTGGAAGAGGCTTACGAAGTCTTGGACGCCATGAACAGCGGCGACGACGCTAAATTCGCCGAAGAGATGGGCGACCTGCTGCTGCAAGTTGTATTTCACGCGCAAATCGCGGCGGAGCAGGGACGATTCACGGCGGCCGACGTGATTCGCGAGGTGCACGAGAAGATGGTGCGGCGGCATCCGCACGTATTTGGGGAGAAGCGCGCAAGGGATGCCGCGGAGGTCCTGCGGAATTGGGAGCAGATCAAAGCTCAAGAGCGGCAGGGGGCACAAGAGCGCCATGGGAACGGCGAGGCAAAGAACGAGAGAAAACGGAAGTCGCTGCTGGACGGCGTGCCGCGCACGTTGCCGGCGACGATGGAAGGTTTGCAGTTGACGCGGAAGGCCTCGCGCGCCGGTTTTGACTGGGACAACGCGGAGGGAATCCTCGAAAAGCTGCGCGAGGAGTGCGCGGAGCTGCGCCACGCCTCGGAAACGAAAGATGCGGCGCGCGTCGAAGAGGAGATGGGGGATGTGCTGTTTGCCGGGGTGAACCTGGCGCGGTTTCTGCAGGTTGATCCGGAAATTGCCTTGAAGAATGCCAACGCGAAGTTTGCGCGCCGATTCCGCGAGATGGAACGGCTGTCGGCGGACAATGGGCAGACTTTCGCAAAAATCCCGCGAGCCGATAAGGAAAGATTGTGGGAAACGGCGAAGCGCGGCGAGAGAAATCCTGCAAAGAGTGATGCGGCGGGGAAGCGATGAACGGGGAGGCGAAGACCCACCCTCGAGAACCGAGCGTGGGGAACCCCATCGTGGTTAGAAAGTGCCGGGCGCTGGAGGAATTTCACGCGTGCGTCGGATTGCAGCGCGAAATATGGGGTGAGGCGGACCTGGAGATTGAGCCGGTGACGATGTTCGTGGTGGCGTCGATTACCGGCGGGCAGGTGCTGGGGGCGTTTGACGGCGAAAAGATGGTGGGATACACGCTGGCCGTAGTGGGTTTGCGGCAAGACGTGGTCTACCTGCACTCGCACCAGACGGCGGTCAGTGCGGCTTATCGCAATCGCGGTGTGGGGCGCAGGCTCAAGTTATTTCAGCGCGACGAGGCCCTCGCGCGCGGGATTCGTTTGGTGGAGTGGACGTTTGATCCGTTGGAACTGAAAAACGCTCATTTTAATTTGAACCGGCTGGGGGCGATCTGCCGCCGATATATCCCCAATCTTTACGGGGTGACGACGAGTCCGCTCCACCGAGGAATTGCGACGGATCGATTGGTGGCGGAATGGTGGCTGGACTCGCCACGGGTGATCGCCGCGATACAAGACTTGGCGCCGACCGCGACCGACGCCCCCGCGTCGATAGTGCTGCCCGCGGAACTCGAGCAGTGGCAGCAGAAAGACGCGCAGCGCGTGCAGGCGGTGCAGACGCGGGTGCGCGAGGAGTTCACCAAATGGTTCGCGCGTGAGTACGCGGCGATTGGAGTCCGCGCAGGGGAGAGGGGCCAAGCGTATTTGCTGGCGCCTTGGAGCGATTTCTAACGGCCTACATTGGGGAGAGGACTGTCGTCGGGGATGCGAATTCGAGAGATCACGCTGCGAGAGTTGAGGATGAAGCTGGTCGTGCCGTTCGAGACCAGCACGATGCGCACGGACGAGCGGCGGATCGTGTTGGTTGAGGCGAACGTTGATGGCGTGGCGGGCTGGGGAGAATGCGTGGCCGGAGAGACGCCGGCGTACAGCCCGGAAACCACGGAGACAGCTTGGCACATCCTGCGGGATCATCTTTCGTCGTTGGTGAAGGGGAAAGAATTTCGCAACGCCGCGCGAATTTCGGAAATGCTGGGGCCGGTCCGCGGACACAACATGGCCAAGGGCGCGCTGGAAGCGGCCATCTGGGATGCGGAGGCCAAGCAAAAGGGCGTGCCGCTGGCCAAGTTGTTGGGCGGAGTGCGCGACGAGATTGCTTCCGGCGTTTCCATCGGAATCAAGGATTCGCTGGACGAACTGGCCGCAGCGGTGAAGAAGGAGCTTGCCGCGGGCTACCAGCGCATCAAGATCAAAATCAAGCCGGGCAAAGACGTGGAGCTGGTGAAGCGGCTGCGCCAGGATTTTCCGCGCATCAAGCTTATGGTGGATGCCAACTCTGCGTATCGCCTAGCGGGCTGGCCGTTGCTGCAACAGCTTGAGGCTTATCACTTGATGATGATCGAGCAGCCGCTCGGTTGGGATGATCTGTACGGTCACGTGGAGCTGCAGAAAAAGCTGCAAACGCCGATTTGCCTGGACGAATGCATCCACACGTTAGAGCATGCGCAGGCGGCGATCGCGCTGGGCGCCTGCAAAATTATCAACATCAAACTGGGGCGCGTCGGCGGTTATACGGTGGCGAAGCAGATTCACGACCTTTGCCAGGCGAACGCGATTCCTGTGTGGTGCGGCGGGATGCTGGAGTCCGGGATCGGGCGCGCGCACAACATCGCGCTTTCCACGCTGCCGAATTTTATTTTGCCCGGCGACGTGGCCGCGAGCCGCCGATACTGGCATGAAGACATTATCGAGCCGGAAGTGACGGTCTCGGCGCAGGGAACGATTCGCGTGCCCACGGGTCCGGGGATCGGATTTGCGCCGCGGCTGGATCGCATCGACCAGTTCACAGTGCGCAAAGAACGGCTGGCCTGATTCGGTGTACGTCGAGACTTCCGCGGGGCGCGCTCCCAATCGCGTGGTGATGGCCGCGTCGATCGGCCTGGTCGTGGTGGTCTGGGCGGTGAACTTCATCGCCGCGAAGATCGGGCTGCGCTACCTTCCTGCTGTCACCATGGCTTCCTTTCGCGTTGTACTTGCGGGGTTGTCCATCGTGGCTGCCTACGTGATCTGCTCACGATTGCCGGCTTTTGCCGACGCGCGGCGCGCGCGGTTGCAAGGATTTACCGGCCGCGACCTCTGGACATTTTTCTACTTGGGCTTTTTCGGCGTGGTGGTTAATCAGATGTGCTTCACGATAGGCCTGCGCTACACGTCGGTGGGCCACGCAGCCGTCATCGTAGGTATGGGGCCGATTTACACGCTGGTTCTGGCGGTTGTGTTTCGATTGGAGCGGGCCACCTGGCACAAGGTGGTTGGCATGGCCATCGCGTTTTCGGGCGTGGCCGTGCTGGCGTCGGAGAATGGCATCTCGCCGCGTTCGCCTTCGCTGCTGGGTGATGCGGTTACGATGACGGGTTCGCTCGGCTTCGCAACGTACGCGGTTCTCGGCAAGCGCGTTGCGGGAAAATACGATGCGCTGACGATGGCGGCGTTTAATCATTTCGCGGGTGCCATCATTATCTTGCCGGTGGCGCTGCATCAGGCGCGGGCGCTCGGGTCATTTTCCAGATGGCGCGCGATTCCCTGGCAAGGTTGGGCGGCAGTGCTGTACATGGCGGTTTTCAGCTCGGCTATGGCTTACCTTTTGTATTTCTGGCTGCTGCGGTATCTGGAGGTTTCGCAGTTGAGCGCCTTCACGTATTTGCTGCCGGTGCTGGCGGTGATCCTGGGGATCCTGTGGCTGGGGGAACGTGGCTCTCCGCTGCAGATTGTTGGCGGGGTGCTTGCCCTGGCCGGCGTGTATTGGGTGGAGTCCGGGCGGGAGTCTCCAACTAAGAATTAGCAAGACGGCACGCTCAGCTCGCAACAGCGTTGACTCGCCTCTGGCGCGGGCCCTACGCTTTATGCAAGCACGGTCATCCTAGCTACCTGGAAACAGTCCTGCAAAAGTGGGAACCCGCCCACACGGCCCCTGCACGATGAAACCGTGGATGTCTGGAGGCGTGGGCTCGCAATGCAAATCAAGCTTACCATCGCCGCGGTGCTCCTGGCCGCAAGCGGGTACGGTGCGTATGTGTATGTGCGCCAACGTCCCAAGGTGAGCGAAGCCGATGCCATAGTGCTTGGGGACTTCACCAACACGACAGGCGAGACGGTGTTTGACGGCTCGCTGCGGGAGGCGCTTGGCGTGTCGCTGGCGCAGTCGCCGTACGTGAACGTGGTTTCGAGCGAAAAGGTGACGGAGGCGCTGCGCGCGCTGGGCCGCCCCGCCAACCAGCCGATTACGCGCGATTTGGCGGGCGGGATTTGCGAGCGCACGAAGGCGAAGGCGTTTGTGGCCGGAGGAATTTCCGCGCGGGAAGGAAAATACGAGGTTTCGCTCGAGGCTCTTAACTGTGCCGGCGGGGCGGCCGTGGCGGGAACAAGTGCGGAAGCCGGCAACGTGCGCCAGGTCTTGCACGCGCTGGGGAAGGCTGCGACCGAGCTGCGTAAGGAATTCGGTGAAGAGCAAAGCTCGATTCAAAAGTTTGACACTCCCCTGGAGCGGGCTACATCGCCTTCTCTCGAGGCTCTGAAGTTCTACAGCGAAGGGCGAAGGTTGACACGGGACAAGGGCGCTGCGGATGGCGTTGCCTCGCTGCAAAAAGCGGTGGAACTCGACCCGCGCTTTGCTCTGGCGTATTCCAGCCTGGCGGTGGACCACTACAACCTGAACCAAAACGCGCGAGCGAGCGAGGAGATACGCCAAGCGTTCGAAATGGCCGACCGGCAAACGGCACGCGAGCGTTTGCAAATCACCACTTTGTATTATGACCTCGGAACAGGTGATGTGAAGAAGGCCATCGCCAGCTACAAGCAGTGGGCCAGTCTTTATCCGCGCGATGATGTGCCGTGGGGAGATCTCTCCTCGGAATATTTCCTGATCGGGGATTACGAAGAGGCCGCAGCCAACGCTAAACAGGCGCTGCGCCTGGAACCAAACAGCGTTGCCTGGTATGAGAATTTATCGACAGCAGATATCGCATTGCAACGGCTGGGGGAGGCGGATGCGCTGTTGAAGGAAGCATTAGCGAAGAAGCTGGAGGATCCTTCCCTGCACGCGAATATGTATGCGCTGGCTTTTCTACGAAATGACGCGGCGGCGATGCAGAGGGAACTAAGCGCCACCACTGGACAAGCCAGCGGCGAGGACACGATGCTGGCTATGCAAGCCGATACGGAAGCTTTTTCCGGCCGGTTGAAAAAGGCGCGGGAACTTTCGCGGCAAGCGGTCGAGTCCGCGCAAAAAGCGGAGCTCGCTGAGCCCGCGGCGATTTGGGAGGGGCTCGCGGCCCTGCGCGAGGCGGCATTCGGAAACAAAGTGGAGGCGCGAAAGGGGGCTGAAGAAGTCCTGAGGATTGCTCCCGAGAGCCGCGACGCGCAAACCTTAGCGGCCCTGATCCTGGCGCGCGCAGGGGAAATGAGGCACGCGCAGGCAATTCTGGAGGATTTGAGCGCTCGCTACATATCGAATACGGTGATCCAGATGGTGTGGATTCCGACGATTCGGGCTCAAAACGACCTTCTGCGACAGAATTCGCGTAGCGCGCTGCAATATCTGAAGGTTGTGACGCCGTACGAGCGCGGGCAAATGATCGGAAACCTCAGCAATTGCTGTCTGATTCCCATCTATCTGAGAGGCGAAGCGTATCTGGCGGCGGGGCAGGGCCCTCAGGCGGTCAACGAGTTTCAGAAGATTCTGGATGACAAAGGGGTGGTGGTGAATTGCTGGGCGGGGTCGCTGGCGCTGCTCGGCAAAGGGCGCGGCCAGGTGTTGGCGGGATACAAGGCAGCAGCGCGTACGACTTACACGCAATTTCTGACACAGTGGAAGGATGCTGACGCGGAGGTCCCCATCTACAAGGCCGCGCGCAGCGAATACGCAAAATTGAAATAGACTACCTCCAGGCCGCTCGAGTTGCCGCCTTGCGTTGACCTGCGTTGTGGTCCGTGCTACGGTCCTCCTTCTTGGACATCCGCGAAAACAAACACAAACTTCCCTTGCGCTCGGGCGGGGCGGCGGCGCGCATTGCTGTCATTCCCGGCGATGGGATCGGGAAGGAAGTCACGCCGGAGGCGGTGAAGGTGCTTCGGGCCGTTGTGGCCGCTAGTAAGCGCCAGCTGGAATTTGTGGAGTTTGATTGGGGCGCGGAGAAGTACTTGCGCGAGGGTGTATCGCTCCCCGCCGGTGCCGTTGAAATGCTGCGGGATGAATTCGACGCCATCCTTTTTGGCGCGCTGGGCGACCCGCGGGTCCCTTCCAACCAGCACGCCGCGGATATCCTCCTGGGCCTGCGCTTCAAGCTGGACTTGTATGTGAACGCGCGTCCGGTCGAACTGCTCCATGAACGGCTGACGCCCTTGCGCGACCGCAAGGAGAAGGACGTCCGGATCATGGTGATCCGGGAGAACACCGAGGGGCTGTACGTGGGTGTGGGCGGGTTCTTTAAGAAGGGCACGGCCGACGAGATTGCCGTGCAGGAGGATGTGAACTCGCGCAAAGGCGTGGAGCGCATCATCCGCTATGCGTTTGAGCATGCGCGGAAGAATGGCTTGAAGCGCGTGTGCATGAGCGACAAGTCCAACGCCATGACGTTTGCGCACGACTTGTGGCAACGCGTGTTCAAGGAGGTGCGGCAGGAGTACCCGGAGATCGAGTCGCGGCACCTTTATATCGACACCTTGGCCATGGAGATTGTGCGCGACCCGCGGCAGTTCGATGTGATCGTGACCTGCAACTTGTTCGGCGACATCATCAGCGACCTAGGGGCGCAATTGGCCGGCGGACTGGGGCTGGCGCCTTCGGGAAATATTCATCCGGGGCGGACGTCATTGTTTGAGCCGGTGCATGGGTCGGCCCCGAACATTGCGGGCAGGGGAATCGCAAATCCGCTTGGCTCGGTGCTGGCAGCGAGCATGCTGCTGGAATTTTTGGGGTGGAAGAGCGAAGCGGCCGCGTTGCATTCAGGAGTAAAAGAGGCGTTGTTCAAGAATTACTTGACCCCCGACCTTGGCGGGACAAAAACGACGGCTGAGGTTGGGGACTGGCTCGCCAAGTTCGTGTCGAAATAATTCGCGCCCTAAAGCGTTACTTTATGTTGCTAGGCTGATTGCCAGCGCGCGGCCTTTCCACCTCGTGCCATGGACGTAATTAGCATCCCTAGCAAGAATCCTCCTACGTGGGCCCACCACGCGACGCCGCCAGAGGCGCCGGCGCCGACAGCGAGCGAACTGATTCCTGACAGAAATTGCAAGATGAACCAGTAACCCAGGATGATCACTGCGGGGATCGGCACGAGAAAAAAAAAGACCAGCGTCAGGATTCGCGAGCGCGGATAAAGGAGTGCGTAAGCTCCCATCACGCCGGAAATTGCACCGCTGGCGCCCAGCGCGGGAACCGTGGAACTCATGTTGAAGAGAACATGCAGCACGCCGGAGCCGATTCCGCACACCAGATAGAAAAGCAAATAAGTGAAGTGGCCGTAGAAGTCCTCCACATTGTCGCCGAAGATCCACAGGAAAAGCATGTTGCCGGCGATGTGCGCGATTCCGGAATGGAGGAACATGCTGGTGAGCAGGGGAAGAAAGGCAGCTTCAAAGGGCACGTGGCCGGAAAGCCAGGCGGGGAAGCGCGCGGGAACCGTGGCATTGGCAATCATGAACATCTTGAAGGCGTTTGGCGGCAGCGTGTACTGGTAGAGGAAAACCAGGACGTTTAGGAGGATCAGCGTGGTGTTGATGATCGGGTAGCTGCGGCGGGGATTCAGGTCTTTGAGAGGAATGAACACTTTATTTTCCGCGAATCCGAGTGACAAACAGGCTCAGGAACCGGTCTGCGTCGGAGGCTAGGCACACCCGGGCATTGTGTTTCAGTTCAATGACGCCCTCAATTTCGTAGTGATCCCCGTGCAGGACCTTGTTCTCATTCGAGCCCATGCGATTGGCCACGGTTTCTCCACGGGTGAACTCGCCCCTGGTTTCCACATCCACATGCATGTCCTTGAGGGTGACCAGCGTGGGATCAATGACCGCGCCTACAGCCAACGGATCATACATGGCGGCCCCGGAGTATCCGCTGTTCTCCGAACGGGTCAGATAGAAATCGGCGAGCTTGGCGACAAAGTCGCTCTGCGCGCCGTGGTGGGCCTGCAATTCTGCGAGATACTTGCGGGTCATTAGCGTTCGCTCTCCCACGTCGGAGCCGATCATGGTGACCATCCAGCCGGCGTTGAACACGATCTGCGCCGCCTCCGGATCGTTGTAAATGTTCGCCTCTGCGGCTCCGTTGACGTTTCCTCCGGTGACCGAGCCGCCCATGATCACGATGTCGCGAACCAAGGAAGCTATGGAAGGATCTTTTGAAACCGCCAGCGCGATATTGGTAAGCGGCCCGACGGGAATCAAAGTCAGCTCATGCGGGTATTTGTGCGCCATCTCGATGATGAGATCGGGGCCGAAGCGCGCATCCGCCTTGCACTTCGAGGCCGGCAATTCCACTGCGGCGAGGCCGTTCTTGCCGTGCCAGAACTGCGCGGTGATAAGCTTCTGGTTCAGTGGGTGCTGCGCCCCGCCCGCAACCACCACATCGCAACGGTCCGCCAGAGACACGATCTTCAGGGCATTCTGCAGGCCCTGTGCTGCGTCGACGTTACCCGCCACAACCGTTAATGCTTCGACCTTCAGCTCTGGCGAATTCAGGGCCAGCAGGATAGCCATGGCATCGTCGACGCCTGGGTCGGTGTCGATGATCACGCGGAGCGGAGCACCTT
>Ga0307477_10002575_pt1 | contig 13903 bp, 9 predicted proteins | sample atmos_gasesECM2C_FD_203316 | JGI IMG/M metagenome (GOLD analysis project Ga0307477, IMG submission 203316) | Hardwood forest soil microbial communities from Morgan-Monroe State Forest, Indiana, United States - atmos_gasesECM2C_515 | ecosystem: Environmental > Terrestrial > Soil > Temperate...
ACATCTTTGACCGTCTCAAGAGGGGGAAGGTCAACGGACGCATCGTTCTCGACATCGCCGGAGAGTCCGGTGCGAAGAAATTCAAAGATGCTAAGACATCTGAGAGTCTTGTCGTAGCATGAAATCGTGGATCTCTCCGATACTTTTGAGAGATACGGAAGCGGCCGGGCGGGTGCAAGGACTCGCCCGGCATTTTCTTATTCCACCAGTTCTCACTGATCCTCGGCCACGCTGGCCTCGGCGCCTTCTTCATCTCCGCCAATCAACCCAAATTTCTTTAGCTTGTAACGAAGCGCGTCACGGCTGATGTCCAGCAGCTTGGCGGCGTGGGTCTGGTTGCCGTTGGCTTGGCGCATGGCCAGCTCGACCATGGCGTGCTCTACCTCTTCCAAAGATGTCCCCCCTTCCGGGATATAAAGCCGCGGCAAAGTGCGGCCGTTGGGCAACGGCTGTCCGCCGTCGGCTGGCGAAGTTCGCTCAAAGACAGTGCGGCCGCCCGATTCGCCTACGGAAAATGGCAGATACAAGGGTCGCAGGAACGCTTCATCCTCCAGGATCATGCCGCGTTCGATGGCGTTCTTCAACTCGCGAACGTTACCCGGCCAGTTGTGACTGAGAATGAGGCGGCGGGTGTCATCGGTGATGCCGCGAATCGACTTCTTGAATCTACGGTTGTAGCGCTCGATGAAGAAGTCCACCAAGGGCATGATGTCTTCTTTTCGGTCGCGCAGCGGAGGGATAAAGATTGCGATAATGGCCAGCCGGTAATAGAGATCCTGGCGAAATTGGTTCTCGCGAACCGCCTTTTCGAGATCGCGGTTGGAGGCGGCGATCACGCGCACATCCACCTGCATGTCTTTGATACCGCCTACGCGGCGGATTACCTGATCTTCCAGCACGCGCAGCAATTTAGCCTGCAGCAAGGGCGAGAGTTCGCCGATTTCGTCGAGAAACAGAGTACCGCCATCAGCGGCCTCGAACAGACCTTTCTTCATCTGCTTCGCGTCGGTGAAGGCGCCTTTCTCGTGACCGAACAGCTCGGCTTCCATCAGCGTTTCGGGGATTGCCGAACAATTGATCGCGACAAAAGGTTTCTCCTGGCGCGAACTCTCGTAGTGAATGGCTTTCGCGATGAGATCCTTGCCGGTACCACTCTCGCCTTGAATCAGAATGGTAGTGGCCTCGCTGGACGCAACCTTGCGCACGAAGTTCATGAGCTCGGTCATCTTCGGGGAGGCGCTCACAACGCTGTCATAACCAGCTCCGCGGCGCACCTCACCACGCAGAGTTTGCACTTCGGTGCGCAGGCTCGTGGCTTCGAGCGCGTTCTTGATGGTGACGTGAAGCTCGTCGAAATCGACCGGCTTACCCACGAAGTCATAAGCCCCGAGCTTGAGTGCAGCTTTGACGTCGTCAAGTTGGGGATCGGCCGTAATCATGATGACAGCACGGGCATCTCCGTTCTGCTTGAGTTGATCAAGGACTTCAATGCCGGTGAGGTCGGGCATGCGCACATCGAGCAGGACGAGATCGGGCGATTCATGCTGCGCGAGTTTGAGTGCGGGTTCTCCGGCATCGGCCTCGATCACGTGGTAGCCCCACTCCTCGCACTTCTGGCGCAGCGCCCAGCGCACCAGGTGCTCGTCATCCACGACCATAATTTTCTCTGCGGGCATCGGTGCTAATTTACTACGAATGGAGGCGGCTTGCTTTGGTGGCTTGCCCCGCGGGGGATGGGAGCTTTAGGAAGCGGCTATGTGAGCGGTGGGCATGCGAAATGGCAGCAGCACCGTGAACGTGCTCCCCTTTCCCACGGCGCTGCTGACTTCGATGCGGCCATGATGATCTTCTACGAAGCGGCGGGCGAGAGAAAGGCCAAGACCGGTGCCGTGGCCTTTGGTGGTGTAGAAAGGCCGGAAAATGTTCGGTAAGTTCTGAGGAGAGATACCACAACCCGTGTCACTGACAACCACACAGGCATAGCGATCTCGCGAGCCGATCTCAACACACACTGTGCCCGCCGCCCCTTCCATGGCCTGAACTGCGTTTAGCAGCAGATTCAAAAGCACCTGGTGGACCTGATCGCTGTCGTGCTCGACTTGGGGCAGATCGGGATCCTTCCGCAGTTCGATCTTGATTGGTCTTGAGAGCACCTGCTGCCGAGCCAGCATCACGGCGTGTTCCACGGTTGTGTTGAGGTTGCTCCGGCGAACCTCCGGTCGGCGGGGCCGCGCCGTTTCCAGAAGATCGGTTAGGGTGCGGCTGATGCGCGTGATCTCCAGGCGAACGTCTTTTACGACTGCCCGCGCAGGACTGGTCGCAGGCAGATCTCGGCCGACGATTTCAATGACCCCGGCTATTCCGGCAAGTGGATTGCGAATCTCGTGAGCCAAGCCGGTGGCCAACTCGCCGAGCGTCGCCAGGTGCTCAGCGCGAGACATTTGCGTGCGGTGCAGGCGCTCAATCTCCTCCCGGCTATCGCGCAACTGCTGCATCATGTGGTTGAAGTTGCGGCCGAGATCGCCGATCTCGTCATTGCGCCGGGCGAAGCTGACTGCGACATCCAGGTTGCCTTTACTCACCAGCTCCATTTTTTCCTGCAACTCGACCATGGGCCGTTGAACGAGATAGGCGAGCACGAACATTGACACGGCGCAGATGGCGATCGCCCCCGCTCCCGCGACGATCAATATTGCGTGGCGTTCCGGGTCCCTCAGAGATACGGTCGCGAGAGTGAAGAGCAGGAGCCCTGCCAGCAACACGAGCCCGACCGGCAAGATTGCTTTGAGCTGCCAATTTACGCGAACGGAATCCAATCGGACGTTTTCTGATCGCGATGAATCTGCAGACATGGTGCGCTCGCTTCTCCCCTGCGAATGGCGGGGCACAACAATCGTGTGGGCTGTTTCTGCCACTGGCCCGTTTGCCGCGGAGTGGGGACGGTTAGGCATAAGCATGCAATCCGGGCAGCAGGTAAGTGACACCGAAGAAAGTGAACATCACTACGGCAAAACCCAGGATGGCGAAGTAAGCGGCGCGCCGGCCCCGCCATCCACGTGTGATACGCATGTGCAAATAACCGGCGTACACCAACCATGTGATCGCCGCCCAGGTTTCTTTTGGATCCCAGCTCCAATAAGCGCCCCAGGTACGATTCGCCCAGTAAGCGCCCGCCGCGATCATCAGGGTGAGTAACGGAAATGCGATGGCGATGGTTTTGTAGGTGATGCGATCCAATTCGTCCGCACTGGGCAACATGCGCTCCAGGTCCTCGCGCCTCCATAGCAGTAACAAATACAACAGCGAGACAAAGATCCCGCCTACGAGGCCCGATAGAATAAACGGGCTGGCTGACAGGCTGGTTGAGAATAAGCCGTCGGCATCGAGCGAACCGTAGCGGCCACCCCGCGCCCGCAGCAAAAAGAACAACAGAGCCAGCACCTGTAGCAGAATGCTCAGGAACACGGCTCGATTGGCCATGTCGAGGAGTCCCTGATCGTGAGTCTTGCGCCAGACCAGATAAAGAAACAGCGGTGCAGCTACCGCTGCCAAGACGAGAAGCAACAGCCAACCGAGGTCAGGAATCACAACGAAAAGCCGCACGCCCTGGGACAGAAATACTTCCGATTTTTCTTCCGGATTCCAAGCGACGACGCTGAGGCCTCCCCACTTTTCAAACCGGGTCAGCACGCCTACGTACGTGGCGACGGTAAACCAAGTCGTCGCTGCCAGAAACGTTTCGGTCTTCATTCTGTCCTGGATCAAGAACATCATGGCCAAGGCGAAGCTCAGTGCGCAGGCCGCGTAGGCCAGCATGGCGAGCGTGACATGCACGTGGAGCCAGGTCGATTGCAGCGCTGGGACCAGCGGTCGGACTTCAGTCCGCAGCAACTGCATCAGCACAACCCCTACAATCGCGACTGGCATGGTCACGGTGCCGATGACCTTCACTCGGTATTTCTTTTCAGCAATGAGCGTTAGTGCGGCAAGTGTCCACACGAACATGAGCAGCATCTCGTAGATGCTTGCGAATGGCGCATGCCCAGCCGAGTACCAACGATGCGCCACGGCACCGGTGTTGGCCAGCAATCCCGCCCACGTGGCCAACGACGCGAAGCGGATGAAAGAAGGAGTGCCGGTGATTCCGAATCCAAGATAGAGCGTTCCTGCGCCTGCGTAGAAAATGAGCGCCGCGTAGAGCAGATTGGAGTCGTTGAGCAAGTTGCCGCTCTTAACCACGTTCAGAAATGCCATGAACAGCAGGAAAGCAACTCCCAACCCGACCATCACCACCAAGGTTGCGCCAGTGTTCGCCGGTTGCTGTTCGACTGTTGCAGATCGTGCCATGGATGCATCCTCCGTGCCGGACTTCATTTTCCGGCGAGTGCAGCGACAGGCGCCTCGGCGCCTACCTTCACTGAGATCTTGAGTTCCGCTTCGATTTGTTCAACGAGCTTGCAGAAACGCTGCTCAAAGGCTTCTTTATTCTTGTTTGCGGTTCCGCCAATCCAGAGTTTCAGTTGGCCGCGGGCATCGCGGACCGGCACTACCCACACCCGCAGGTGGACCAAATAGAAGACCACAGCCAGGCCAATCCCCATGAGGACTACACCTGCCCAAACCGACCACTGTCCAGGTTCATGCGATACCTCAAGGCCGGTGAAGTAAGCCATCTGTATGTCTTTGCCGTCGAATGCATATGGCGAAGACGCGTTCTGTTCAAACCCTGGAATAGGAGGAAGCCAGACGTTGATTGCCTGGCCTGATTTCTTGGATTCCACCACCAGGTGAGCCGCTGGATTTTCCAGAGCGTTGGAGCGGGCGTAAACCTCACCATCGCTCACCACATAGTCGGGAATGAACTCGGCGAGGCGGACTGTGGTGTCAACATCGAGCGGAAGAGTCTCCTCCAGAGCAATCGTGATGTCCTTGGGTGCCCCGCCCCCGTGAGGAGTGGCAGTGAGCACGAGTTTGTCGAGCTTTCCGGTCTTGCCGTAACTCGCCTGATAGAAGCGTATGCCGCCATAAACCAGCGGATCGTTGACCACGATTTGCTTGCGCAGGACTGTTTGTCCATGTTTCAGAACCGACAGGTCGGTCCACCAGCGTTTCGGGGTGCCGTCGGCATAATTCTCCTGGCCAGCTCCATCACAACGGATCGCGAACGGCAGCTTGCGTGGGCTCCCGTTCTGCGGTTGCACCTGGTTCGACTGTTGCCCGCCAGTCAACGTGACGAACGCGCGCCAGCCGAAGAGCGCATCGATGTTGCCCCCTAGGAGGATCAGAAGCAAACTGGCGTGCACGATATACACTGCCATCTCAGAAATGCGGTTGCGCTCACCGAAGAGAGAGAAACTGTTCTCGCGCACAATCCGCTCTGGTCTGAAACCGGCCTTTTGCATTACACGTTCGGCAACGCTTAAGGCTGCTTCTTCGTCCTTAATCGGAATCAAATTGTGGCTGGTCAGCGCTTTGCGGAAGCTCTCGTCAGGGGTCTTATAGGGACGCGCGAAGAATCTCCAGGCATTGGGGAAGCGCTGCACCGAAGCAGCGACGATGCTAAGGCTCACCAAGCTCAGCAGCAATACGAACCACCGGGCGTGGAAAACGTCGGTCAGCCCCAGTTCGTCGAGCAGACGCAGAACGTATGGCGAGTAGGCCCGCTGCATTTCATCGGCTTCGGTCACGGGACGCTGCAAAACCACAGTCCCAGCCGCTGAGAGGATCACGACGAGAATGAGTAGAATGACGCCGGTTTTAATCGCGCCGAGGGTCTGCCAGATCTTCCGAGGTACGGATGCGGCCATGTCTTTCCCCTTCTTTACGGAGAGAAAGCACGTTTCCAACCATTGGCACGAATGTAGGAAAAGGGCTGAAACTACAAGGGATGAACCGAACAGCCGACAATGTCACGAACTGAACGTGAGCCATATCACACAGCCAAACGTTTTCTGCTGGCATTTGACGCAGCGGGGATCACTTCAGTTTCCGTCGAAGAAGGAGACAGTTGCCGGCGTACGGCGCTAGGACAACTTGGGCCTCGCGACAGCCCGCGGGACGACGGCGCTACGATTACTTGCGCCATTTTGACCATTTCACTGTGGGATAAGCCCCCAACCTAGTAAAAACCTTCAGCAGTTGCCGCCTCTCACTGACTCGAATTTGGGTCTTCAACTCACTTTGTTGCAATCTGTTACGCGGATTGTTAAGAAATCTATCAAGGCCAACAAATTAAGGCGAGACGCGTGCAAAAGCAACGGAGGAGGAGCAGAGGAGAGTGACCCTGAAATCATTCAAATCGTGTCTGGGAATCAGTGGTACTCTCAGCGCCCTCGCATGTTTCATCTTGGTCTTGATCTTCGTTGGCCGTGCGTTCGCTGCGAAACATCCGGTTCGACTTGACCCGAAGGCGGATCCCTCCACTTGCGTTGCTTGCCATGAAGACAAGAGCAGGGGCAAGTCGGTCCATTCCGCAATGGCCATGGGCTGCACGAGTTGCCACGAGATTCGCACTACGAAAGATGTCACTCGCGTAAAGCTGATTACGACTACTACCCAGGCCCTGTGTTTGACGTGCCACGCCGATAAGAATGCCGCCGATATAAAAGGTACGATTCATCCCCCGGCCGTGCGTGACTGCATCAAGTGCCACGATCCACACACCTCGGACAATAAGAATCAGTTGCTAAAGGCAACTTCGGGAGATCAGCAAGAGAACCTATGCCTGAGCTGTCACAGAATCGGCGTAAATGTTCCGGAGAAAGGCAGCCGGCATGCGGCCCTCGATATGGGCTGCGACACCTGCCACGTTACGCATAAAACGGGTGAGACGGGCAAGGCTGAGTTCGACTATCACCTCACCAAGGCAGCACCAGCACTTTGCATCGATTGCCACGACGTAAAGAGTGCCGACCTGCGGAAGGCGCATCAGAACCAGCCGTTCGAGGGGGCGAATTGCCTAGGTTGTCACGATCCACATGAGTCGGCAGCGCCGAAGTTAATGGCAAAATTCACCCATCCGCCCTTCGCCGATAAGCAATGCGAGGTCTGCCACTCTCCGGCCAAAGATGGAAAAGTAGTGCTGACGCAGCCCGATGCCAAGGCACTGTGCCTGACGTGCCACGACGATAAAGCGAAGTTAATCGATACCGCGAAAGTTCCTCATCCGGGCGCTGCGGGTGATTGCACCGACTGCCATAGCCCACACGCCAGCCGCCAGCCAGGCCTTCCAAAGACCAATGCGGTCGATATATGCCTGGGTTGCCATAGCGATATCGCCGACGCAGGGAAGAAACCATACCATCATCAGCCGGCTTTCAAGCAAGGCTGTGCTACTTGCCACCAGGCGCACGGCGGTGAGAATGACCATCTGCTGCGGGCTGCGACTACAAATTCACTTTGCCTCGAATGCCATGGGCCGGACCGCGAGCCGAAGAAGCTGGAGGCCGAGCACCTAGTCACCATCTTCAATGGAAGTGTGAAGCTTCCCGAAGACTATTTTTCGAGAAACAAGGTCGTGTCGCTGCCTTTGAAGTTTGGCATGGGACATCCGATCGATCGGCACCCGGTTTCCGATCTGATGGATCCGGCGAATCCGGGCAAGGTGGCCACTCCAATGAATTGCCTGACCTGCCACCAGCCGCACTCCTCGGCTAAGCCCGATCTGCTGGTGAAGGATCAGGCCAACAACATGGCATTTTGTTCGACGTGCCACAAGGATCTGAAGACGCGATAGCTTGCAGTGGGAGAGTGAACTACGATGCTTACAAACCGAACCAACCGTAGCCGTAACGGTCAAAAGTTTCTGCTGTTGCTGGTTCTTCTGAGCGTAGGGCTCGCGGCCCCATCGGCGCTATTTGCCGGCAAGAAGAAGAAGGACGCAGGACCGCCGAAGCCGCCGCCGGTTATCGACTATTCCAATATCGTCTGGCCGAACCCGCCGGCGATCGCGCGCGTCAAGTACCAGGCGTTCTACGCCGCAGAGAAACTTTCTCAGGTAGAGACACCTAACACCAAGAAGCAAAACTGGATGGACCGACTCGCCGGCACCCAGCCCCAAAGCGAAAGTGGAAAAGTTCTCTGGCAACTGTCCGAGCCGTACGGCATGGCCGTCGACTCGAAAGGCAGCCTCTATGTAGCTGACCAGAAGGTGGGCGCCATCTTTATCTTCAACACCGAAACCCGAGAAGTGGAATTGATCAAGAACAAGACTCATGCCCACTTCGTCCGCATCATTGGGTTGGCCATGGACGACAACGATCGTCTGTTTGTCTCCGATCCCGGGCTGAATCACGTGCTGGTTTTCAACGCCAAGCACGAAACGGAAGACGTGATCACCGACGGACTCGTGATTCCAGGTGCGCTGGCTCTGGATGTCGAAAACCGGCTGCTTTATGTTTCCGATGTCGATCAGGACCAGGTCCTGGTCTACGACGCCGATAGTCTGAAGCTGAAGCGCAGGATCGGCACCGGCGGTCAGAAACACGCGCTCACCACGCCCGGAGATTTCGCCCGCCCGTCAGGATTGGCGGTTGATCGAGAGGGCAATCTCTATGTCGCCGACACGCTCAACAATCGTATCGAGATATTCGATGGCGACGGCAAGTTCATCAGCACCTTTGGCAAAGCCGGCGACGGGCCGGGATACTTCTCACGGCCCAAGGGTGTTGCCATTGACGGCGATGGCCATATCTGGGTGGCCGACGGGATGCAGGACCGGGTGCAGGTCTTCAATCAAGAAGCGCAGCTGCTCATTAGTTTCGGCGGGCACGGGCTACTCCCCGGCATGTTTAAAGGCATCGTGGGCATTACCATCGACAAGAACAATCGAGTGTTCACCTCGGAGATCTTCCCAGGACGGGTGCAGCAATTCCGTTACGTGACGGATGCAGAGGCCGAGCAGGCGCGCAAGGACAAAGAAGCGGCGTGGGAGAAGAAGGCTGGGGGATATGAGAAGCCAGTTTTGATTGCGGCTCCCACAACGCAGGCTGCGGCTCCGGCTGTGAAATAGAAGCAGCATTTGTGCAGCCGTGGAAGAACGTTCCTTACGCGGCGCTGAAGGGACCGCTCTTCCGCGTCACCGCTCACGTTGTTTTCAGCGCCATAACCACTCTTTTCCAAACTGCGGCGCGGCAGTCGTCCGTGTTGCAATTCGCAACGTTGATCTATTAAGCACAGAGACTTAGCGCCACGTGCGACTGCGGGATTTCACCACCAGGTTCCGGATGAGTGGCTCTTTTCCCCCACCTTGAAGTGTTTCCGGCCGGATATGCGACAGGCGCCGACCACATTAAGTCCTTCACATTACTGGAGTTGCGTGTAATTGCTGCGGTGCGGCGATCGCTTTGGCTTTCGGTTAACCAAATGCTTGATTATGGACGGGGGTAGCTGCGAGAGAGTCGCAGCCCGGGCCTAAAGCCTCCGAGAGCTTAAAGGCGGTTGCAACAAACACAGGAGGTCTTACCTTTTATGAAGAAAGTTATCGTATTAATGCTCTTCGTCCTTGCCGCATCGGGACTGATGATGGCCCAAAACTGGTCGTCAACGGTCGACGTACTCGGCGCACATAACAATCAAGGCAGGGGCTGCGCTGGCTGTCATGCTCCGCACAGCGGCTCGTTCGGTTCCGGTCACGGCGGAAAATCCGATGCCGGCGCTTATGCATTGTGGGGACAGGATGCCAGCCCACTGTACGGCAAGTCCATCGCGTTCGGTGATGGTGGGAGTTTCGTAGAAGTTCTGCCCAGCAGCATCGTCGCCGCCGGCGGCAATGACACAGAAGTCGGCGGGATCCTGCTCTGCCTTAGCTGCCATGACGGCAACGTCACGCAGTCGAACATGATGACGAACAAGTCGTACGAGCAAACCATCGGCCTGTTGACCAACACCACGTACGGAACGCAGCCGATTCCGACTCTGCTCGGTAACGACGGCACCACCGCCAACAATTACACCAACGATCACCCTGTGGGCGTGCAAGCCGAAATCAGCCAACACAACCCCGGCCTGGTCTGGGCCGCTGGCGCGTTCACAGTCACCCCGGGAAGCCCTTATGCCCAGTTCGTAGCCAACTATGGCTGGCCAGCACTGGCGCCTGGTAAGTGGTCTTCTCCCTACGGCGTGAACACCAAAGGTAACCCCTACGTGGCTTGCACCACTTGCCACAACCAGCACGTAATGACCGTGTACAGCTCGAGCGCGAACAGCCCGATCGCGGGCGATGGCGGCGGCAAGTTCTACGCCACCTACTTCTTCGTGAACGGACCGTACAATCCGAACCTGCAGGTCTACGGCGGCAACAACGCGCCTTCGACCACTCAGTTCTGCCGTCAGTGCCACTTTGGCGAGGCGAACGAGTCGAACAACACCAACAACATCAAGACGCAATTCCAGTAGAGATGTGTTGAAGCTAGGGGGAGAGAATTTCTCTCCCCCATTTTTCTGGGCGTTTTCTGAAACTCAGGGAGCGAGAAACTAAGCGAGGAATTATGAGATGCAAGCTTTCAGTCTGCATCATGCTGGGGATGGCGCTTTCGGCGGTAGCGCAAGTGGCCTCACACGCCCCCAGCGGAATGGGAACATCGCCAGCCGCAGCTCAGGTGCCCGCGCCGCAGATCACCGGCAAGCCGGTGGCAAGAGTGAACGGTGCGGTGTTGACCGATCACGACCTGCTGCGCGAGATGTTTACGATCTTTCCCTACGCCAAGCAGCACAACGGATTTCCCAAGGCGCAGGAAGCCTCCATTCGCCAAGGTGCGCTGGAGATGATCATTTTCGAGGAACTGGTGTACCAGGAAGCGGGGCGGCGGAAGCTGGCGATCTCCGCAGCGCGACTGAATACTGCGGAAGCTGACTTTCGCAAGCAGTTCCACAGCCCCGACGAGTACACGCAATACATGCAGGAAGAGATGGGCGGCTCGCGTGAACTGCTGCGCAAGCAGATGCAGCGTTCGTTGCTGATCGAGCAAGTGCTGAAGGCTGAGGTCGAGGACAAAGACGTCGTCACACTGGCTGAGGTTCGAGCCTATTACGACAAGAATCCGGCGCGCTTTGAGCGGGCTGAGTCATTCAACATTCAAAGCATTTCGTTTCTCCCTCCGCAAAAGGCCACGCCGGATGCGATCGCCGCAAATCGCAAACGCGCAGAAGATGTGCTGCGCCAGGCGAAGGCAACAAAGAGCTACCAGGATTTTGGACTGCTGGCGGAAAAACTTTCCGAGGACGACTTCCACGTGAACATGGGCGACCACAAAGCGGTGGGCCGCGACAAGTTGCCGCCTCAAATTGTAAGAGCGGCGCTGGCCATGCAGGCGGAACAGGTGAGCGGGCTGATCCAGATCGACAATGCGTTCACCATCTTCCGGCTGAATGCGCACAATCCGCCATCGAAGCAGCCCTTTTCGGAAGTGAGAGCTGATCTGCGAACCGAAATGCAGAAGAGCAAGTATGAAAAGCTGCGGTCGGGTTTCGCGAAGCAACTGCGGGCCAAAGCGAAGATTGAAATAGTTTAAGAGCAGTGGTCAGTGGTTCAGTTGTTAGTGTTCAGTGAGGGGTGGAATTTCACTGGCCACTGAGCACTGGCCACTGGCCGCTTTTTTCTGTTGTGGAATTCAACTCGCTGAGCGTGCCATATCGCGCAGTCCGGCCAGAAAAGCCCGTTCATAGCGCGGTTCTAGTCCCAATAACTCCTTCATTTCAAAGCGCTAAGGATTTCCGAGGATTCTCAAAGAGTGGCACGGATTGTGCCATCAGTAACAGTATCTGGCCGGATCAAAGAGGGCTTCGAAGGGTGAAAGAGGCAGGCACAATGAAGCGGGTTGCATCGGCCATCGTCGGGATGTTGTTGCTGCTGACGATACCGTTGGCTTCAGCCCAATTGCAGATCGGGGACAACACTCAAATAAAGGCGGGTGGTTTGTTCACCGCGGGGTACTCGGGGAACTACGGAGACCAGATCCAATCGAACCATGGGCTGAACTTCGGTCTGAACGGGAACATCTCCGGCTCTTACTACAATCCCAACTTCCTGTCATTCAACCTGGTACCATACTTCAATCAATCGCAGGCCAATTCCAGCTACCAATCGCTGACCGGCGCCAGCGGAGTTACGGCGACGGCCAATCTGTTTACGGGCAGCCATTTCCCAGGATCCTTCAGCTATCGTAACGACTACAACAGCACCGGAACCTTCGGGCTCACGGGCCAGCCCAATTTCACGACCCATGGCCACGGAGACGGTTTCGGCGTGGGATGGAGCGCACTGCTTCCGGGTTTGCCCACTCTCTCAGCCAGTTACTCGCAAGGCAGCGGATCGGGCACGGTATATGGAACCAAGCAGGAGACCGGTTCCGACACCAAGCTGTTCAATGTGCGATCTACCTACGCGATCGAGGGTTTTCACCTGAGCGGTTTCTACGATCACAACACTCTTCACTCTCGGTACCCAGCATTCCTGTCGGGCGAACAGGAGTCGGTATCGAATACCGGCGGCCACGATTACGGCTTTGGCGCGAATCACAACCTGCCGCTCAACGGCTCGTTCTATGCCACCTACAACCGCTCGTCGGCATCCACGGACTTCGTGGGACAGCAGGAAAATACGAGCAGCTACACGACCAGCACTGAGACTACCGGCGCCAGCTTCCACCCGACGCAGAAATTGAGCTTGTTTACGAGCGAGAGTTACACGGACAATCTCTCCGGGTTCCTGAGTCAGAATCTCATCAACAGCGGAGCGGTGCAGACGCCCTTTAATTTCGGAACCGGCTCGAAGTCCCTCACGGTGGGGGGAGGCGCCAGTTATCAGTTCACCAATTATCTGTCGGGGCAGGCGCAAGCGACGTACTACGACCAGCGCTATTTCGACAAGAGTTACACGGGGAGCTACATCAGCGGCACAATAAATTTTAATCGCCGGCTCTGGGATATGTTCACCTTTTCGGTGGGGGTGGTGGATGCCTCCAACGGACAGGGCAGCAACGCGGTGGGGTTCATCGGCAACGTGAATTACTCTCGCCGGTTTCAGTCGTGGGAGACCTCAGGATCGTTCAGTTATGCGCAGAACGTGCAGTCGGTCTTGATCACGTATACGACCTCTTATTACAACTACACGGCCAGGCTGCGTCGCCGCCTGGGGCGCGGCTTGTCCTGGATGGCGATCTACAACGGGAACCGGACCGGCTTCACGCAGCAGCCGGGGGACGGAAGCCACAGCGACAGCTATTCGAGTTCGTTCAGCTCGCCGCGGTTCAGTTTGACCGGCAACTACTCGAAGTCTAACGGATTGTCTGTTCTTACCAGCAGCGGGCTGGTGGTAGTGCCGCCGACTCCCGGGATCCCGGCGAGCAATCTGATCTTCTACAACGCGGACAGCTATGGGGGCGGACTATCGGCGACGCCGGTGAAACGGCTAACGGTTTCGGCGACCTTTAGCCGGGCCCTGAGCAATACACTCAGCGAGGTGACGAACTCGCGCAACAATACGGAGATACTTACTACTCAAGTGCAGTACCATCTCAGAAGGATTGGCGTGCTGGGCGGATTTGCCAGGTTCAGTCAGGGCATCAGCGCTACCAGCACTCCGCCGGCCACCGCGAATTCATTTTTTATTGGAGTGTCGAGATGGTTCGACTTCTTCTGAGCGGACGGCGCGGCGTATGGCTAGAGGCAGGAGTAGTCGCTTGCCTCGTCGCCCTGTCGGGCGTGCCGGCGATCGCTGCGAAACAGCCCAAAACGCCGATCAGGCAACCCGCTCCTCCGGAATTGCTGCTTGACGGCGGCCGGAGGCTGACATTCGAGCGAAGCTTCAGCCTGGAGCGCGAGGTAAAGCCGAAGCGTAGTTTCTGGACTCGCGTGGTTGATGTGATCGCCGGCGAACCTGACTTCCACTTCCTGGTCAGTCCTT
>Ga0307477_10002578_pt1 | contig 13896 bp, 12 predicted proteins | sample atmos_gasesECM2C_FD_203316 | JGI IMG/M metagenome (GOLD analysis project Ga0307477, IMG submission 203316) | Hardwood forest soil microbial communities from Morgan-Monroe State Forest, Indiana, United States - atmos_gasesECM2C_515 | ecosystem: Environmental > Terrestrial > Soil > Temperate...
GAAAGCGGGCGTCCCGCCAGCGGTAAAAATGATTGGCGAAAAACCACCAAATGTAAGCGAACAAGTGAGGACCAGGCAGCGAGGGAACCTTGTGCCAGAAGATGCGGCCGGGTTGTTTCTTGCGAGACTGAAAGCGGGAAACCCCGGTCAGGTCTTCCAGGCGCTGCGCATAGACGTGAATTTCAGTGTCCGGATGCTCAGAAAATCTTTCCAGCTGCTCAAGAATGACGTGCTCGGTAGCGTGATGCCGATCGAGAAACGGAGAGACGACGGCGAGCCGCAAATCAGCGGACCCTTCCGCTGTCAGGTTGACGGGCCGGAAAACCGCGCTCCAACTGCACTGAAAGTGCGAGCTTCGGCAAGCGAAAGAGAACTCCGAGCAAGAGCCACAGGTATGCATTCATTATGAAATCTTGGTACTGCGTAATGGCGGCAAAGGTCATCGGAAGAAGTACAAGAAATGCATACCAGAAAATCATAAATCCCAAAGGAAACCACGGCGAGCCTTTCAAGCTACGCACAGCCTTCCAAGCGCAGAGCAGTACAGAGAAGCTCATGATGAGCCAAAGAGCGAGGCCCACGATGCCCATTTCGACGACGATCGCGCCAAAACCGCTCTCGACCGACCCCACGGGAGGCCGCGCATGAAAAAAACGGTACACATATTGAACACCATTGGAAGTCGTGCCTATGCCATAGCCGTAGGGCCAGCGAGGATAATCAAAGGCCGCCAGGAAGTTAGCAAGAGGGTAGTCGCGGGACCTATGTATCAGTTCGCTCTTCGGACTTCTCGGATCCAGCGTTTCGGAGTACACCGCTAATCGCCCGAGGAAAGCCTCCGGGTAGGTAGCAAGCAGCAAGACAATCGCGAGCCCAACTCCCACAAGGACCCGCTGTAACCCGCGGAGGACGCGCAGCGCCTCGCCCTGGCGCCAGGGTGCACCCCAAACAAAAGCCAATGCTCCGACGACGCTGCTGCCGAGAGTCCAAGCAAAAACGCCCCGAGATGCACACATCAGGCATCCTGCGGCTGTGACGGCAAGACCGGCAAAAGCAAACATCCTACCCCGCCGTTGTCGCAGCAGAAGATAACCGCTGAATCCAAACACCAACATCCAGGACACAATCAACAGGTCGGCGAAGCGTCCCGTGCTGACAAAGACGGATGTGGGACGGTAAACAACTGCTCCGGAAATGGGTGCCACTCGATACGTCTCGCTCAGCAACCGGATGTCCTCGGCCATGACCTCCGGACTGAGGAAGCGGGGCCCCAGCACCGACTGCACCAGGCCCAAGATTATGACCACCAGCATTAGCCCCAGATTGACGAGGAAGAACTTTCGCAGATCCGCTTCGGACTCCACCAAGTAATATCCCACAACGACCAAAGGCACGTAGAAGAAGTAAAGCTTCAACCCCATAAGGCCGAAAGCAAAACTGGTCGAAGCTGGATTAAACACCTGAATAACCCCGAACCAAATGATGGCGAGTATCGCGATGCGAAACGGCGGCCGAAATGGCTCGATGTTCGTATTCGGTCTTTGCCTCTGCGCAATGAAGAAGGCCAGATAGACGACCCCGGCGATTACATCCTTCGCGAAATAGATCGCCATATTGTTGCCGAGAAACTTTCGGGCCAGATCCTCAAATAGCAACCAGGCAAGAAAGAAATACAAACCGTTACGCCAATTATTGAGAATGGCGATCACAATCGCCCCGCCGGCGGAGACCATGCCAACCAGAGCTAGCCCCTTAAGATCATCGGCTATGATGTAGCTTGCAACCAGGTAGGCGGCAGCAACCGCGAACAGAAAATAGCAAAAGGCCACGAAGCGCCGTCGCCGAAATTGTTGGGGAACGGATTGAGAAATGAGGTTCACTGAACTACGTCCCTCACAAAGTCGTGTAACGGTCGGTGCTGAGAGCAGAATCGACCGTGTCCCCACTCCCCTGCCTGGAAGCCTGCGCGGCGCCGACCGCACGCGCAATAGCATCCCTGATTGCGGCCGCGCTCGCGCGCGGTGACCACTGCGCAATGCGGTTGCCAGCCGCCTGGCCAATCTCTGCCAGCTTGGCAGGGTCAGCAAACGCATCGCAGAGAGCTGTTGCCAAGGCTCGCGTGTTCCGACACGGATAGACGTAACCCGTGCGCCCCGGAAAAATCAGGTCGTGGACCGCCCCAACCTTGTCGCTGGCTATTACCGCGCAACCGCACAGCATAGCCTCATTCACTACCAGGCCAAATGGCTCGTATTCGGAGGGAATCACCATCACGTCAGCCGCTCGGTACACAGCCGGGAGCTGTGACTGGTTTACAAAGCCCAGCATACGAACGCGCTTGCCAAGCCCCAGCGCCGAGGCCTCAGCTTCAATACTCGCCCGCAACGTTCCGTCCCCGGCAAAAAGCAGCGTTGAGTGCGGAATCCCCGCTGCGGCAAATGCGCGCAGCAGATCCAGAGGCCGCTTCCAAGGCTGCAGCTTCGCGCAAAAAAGGACAATTTTCTCTTCATTGTCCAGTCCCCACGAAGCCCGCACGGCGGCGCGATTTACGCGCGCAGCTTCCGCCTGCCACCAATCGTTGTCCACCGTGTCCAGGGTCATGGAAATTTGCCGTTCCGGTATTCGCAGCGAACGCATCATCTCAACACCCGCGCTCGACGCTGTGAGCACCTGGCTGAACATGCGAAACAGCACCGGCCAAGCCAGTTTCTTGACCCAGATCTTCCATTTTCTTCCGTCTCGCGGTTCCATCGAAGACGCGTCGGTTAAAAACATAAATGGCGTTCCGCGGCCGCGCGCGCTGAAATAGGAGATCCAAAAACTACATCTCAGGTAGCTGAGTTGGCAGAGCACCGCGTCGAAATGGCCTTGGCGAATCAGCTTCCACAACCCGGGGTTGCAAAAGCCGAAGAACGACTCGACCCCCGATCCTTGGTTCGGCACGTGTGTCCACTTGTAGCCATCTAGCAATGGCACGTCCCACTGGACGATTTGGCCAAATTCGGGATCGTGGGCGGCTTCGGCGCCGCGCAGAGTGCAATATGCCACGTGGAAATCAAGCTGCGGATGCTGCGCCATCAGCCGAAAAATGGGTACGGCGTATTGGATCGGATGCGAAGCAATCGCCAGGACACGGAAGCGCCGCTCAGACATGGCCATGCCTATAGCAAATCAATTCGTCGGTGGCGGAAGAAACCTTTTGCAATGTGACCTTTGCGGTGCGACAGGATGACCCCAAAGCGAAAGTATACCCCGTTTCGCAGCGCCCGCGGCTGTGCTAAACTGCTTGAGTTTCCGCAGGGTTTTAGAGTTCACTGTACGTCTCCGCATCGTGATCTGCGTGCCGGCAGCGCGCTCGGGTAGTGCGGCGGGGAAGCAAACTTTCATTAGTGTAAACGGCGGCAGGTTGCGAGCAAGCTAAAACACGCGCCGATGGGCGCGAAGATCGAAACGAGGAAGTGTCATGTCTGGGCATTCTAAGTGGGCCACGATCAAGCACAAGAAAGCGGCCACGGACGCGAAGCGGGGCCGCGTGTTCACCCGGGTGATCCGCGAAATTACCATTGCCGCCCGCATCGGCGGCGGCGACCCCAACTCTAACCCGCGCCTGCGCGCGGCCATTCTGGCCGGTAAAAATGAAAACATGCCGAATGAAAACATCGAGCGCGCAGTGCTGCGCGGCACCGGCCAACTGGAAGGGGAACAATACGAGGAAGTGACCTTCGAGGGATATGGCCCGGGCGGCGTGGGAATGTTGATCCAGGCGGTGACCACCAATCGCAACCGCGTAGTGGGCGAATTTCGGCACCTGATCAGCAGGAATGGCGGAAACCTGGCGGAAGCCGGCGCGGTTGGTTGGATGTTTCACCGCAAAGGCGAAATTGTGGTGCCCAAGGAACAAGCCAGCGAAGACAAGATGCTAGACATCGTGCTGGAAGCCGGCGCAGAAGATTTGAAGGACGACGGCTCGGGCTGGTACGTGGTGACTCCGCCGGAAGCGATGGAGAAAGTTAAAGAGGCGTTGACCAAAGCGGGAATCACGCCGGCCTCGGCGGAAATCGGCATGGTTCCGCAGAATTACATCAAGCTGACCGGAGCGCAGGCCACACAGATGGTGCGGCTGATAGAAGCGTTGGAAGAGCACGATGACGTGCAGCATGTGTACGCTAATTTCGACATTGATGAGTCGGAGATTCAGGCAGCGGTGGGCGCCAACTAACTTTTGCCATTGGGTGCACCAATTTTCTTAAGCGGCCACCGATATTTGGGTGGCCGCTTTGCTTTGCATTTGCTTTGCGCGAACAAAACGGAAAAAGGGTGGCACCGCTGCGCTGTTCGCCTTAGACTGTGTTTCGATGAGTGGAACGAATGGCAGCAGAAACGCAGGCTCTTGGATGCGCGTGCTCGGCGTCGACCCGGCCGCGGCGGGACCGACCGGTTACGGAATCGTGGACAGTGACGGGCGAAATTGCCAGATGCTGCATTATGGTGCACTGCGCGTACCGGCGGCGCGGCAGAAGGCTTCCTCCGGCGCGGTCTTGCAGGATATCCATGAGTTGGTATGCCGACTCATCCGGGAATTTGCGCCCACGGTGATGGCCGTGGAGTCCGTGTTCACAGCGCTGAATATGCGCACGGCGCTGCGACTGGCGGAGGTGCGCGGCGTGTTGCTGCTAGCGGCTGAACAGCATGGGCTGGCGGTGCACAGTTACTCGCCGCGGGAAGTGAAGGCTTGCGTTGCAGGATACGGCCACGCCGACAAGCGGCAGATGCAGTTGATGGTCCGCGCGCTGCTGTCCATGACCGAGACGCCGGAGCCCGCCGACGCTGCCGACGCGCTGGCCGTGGCGCTCTGTCATTTGCAGGGGGAGCAGGCACGGCGGCGCTGTGGTCTGCCTGACGCGAAGTCGCTGACGAAACCGCGTGCTTTGCCGCTGGGAACTATTCCCGCGCGAGGCGTAAACCGCCTGCATGCATCGCGCATCGAATAAACAAGATGAGAACTTCTCTGGCCCGTTCGATTCTCCTGACTTATGTAGTTTCGCTCGCCTGTACGTCCGCAGGCGTTGTCGCCGCGGACGGTTTCGCTACGCCCACCGCCGACGCGGCGATGCGATCTGCTCCCGCGTCGGCTGGAGCGACATTGACGTTTCGCCGCATCTTCAAATCCAGTTCGCCGGAGTTCATCGAAATCTCCGTGCGGGAAGATTCCGACGAGGCCAGCTACGAGATCCGGCAGCTCGACGATGATCCCGGAGCGGCGAAGTTCGAGGTCAGCTCGGGGCTGCGCGCCAGGATGTTTGCGCTCGCGCAACAACTGAATCGTTTTCAGGGGCAGGATTTGGACGTGCACCGAAAAATCGCCAACCTGGGCGAAAAGACGTTTCGCTGGGAGCAGGGTTCGGAAATGCACGAAGTGAAGTTCAATTACACGTTGAATTCGACGGCCAGCCAACTGCTGCAAATCTTCGAGGGCCTGGCCCGCCAGCAGGAATTGTTGATGCTGCTGGAGCGCCGCATGAAGTACGACCGCCTTGGCATCAACGATGCCTTGCTGCAGTTTGAGACGGAACTGAATCGCAAGCTGTTGCCTGAACCCGAGCGCGCCCTCCCCACCCTGGACCAAATCGCCGGCGACTCCCGCTTTGTGGATATCGGCCGCCAACGCGCACGTAATCTCGCCGAACGCATCCGCCGCCAAAGCTAGCTTCATACCAAGAGAATATTTTTTTGCCTTTACCAACATCCAGGAAATGTGGGGGCACAGAAGGCGCCTCCCTTTCCATCCTCTAAATTTAGCTAAAGACATTCCAAATTATGGAGATGCTTCTGCAAACACGGAGATAAGCTGGCATGAATCTAGCCTCTCTGACGCCTAACCCACAGATAGGAAATGATTTATTTACATGTTCAGTTTCTCTTTATGTTGGCCTATTTCGTGCACGGCTTGGGTCTGTCTGACTAGACCATCTTGGGGGATCGCGAATGCTCGCATGCGCGCTCGGTCGAGATTTGCGGAAGATGGCAGGCTGTGGGCGTAGATCCTTTGCGAATTTGGGGCCTCGTCGAAGCAGCGACCTATCAACAAATTCCAATTTGTAGTGCACTCGAAGAATGGAGGGGTAATGCGTGACATGCGCAGATTGACCTGGATGTTCTCGCTCGTCCTTGTCCTTGGATTCGTCGTTTCAATGAATTTAGCGGTACCGCCGGTAGTTCATGCCCAAGCTACAATTTCCTCAGGAGGCATTCAGGGAACAATTCTTGATCCGAACGGCGCAAGTGTCGCTACTGCCAAAGTAACAGTGACCTCGAAGGCGACCGGGCAGAAAACAACGCCGGAAGTAACTAGCGCAGGCGACTACAATTCCGGCGCTCTTATCCCAGGTACTTACTTGGTCCGGGTTGAGGCCGCCGGCTTCAAGGCAGTCGAGAAGACCATCGTGGTCCAAGTTGGCGTTGTTAGTAACGGGAACATAACACTCGAAATTGGCTCGACTAGTACGGTCATCGAGGTGGAGGGCTCCGCAGTACAGCTGAGCACGGAGCAAGCAACGGTACAAGGTGTCATGACCACTGAGCAGATCGAGCAGCTACCCATCGGTGGGAGGAACTTCCTGGACCTCGCGCAACTCGAACCCGGGGTGCAGATCCAGGACGGCGGAAACTTTGATCCCACGAAGAACGGATTTTCCTCCATTTCATTCGGCGGACGGTTTGGCCGCACGGCACGCATCGAAGTGGACGGCGTGGACATCAGCGACGAGACGGTCGGGACGACAACGCAGAACGTTCCTGCGAGTGCAATTCAGGAATTCCAGGTCAGCCAGTCCAGTCTGGATCTCTCCACGGAGCTGACTTCCTCCGGCACCGTCAACGTGGTGACAACTACAGGAACGAATTCGTTCCATGGCCAGGGCTTTTTTTACGGTCGAGATGACGCCTATGCCGCCAGAATTGCCCAATCCGGTCCGTCCGTCTTTACGCGTCATCAGTATGGCGCGAACCTGGGGGGACCACTCATCAAGAACAAGCTCTTCTTCTTCGGAGATTTTGAGCGCGGAATGCAGAACCTCCTGGCGCCGGTGACTCAGCCTGCTCCCTTTAATACATTGAACGGTGGCTTTAACTCGCCGTTCCGTGAACTGGAGTTCCTGGGGCGTGTGGACTGGCAGATTTCACCGAACTATCGCGCGTTCTATCGTTTTTCGTATGAGCAGAATCGCAACGTGAAAGGCTTCGTTCCCAACACGTTCAATCCCTTTGCCAACAAGGACAACACTCCGGTTCACGCGGGCGGCGTGGATTTCACGACCGGTAGTTTCACCCATAGCGTCCGCGCGGGATATTTGAAATTCCGCAATGGGATTACCGACGCCGTGACTGGAACCAGTATCTTAAACCCCGGCGGGGCCGTAGCCATCGCCATTGGGGCGGATCCGTTCTGCTTGACGGCAGGAGTGGATTCTTTCTGCTCTGGCGCTAACTTCCTTGCTCCCCAGAAAACCTTCCAAAGCAATAAGCAAATCAAATACGACGGCAGCAAGACGCTGCATACACACATTCTGCGCTATGGCGCGGGCGTCAATCGAATCTCGGGCGGGGGCTTTGCGGAGTTCGTTGCATCTGCTCCGATTGCCTTCTCCGGTGGTTCAGCAGTTGTCGGCAATTTCGCAGGCGGGGCGGCGAACCCGCTCAATTATTCACTTGATTTCGTCACACTTGGGAATGGCCAAGGCTTCTCGACCGAGAAGTCTGCATTTGGCTTCCCAGGTAGCGGTCAATTCGACACCCGTTTCCAATGGTATGTCGGGGACAGTTGGAAGATTAGGCCCAATTTCACGCTGACTTACGGGTTGCATTACGTCCGCGATACGGGTCGAGCAGACTCTGACCTTGGCCCCATACCGGCATTAAATCAATTCGGCCCGGGGCTGGGCAACCGAGTCAATCAGCCCAACAAGAATTTTGGTCCGCAAGTCGGTATCGCATGGGACCCGACCAAGAGTGGGAAGACCGTGATTCGTCTTGGCGGCGGTCTCTACTACGAGAACGCCGTTTGGAACAACGTGTTGTTCGACCGTCCGGTTCGCCTGCAGAAAGGACTCTTCCTGGCATTGGGGTTCCCGTGCCCAGGCGGCTCGCTGGCATTGCCTGACGGAACGACGGTCACAAGTATTAACGGTCACGACCTCGCCACACAAGTCTGTGGCCAGCCGATTGGGAATACACTCACGGATCTTGCCGCGCTGCAGACACTCTTCCAGCAGGCTACTCTGAAGGCCGGCCCGCAGAATAACGGCAGCTACGTTGGCAACACCTTGGCCGATGGAGCCAACTCCTCCGGTAATAACCTGATCGCCCCCAACTACGTCACACCGCGTTCCTGGCAGATGAATGTTGGCATCCAGCGACAACTCTGGAACGGCACGGTGCTTTCCGTGGACTATCTGCGCAACGTCGGCGTGCACTTCCTGCTCGACTACGATACCAACCACGTGGGCGATGCCCGCTTCCTGAACAAGACTGCGGCGGCGAGCGCGATTGCAACCACACTCTCGCAATGCGGAGTCGCCACGATTGATGCGGCGATCATCAATTGTCCGAACAACCCCGCTGGCACAAGCCAAGCTGGCTACACGCCGCGACCAGCGACAATCTTCGACTTCGCCCACAATGGTCTTGATTCCGGAAACGCCTGTGCCGGTGGCCTTCCCTCGGGCAACAATTGTGCTTTTGGAGGAGCAAACCCGAGTTTGGGCCAGAATCAGATGCTCTTTCCCATTGGCCGGTCCGTTTACAATGGGCTGGACGTCAAGCTGGTTTCAAACGTAAACAGGCCGATGCGAGGTGTGAAGCACTTGAACTACCAGGTGGCTTACTCGCTCTCGCGGTTTGTTTCGGAAGCACAGGACCAGGACTTCATCAACGCCGCGGCTGATTTTGCGAATACCGGCCGGTATACCGGGCCCAACGGCCTTGATCGCAAACACCAACTATCCGCAGGCGCAGTTTTCGATCTACCCGCGACCACACGCATCAGCTTCATCACGCACTGGTACAGTGCCCTTCCAAGAACCTTGTTGCTTCCGACGCCGCCTTCAAATAACGGGGCGATTTTCACTTCGGATCTGACCGGAGACGGCACATTCGCGGGAGATACCCGGGGTGTTCAGGGAGACATTCTGCCGGGAACCAACATTGGCTCCTTTGGACGAGACATCAGCGCTGGAAACCTCAACGCGCTGATCACCAACTACAACAGCACCATCGCTGGGACGACGATTACTCCTGCAGGGCAGGCACTCGTGGATGCGGGTTTTTTCACTAAAGCGCAGCTGCTCTCTCTGGGAGCAACACCTCCCACGATAGCCCTTGCGCCGCCCGGAGGGGTTGGACTGGATCAATTCTTCACCTTTGACGTGCGTCTGGGTTGGGTCATTCGTCCCAACAAGATGTTCCACAGGTTGCCGGAGGGCGTAACCATCGAGCCGCAGATTCAATTCTTCAACCTATTCAACCGTCAGAACTATGATTCACCGAGCCAGCCCCTTAGCGGCATTCTGAGTGGGGCTCCTGGCTCGCTGAATGGCACGACAGCGCACGATCAAGCTGGCTGCCCCGCCGACCCAAAGAAGTGCACGGGTCGTACAAACTTGACCTCCATCGGTTCGGGCGTGTTCGCCTTAGGCGCACCCCGCCAGATGGAGTGGGGCATCAAGGTCAGCTTCTAACCCATCAAACGACGTTAGGGTCGCAATCGGCGGGAAGCTTCTTCGCTTCCCGCCGTTTCCTTTTACAGCAAAATATTTCGCGTGCGCTCGCATCGGAGTAAACTCGTGCCGGACGCGTGAGTCGTTTCGCATGGAGGTTCTCATGCGCATGCTGATCGCATTTTTATCCTTGGTATTTTTTGGACTGGTTCCGGAGACGATCCGAGAACAGGCCCGCCCAATTCCACCGGGAATTCGGGAAGCGGATAAACAAACCAACAAGCCCCTGGAGCCTCCTTTGACAGGGACACCGGGTACTGATCCCGCAAAGCTGAAGCGAGAAGCCGACGAATTGGCGCAACTCTCGGCGGGAGTCCCTTCCGATCTTGCCCGCGTAGCTCGCGGACAACTCCCTAAGGACTTGACCGACAAACTCAAGCGGATCGAGAAGCTCGCCAAGCACTTGCGCAGTGAACTGACCCCATAGCCGTCCACCCTTTCGCTTTTCTGGATCGGCATCGTCTTCGGCGTATATTGCGGAAAGCGGTGCGCCTTGATCCCGTCGAAGCACTGCGTTATGAGTAGATCTTCGTTGTCATGCTGAGTGCCGCTGCGTAGACTCCTCAAAGACGCTAACAATGGCTGGCGATCAATTTCCTGTGACGCGTTGGTCGGTGATCGACGCGGTCAAGAGTGCAGACCCGGCGGAGCAAGCGCGGGCGCTCGACACTCTGTTTGCCGCGTACTGGAAACCTGTCTACAAGTATGTGCGCTTGCGATGGAACCGCCCGGCAGAGGATGCGCAGGATTTGACACAGGGATTTTTCGCGGAAGCGCTCGAACGCGAGTTGCTGGCCAAGTACGCGCCGGCGAAGAGCAAGCTGCGCACGTACCTCCGCTTGTGCGTGGATAGCTTTGTGATGAATCAGGAAAAAGCAGCGCGGCGCCAGAAGCGCGGCGGCAACGCGACGCATGTCGCCCTGGACTTTCAGGCCGCGGAGGGAGAATTGGCGGGCGCAACCATCGACGCCGCCTCGATTCCTTCCCCCGAATCGCTCGAAGAATTCTTTGAGAAGGAATGGGTGCGCAGCTTGTTTGCGCTCGCGGTGGAAGACTTGCGCAAGTTCTGCGCGGAGCGCGAACGGGAGCGCACGTTCCGGCTGTTCGAGGATTACGACTTGTCGGGCGATCAGGAAATTTCCTACGAAAAACTCGCGTCGGAATACGCAATTCCTGTCACGGACGTAACCAATGCGCTTTCCTGGGCGCGCCGCGAGTTTCGCAGAATTGCGCTGGAGCGGCTGCGCGAACTTTGTGGCAGCGACCAGGAGTTTCATCGCGAAGCACGCGCCGTCTTTGGCTCGGACGCAGCATGAAGTTTCTCTCCGACAAAGCGGTGGATCGCTTGCGGCAAAACGCCAACGTACCGGACCTTTCCGGAACGCGCTATCGACTGCTGGAGCGCGTGGCCCGCGGCGGCATGGGTGTGGTCTACGCGGCGCTGGATGAAATGTTGGACCGCCGCGTGGCGCTTAAGGTCCTCGACGTTCCTGTTGCGGACGGCGATCTCGTTCGCCGGCTGAATCGCGAAGCTCGCGTGCTCGCGCGCCTGGAGCATCCGGGAATCGTTCCCGTGCACGACGTCGGTGCACTGTCCGACGGCCGCGTTTTTTACGCCATGAAATTTGTGGAAGGCCAGCGGCTGGATAAACACATCGAGGCTGTCACATCTCTCCCGGACCGGCTCCGTTTGTTCCTGCGTATTTGCGACGCCGTGGCGTTCGCGCACGCGCGCGGCGTGCTGCATCGAGACCTGAAGCCCGCCAACGTGATGGTCGGAGCGTTCGGCGAAGTATTAGTGATGGATTGGGGCTTGGCCAAAATTCTGCGCGAACAATCCGCCGGAGTGGACGAGGAAGATCCGGAAGCAACTATCCTTCACGTGCCAGGATCAAGCGACAGTCCTGCCGATACGACGGAGGGGACGCAGGTCACGGGACAAGGGACAGTGCTGGGCACACCCGGCTATATGTCTCCAGAACAGGCCCGCGGCGACGTCGCGCACCTGGACGAGCGCAGCGATATCTTTTCGCTGGGCGCTTTGCTGCAATTCCTGTTCGCGCCGGCTGCGACTGCCAATTCACATTTGCGATGGCGGCGGAACAAAGCGCTGGAAGCAATCTGCGCAAAAGCCACGGAAAGCGATCCGTCCAGCCGTTACGCCAGCGTCTCGGACTTGTCCGCGGATGTTTCGCGGTACCTGGATGGGCTGCCCGTTTCCGCCCAGAAAGAGAGCTTACTAGACAAAGCAGCACGCTTTTATCGCCGGTACACTGTCCCTATATTGTTGATTGCAGCCTACTTAATCGTACGAACCCTCATTCTGCTTTTCTTTCACCGTTGAACTTTAAAGGAATTCCATGGCCCGTTGTAAAGAACGGCAAACGGGTAGAGAATCCCGGCTCGGAGGAGCCCACAAATGAACAAGATCTTGCTGGGTCTGTTGCTTGGAACGGTTCTCGGAGCAGTGGACGGTTTGTCTGCTTGGTTCACCCCCGCAGTGCGCGCACAGATCGTTGGGATCGTTGTCGGGTCCACCATTAAGGGGCTTATCGCCGGCGTGGCTATTGGATTCTTCGCGCGCAAGGTGCAATCTTTGATGCTGGGTATTCTTTTTGGTCTGGCGGTCGGCTTCGTCCTCGCGTTCATCGTGGCACAGATGCAGCACGGCTATTATTTCGAGATCATTCTGCCGGGAAGCATCGTCGGCATTATCGTGGGCTACGCCACGCAGCGTTACGGACAAGCGCCTGCCGCCCCAGCGACTACGCGATAGTACCAACAATTTCTTGGACGCCGTGAATCACAGGAACAGGAGAAGAGCTATGCCTCGAGTCGTACATTTTGAAATTCCCGCGGAGGATCCGCAGCGCGCCGCGGCATTCTACAAAAAGGCCTTTGGCTGGAAGATCGAGAAATGGCCCGGGCCGATGGAGTATTGGATGGTGACCACCGGGCCGGATGGCACGCCAGGAATTAACGGCGGCCTGATGAAAAAAGGCGACGTCTCCGCGGTCACCAACACTATCGACGTCGAGTCTGTTGAAAAGGCTGTTGCCGCGGTGACCGGCGCCGGCGGCAAGGAGATCATGCCGAAGACGGCGATTCCCACGGTCGGCTACTTCGCTTATTGCAAGGATACCGAAGGAAATTTGTTCGGCGTGATGCAGCGCGATCCGAACGCGAAGTGAAGCTGCGTTCGCGAGGCGCTCTTGCGAGTGTGGGGAATGAGCATAACGAAACCGATGCTCGGGCCTGGCTGTAGGAGGGGCGCTGGGGCTGCTGGATGGCCTGAGCGGCTTTCTGGAGCCATCGCTGGCGCCGCTGATGACCAGCGTCATTACATTTTCGCTCTTGAAAGGGCTGGTGTCCGGAGCAGCCATCGGATATTTCTCGAAGAGGGTTCATTCGATGCTGCTCGGAATTTCGGCCGGGGTCTTGATAGCGGCGGCGTTCAGCATGCTCCTGATTTTAAAAGCCGGGATGGCGCTGTTCCTCGACATTATGCTTCCCGGCATGTTGCTCGGCGTGATCGTGGGATTCGCGACACAGCGATTTGGAAAACAGGCGGCAGACTCGCGCACAGCGCACACGGTTTCGGTTAGTCCAGGGCAGTTGCAGAAGTGAAACCAAATTGTTTGGAGGAGAAGCGATGAAAAACGCAGCACGAATTCTGATTGCAGTGGCATTGTTGGCCGGGCTGGCAGGCCCGCGCCAGGTTGCAGCAGCGGGCGGCAGCGCAGAAGCGTTCGCCCAATTGAAAATGCTGGTTGGACATTGGGAGGAACAAAAGGCCAGCGAGTACAAGGCCACGCTGGATATTGAATTGACCGCAGGAGGCACGACGCTACTCGAGAAATTCCGCATGGTGGAGCAAGGCAAGCCGGTGGAGATGGTGACCATGTACTACCTCGATGGTGGCCAAATTAAGCTGACGCATTACTGCATGGCCGGCAATCAGCCGACGATGCGCGGAACCTATGCGCCGGAGACCAGGACGCTGACGTTTGATTTCGAGAATGCCACGAATTTGAAGAGCGCGAACGACGGGCACATGCATCATGCGGTCTACAAGTTCATCGACAACGATCATTTCCAAACCACCTGGACGTTTCAGAAAGAT
>Ga0307477_10002579_pt1 | contig 13890 bp, 13 predicted proteins | sample atmos_gasesECM2C_FD_203316 | JGI IMG/M metagenome (GOLD analysis project Ga0307477, IMG submission 203316) | Hardwood forest soil microbial communities from Morgan-Monroe State Forest, Indiana, United States - atmos_gasesECM2C_515 | ecosystem: Environmental > Terrestrial > Soil > Temperate...
TCTGTTGATGATTGCCGGCGGCTATGGCTATCGGCCACAGCTGCCGGCCATCATGGGTACGGAAGGGGCCGGCCGCGTGGTCGCGATGGGCGCGGGCGTCAAACATTTGAAGGAAGGCGACCGAACGCTGGTGCCTTTCCTGCACCCGAGCTGGGCCGAGCGCATCAAGACCGACGCACCCTGGCTGCGGCCATTGCCGCCAGGCGACATCAACCAGTTCGCCATGATGGGCGTCAATCCGCCGACCGCCTATCTGCTGCTGACCGACATCGTGAAACTGCCGCGCGGATCTTGGGTCATCCAGAATGGCGCCAATTCCGGCGTCGGGCGGGCAATAGTGGCGATCGCCAAATCGCTTGGATTGATAACGGTCAATATCGTCCGTCGTGACGAGGTTGTCGCGGAAATAGCTTCTGGCTGCTTCACTGGTATCAGTCCGCCAAACCGGATGAGATCACGGCGATGTTCGATCAGCTGGCGCCGCTGATCGCCGCCGGCACGATCTCGACCCCGGTCGCCGCCACCTACCGATTCGACCAAGTCAAGGATGCGATCGCGAAGGCGGCACAGAGCGGCGGCAAGGTGCTGTTCACGCCGCAAACGTGATTCGTCTGCATCTCGTAGTCGCGTGATTTACTACGAAAGCGGTCCAATATCGCCAATATCGCAAAGTAACAAATTGGAGACGACAGGTGACGACGACCTACACCGCAGACCGCACCGCCCGGCTCGTCGTCGACGTCTACAACGATTTCATGAGCAAGGGCGGCAAAATTGAACGAGCCGGTCACGGAGACGGCGGGCCTCGCCGAGGTCAGGGATTATTCATCGGCGGTGCCGAGGTCAGTCGCGGCTACGGCATGCAGGAGGGCGCGCAGGTCGACGGTGCGCGTGGCCCCGAACGCCGCCTCGAACTGCTTCTGCGCTTGCGTCCATCCCTTCACCCCTGCCCGGAAGCAAGCCGCACCGGCCTCGGTCAGCCGCAGCTCCTTGCTCCGGCGATCGCGGCGCCCTTTCTTGACGGCGATCAGACCGTCACGCTCCAGCGGCAGAATGTTCCGTCCGAGGGTTGTCCGGTCCATAACCATTTCCGCGGCAAGCGCGTTGATGGTCATCGGCCCCAGTCGGCGCAGTTTTGCCAGTATCGAAAACTGCGTCGTGCGCAGCCCGCTCGCTGCCAGAAACTGATCGTAAAACTGCGTGATGTGCCGGGCGGCCTGGCGCGCGGCGAGGCAATTGCAGTCTTCAGGCCCTAAGAGGGCGTTTCCGGTCATGTTGATCCTCGTCTCTTGACATCCGTGCACATGCGCTTACTTGGGCGCATATGCTCTGAATTCAACGGCGTTGGTGCCGATGTCGATCCGCGCCGAACCGCGGAGGGCCGGGCGCCGCGGCGACATATCAGGAGTTGGTCATGACAGATATCCCCTATCGCACTGCTCTGATCGTCGGGGCGGGTTCGGGCATCAGCGCGTCGGTTGCCCGCGGTTTGGCGTCGGCCGGCCTCAAGGTCGGCTTGGCGGCGCGCAACGTTGAGAAGCTCGAGACGCTGGCCATCGAGACCGGCGCCCAAACGTTCACTGTCGATGCGTCAGACCCCGCGGCAGTCGTGCGCTTGTTCGACGACGCCGATACCCGGCTCGGGGAACCCGATGTCGTCCTCTTCAACGCCAGCGCCCGCGCACATGGGCCTATCGCCGAGCTCGACCCGGAAGCCGTGCGTAAGGCGATCGAGATATCGGCGTATGGCGGGTTCCTCGTCGTCCAACAGGCGGCACGGCGAATGATGGCGCATGGCCGCGGCGCAATCCTGCTGACCGGCGCCAGTGCCAGTGTGAAAGGGTACCCGCTCTCCGCAGCTTTCGCCATGGGCAAATTTGCCTTGCGTGGCCTGGCACAGAGTACCGCGCGAGAGCTCGGGCCCAAGGGCATCCACATCGCCCATTTCGTGATCGATGGCGGGGTGCGCAGCGCGCGGCGGCCAGACCCCGCAGACCGGCCGGACAGCACGCTCGATCCCGACGGGATCGCCCAGACCTATCTCGCGGTCTTGCGCCAGCCGCACAGTGCCTGGTCTTTGGAGGTCGAACTTCGGCCATGGGTCGAGACCTTCTGAAGGCTGACCAGGATGATTGATCCAGCGCAGTCGACGCCCTATGTCGGCCGATCACTGCGCCGACGGGAGGATATCAGATTCCTCACCGGCAATGGGCACTATGTCGACGACATAAAACTGCCCGGCACGCTTTATCTGGCGATCCTCCGTTCGCCGCATGCACACGCCCGGATCACTGGCGTCGACCTTTCGGCAGCGAGGGCCGCGGCCGGCGTGCGCCTCGCTCTGACCGGTGCCGACCTCTCCGGCAAAATCAGCAACATCAAGCCCAATTGGGTCGTGCCCGGTACGGTAGTGCCCGACCGGCCAGTGATGGCAGTCGACAAGGTTCGCTTTGTCGGTGAATGCGTAGCGCTGGCGGTCGCCGAGACGCGCGACGCGGCCTATGACGCACTGGAGCGCATTGATGTTACGTATGACGCGCTGCCCGCGGTGATCGACGAGGAGGTCGCCATTGGCGACGGCGCGCCGCAGCTGCACGATAACGTCCCGCACAACACAACAACGTATTTCAAGATTGGCGGTGGCGATTACGCTGCGGCGGCTCGCCAGGCGGATCAGGTCCTGCGTTTACGCCTCGTCAACAACCGGCTTATTCCGACCTGCCTCGAGACCCGCGCCATCCTCGCCGAGCCGAGTGTTGATGGCAGGCTGATAATCTACCTGCCCAGTCAGGTTCCGCATATGCATCGGCGCTGGATCGCGGAAACGGTTGGTATCCCGGAGCATCTGCTGCGCGTAGTTGCGCCGGATATCGGCGGCGGCTTCGGAGCGAAGATGCACCTCTATCCCGAGGAACTGCTGTGCGCCCATCTGGCCCGCGAGCTGAAATCTCCGATCAAATGGTGGGAATCGCGCTCCGAAAGTCATCAGGCGACCAGTCACGGCCGGGCGCATACCGAATTGATCGAGACGGCCTTTCGCAACGACGGCCGCATCCTCGGCATCAAGGTCGAGACACTCGGCAATGTCGGCGCCTACCTGTCGAACATGGCTTCGGGAGGTCCCACGGTGAACACGGTGAGCTACGGTACCGGGACTTACAAGATCGAGAACTTCGAGGCCGTCTCGAAGGTGATCGTGACGAATACCGTGCCGGTCGACGCCTATCGCGGATATGGGCGGCCCGAGGGCGCCTACATAGCGGAGCGGACCATCGAGGCCGTTGCCCGCCAGCTCAATCTCGACCCTATCGCGGTGCGGCGGATCAATTTCGTGCCGCAAACCGAGTTCCCCTACCGCCCCTACGGCAGCCGGTCGGTAATTTATGACAGCGGCAATTACCAAGGTTGTCTCGACAAGGCCGTCGCTGCGTTCGATTACACCGGACGGCGCGAGGAGCAGCAGCGCCTGCGCAGCACCGGGCGCTATCGCGGTCTTGGCGTGGCAGCCTACACCGAGATGTGCGGCATGGCGCCGTCGCGCCGGTTGGCCGCCAGCGGCTTCGACCGGGGCGGTTGGGAGAGCGCGCGGGTCGCTATCGACTCTAGCGGAAGAGCGACCGTCTACTCAGGTTCCATGAGCCAAGGTCACGGGCATGCGACTGCGCTAGCGCAGATCGCCGCCGACGCCCTGCAGATGCCGGTCGAAAATATCGACGTCGTGCAGGGCGACACGAAGCAGGTCCAGGCGGGGCACGGAACCTTCAACTCGCGCTCGATGCCGGTCGGGGGATCGAGCGTCAAGCTCTGTGCCGGGCGCATCGTCGAGAAGGCGAAAAAGATCGCCGCCGAGATGATGGAGGTCGCTGCTGAGGACCTCTCCTACGAGGGCGGCAACTTTGTTGTTCCGGGAACAGAGATCGCACCGCTGGCCTTCGCCAAAGTTGCCAGAATGGCGTATCTGGGTCACGTCCTGCCCAGTGGGCTGGAGCCCGGCTTGGACGAAACCCTTTTCTATGATCCCGTGGGGATGGGCGCGCCGTCGGGCGTTCACATGGCCTATGTCGAGGTCGATCCGGATACCGGGGTGGTCGAGATCCTCGACTACGTCGCGGTCGACGACGCGGGGACGATCATCAACCCGCTGCTCGCCAGCGGACAAATCCACGGCGGCGTGGTCCAGGGCATCGGACAGGCGCTCTATGAGGAGGTGTGCTACGACCGCGAGACCGGCCAGCTGTTGACCGGCTCATTGCTCGACTACGCGGTGCCCCACGCGGACTTGCTCCCCGGCATCAGATCGCAATTCCAGGAGACTCCTTCCCCAACCAACCCACTCGGGGCGAAAGGGATCGGCGAGAGCGGCTCGATCGGCGCGCCGCCGACGATCGTGCACGCAGTGCTCGATGCGCTGGCGCCGTTCGGCATCGCACATCTCGACATGCCGCTCACACCGCAAAAGATCTGGGCGGCGATCCAGACTGCACGCAGAGAGAGCCCCTCTCCGCCCTTCAGGGGGGAGAGGGAGGGGCCCACGCCTCAGGCGTGGGAGGGTGAGGTGGGTGCCGGCGAGCGCTCTGGAATCCCCCACCTCACCCCGACCCTCTCCGCTCCCAAGGGCGGAGAGGGAGAGACCGTGACGGGGTAATGATCTTAAGGAAAAAAGCCACCGCCAACCGACAAAATCGGAGGTGCTGCCATGCCTGATCCAGTCGTTATCCAGAGAACTATTCAGGTCGAGCACATCAAGATCGAATCCACCAAATCTTTTGCGGAGGTTAAGGCTGCCCTCGAAGGCTTGGCTCCGCAGTTGGATGCCGGGATTTTCGGGTTGTTGCAGCGCGGTGAAAGCGATCGCGCGAGACAGCAGCTGGAGCGCGGCCCTGAGCTTTCGATATTCAGCAGCAGAGATCACGGCGCATTGCTTCAGATCACCGGCCAGTCGCAAACGGCTCTGCAGTACGACATCGGCAATCCGCTGACCGCCACCAGGATGACCCAGCACGAACTGCCGGCCGCGCTCTACGCGCCGCTGCGCGTCCTGCTCTATGAAAACGAGGCCGGCTGCGCGGTCTTCGAATACGACCGGCCCTCCTCGCTGTTCGGCCAGTCCGGTGACGAGCGTGTCACGGCAGTGGCACGCGAGCTCGACACTAGTCTCGAGGGTGTGCTGGTCAAAGCGGCCGGTTGAATCGGGAGGCGATTAAAAGGATTGAGGATTCGCTGGCGTTTTTTCGCCTCAGCTGCCGCGCGCCGCGCATATGACTGAGCCTCGCAAAGCGGATCGTCGATTTACTCTTGCGCAATGGAGACCAAAGTGAATGACCTGCTCGATCGCGTCATCGCGTGCCACGGGGGGCTGGAGCGTTGGAACAAAATAACGCTGTTGGAATGCGAAATGTCAATCACCGGCCCGACGTGGTCGCGAAAGGGCTGGCCCGACGCGCTGAAGAACGTGCATGTGAGCGCGCACGTACAGGATCAGCGGATCAGCTACAGGCCGTTCGCGGGCGAGAACAAGCGCAGCCGATGCACTCCCGCCCATACGATCATCGAAACGCTCGACGGCCAGGTAGTAAAAGAACGACATGATCCGAGGTCGGCGTTCGAAGGTCACACCGCGGAAACCAAATGGGACGACCTCCACCTCGCATATTTTTCCGGCTATGCTATGTGGAACTATCTTACCACCCCATTTCTCTTCGCAGGGGAGGGTTTTGCGGTGGAGGAACTCCCAGCTCGTCCCGATGCCGGCGAAGAGCGTCGCCGATTGAAAGTTACCTTTCCACGGGCGATTGCGACTCACTGCCGCGAGCAGGTGTTTTACGTGGACGACAACGATTTGATAGCGCGGCTAGATTACGTTTCCGAAGTATCGGGCCGTGTCCCTGCCGCTCACTACCTGTCGGACTGCCAAGATTTCGGCGGAATCAAGTACGCGACCAAACGGCGAGCCTACTTCCGAAATCCGAATGATGCTCCAAACCTCGATCGCCTACTCGTCGCCATCGATATCGCCGCAATTCAGGTCTCATAAAAAGCCGGACCGACAAAAGTAGACGACCCCAGACGCCAACTTGAACCAGCGGAAATCTCCATGATCGGCACAGAGGATAGCGTTCGGCCAGGTCGTATCGATCAGCCGAGCTGGTTGGGGCTTTCAGGAGTGGAAATCGTCCGTGCTCTCGCAGACGGCAGGCTTCCGCGGCCTCCAATGGTGGAAACACTGCCTTTCACGCTTCTTCCACCCTCGGTAGGCCGGGTCGAGCTTCGCGCCGTTCCCGAGACGCGTTTTCTCAATCCGATGGGCACCCTTCACGGTGGCTGGGCGATGACAATGCTCGACTCGGCGATGGGGTTATCAGCGCAGACAACTCTCGATCCCGGCGAAAGCTGCCCATCCCATGAGACCTCAGTGAAGTTCGTTCGGCCGATCCTCGCGGACGGTCGGACGTTACGCGTAATCGGACGGTTGTTTCACGTGGGCGAACTGTGATCACGGTAGATGGGCGGATCGAAGACGATTGCGGCAAACTCTACGCGCATGGCGGTTCGAGCTGCGTCATTGTTCGCAAAGCGGACCAAGCGTGAGCGACACTGCGAGCCTCAGGTCCTGAGAGGGCGACCGTCGCATTATTGCCCCCCTCCTTTGACAAGAGTGCATATACGCCTATATAGGAGAATACGCTCTTACTCTAAGACCGCCATACCCGCCGCAAAGGACAAGTTGGTTCCGAAGCCCAAGAGAACACGGCATTTCGACATGACAAAACCTGCGTTTCACACATTTGATGCCGCCAACCGTGCCAGCGAGGACACACGGTGACGACCGTCAGCCTTTCCCCTTGGACAATCACAACAAAAAGAAAATTCGACAATGCCACCCCATCGGGCTGGACCAACAGAAAAGGCAGCGATTACGACCTGGCGGACTGGAGGCGCGACCTGGAGGGCGAAAGAATGAGCACGCGCGCTGCCGACGATTTCGAGTTCATTCGCTCCCGAATGGAGCAGTTGAAGCGCGAGCGTCAGCCTGCCCCGGCACAGCCGACACCGACGCTGCCCCCAGCCGGTGAGAGCGACGAACGCGTGTGGAACTGGGATGGCTTTCGCTCGGGTTTCCTGTGCCGAATGTGACCAGTGCGCACTGCGACACTCCGGTGGTGAACTGCGAGTTCGCCTGCGATCGCTGCCGGGAGAAGTAGCCATGACCGAGAGCACTTTCCGCCAGACCCTTCGCGCCCAGCCGCGCATTTTGTTTTGGGATGCCACGGCTGCGCATCGCCATGCAGTGCCGGCGGCCGGCGAGGTATTGATGGCCCTCTAGCATACACCGATCAACCTCAAACACCACTCAGGAGAGGAACGATGAGCGCAGAGAAATTCTTGGTGATCGGAGCAACCGGCCGGACCGGCCGCCATACGGTGCAACATCTGCTGGAGAAAGGCCATGCGGTCCGCGCACTGGTTCACCAGGAGGACGAGCGCTCCGAAGCGCTGCGCGGCACGGGCGCGGAGGTCGTGGTTGGTGACCTCTTGGAGCACGACGACACTATCGGAGCGACGGCCGGGACCAGCGCCGCCTACTTCTGTTATCCGATTCGTCCCGGGATCATCCAAGCGACGGCTTACTTTGCGGACGCGGCCAGGCGGGCGGGCCTCAAAGCCGTTATCAACATGTCGCAGATCTCTGCGCGGGAGGATTCCAAGAGCCACGCAGCACGCGATCACTGGATCGCCGAACGCGTCTTCGACTGGTCTGGTGTGCCCACCGTCCATCTCCGCCCGACCTTCTTCTCGGAATGGCTGATCCTTCCCTGGGTGCGCGACGCGATTGTCGACGAAGGAGTTATCAATCTTCCCTTTGGGGAGGGGCGCCACGCTCCGATCGCGGCGGAGGACCAGGCTCGTTTGATTGCGACCATTCTGGCGGACCCGACGGCACATATCGGCAGAACCTACACGCTCCATGGTCCAACCGAACTAAGTCAACAGGGCATCGCCGAGGCAATCCGCGGGGTCCTCGGTCGCACCATCACCTACCGTCCAAGCACGATCGAGACTTATCGCGAGCGCCTGAAAAAATATGGCCGGGCGGAGTTCTTGATCCAGCATCTCACGGAGTTCTTGATCCAGCATCTCTGCGCCGTCGCCCTCGATTATCAGAACGGCATCTTCGCGGGCGAAGACAAGATAATCGCCGAAGTCACCGGCCAGCCGCCGATGACCGTGCAGGAATTCGTGACTTTGCACCGGGATGCCTTCAGGGCGGCGAGCTCCGCAGCCTGAGGTCCTGAGCAATCGAGGCGCACCGCGCTTAAGCCCGAGCGGCACCCCGCCGGTGATCCCGATCCGACGCCCCTGCTCGCCTTGACCAACCGCACCGACTGGATTCGAACAGCCATGACTGATCCCTCGACCGTCCGGCGACCCATACACGTGGAACACGTCGCAATCGAAGCGACGAAACCGTTCGAGGCCGTCAAGGCAGCGCTTGAAAGCCTGGTACCGCCGCTCGATCCCGCAGTCCCGGAGGCATTGCGGCGAGGCGACATCGTGCGGGCCAATGAGGCGTTGTACCGCAGCCCGGAGCTGACCATGTTCGGCGCCCGGGATCACGGCCGATTGCTGCGCACGGCCGGACTTGCACGCAAGGCCGTACAGTACGAGATCGGCAATCCGCTCACCGCCACCGGGATGACGCGGCACCAGCTGCCGGCCTCGCTATATGCGCCGCTGCGCGTCGTGCTGTACGAGAACGAGGCGGGCCGCGCGATCATCGAATATGACCGGCCCTCCTCGTTCTTTGGACAGTTCGGCGATCAGCGCGTCACGGCAGTCGCGCGCGAATTGGATGCCAGTCTCGAGCGCGTGCTGGTCAAAGCGGCCAGCTGAGGAGGAGGATGTTCATGGACGACGACGTCGTAGTTCGGCGCGAGGAACGCGGGTTGATCTCGGTCCTCACTATGGAGTACCGGCCGTACAATTTGCTCGGGCCGACCCTGATCGGTGCGATCGCGGCCGAAGTCACTGCCGCACAGGAAGCCGGCAGCAGGGCCATCGTCCTGCGTAGCGGGCTGCGCCACTTCTCGGCCGGGGCCGACGTCAATCTGTTCGATGCGCGCATCGAGCAGGAAGGCAGGAGAGAGGCGGCGATCAGCGGAGTCGATTTCCTGAAATTGCTCGAGCTGCTGCCGATCCCGATCGTCGCGAGCGTGCACGGTGTCTGCCTCGGCGGTGGGTTCGAGCTGGCGCTCGCCTGCGACTATATCGTCGCGGCGAGTTCAGCCAAGATCGGCTCGGTCGAGGTGGCGCTCGGACTGCATCCATTGCTCGGCGGCATCCAGCGACAGGTGCAGCGCGCCGGGGCGATGCGCGCCAAGGAAATCTCAATGCTTGGGCGGCGCTATGACGCGGCGACCTTGGAGCGCTGGGGTCTCGTCAACCTCGTGGTCGCAGACGACGCGCTGGAGGATGCGACGTTCACGATCGCCGAGGAATTGGCGCACGGGCCGACAGTCGCCCACGCCGCAACGAAGCGTCTTGTGCACATTGCCGTCAATGAGGGGGTACTCGCCGCGGACGAGGCGATGGCCGAGCTTCAGAAGCCGATCTGGGCCTCGGAAGATCTGAAAATCGGCCTGGCTTCGTTCCGCGAGAATGGCCCGGGTCTCGCGAAATTCACGGGGCGCTGAAATGAGCGGTCCTCTCGGCGGCATCCGCGTCGTCGATTTCTCGCGCGTGCTCGCCGGCCCGCTCTGCGCCCGCACTCTGCTCGATCTCGGCGCCGAGGTGATCAAGATCGAGCCGCCGCGGCCCGATGTCTCGCGGTTCGCATTCCCTTCGACGGAGGGCATGTCGGGCTACTACGCGCAGCAGAACGCCGGCAAACGCAATGTCAGCATCGACCTCAACGTGCCTGGGGCCCGCGAGCTGGCGCTTCGCCTGTGCGATACCGCGGACGTGGTCGTCGAGAACTTCCGTGCCGGCACCCTTCGTTTCTTCGGATTGGACTACGAAACTCTGGCTGCGCGCAACCCGAGGCTGATCTACGCCTCGATCACCGGCTACGGTCAGGGTGGACCGTGGCAGGGGCGGATGGCCTATGCGCCGACGGTCCAGGCCGAGGCTGGGTTCACCGCCAACAGCATTCGCCACTATGGTGAAGCTCTCGGCGAGCCGCGGACCGACAGTCTCTCGCACGCCGACGTCTATGCGGGGCTCGAGGCCGCGGTGGCGATCTTGGCCGCGCTGCATCGGCGGGCGGCGACGGGGATCGGCCAGTACATCGATGTCGCGATGGCGGCGACCTTGATGGCCGTCAACGAGCGCGCGCATGTCGATCTCAACGACGCCGATCTCGGCGCAGAGCCGGCGATCCTCGGTGCCACCGATTGCCCGTTCTTCACCGGGCCCGGCGGCGAGCATTTCACGGTTGCAACGAGCCTTGTTGGTTCCCGCACCTTCCCGTCATATCTGCGGGCCATGCGGCGCGCCGATCTCGCGGACGACCCTCGTTTCGCGACCGCGGTGGCGCGCCGGGCGCATTTCGCAGAGCTGCATCGCATCGTGCAGACCTGGATCCTGACGTTTCGCGACATCGGCGCTCTCGACGCGCAATTGGACGAGGCCAAGATTGCACTCGGCGAGGTGCGCTCGCTGAAGAAGCTGTCCGAGATGGAATGGGCGGAGTATTGGGGCGCGATCCAGCAAGTCCCGGACCGCAACGGCGGGACCTACCGCCTGCCGGGTCGTCCATGGCATTTCTCGCGCGAACAACTTGACCCGCTCGGCGATCCCGCCTTCCAAGGCGAACACAACCGCATAGTCTTTGCCGAACTCGGTCTGAGCGAAGATGAAATCGACGGCTACGTCGCGTCGGGCGCGCTGGTCAGCGTCCCGCTTCCGTTGACAATTCCCGAAATTTCACAGAAGCAATGAAACTCCGTTGAGTCCACCGACCCGATATGTGGCGCCGTCGCAGAATGGTATAATTCCCGAGTGACGATGGATGCGAGGATATTCTCGCGGAGTTCACCTCAGCAATTTATCCAGCGTTATCGGCAAGTCGCGCACGCGCTTGCCGGTCGCGTGATAGATCGCGTTGGCGATTGCCGCCGCGACGCCGACGATGCCGATCTCGCCCAGCCCCTTGATGCCGAGCGGATTGACGATGTCGTCCGGCTCATCGACGAAGATTACCTTGATGTCGTGCACGTCGGCGTTCACCGGGACATGATATTCGGCAATATTGGCATTCATGATGCGGCCGAAATTGTGGTCGACGAGCGTCTCCTCGTGCAGCGCCATTCCGATGCCCCACACCACGCCGCCGATGATCTGGCTGCTCGCAGTCTTCGTGTTCAGGATGCGGCCGGCCGCGACCGCGCTGACGACGCGGGTGACTCGGATGACGCCGAGCTGCTCGTCCACCTTCACTTCGGCGAACACCGCCGAGTGAGTGTTGTGCGCATGTGAGCCGTCATTCGCGAAGGTGGTGGCTTTCTCCTGCTCGATTCGGTCGACTGCGCCATGCCGCATTGCATCTGCGATCGACACCGCGCGCGATGCATCGCGCCTGCTCACAAGCTTGCCGTCCGCTAGCGCGACATCGTCGGGCGTTGCGGCCGCGAGCGGCGAATTCGGCATCTGCTTTGCCAGACGCAACAGTTCCGTACGAACCGCGTCGGATGTCGTCACGATCCCATTCGACACCGAGGCTGCAATCCATGATCCGCCTTCGACCGGCGATTGCGGCAATGTCGAGTCGCCCAGCTTGATCGTGACGTTGTCGAGCGGCAGCCCCAGCATGTCGGCCGCGACCTGCGTCATGATCGTGTAGGTGCCGGTGCCGATGTCGGAGGTTGCGCAGGAAACCTCCGCATGGCCGTTGGCGGTGAGCACGATGCGCACCGCGATTGGCACCTGCAGCGCCTCCCAGACGCCGGTCGCCATGCCCCAGCCCACCAGCTCGGTCCCGTCGCGCATCGAGCGCGGCTCGGGGTTGCGCTTGTCCCAACCGAAAACTCCCGCGCCCTGGCGATAGCAATCGCGCAGGCTCTTGCTGCTATACGGCCGGTCGGTGTGCTGGTCGCGATCCGAATAACACCGCAGGCGCAGCTCGACCGGGTCGAGCTTGAACGCGACCGCAAGTTCGTCCATTGCGCATTCGAGCGCGTAGACGGCGGGCGCGGCGCTCGGGGCGCGCATGTCGCACGGCGTAGCAAGATCGAGCCGCGCGAGCTTGTGCGTGTGTTTCGCGTGGGCGCGCTTGTAGAGCAAGCCGGACCAGCCGGTCTCTTGCCGATGGAAGTCCTCGTATTGCGACGTCACCGTGATCGCTTCGTGCGTAATCGCATCGAGCGTTCCGCCGGCGTTTGCGCCCAGCTCGATCTGCTGGATCATGGCGGGCCGGTAGCCGAGCACATACATCTGCTGCCGGGTCAGCACCAGGCGCACCGAGCGCTTCAGTGCGCGCGCCGCCAGCGCAGCCAGGACCACGTTATATTGCGGGCGCAACCCAGAACCGAAGCCCCCGCCGACAAACGGCGACATGACGCGCACATCGTCCGATTTCATGTCAAGCACACTGCATACGTAGCGCTGCACGTTCTGCACGCCCTGGGTCTTGTCGTAGATCGTCAGCTTGCCATCCCCCTCGAAGATCACCGTCGAGGCATACAGTTCTATCGGGTTGTGATGCTCGATCGGCACGTAATACTCGCCGCGATGGCGCACCGCGGCGGTGGCGCACGCCTGCTCGGCCGTGCCGCGCGGCTTTGGCGGAGCAAACGGGTTCTCGGCCGGCTCCAACGCGAAGGCCGCGTCACGCTGGCGATAGACGTCCGTCACGTGCGCTTCTTCGTCGTACTCCACGCGGACCAGCGACGCCGCAAAGCGTGCGATCTCAGGCTCTTCGGCGACCACCAGTGCGACAGGCTGGCCGCTGAATCGGATCCGCTCGTCGTAGAGCGGCCGGAACGGCGATCCTTCCGGAGCCACCTCGTCCTTGTAGGCGCTGTCGACGCTCGCCATCGGCGGGCGATTCTGATGCGTGAGCACATCGATCACGCCTGCAACGGAAAGCGCCTCGCTCACGTCGATGCGCGCGATGCGGCTCTTGGCGATGGTGGATGTAACGACGCTGGCGTGAGCGAGACCGGGCGTATTGAACTCGCCGGCGTATTTCGCCGCACCGGTGACCTTGGAGCGGCCATCGACGCGGGATGTGGCGGTGCCGATATAAGTCGTCATGGGGCTCTCCTGCTCAGCGGATTTTCTTATTGGACTGCGACTGCGGGGTGCCGGCCGCAGCCTGTGTCAGCGCGCGGACGATGGCGCGGCGAGCGAGATCGATCTTGAAGGTGTTGTGCTCGAAGCCCTTGGCGTCGCGCAGCAAGAGATCGGCTGCGCGGGTGAACGTCGCCTGGCTGGCTGCCTGACCGTGTAGTGCCGCTTCGGCCGACGGATCGCGCCAAGGCTTGTGCGCGACACCTCCGAGCGCCAGACGGGCCTCCTTGATCGTGTCTGCTTCGAGCTCCAGCGCGGCCGCGACAGAGACGAGCGCGAACGCGTAGGAGAGGCGATCGCGGATTTTCAGGTAAGTGTAGTTTGCCGCAAAGCCCCGCGACGGAAGCTCGACCGCCGTGACGATCTCGTTCGGTTCTAGGTTCGTGTCGCGGTGCGGCGTGTTCCCAGGCAGCCGATGGAAATCCGAAAACGCAATCGCGCGCGCTCCCGCTGGTCCGGCCACCTGGACCGTGGCGTCGAGCGCCGCCAGCGCCACGCACATGTCGGAGGGATGCGTCGCAATGCAATCCTCGCTCGTGCCTAGGATCGCGTGCATGCGGTTGAGGCCCGCAATCGCGGAGCAACCGCTTCCGGGCTCGCGTT
>Ga0307477_10002581_pt1 | contig 13883 bp, 14 predicted proteins | sample atmos_gasesECM2C_FD_203316 | JGI IMG/M metagenome (GOLD analysis project Ga0307477, IMG submission 203316) | Hardwood forest soil microbial communities from Morgan-Monroe State Forest, Indiana, United States - atmos_gasesECM2C_515 | ecosystem: Environmental > Terrestrial > Soil > Temperate...
CTGTGGTGAGCGGACCCACTGTACCGGCGCCGTGACGTGCGATCAGCACGAGAATGGCAACCACAAGCCCAAGCAGAAGAAGCCACAGCAAGCGCTGACGCACGGTGACTATCCTCTTGAGTTTTGACGGCAGGCTCTCGGATTGCGCTGGTGTTTGCGCGGCATCAGCGCGGTTGGGTGCGGCGCCATGATCGGTCTCGGTGAGAGCATCGGCTGCGGAATCACGATGCAAGATAAAGGTGCGACAGCGGAACGCAATCCCCCGTACTTTGTTCCAGTTCTTCGGCGCTGGCATACAGCAACGAAGATTGATCGCCCCTCAACTGAGCGCGGCGGCGCGCCCTGATCAAATCATGGTCAGTCGGCCCGGCCGGCGTGCTGGCGAGCCCAACTCCGACGCTGTAAGGTTGCGCCGCTCAATGAAGAGGCGAGGGCGATGAAGCTTTACGATGGCGGCCGCGCTCCGAATCCGCGCCGCGTCCGCATTTTTCTGGCCGAGAAAGGCATCACTGTCCCGGCCGAACAGCTCGACCTAGGAGCATTACAGCACCGGACCGAAGCCTATACGGCGATCAATCCGATGCAACGCGTGCCCGCGCTGGTTCTCGACGATGGCACCGTGATTGCCGAATCCATTGCTATTTGCCGCTATTTCGAGGCGGTTCAACCGGATCCGCCGCTGTTCGGGGTCGGCGCACTGCAAAGCGCGCTCGTCGAGATGTGGAATCGCCGGGCTGAACTTCACCTCCTGTTTCCGGTGTCGAGCGTGTTCCAGCATTTGCATCCGGCCATGAGCCGGATGGTCGACCCCCAGGTGCCGCAATGGGGCGAGGCGAACAAGCCTCGGGTGATGCAGTTTCTGGCGTTCCTCGATCGCGCGCTGAAGGACCGCCCCTATGTCGCGGGCGCCGATTACACTGTCGCCGACATTACGGCACTGGTCGCGGTCGACTTCATGCGGGTGTCGAAAATGGCGGTCCCGGACGGCTTGAGCAATGTGCAGCGCTGGCACAAAGCCGTTTCCGCACGGCCCAGCGCCGCGGCGTAATGTTCAACGCAGCGATGTCGGTGAAGCGGTGGCGGCGATACCGTAACCCTCGCTTGACGTGGCAATGCCAGGTTCGCCGGTCAGAAGGAGAATTCCGATCAAACCGAGCGCGACATAGAGTGCCGCGCAGGTCCAAATGCCGCGAGAATTGCGCATCGCACCGCCTTCCAATTTGCAGTCGCTCGGCAGAACGCCGACTCGCGCGTTTGGGTTCCACGATTCCGTTATCCGGCGCCGAAAAAAATGACTCGGCGTCGCAAGCATGCCGCTCGCCCTCTATAAAACCCGACACGAAATTCTGCAGTGACGAAAGTAACAGAGGGCAGGGCGGCGCAAGGCGCCCGTAGCGCCCACACGCATCATTCCCTTTCGCGCGCTTTGGCCGCGCGCAAGAGATGCCGGTACGTGCCGTCGAACACGGTATCGGTTCGCGACGTCCAGGTGGTATCGGCGGCAAGCGAAGGCCGGCTGCCGTGGATGCGACGCCCGCGCAACTCCCGTTCCGCCGCTTCCTCTTGGTCCATCGCCGCCAAAGTGAAGTCCGCGATCACGGGCAGTACCAGAATCTGCAGCATCGGCTCGCCCGGCCGGAAAATATGCGTGTGTCCCTCGACCGGGGATTTGAACACGACGAATGAAATCATCGGCCACCATTCCGTGCGCAACAGCGCAGGCACCGCGATGGGAACGGTGTCGGTTGGATCGGTGTAGAAACGCGGATGGGGCTCGGTGCGTACCGCCCACTCTTTTCCAACTTTCAGATCGAGCAGCAGCTGGTAAGTGTAATAATCCTGGCCAAAGCTGCGAAACGGCGGCCACATCAGATCGCCGCTATCGTCGGGGCGCGGTCCGAAATCACCGTCGAAAACAAGCTTGCCGTTTGTCCTGCTGACCCGAAGCTCGTTGTCATGGGGATAGAAGACCTCGATGCCGTATTGCGCGCCTTCGGTAAAAGGTGCGCAATGCCAAGCGAATTCCTGCGAGCCATCTGTGCGCGGCTCTGGCTGGCCCGCCCAGCCCGCCAGTTCAAGCTTGGTCCGGCGCGGCGCGAGCCCGGGATGGACCAGCCGGTATTTGACCTGTTGCATGGCGCGGTCCGGTGACTGGCGGCGGCAAACCATGTTTGCCGCTTCTATCGTTTGAAACCAAGGCTAGAAAACCCGCAGCGCACCAAGAGTTCCCGCGCCGGGCTGTGTTCGGCTTCCCCTCCCGGCTAATTTTGTGCGCAAGCGGCCTGCCCGGACGCTTGCCAGCTCTGTGGGGCATCTGCGGCCGATTGGCCACCCCGTTTGCGCCAAACCGAAAGCTGCTATCACCGTCCCACGCTCCTGCGCGCAAGCGCAGGTGACGCGGCAACGGAGCCGGCTCGGACCCCGGCCGGATTCTATAAAGGTCGGTTTCAAAGCCCGGGAGGTTTTGGTGCCATTGCTTCGCCTATCTGTTGCCGCCCTCGGCGCGGCAGTCCTGGTTGCCGCGGTAGGCGCGAAGGCCGACGATTGGCCAACCCGGCCGATCAGGGTCATCAGCCCGTTCGCGGCCGGAAGCGCCTCCGACACCGTCAGCCGCGTCGTGCTCGACCGCGTCTCTCAGCTCCTCGGCCAGCCGATGGTGATCGAGGCCAAGCCGGGCGCCGGCGGCATCGTCGGATTTGCCGACGTCGCCAAGGCCGATCCGGACGGCTACACACTGGTCACCAGCTCGACTTCGCTCGGCACCGGCATGGTTCTGCATCGCAGCCTGCCTTACGATCCGGCGAAGGATTTCGTCGGGATCGCGATGTTGGGCGTCCAGCCCAACGTGCTGGTCGCTTCCAAAGAGAGCGGGTTCAAAACCGTCGCCGATTTGGTCGCCGAGGCCAAGGCGAAACCGGGCGCGCTGACCTTCGCCTCCGCGGGCATCGGTTCGTCCTCGCATATGGCCGGCGAGCGATTAAGGCTTGCCGCCAATATCGACGTTCGGCATGTGCCGTTCCGCGACGCCGGATTGACCGAAGTGATGGCCGGCCGGATCGATTTCTATTTCATTCCGCTCGCCGCGGCGGCCTCGGCGCTTGGCAGCGGCAAGCTCAATGTGCTCGCGGTCAGTTCGCCCAAGCGGTCTGCTTTGCTGCCGGACGTGCCGTCGATCGTCGAGGCCGGCTATCCTGATGCGATATTCCGCTTCTGGCTGGGATTGTCGGCGCCGGCGCGCACACCGCCCGCGATCATCAACAAGATCCACGATGCGGTCGAGAAAGCGCTTGCCGATCCTGGCATGAAAGACAAATTGGCGAATCTCGGTGTCGAGCCGGAGTCGATGAGCGTTGAGGCATTCGACAAGTTCGTCAAAGACGATCTCGCCTCGACCGTGCAGCTCGCCAATCAAGCGCATATCGAGCCGCTGGATTAATCAGTCGTCATTGCCGGACTTGATCCGGCGATCCATGCGGTCGTGCCGCTTGCATAGACCGCCGGCATAGGCGAGCCAATGGGTCCGGCCCGAAGTGGCCGGCCCGATGACAAGCTCCGCGACGCCGTTCGACGAACGGCCATGCCCGGCGGTGACGAGGTGCATTTACCGATTCAACAGCGCAATCAGGCTGGACGTATCCCAGCGCTTGCCGCCCATTTTTTGGATTTCCGAGTAGAACTGGTCGACGAGCGCCGCGACCGGCAAATGGGCGCCGTTGCGGCGCGCTTCCGATAAGCAGATGCCGAGGTCCTTGCGCATCCAATCGACGGCGAAACCGAAATCGAATTTGCCGGCGACCATGGTCTTGTAGCGGTTCTCCATTTGCCAGGATTGCGCGGCGCCTTTGGAGATCGTGGCGATCAGTTTTTCAATGTCGAGTCCGGCGCGCATCGCAAAGTGCAAGGCTTCCGACAGCCCCTGCACCAATCCGGCGATGCAAATCTGGTTCACCATTTTGGCAAGCTGTCCGGAGCCCGGAGCGCCCATCAGGTTGCAGGCGCGCGCATAGGCGGCGATCACTTTTTCGGCGCGTCCGAACGGGCCCTCATCGCCGCCGCACATCACCGTGAGCGCGCCGTTCTCGGCGCCGGCCTGGCCGCCCGAAACCGGTGCGTCGACAAAATCGAAGCCGCGCTTTTTGGCTTCGGCGTAAAGCTCGCGCGCGATTTCGGCGGAAGCGGTGGTATGGTCGACCACGATCGCGCCCTTGCGCACGCCGGCGAACACGCCGTCCTTGCCGAGCGTGACCTCACGCAGGTCGTTGTCGTTGCCGACGCAGGCCATGACGAAATCCTGCCCGTCGGCCGCCTGCCGCGGCGTGGGTGCGCTTTTGCCGCCGTACTGGGAGACCCATTTTTCGGCTTTGGCCCCGGTGCGATTGTAAACCGTCACCTCATGGCCGCCCTTCGCCTTGAGATGTCCCGCCATCGGGTAACCCATGACTCCGAGCCCGACGAATGCGACCTTTGCCATTATCTCCTCCGTGCTGCAGCATGGCGCCGAAACCCTGCCATCCTTGGAGGCTCGCTGCGCTCGCATCTCAGGATAACGGGTTTACATTGCTCATGGCCCGACCGGTGGCGGCGCGTCAACACCGATTGGCGAGATTGACCGCCGCACCGGCTGGCCTATTTAGAGGAAGAATTTTGCCGGTGACCCCGAATGAGTATCGCGAAACACGACGTTCTTGCAGCGCTCGGTAAGATTGCGAGCCCCGAGGGCGCGCCGCTGCCCTCGACTGGCAAGCTTTCGGACATCGTTGTCGCCGACGGCAAAGTGTTCTTCTCGATTACGGTTGATGCCGGCGCCGTTGAGGCTTGGGAAGCCATTCGCGAGCGTGCGCAAAAAGCCGTTGCCGCTCTGCCGGGCGCGCAGTCGGTGATGGTGGCGCTCACGGCGGAGCGCACCGGGAGCGCCGGATCGGCTCGCGCCGCGCCGCCGCGCCCGCAGCCCTCGCCAGCGGCGCGACCACGTCCGGGCGCGTCACCCGGCGGTCCGGCGGCGCCAGCGCCGTCGGGCATACCCGGAGTGGCGGCTATCATTGCGGTCGCCTCCGGCAAAGGCGGCGTCGGCAAGTCGACCACCGCCGTCAATCTTGCGCTGGCGCTGCGCGAGCTCGGACTGAAGGTCGGTATTCTCGATGCCGACATCTACGGACCCTCGATGCCGAAACTGCTTGCCATCCGCGAGCGGCCGCAGGCGATCGGCGGCAATCGGCTCCGCCCGATCGAGCGCTTTGGCATGCCGGTGATGTCGATCGGCTTCCTCATCGAGGAGGAGACGCCGATGATCTGGCGCGGGCCCATGGTGATGTCGGCGCTGACCCAAATGCTGCGCGAGGTGGAATGGGGGACACTCGATGTCATGGTCGTCGACATGCCGCCAGGCACCGGCGATGCGCAGCTCACCATGGCCCAGCAAGTGCCGCTTAAAGGCGCGGTCATCGTTTCGACGCCGCAGGATCTCGCCTTGATCGACGCCCGGCGCGGCATCGCCATGTTTCGCCGCGTCAACGTGCCGGTGCTCGGCATTGTCGAAAACATGAGCACATTCGTCTGCCCGCAATGCGGCGCGCGTTCGGACATATTCGGTCACGGTGGTGCGCGCCGCGAAGCCGAGCGTCTGGGCGTTCCGTTCCTGGGCGAGGTGCCGCTCGATATCGCGATCCGGGAAAAATCGGATAGCGGTTCGCCGGTCGTGGCGACCGCGCCGGACAGCGCGCATGCCCAATATTACCGGGAGATCGCGATACGGGTGCGCGACGGCCTTGCCGCATCAAGCCGCCCTGCGCCGAAGATCGTCATAGAGGCATAGCATCATACGCGAGCGGGGCTTTGCCTTCCTGAAGGGCGAAAATAGGCCTTGGCATTTTCGTGCACGCGGTCTGAGGCCAATAGCTCCGGGACAGGCCACCACCGCAGTTCGCTGTGCTGGTCATCGGGCCTCGGCACCGCTGTGCTCGGCCATCTCAATTCGTAGCCGAGCACGACGTAATGCGTGCCGTACCCGCCGTTGCCGGAACGGTTGTTGTCGTAGAAATGCTCGAACACGCCGATCAGCCGGGCATCATCGAAGCTTGCGGCGTGATCGGTCTCGGTCTTCGCCAGCCGCGCGAAAGCGTCGGCCAGGCGCTCGTTTTTCAGGATCATGCCGCCGGGAACGAAATAACAGCCCTTGGCCGGTTCGTTCTTGCGTAGACCAAGCAACACGTCGTCGCGCGCGCTGCGGATGATCAGATCGATGGCAATAAGCGGCGCGAGACGGATGACCGTCTCCACTTCGGTGTGGCTGAGAAAGCGCGGCGGCAAGGTTGCTGTCATAATGGCCGCTCTCATAGAGGCCCCGCGGCTGCGGCGCTAGTAGCGGCGGGACGGGATATGCAATTCGCTCGGCGTCGCAGAACAAGCTAATTGCATGCCGGTGCCGAACCGTCTGCGGTTCCTAAAACCCGGCCAGAACGAGCGGAGCCGTTACGTCCGCGCTCCGTCGCTGCTGCGAGAGGCGCTCATGACCAAAGCTTGCCCCGCCGAATCGCCGTTTTGGCGGCTGGCATAGCCGCCCTTTCGCGCGACGCGGCCAGCGAGGTTCAGCCACGCTTCGGCGATGAGGAGAAGACGCGTTTTGTCGGCGTGTGCCGCCCTTTTGCCAAATCAAGGCACGCGGCGGCCAATCGCCGGTACTCGAATTCCAAACTCATTTCCGGACGCAATCCACTTCGTGGCGAGGCTTGGAAAAATCGCAGTTGAGTTCACAAAACATCACGGAGCGGCCGCGGTTCCACGCGCGCGGGCATTATCAACTCAATCGTGCGCGAAAAATTCTCTCCATACATGAACTGATTGCAAACTTGAATTTGCGGCAAAAAATTTGAAAATAAAGGAAAACTTTTCGACGTAATGCGCGCTCGGTAGCTGCCAGCCGGTGGGTTTTGGACGCAGAAAAGCAGAGAAGAAGTCCGCGTCAGCGACGAGGCTGTTGCGTCGTGGCTTTGAGTTCCTCGGCCTGCCGCTGAAACTCTTCGGCAAGCTCCATGAGCTCGCCTCGCGCCGGATTGTTCCACGACAAGCCCTTCGCCAGCCGCAGACAGGTTTCGGCTTTATCGCGGAAATATGTCGCGTCCATCGTGCATCCCCGTGCGTACACGGCCATGCGTACTTGGCCATTGGCTCGCGTCTGATCGCGGTCGAGGCTAAGCGGCAGCACGAGTGGCGCCGTGACCGGCATCACAGATTGTCGCGCATCCATTGTCACAAGCTCGGGAGTGCCGATACGCCGGCTATTCCACACCTATTTGTTGGAATGCCGCGAATCGGAAAGCGTGAACGAAAGAGGCCGCCAACTGAGGCGGCCTTGGATCACCATTCGCCGAATCGTTCTACTTGGATCGCCATGCTGATCCAGTTGTCGGCTGCTTCTCGTAGTAGGCGTTTCGCCTCTGCGTCCTTTGCCTCATCGGCTTTCTTATCGCACTCCGCAGCTTTGGCGCGGAACGTTTCCGCTCTACTCATAGCGGCACCCCCTTCTCTCATGCGGGAGCGCACACGGTCTCTCAGCCACCAGCGCCTGGCAGAGCCGCAGCCGGTGATGGCCACAGCGTGCGCCAAACTAGAACGAATAGCGACTCTTTTGATTAGGACAGTGCGTACGGCAAACTAGGACAAAAGGCCCGGAATTAGGACACTACCTTAATCCCGAGTAAGAAAGAGGCCGCCAACTGAGGCGCGCGCCTAAGGAACAAAGGCTGTGAGTTGGCTTAAATACCTCTGGGCAACGCTTATCGGGTTTGTGGTGACCGTTGCGGTTGCGACGTCGTCCGCCACCTTGATCCAATGACCACTTGTGGCACATGGGCCGAAATTGGGTATGGGATACAAGTTATCGCGGTATGTATATTCATCGGCTTATTTGTCGGAACATTCGTGGGAACGACCGTCGGGATTCACTTTTACCGCCGTCATCAAAACTCAAAACCGGCCACTGCGAATTCCAAACCCGGCCACTAGGCTCGGAAACCGGCCATTACCTACCATTGAAATGGCCTTGGACGATTAAATGAAAGAGGCCGCCAATTGAGGCGGCCAGACCAGTAGTGCGAAGATGGCAATTAGTCGGGCCGAACGGAGAGCGGGTAGGATAGCCAGAGTCGTGGCTATTTTCGGGGACGCGTTAGCCGCGTCAGTCCTGGATCTATTGGAACTCACCGAACTTGCGTGGCACGACTGCTACGGCGAGATCACGCCGTCCGAAGAGATGGTTGACGACATCCTGCTGTGTTCTAAGGGCGAACTTGCTCAGCTAATCCGGGTGGCTCGACAGGCCGTATCCGACTGGCGTGACGTCAAAGTGGCGGCAGCCGAAATTAGGACAACCGGAAAATCAAATTAGGACAAGGGGCTCGGAAGTAGGACACCACCTACCCCCTTGACGAGAACATATTGCGAACCGAGAACAGATCGTGTACACTCTTTTCATTGCCAACTGTCACAGGCCAGCGGCGGAGGCCGCACCTTCCGTGCCCTCCGAATCCCGGTCATAAGGAGCGCGAGAAATGAGTGCAGCACTTCGTCTCGTCGAAGGATCGTCCATGGATAAATCGAAAGCCCTTGATGCCGCGCTGTCGCAGATCGAGCGCAGCTTCGGCAAGGGCTCGATCATGCGGCTCGGCAAGAACATGCAGTCGATGGACGTGGATACCGTTTCCACGGGTTCTCTCGGTCTCGACATCGCGCTCGGCATCGGCGGCCTGCCGCGCGGCCGCGTCGTCGAAATCTACGGCCCGGAATCGTCGGGTAAAACGACGCTGGCTTTGCATTGCCTGGCCGAGGCGCAGAAAAAAGGCGGCATCTGCGCTTTCATCGATGCCGAACACGCGCTCGATCCGATCTATGCGCGCAAGCTCGGCGTCAATGTCGACGATCTCCTGATTTCGCAGCCGGATGCCGGCGAGCAGGCGCTGGAAATCGCCGACACGCTGGTGCGCTCCGGCGCGGTCGACGTTCTGGTCATCGATTCGGTGGCGGCCTTGGTGCCGCGCGCGGAGCTCGAGGGCGAGATGGGCGACAGTCAGCCCGGGCTGCAAGCGCGGCTGATGAGTCAGGCGCTGCGCAAGCTCACCGCCTCGATCAATCGCTCCAACACGATGGTGATCTTCATCAACCAGATCCGCATGAAGATCGGCGTCATGTATGGCTCGCCGGAAACGACGACCGGCGGCCACGCGCTCAAATTCTACGCTTCGGTGCGGCTCGACATCCGTAGGATCGGCGCCATCAAGGAACGCGACGAGGTGGTCGGCAATCAGACCCGGGTCAAGGTGGTGAAGAACAAGCTCGCGCCGCCGTTCAAGCAGGTGGAATTCGACATCATGTACGGCGAGGGCGTCTCCAAGACCGGCGAACTGATCGATCTCGGCGTTAAAGCTGGCGTGGTGGAAAAATCCGGCGCCTGGTTTTCGTATGACAGCCAGCGCATCGGCCAGGGCCGCGAGAATGCCAAGGCCTTTCTCAAGGCCAATTCCGATATCGCCGGCAAGATCGAGGCCACGATCCGGCAGAATGCCGGCCTGATCGCCGAAAAAATCCTCGCTGGCGAGGAAGGCGAGGCGGCTGCCGAGGACGCGGCGGAGGGGTAGTCAACTTCTCGTCATTCCGGATTGCCGCGAAGCGACAAATCCGGAATCCATATCTACAGTCGGTGATTATGGATTCCGGGCTGCTCGCTCCGCTCGGCCCCGGAATGCCGCGCTACGGCCCGCGCCGCTCTGCGGTCCAGGAGCCAGAGCACGAACCTCCCATCCAGGAGCCCGTGCCGATATTGCCGGCGAGCCGGCCCGAGCCGCTGGCGCTTCGGCCCCCGCCGCTCACTGTGACAGTTATCGCGCCGGTGCCGCCGACTTTGCCGGTGATCGTGAACACGCTATCGCCGGCATTGGCCAAGAGGCCGTTTGAAATACGGATCGGATAGCGGTAGCCGCGGTCGCAATCGCCCTTTTCGGTCACGATCGACACGCTCCACAGACCATCGTAGCGCGGCACGGCAAAACTCGCCGTGCTGGCGATGATCGCGCTCGCCATCATCGTGCTGGCAATCGCTATCGCGGCTGCAATCGTCGCGCGCCGCCCGGGCTGGTCGAACCCGATCATCTCTCGCGCCCCCATATCTTTGCGGATTTCTTCCCGCTCCATGCAAAAAAACGGCGCCTGACTTCGCGGCCCGACGCTTAAGTTAGATAGGGCGGGTTGTGCGGGAGAAAAGTTCAAATCTCGTTGATGTGTGCGCCGAAAGTGCGGCAAAGCATGGGGCGCCTCTCAGCGCCCCGCGAGCAATCCAGAAAGCAAGTTGCCGCCGTCCGCTAAAGCGAAAAGATCTTCAGGTTGACCTTCATAGTGGAATCCGCTTTTCCGGATCATGCTTTGGCGGGAGCGCCGCAACGCGGCCTTTACCATAAACGAAGAACAAAACCCGTTGGCGCTCGTAATTGCGGCAGATCCGCGACCTGCACGGCAATAAAGCGGCTTTGCCACATCATGCTGCCGCATTTTCATGGTGAAAACGCGCCGGCTCGCGGCGGCAAGGCTTCACCATCTTCAACTTGCCCCTGCGAACTAAAGCCCCCGGCGACTCCCAGCCGGGGGCATTTATTTTGCCAAGCCCGTATTTACTAAGCCGCTCTCCGCTACTTGCGGCGGACGACCTCGGCGTAATTCGGCGCTTCGGTGAGAAACCCGCGCGCCTTCATCCACTCGACTTTCTCGTTGAATTCGTCGGCTTGATAGGTCTTCACCCCGACCAGTTCGGGCATCAGCCCCGCGGCGCGTCGGGCGGGTTCGAGATCGCGCAACACCTCTCGACGCGAGCGGTCTTCGTTCTCGCGCAGCCAGTCGATGGCGCGATTGAGCGCGCGGCGTAACTTGGCGGCGGTTTCTTCGTCGACGTCATCGCCGGCGACGATGCCGCCGCGCCAACGCAAGTCGGCGAGCTTGCGTGCACCGGCGGCGGCCGCGCGGCTGACCAGCGGCTCCATCAGGGCGGCGGCCTCGGTCGAGCCGCTGATGAGCGCATCGAGGCGATCGTTGGCGTGCACGAGCTTGATCTGGGCGAACGGCACGCCGGCGGCTTCCAGTGCCTCGATCGCGGCGTAGAAAGTGCCGGCATGCCAGGTCACCGCGATCGGTACGTTGCGCAGCTCGCCAAGAGATTGAATTTTGGAATCCTTGCGCACCATCAGCGCGCCGGTACGCACCGTCGTGTCGAGGCCGATGATCTTGCCGCCGCCGAGGCTCTGCACGCGCTCGATCGCGCCCCATTCGCAGACTGGGTAAACCTCAAGCGCGCCTTTCTGCAATTGCGATTCCTTCCAGCGCTGCGAGAAGTCCTCGACCCGGCCAGCGGTCCCTTTCGGATTGTCTTCGTGATACTCGACCTCAAGACCTTCGGCGGCGAAGAAGCCTTGCTCGACCGCGACACGCCAGGGGCGATCGTGGGCGTTGCTGTCGCTCTGCAGACGTATGGTGCGGGTCATTTTGTGGAATCCTGGTGCGCGATCCTTAGCTGCCGCCAAGTGCAATGGGCGGCCGCACGTTAGACAAAGCCATTAGACCAAGCCATTAGACAAAGCCATGGCCTCGTTCAATGCGGTGCCGGCCCGGCGCTCATTGCGGCTCGTGGTCGCTGTTGGCGCGCATATCCCGCGACGCCCTTTCGTCGTAACCATGCCGGCTCGAATAGAACAACAGCGCCATCAGCGCGATGCCGATCAGAAGCGAAAACACAACTCCGATCGTCATGGCCACATAGCCGACCTCGGGCATCGGCGGACCTTCGATCGAGGTCCAGCTTCGCACCGCGAACAGGGTCGCTGCGATCAATAATCCGAACAGCACGACCACGAGCGCGATCGTTCCGAGCACGCTCGTTTTCTTCGGTTTCGGTGCGCCAGGACCATCCATCCGCGGAACATAGTGATCGGCGTCGCCGAATGTGAGCCACCTCCCTTAACCGGCATCGGGGCGGTCGGGCGTCTGGGAGCTCTCCGGATACGATCTGGATGTTCTTATTCCCTCTCCCTTGGCGGGAGAGGGTGCTTCGCGAGCTTGCGAGCGAAGCGGGTGAGGGGTGCGAGCGTAAGGCTGTGTTCCCATCACCCGGCTCGTGCACCGCTTACGCCGTGCACTCGGCACCCTCTGCCGCAAGGGGAGAGGGTAGCGGCATCTCGCACCAGCGCTACGCCATCGCCGCTTTCAAATTAGCGTCGATCTTGTCGAGGAATGCGGTGGTCGAAAGCCACTTCTGATCCGGGCCGATAAGAATAGCGAGGTCCTTGGTCATGAAGCCGGACTCGACCGTACCGACCGTGACTTTCTCTAAGGTCGCGGCGAATTTCGCCAGTTCGGCATTGTTATCGAGCTTGGCGCGATGGGCGAGGCCGCGCGTCCAAGCAAAAATCGAGGCCACGGAATTGGTCGAAGTTTCGCGGCCTTTCTGGTGTTCGCGGTAGTGCCGCGTCACCGTGCCATGGGCGGCTTCCGCCTCCACGACCTTGCCGTCGGGCGTGGTGAGCACCGAGGTCATCAGCCCGAGCGAGCCATAGCCTTGGGCCACGGTGTCTGACTGCACGTCGCCGTCGTAATTCTTGCACGCCCAGACATAGCCGCCCGACCATTTCAGCGCCGCCGCCACCATGTCGTCGATCAGCCGGTGCTCGTAGGTCAGCTTCTTCTCGGCGAACTTGTCCTTGAACTCGGCGTCGAACACTTCCTGGAATATGTCCTTGAACCGCCCGTCATAGATTTTGACGATGGTGTTCTTGGTCGAAAGGTAGAGCGGATAACCGCGATTGAGCGCGTAATTCATCGAGGCGCGGGCGAAATCGCGGATCGAGTCGTCGAGATTGTACATCGACATGGCGACGCCGCCGCCGGGAAACTGAAAGACTTCGCGTTTGATCTCCTTGCCGTCGTCGCCGATGAAGGTCAGGTAAAGCTTACCTTTGCCCGGCACGCGGAAATCGGTGGCGCGATATTGATCGCCGAAGGCGTGACGGCCGATGATGATCGGCTTGGTCCAACCCGGCACCAGGCGCGGCACGTTCTTGCAGATGATCGGCTCGCGGAAGATCACCCCGCCGAGAATGTTGCGGATGGTGCCATTCGGCGATCGGTACATTTCGTGCAGGTTGAATTCCTTCACGCGCGCTTCGTCCGGCGTGATGGTGGCGCATTTCACCGCGACGCCGACCTTTTTGGTGGCTTCCGCGGCGTCGACCGTGATCTGGTCGCGCGTTTGGTCGCGCTTTTCGATGCCGAGATCGAAATAGAGCAGGTTGATGCCAAGATAAGGGAAGATCAGCTTCTCTTTGATGAGCTTCCAAATGATCCGGGTCATCTCGTCGCCGTCCATCTCGACGACGGGGTTGGCGACTTTAATTTTGTTCATTGGGGACCTTTTACCTGCACAGAACGGATTGAAAACGGCGGGGCCCGGGGGCGTGGGCAAAGCCCAGCCGCGCCGGCGCGCGTCGCTATAGCATTCAGGGCCGGGCGGAAAAAGCCGAATTTACGGGACGTAAAACATATCTTAGTGCATCGCTAGCAGCCTACACGTCAAACGTGTAATTACTTCTCGAAAGGTGAGTCTTCGAAATATCGAAGCGTTCTCGCGCCTCGATTTTCATGATGCCGTGTGACGCCGGCGGGCGCATTCGTACGCGGATTGAGTTCGTCCGATTAGATCGCAAGACCTTTCCAGCGGCGGATGTCGGTCGAGAGCCAAAAGCGATAAAAGCCGGCCGTGACCAACTCAAGCAGGGCGCCGCGGCGTACCACCCGGAAAAAGTCGCCGCGCTCGCCAGTGAAAGCGATTTTCTCGCCTCTGATCAACCTGCGTA
>Ga0307477_10002582_pt1 | contig 13877 bp, 9 predicted proteins | sample atmos_gasesECM2C_FD_203316 | JGI IMG/M metagenome (GOLD analysis project Ga0307477, IMG submission 203316) | Hardwood forest soil microbial communities from Morgan-Monroe State Forest, Indiana, United States - atmos_gasesECM2C_515 | ecosystem: Environmental > Terrestrial > Soil > Temperate...
AACATCTCATGCCGAACCAACTGGTGCTGCATATCCAGCCGGAAGAGGGAATTTCGTTGCGTTTTGCGGCGAAAGTCCCGGGCCCGGTCATGCGGCTGGATCCAGTCGACATGAATTTCGAATACCAGGAATACTTCGGAAAACAGCCCAGCACGGGCTACGAGCGGCTCTTGCATGATTGCATGATCGGAGATCAGACACTTTTTCAGCGCGCCGATATGGTGGAGGCGGGGTGGTGTGTGGTCAATCCGATTTTGGATCTTTGGAAAGCGCTGCCGCCGCGCAATTTTCCCAACTACGCCGCCGGTACCTGGGGCCCAAAAGAGGCCGACGAACTGCTCGAGCGGGATGGCCGCCGTTGGAGGAATTTCGAGAAATGATCCTGGCCGGCGACATTGGGGGGACCCACGCTCGATTGGCCTATTTTCAGCCCCAGAACGGGTCTTTGCGTCTGGTCTCCGAGCGAGTATTTCCCAGCCGCGAGCATAGTGAACTGGGCGAAATCGTCGCCGAGTTTTTGAAGGATTCCGGAGGGCGCCCCGAGCTTGCATGTTTTGGAGTTGCGGGTCCAGTGCGCAATGGCCGGGTGGAAACATCCAACCTGCCCTGGATCGTCGAGCGCTCCCGCCTGGCGAAACAAATTCACCTTCCCGCAACGCTGCTCATCAATGACCTGGAAGCCAATGCCTGGGGCGTTGGGGCGCTGGAGGCCAACGACTTGGTTCCGTTGCACCGGATCATCGGCCGCCAGCCCACGGGCAACCAGGCGGTTATCGCGCCGGGCACGGGCTTGGGCGAGGCCGGTTTGTACTGGGATGGAAAAAGGCACCACGTTTTCGCCTGCGAAGGCGGCCACACGGATTTTGCCCCGCGAGGCGATTTGCAGATTGAGCTGCTGAAGTTTCTCGAGGCCCGTTACGGACGAGTCAGCTACGAGCGCATCCTCTCCGGACCTGGCCTGGTCAATGTCTACGAATTCTTGTGCGCTCATACCTGTGACGATGAATTGCCCGAAGTCGGCGACCGGGTAAAACGAGAAAACGACGCCGCCACAATTTCTCAGGCCGCTCTTGACCATACCGACAAACTTGCCGAGCAAGCACTCGATTTGTGGATCTCGGTATACGGCGCTGAAGCGGGTAATCTGGCGCTTAAGGTCATGGCTACGGGCGGAGTCTTTTTGGCCGGAGGCATTTCACCCAAGATTCTTTCCAAGCTCACCGGCCCGCTCTTCATGCAGGCCTTCCTGGACAAAGGTCGGATGCGTCCACTCATGGATGGCATCCCAGTGCAGGTGATCACCAACGAAAAAGCTGGACTGATCGGTGCTGCGCGTTGTGCCGTAGCCAGTAGCGCACCCGCCTCTCTGTAAGCGCATGAAATCGCCCGTTGAAGTCCGGAGACTGACCACCCCGCAGGATGTGTTTCACGCCGCAGCGGAAGAAGTCGTGCGCGCCGCCAATGAAGCCGTGGCGGAGCGAAGCCGCTTTGTGATTGCGCTCTCCGGAGGATCGACGCCCAAAAGTCTCTACACCCTTCTGGCTACGAACGCGCGCGCAGCTTTACCCTGGGCACAGATGTTTTTTTTCTGGAGCGACGAGCGCCATGTTCCGCCGACAGATCCCGACAGCAACTACCGAATGGCCCAGGAGGCCATGTTGTCGAGGGTTCCGGTCCCGGCGAGCAACGTGTTCCGGGTTCCCGCCGAGAAACCGGACGCAGCGGATGCCGCTCTAGTCTACGAACGGACTTTGCGTCAGTTTTTTTCCCTACAGGCAGGAGAGATCCCGCGCTTTGACTTGATTCTTTTGGGGCTGGGACCGGACGGACATACCGCGTCATTGTTTCCCGAGACCGCCGCCCTCGAGGAAAAGTCGCGGCTTGTGGTTGCCAATTGGGTGGAGAAGTTAAAGACCTACAGGATTACCTTCACTCTACCGTTGCTGAATGCGGCGCGCTCAGTGGCGTTTTTGATGAGCGGATCAGAGAAAGCATCGGCCTTGCATGAGGTGCTCGAGGGCGATGCCCCAGGAGAAAAGTATCCCGCAAAATTGGTGCGCCCCGCAGAAGGTAAGTTGATATGGTTTGTGGACCGGGCAGCCGCCAGCGAACTGTCAGCGGCTCATTGACCCAAGCAGCCGGCAAGTTCCGCTCTAGCCTCGCCAGCCGCCAATTTCCTTCAGGCCCTGGCCGCGGGCGCGCTCAAACAGTCGCACGCGATGGCGTGCATGCTCGAATTCGTGAATGTCGGCCCAGACCTCGGCCTCCCAGTTCTTGTTGTGGGCGGCCGATTCACCGCAAGCTGCGCAACGGGTGTGGAGAGTGAAGGAAGATGGTTCGGCCGTGTCCGGCAATTCGATAAAGATGCAGCGCACTTCTTGAATTTCTTCATCGTCGCCGAGAAGATGCTCGTAACGCAGCAGGTAACCAAAACCTAGCTTTCGGGCCTCGGCTTCGGCTTCGCACCGAGTAAGAAACGGGCCGTATTCCGCCCGCAGTTGCTCGGTGGAGTCACACGCCATCCAAAAGATCTCTCGGTAAGCCATTCTGCCTCAGGGAACCCTTGGCTGCTGTGAGCCGGTCTTAAGATCAGACGCTCATTGAGTGCAATTCCGAGGCCGCTGCGAATGGTTGCGTAAGACATTCACCGAGAAGAGCTTACGAGACGTTAGTGAGCTGCGTGACGCACCGACGTGAAAGCTTTTGCAGAAAATTGGACAAACGGCGCTGGGTGAAATCCAGAATCCCCGGCGGCGTGATCGCCAATGTTTAAACAACGAAACAAGTACGCCCACCGGTTTCTGTGGAGCGAACCAAGACGTTTTCGACTTCTTCCCTTTTTGGCGCGCCGGCGGCGTGCGCGACCGGAACGTTCAAGTGGTCGCGGGGCGTCACCCTGACTTCATTCAGTCCATCACCTTATTGACCTCACGATTTCGCTTCGGGGCTTGCCCAATGTCATGTTGGCGATGCTTATGAGCTAGCTCTTCGTCTCCCATTCGCCGCTCGTCACTGCGCGAAATTAAGAGATGCGCATGCTTCGACTTGGGGCCGGAGACCAACGCTTTTCATGTGGATTTCAGGATGCTTGTGCTACGCTGGCAAGTCCTAAATCGGTCCGACCGCTCGACCGACGCCGTCGCCGAAGCCCATGACTCGATTCGATGCCGCCAAACATGCAGCCTGCCGCAGTGACATTCGAGCGGTCCGGGCATGCCCGCGAAGCATCCGCAAGGGCTTCTCGCGTCATCTACTTCGCGGGCAAGCAACTCGACTCCACGATATTCGAGGTGGCCCTTGAAACTGTCTTTCACTGATTGTCCTCGGACGACCACTCTGCGATGCCGCAATGGGAATTGGCGACCACCAACCACCATTCTGGTTCTGGCGTTGTTCGTGCCTGCTCCTTTTGCACAAACCCAGACCCAGCCGGTCGACGTTCAGGCATCATCCCCATCGAGCGACTCTCCCGCCTCGGGCGCTCCGCTAACGATTACGCTTCAGGACGCGTTGCAGCGGGCGAAGGCGAATGAGCCGCAATTTCGTTCAGCGGTCACCGCTTTGAGGCTGGCCGGTGAGGATCGCGTCCAGGCGCGTGCCGCACTCCTGCCGAACGTGACCTACAACAACTCCTTCATCTACACCCAAGGGGTCGGGCGAGTACCGGCTGCGTGCGCAACGCCGGGCGCCACTTGCACTCCGGTTCGCTACATCGCCAATAACGCCGTTCACGAATACATCAGCCAGGGTGATGTTCATCAGGCGGTTTCGTTGACTGGTTTCGCCGACTACAGCCGCTCATCGGCCATGCTGGCGGAGGCCAGGGCAAAGGCGGAAATTGCCACACGCGGACTGGTGGTCACGGTGACCCAGGCCTACTATGGCCTGATTGTGGCGCAGCGCAAGTATGCCAGCGCGCAACGGGCTGCGAGCGAGGCCCAACGATTTCTGAGTGTCAGCCAAAAGTTGGAGAACGGCGGAGAAGTGGCACATGCGGATGTGCTTAAGGCCTCGATCCAGAGCCAGCAGCAGGACCGGGCCTTGCAAGAGGCGCAACTCGACATGGAGCGCACCCGCCTTGATTTGGCGGTTCTGTTGTTTCCAGACTTTAATCAGGACTTCGCCGTCGTCGATGACCTTCAGGCTCCCGAGCCTCTTCCCGCTTTCTCTGACGTGGAAGTCTTGGCCAAGAAGAATAATCCTGAACTGCGGGCGGCGTTGGCTGCCCTCGAGACCGCCAGGCACGAAGTTACCGCCGCGTGGGGTGGCCTGCTGCCATCGCTGACCATGGACTATTTTTATGGCATCGACGCCAACCAGGTGGCTGTAAAAGATCGGACTGGCGTGCGAAACCTGGGATACTCCGCCGTGGCTACCCTGCAAATTCCGATTTTCAGCTGGGGCGCTGACCGCAGCAAATTGAAGCAGGCGGAACTGCGCCGCGATCAGTCGCGGGTGGAGTTAAGCTTTGCGCAGCGCCAGCTTCTTGCCCATTTGCGCCAGTTCTACAACGAAGCTGAAATCGCGCGTTCGGAAATGCAGTCTTTGGCCAGCTCCGCCGAAATGGCAACCGATAGCCTGCGATTGACTACGTTGCGTTATCAGGCGGGAGAATCCACCGTTCTCGAAGTGGTGGATGCGCAGAATACGCTGACCCTAGCCCGCAATGCGTACGATGATGGCCAAGCGCGATTCCGCGTGGCGGTGGCAAATTTGCAAACTCTGACGGGAACCTTCTAGCCGGATGAACCATACTCAACGAGCCGTCTTCTTAAGTTCCGCGGGCGACTGGGCTGGGCTGCGCTGCGCTCTAGGGAAGCTAGCCATAGCTGCCTCGGCTGCGGGGCTCCTGTTGCACGTTGGCTGCTCCGCCGACAAGGGCGAGACCGAGCCAACCGTTTCCGTCCAGGTGGCGCCGGTGGAAAAGACGGCGATTGAACAAACCATTACTGCGCAAGCGGTTCTGTTCGCCCGGCAGCAAGCTGCCATCGTGCCCAAGATCAGCGCTCCGGTACAAAAATTCCTGGTCAAACGGGGTGCCAGAGTTCATCAGGGACAGTTGCTCGCCGTGCTGGAGAATCGCGACCTGAGCGCCGCCGCGCAGGAAAATAAAGGCGCCTACGACCAAGCCCAAGCAGCCTACACGACCACGACGGCGGCCACCTTGCCCGAGGAAATTCAGAAAGCCGAAGCCGATGCCCAACAAGCCAAGAAAGTTCTTGACGCCCAGGAGAAAGTCTATGAGAGCCGCCAGCAACTGTTCGCGCAAGGGGCTTTACCCCGTAAGGAACTCGATCAGTCGACCGTCGACGTCACTCTGGCGCGAAACCAGTTTGCCATTACCACCCGACACCTGGAAGCTCTCAATGCCATAGGTAAGCAGCAGGAGTTGAAGTCTGCCGCAGGTCAGTTGGAATCAGCCAAGGGGAAGTATCTTGGTGCCCAAGCCCAGCTCGGTTACTCGGAGATTCACAGCCCGATCGATGGTTTCGTGACCGATCGTCCGTTGTATCCCGGGGAGATGGCCGCAGCTGGAACCCCACTCATTACCGTGATGGATACTTCCTCGGTCATCGCGAAAGCTCATATCCCGCAGGCCGATGCCGCTCAACTGAAGATGGGAGACCCGGGGACACTCACCGTGCCGGGCATCGATGAACCCATCAAAGGCAAAATCACCGTGGTCAGTCCGGCTCTCGATCCGAGCAGCACCACAGTCGAAGTCTGGCTGGAAGCGAAAAATCCCAAGAATCAACTGAAACCAGGCAGCAGCGTGCAACTCTCGGTCACGGCCCGGACAGTGAAAGATGCCCTGGTCGTCCCCGCCGCTGCCGTAATTAGCGCTCAGGATGGGAGTCCTGCCGTAATGCTAGCTGGCGCGGATGGTAAAGCCCACCTGAAAGCCGTGAAGATCGGCATTCGCCAAGCTGACGATGTGCAGATTGTCGACGGCGTCACCGAGAACGACAAGGTGGTGGCAAGCGGCGCCTACGGCCTGCCGGACAACACCAAGATCAAAGTCGAGGCGGCGCCCAGCGAGGCCCCGGCAGAAGGCGCCAAAGGCCAGGGCGCCAACGGTGAGGGCGCCAAAGCTCCGAGTGAGGACAAGAATGAGAAATAATTCTTGCGGAGCACGGGCGTGAACCACGCGAGGTCCGATCACTGGGTGGCCAGGCATTCCCGGCCGATGATCTTCCTGATCCTCACTCTGGCCCTGCTGGGTGGGTATCTCGCCTTCACTATTCCGGTGTCGGTGTTCCCTTCGACAAACTTCCCTCGGGTGCTGATTGCCGTGGACAACGGAGTCATGCCCATCGACCAGATGATGGTCACAGTCACCCGGCCCATCGAGGAAGCCGTAAACAGTGTGCCCGGACTGTTGCAGGTGCGTTCCATCACCAGCCGCGGTTCGGCCGAGGTTGATCTCTACTTCCGCTGGGATCTGGACATGTTCCAGACCTTGCAGTACGTGAATGCCGCCATTTCACGGGTGCAGCCCGAGCTTCCCAACACCGCGAGGATCGAAGCGCACCGCATGACCTTCGCCAGCTTTCCGGTCATCGGTTACAGCATCACCTCCGACAGCATGCCGCAGACCAGGCTCTGGGAGATGGCGACGTATGAGATGAAGCCGCGGCTGAACCGGCTTGACGGTGTCTCCACCGTGATCGTGCAGGGCGGCCAGGAACCCGAATTCCACATCATGCCGGACCCTGCCAAGCTGCTCACCGCCAGCGTGACCGTAAACGACATGCTGGACGCCATTCGGCGCACCAATCTGGTGGATTCGCCAGGCTTGCTGGAGCGCAATCACCAGTTATTTCTCGGGCTGGTGAATGGGCAGGTGCACAATCCCGAACAGATCGCAAACACTGTCGTTAAGACCACGTCCACGGGCATTCCGGTGCGTATCGGTGACGTGGCCACGGTCGCACCGAATGTTAGGCCGGTGTATACGGTCGTCACCGCCAACGGGAAACCCGCGGTGCTGCTCAACATTAATCGCCAGCCCGACGGCAATACGGTCCAGGTCGCCGACGAGGTTCACCAAGAAGTCGAAAATATTCGCAAGGCCCTCCCGCCGGGGGTGGACATTCTTCCGTTTTATGACCAGTCGGTGATTGTGAACGAATCGATCAAGAGCGTGCGCGATGCCATCCTGCTGGGATTGATTCTTGCTTCCATCATTCTGGTCGTGTTCCTGCGGGATTGGGGAACCTCGCTGGTGGCCGGTCTGGTGATCCCCGTCACGGTATTGGTGACCTTCATTGCTCTCAAGGTCATGGGACAAACGTTCGATCTGATGACGCTGGGCGGATTGGCGGCCGCCGTAGGTCTGGTGATCGATGATGCCATTGTGGTGGTGGAAAATATTGTTCTGCATCGCGACGCCGGAGAGGGCCGCCTCGAGGCCATTGAAAGCGCCCTGCGCGAAATTACGGTGCCCTTGATCGGCTCGACCATTACACCGGTTGTGGTCTTCATCCCTCTCATTGCCATCACCGGCGTGACTGGCGTTTTCTTCCGTGCTCTGGCGGTCACGATGAGCGTCTCCCTGCTGACTTCTCTGGCGCTCGCGGTGACCTGGACACCCACTTTGAGCCAGTACTTTATCCGGGGAAAACACGACAAAGAAGATCACGAATCCGATTTCAACGCCCCCGGGACGCAGCCGGCTACGGGAACTCCAAACGGCCCTGCGGTTCGGCCGGAGGAAGCAACCGAGGCCGACAACCTTCAGCGCCTGCTGGCGGCGGAAGAAAAACACCTGAGCGGCTTTTTTCTTCGAGTAGTGAACTTTCACGAGCGGTGGCTGCGACGGGCGTTGGAGCGCCCGCTCTTCCTGATCTTGTTCAGCCTCGCACTGATAGTCGTTTCTTATGTCTGCTACAGCTTCTCCGGCTCTGATCTGCTGCCGGAGATGGACGAAGGCGGATTCACTATTGACTACATCATGCCCGCAGGCAGTTCGCTGGCGGAAACCAACCGCGTAGTGAGCCACGTCGAACAGATGCTCCATGAGGTTCCTGAGGTAGAGAACACTTCGCGGCGCACAGGTTTGCAACTCGGGCTCGCTGCCGTGACCGAAGCCAATACCGGCGACGTTCTCGTCAAGCTCAAGGCCAAGCGCCACCGCGGTATCGACGAGATCATGTCCGAGGTGCGCGCCGAGATCAAGAAAGAGGAACCTGCCCTCGATGTCGATTTCATACAAGTTCTGCAGGATATGATCGGCGACCTCACTTCCTCGCCTAAGCCGATTGAGATTAAGCTGTTTTCGCCGGATCCCAAGCTCTTGGAAGCATGGGCGCCCAAGGTGGCGGAAGCCATCGGAAAGATCCCTGGGGTTGTGGACCTCCTGAATGGAATCGAGAATACCGTCAGTGGTCCCGCAGTCACTTTCCAAGTCGATCCCAGCGTGGCTGCCCGAGCCGGGTTCACCGCCGAAGAGGTTGCACTCGACGCCGCGGCAATTTTAGAAGGTGAGCCTTCACCAACGCCGGTGGTGGCCAACGATCGCGCATACACACTACGCGTGCGTTTTCCGGCGGCGAACCGAGCCTCACTCGAGGCTATGCGCGACACCTTGCTGGTCAGCAGCACCGGGCACACCGCCACTTTGGGCGCACTCTCGTCGGTGAGTGAGAATCCGGGGCAAACCGAAGTTCTTCGTGAAAACCTGCAGCGCGACGTGGCGGTGAGCGCTCGCCTCGAGGGCAGAAGCCTGAGCAGCGGCATCGCCGACGTGCAACGGGTTGTCGCTGGGTTGCACATCCCTTCCAGTATTCGCGTGGTATACGGCGGAACCTACGCCGAGCAGCAGCGCTCCTTCCACGATCTGGTGATTGTGCTCATCCTGGCAATCCTGCTGCTCTTTATCGTGCTGATGTTTGAGTTCGGCACCTTCTCCGCGCCCGTCGCGATTCTCTCGTCGGCGCTGCTGTCCACTTCGGGCGTCTTCATCGCACTCCTGATCACGCGCACGACTTTCAATATTTCATCCTTTATGGGCATGATTATGGTGATCGGCATCGTAGCCAAAAACGGCATCCTTCTGCTGGACGCTGATCAGCGAATGCGCGCTCTCGGAGCCAGCCCCCAAGATGCTATCTTGCAGGCGGGACGCCGACGTCTGCGCCCCATCGTGATGACCGCATTGGCCACTGTCGCCGGCATGCTGCCCCTTGCCTTCGCCCTCGGCGCGGGATCGCAAATGCTGCAGCCGCTGGCGATTGCGGTCATCGGTGGAGTTCTGATTTCGATGGTGCTTTCACTCATCATCACTCCGGCTGTGCATTTCTACCTGGGCAAAAAAACGTACCCCAACGAACCTGCCTAGGCCACTTGAGTCGCTCCAGCCCGCCGACTGTTCGGTCAATGGTGGAATGACGATTTCGCCTCACGGGCCAATTCTGGGGATATGTGTGCAGTTTCTTGCATCCTCTGTTCAGTGGTCGCAAATGGCTTCCCGCGAAAACGGATCGGAGCCGTACGACACAATCTCGACTCATTCAACTCCACCTCTAAGCTATTGAATATTAAGGGAATTGCAGATTCCTCGGTGAGTTCAAGGCAAGGGTGTGACGTCTTGCACCAACCGGCATCTGCGGCCGGAACGGAACTTGATGGTCGGTTTTTGGTGCGGGAATTGCACTAAAATACCTCCATCCCCCCGGGCCTCTATGAAGTCCCGTTCCGAGCCAGTCGCCGGGGCCGACACATGGCAGAACAAATCGTGGCCGATCAGAAAGAGAAACCAATTCTCGACGAGCAGACTCTTCAAAGACTGCTTGAGGCGGCCTTTGTGCTGCAACAGCGCCGCGATGGGTTCGAGGATCAGGAGTCAGAAACCGATCCGCTGAGAGTGCAGGAATTGGTTGCTCACTCGCCGCGGGAAAAACAAACTGGGGACGATCTCCGTTCCCCGGACGATTACACTCTCACCCTCGCGCAGATCGTAGCGACTCAACGCCAGATCCAGACGCGCCATCTCGAATTCGAGAATGCGATGGCACTAGTAGCGGAGAGCATCGTCAAGATCACGAACGCGAGCGGGGCTGCGATCGCAATACTAGACGGAAAAAAAGTTCGATATCGTGCCGTGAGCGGTGCATGCGCATTGCGGTTGGATAGCGAAGTCGCTGTCGACAAGGCGATTTGTTCAGCATGCCTGCGCTCCGGTCAGGTGGTTCGCTCGACCGACGTCAACTCGGAGTTCTTGGTCGATGGGGAGGAATGCCGGCGGCGCGGAATTCAATCCCTTATCGCTGTGCCGGTTTACCACGATGGCAGCGCCACCGGCGCGCTCGAGCTTTACTTCGGGAAAACACTGGCCTTCACCGCGCAGGATGTCCACACCTGCCAGCTCATGGCTGGTCTGGTGACCGAGATATTCGCTCGCGATTCCGAACTGACGTGGAAGAAGTCCTTGGCGGCCGAGCGCGCCAACATGCTGGATGCGCTGGAGAAGCTGAAACCGAATTTGACGACCTTGTCAGAGCAGGAGTCGGCGAAGGCATCAAAGCCGGGCGGAGCCAGTGTCCGGACTCGGGCAGAGATACGTGAGGCTTCGGTTTGCCGGAAGTGTGGCCACGAATTGATGGGCGGGGAGCAGTTCTGTGGCAAATGTGGCCTTCCTCGCCGCAGTGCGACTAATCCGGCCAGCCCGCAAAGCAGGCTAGCCGCGTTGCGGCAAATGCCACCGGCAACCAAGGCGGCATCCCCGAACGGCAATTCAGTTCCGGGCGAGGACAGCGCGACTCTCCATGGGCAAAACCAGGAAACGGATTCTCGACCAGCCGGGTTTCCGAAAGCTAGGTCGGGTGAGGAAGTTGGCACGACGGGATCAGACGCGAAGACGGCAATTGTACCTTCGGCGGCGGTGACCCTCCCCGTCTTCCCGGTCTTTAGGGACAGTGACGCGGACTCGATTGAGGCCGACTCCGAGGAGTCGCAATCGGCGCGGCTCGAACTACAAGTTCCGCCGGGAGAAACGGCACTGGCAAAATCGCGGGAGGACATCACCTGGAATTCTGCGGCTAAAGCGAGGGAGGCTCTCGAGGCTCTCGCCGCATCGCGCACGCCAGGCGCCATGGGGCTGTTCTGGAATTCGCGCCGCGGAGACATCTATCTCGCGGTTGCGGTGATTCTTATAGGCGTCGTCATTCGATGGGGAATCTGGTCGAACACCTCGGTTGGCGCCACGGCTGGCGGAAGTGCGTCTGCAATCCCCGGGGCGAGCCATCGCCGCAAACCCGCCCCTGACGCCGATCTTTCGATGTTCGAAAAGCTGTTGGTCAGCCTGGGACTGGCGGAGGCGCCGGAGCCGCCCGAATACAAGGGCAATCCCGACACGCGGGTCTGGGTAGATTTGCGCACCGCTCTTTACTACTGCCCCGGTTCTGATCTGTACGGCAAGACGGATAAGGGAAAGCTTACCAGCCAGCGCAGTGCCCAACTCGATCAGTTCGAACCGGCATACCGTAAGGCATGTGATTGAAAACGCGCACTCTGCGCCGGCGGATTGGATATTTCGCCTTGCTGATTTGACAACCTTCGCCCTGCAGAGTGCAATCTTAGTTAGAGAACATTGTTGCCAGACCCTATGAACAAGCCCGATTCCGTGACGGTTCCTGACCCTAATTTAAATCCTTTGTCGAATCCTGTGTTAGGCCAGCACATGGGCAGGTGGGCAGAAGTCTATTTCACTACTCCTCCCGAGAAGCGGCGGGAAGCGGTGCAGCAATTGCTGCGCGAGCTAGCCGCAGATTCCAAGGCCGAAGGAGCAAGCATTGAAAACCGCCACGAGGCGGTGGAAACTCCCGATCCCGTAATGGAATCGCGCTCCTGGTCAGAGGTGCTGCCGTTGCCCGTTGTTTGCCGACAGTGCGGAGAAAAAAGTCTAGGGTCTCAAAAGTATTGTGGGAGCTGTGGTGCGGTTCTGCCGGAGGGCGCTCCGCTGCCATCTTCGGTAGCACCAGCATGGGAGTTCCAAACCGCCCTCAGCTCAGCGAAAGAGGCGCCTTTTGCCCCGTTCGCGTCGTTAATCCGTGGCGCTAGCCTTAACCCTGGCAATGATAATGATAATGATGAGGAAGATTTTCGTCCGGTGTCCGAGGACGCCCCCCGTTTCATTCCCGAGTATGAGCCGGTTCACCATCGATACCGGCTTTACGTTGGAGCTGCGCTTGCGGTACTGATCGGCCTGCTGGTCTTCGTAGCTTGGCGGAATAACGCAGTCTCATCAGACGGAACTGCGCCAGCAGTTCACCATCCGGGGTCACTTCCCGCGTTGCCGCCTTCGACCCAGCCAGCGGCCTCGAGCTCACCGCAGGTAAACGGTATGAAAGCTCCAACCCCTCAGAGCCCGCCAGTCGCGTCGACGCCTCATCAACTTCGAAATCGGGCCGCAACGACTGCGCCGCAGTCTCCAGCTGCATCGCAGGTGAGTGACACGCCTCCGGCGGAGAGCGCGCCAGACACTGCGCCGCCGGCTCAACTTCGGAATCGGACCGTGGCTCCTCCGCCGCGGTCTCCCGCTGGGCCGCAGCTAGCAGCGAACCGCGCACCCCTCGCGGAAAATACCGGAGACCCCGGAACGGGAGGAGACGGCTCTGACGAATTGGCCGTGGCACAAAGCTATCTCAACGGCAGACACGGCGCGCCCCGCGACAGCGCTGAGGCCGTGAGGTGGTTGTGGAGATCCGTCGCCAAACAGAATGCGACTGCGACGCTTTTGCTTTCTGACTTTTATCTCCGCGGGGACGGTGTTTCAAAAAGTTGCGACCAAGCCCGTCTGCTGCTCGATGCGGCCGCACGCAAGGGCAAGGCAGCCGCCGGTGAACGAATTCGCAACCTGCAGGCCTTCGGTTGCCAGTGATTGGGAAACTGATTCCCCCCGATTTCATGACCATGCGGGGCCAAGACCAGCCCCAGCACTGAGTCCCCTCAAGATGCCGATGCCCCGAACGCCGCTGCATTCCTACGGGATTCATACCAGAGGGCGAGTTCAACCCGGTTCCAGAGACCGAGCTTATCGTAGATCACGCGTAAATAATTTTTCACCACGTGTTCGGTAGTCCCGATCTCGTCCGCCACTTCCTTGTTTTTTAAGCCTTGTGCGACAAGCTGGATGACTCTGCGTTCACGTTCATTTGGGGTGCGTGTTCCGTAACGTTCGTTTGCGAACATAATTGCCTCCGATATAGTAGGGTCGCGAGCTTTACTCGCTTGATTCCGCCGGTGATTCCGAAACGCAGGAACAACCGATTGAAGTGTGCCTTCACGGTTCTACGCGCCATCTTCAGCTGCTGCGCGATTTCGGCGTTGTCACATCCTTGCAAAAGCAATTCAACAATTTGCTGTTCGCGCGGACCCAGCCGAACGGGCTGTTCCCTCATCGGTACCTCCTTTGGATCGGTTCCCGCCCTATCATGCGATAGCGCGCTGGTTACCATAGCATCCACAATGCCATTTTGAGACGAAAACAGCTGTTGACGATAGAACAACAATTTCCACAGGTATCTGGACGCCGTAACTCCGCCTTCCAAAAACGCGGGTTGGCCTCAAACCGGGACCACGAATAGCCTATTGTGATGCCCAAGGCCTCTGGGTGCGCTCCAATCTGCGTAAAGAGGAGGTACCCATTCGAGAGGCCCGCCGTCCGGTGGCTAAACCAAATCCGACGTAGGGTAGCACCTGCTTCAGAATTTCCACGGTGCTTTCCTAAATCTTACGGTTGGAGCCAACCTCTCGGGTAAACACCCTAGGCGAAAATTCCCCGTCCTACAGTTAAATGCTGAACAATTTACACGATTGAACTGATTGCAAATCGGACGGCCCAGGAGGCCGCAGCATGCCTATCTATATCTATCAGC
>Ga0307477_10002583_pt1 | contig 13873 bp, 12 predicted proteins | sample atmos_gasesECM2C_FD_203316 | JGI IMG/M metagenome (GOLD analysis project Ga0307477, IMG submission 203316) | Hardwood forest soil microbial communities from Morgan-Monroe State Forest, Indiana, United States - atmos_gasesECM2C_515 | ecosystem: Environmental > Terrestrial > Soil > Temperate...
CGCCCAAGCAGCTCAAGGAGCCCTTCAAGCGGCTGTTCACGCAGGGCATGATCCGCATGGACGGCACAAAAATGTCGAAGTCCAAAGGCAACTTGATCGCACCGGAGATGTACTACGACTCCGTGGGCGCGGACGCTCTGCGCATTTTCCACCTGTTCGTCGGGCCGCCCCAGGACGATTTCGACTGGACGGACCAGACTGACGAGGTAATAGAGGGCTGCCGCCACTTCCTCGACCGCGTCTGGCGGTTGGGCACCGGCGAGGCGGACGGGTCGCATGGGACGGACCGGGAGCCCACCGCTGAGGACGAAGGGGTCGTGAAAGCGACTCACCGTTTGATCGAAAAGGTGACCCACGACTTCGAGCGGTGGTCCTACAACACAGCCGTGGCCGCGCTGCGAGAGCACACCAACGTCCTGTACCGCTACACCCAGTCCGCGGCGGGGGCGCGGCGGGCGACCCTGGACGAGTCGGTCAATACGATGCTGTTGCTGCTGGCCCCCATCGCTCCCCACCTGAGCGCGGAGCTTTGGGAACGCAGGCACGGCGAGGGCACCAGGGTGCACGCGGAGCACTGGCCCGTGGCCGACCCCGCGATGCTGACCGAAGAGCGGGTGACCCTGGTCGTGCAAGTCAACGGCAAGGTGAGGGAGCGCATCGAGATCTCACCCGCAGCGACGACTGAGGAATGTGTGGCGGCTGCGCTCGCCTCCCCCAAGGTCGCGAGCCAGTTGCAAGGTCGTGAGCCCGAGCGAGTGATCGCTCGGCCGCCTCATCTCGTCAACGTTGTGATCTAACATCCACCCGCTGGACGGCGGAACAGCGTCGCACGGCGAGGATCAGAAGGTGACCGGCGCCCAGCTGTGGCCACCGTCGAAGGTCATGATCATCTTCGTGGTCGCCGCTGTTGACTGCACGATCCCCACACCCTGTAGCGGGCTTGTGAAGCCGAGGTAGATGAGCTCACCGTGGTAGACGACGGTCCAGGTATGGCCGCCGTTGAAGCTCGCAGTGAGTTCCTGGCCCCTGTCGCCGTGGGCGAGCAGGATGACCCCCGGCTCCGGCGAAGCGAGCACGCCGGAAAAGAAGAAAAGAAGTCGCCGAGCGGCCCCAGCTCGGGGCCGGCTTGGAAGGAGCTCCCTCCGTTCGTCGAAAAGTAGAGCCAGCTCGACCCGAGGGTCGCCCCTTTGGGAGCGCTCTTGGAGAGCCCCTCGGCGAAGCCCCCCATTACGCACACAGCGACCAGATCCTCCGGCGTGGATGCTGCCGGGATGGCGAAACTGTCACCGACCGAAGCACACGGCGCCACCCAGCCCACCCATCGGCCGCCAACGAGCTCGGCGCTGCCAGTCGTGCCCCGGTCGTTGCCCTCGGCCAACCAGCCGTGGGCCCCTTGAAGAACGAAGGCGCCGGACTGCTCTCCCCCACCAGCGGGAGAACCCAACGCGACGGTGTTGGCATGACGCCAACTGTCCTGGCCGAGCGGGGAGCTCTCCACGGTGATGCCGAAGCTCTTGTCGCGGGCCATGAGGTATACCTTGCCACCGGCAGCTTCCAGATCGAAGATCGAACCTGTGGTGCTCAGCCCCGCGGGCAGCCGGTCCTGCACCCAGGTGGCGCCTCCGTTGTGAGTGGACCACAGCGCAGGTTCACTTGTTCCCTGGAATTGGGCAGGCACCAACAAGCCGCCGAAAATCCACCCGTCCAGCAAGTTGGCAAAGCGGACGTTCAGGCCGCCCCCACAGCACTCGTCGAGCGCCAAGCTACCGCTCACCTTGCGGTCTGCGGCCGCGACCAGGGCGGCGGGGAGCGGCCTCGCCGCCCAGGAACGTCCCGCATCGGTGGTCTCCCGAAGGCCCAGACATGTCCCCGAGGAGCAGGGGCTCGTCCCCAGCACCCACCCGGTCTTGAGCGAGACAAAGGTCACCGACAGTGGATCGAAGCGGGCGCCAGACACTGCGACCGCCGCAGCTACCGCCGGCGCCGGTGCCGGATCCGGAGATGGGGCCGGTGCGGGTGGCGGGGCCGATGCGGAGGACACCCCACCGCCGGCCAACCCGGTAGCCAACCCGCCTCCCACCAACCCCGCGGCCACCAGCACCGCGCACACCGCTCTCGATATCGACCGCAACGACCCGTAATGCCTCATGGCAGTCAGAATACGGCGCAGCTACGAGCGGATCGCCGCTCCCAGATGGGCTGACCTCCCCATTGGGGTTCGGAACCGGGGGCTGCGGCGCCCCTTAGCGGCTCTCGCCGCGCAGGAACCTCTCGAGCTCGGCTGCGATCTCGTCGCCGGTGGGCAGGTTGGTGAACTCGGTGGCGGAGAGCCCGAGCTCGGCGTCGTGCTGGGTCTCGAGCTGGCGGACCATGGCGGAGTGCTCCTCGCTAGCTTCGATCAAGGCCTGGATCTGGTCGCGAGAGTTGTCCCCGGCTCGATGGAGCGCCGCGGTGTCGATGCGGACGCTGGTGAGCTTGGACAGCTCGTCGAGCAGGGCCGCCGAAGCTTCGGGATAGGGAGTGCCCGAGGCGTAGTGCGGGACCCGGGCCCACACGCCGACGGATGGGACCCCCGCCTGCCCGAAGGCGACTTCGAGGACCGCCTGCGCTCCGGCCGGGACCTCCATGGTCGCGGGGAGGAAGCCGACGCGGCCGGCGAGTTCGGCGCTGCTGGCGGTCGCTGCCAGGCGTACTGGCCTGGTATGCGGCACCGGAGCGGGGAAGGCACCCAGACCGACCACCATCTCGACGCCGAGGCGCAGACCGAGCGCCACAACCTCATCGGTCCATTCGTGCCAACGGAGGTCGGGCTCGGGGCCGGCAAGGACGAGCAGGCTCCGGCCATCGGTTTCGGTCGCAAAGAGCAAACGGAGCTCGGGCCAGGTCAAGGCACCGTGGGTCCCGTGAGAGATCCGGAGCGTCGGCCGCCTCGAGCGCTGGTCGAGCAGGGCATCGGAGTCGAACGTGGCCAGCACGTCGTGAGGGACAGACTCGAGCAGGGCGTTGATGGCCGTCGCCCCGGCATAGCCGGCATCGACCCAGCCGTCGAGCCCGAGCACCAGCACGGGGCGTTCGAGCTGGGGCCAGCTCCTGATGGACGCGAATGTCATAGAGCTCCCATTGGGAATGTCACGCTCCTGTGGGACGCTATACCTAGCGGGCTCTGAACGCGAGCCACCGTGGCGCAAAGCGCCGGAGGAGATATGACTGCAACGTTGGACGTAACTGACGCCACTTTTGAGACTGAGGTCTTGGAGCGCTCCACCCAGGTACCGGTCGTGGTTGATCTTTGGGCCTCATGGTGTGGCCCATGTCGCACGCTAGGGCCCATTTTGGAGAAATTGGTGGCCGAGAGGAACGGAGAGGTAGTGCTGGCGAAGGTCGACGTGGACGCGAACACCCGCGTAGCCGCCAGTTTCCAGGTGCAATCGATCCCCGCCGTCTACGCCGTACGCGACAAGAAGGTTGTGAGCGGGTTCATCGGTGCCCAACCCGAGGCCACTGTTCGTGCCTGGCTGGCAGAAGTGGCACCCGCGCCGAGCGAAGTGGACCTGCTGATCGCAGCTGGTGACGAAGCCTCGCTGCGCAAGGCGGTGGCCCTCGAGCCGGCCAACACGACGGCCATCATTTCACTCGCTTCCGTGCTCATAGGCAAAGGGACCTCCGACGGCAACAAAGAGGCCCTCGTCTTCCTCGAACGTGTCCCCGAGACCGCCGAAGTGCGCCACCTGTTGGCGGAGGCACGGGTTGGGGACGAGGCTGCGGGCGGCGACGACGCCGTTACGGCCAAGCTCGACGCGTTGCTGGACCGGGTAAAGGACGACCCTGCCGCCAAGCAGGAGTACCTCGACCTGCTCGAGCTCATGGGCGACGACGCCAGGGTGGCCGGGTACCGCAAGGCGTTGACGGCCCGGCTGTTCTGAGGGGCCGAGCGGCACCGGGAGGCGGTAGCGTCGCTGGCGCCATGACTACAACGCTGTCCCCGGTGCTGGAACTCGGGGGGCGGCGCTACGACCTAACCACTCGGGCGCTGGTCATGGGCATCCTGAACAGGACCCCCGACTCGTTCTTCGACAAAGGCGCCACCTGGGATTGGGACGCCTTTTGGGAGCGGGCCGACCAGATCGTGAACGAGGGCGCCGACATCCTCGACGTGGGCGCGGTCAAGGCTGGCCCCGGGCCGCACGTCGACGAGGACGAGGAGATGAGCCGGCTCATCCCGGCCGTCGAAGGCCTCGTCGCCCGCTTCGACCTGCCGGTGTCGGTTGACACCTGGCGGGCCACGGTCGCCGCGGAGGCGTACCGGGCGGGCGCCGTGCTCGGCAACGACATCAGCGGCTTCGCCGACCCCAAGTACCTCGACGTCGCATCGGCCGCCGGGGCCAGCGTCGTGGCGACGCACATCCGCCTCGCCCCGAGGGTCCCGGACCCAGAGCCCGTGTACAACGACCTGGTCAGCGACGTCTGTGCGTTCCTCGCCGAACGTGCCAGCCGGGCCCTGGCCGCAGGCATCCCGTCGTCGCGGGTGGTGATCGACGCCGGGCTCGACCTCGGCAAGACGGCTTTCCAGTCGCTCGAGCTGTTGCGGGCTTCCGCCACGCTGGCTGGGCTGGGCTACCCGCTCCTGCTTTCCGCTTCCAACAAGACCTTCCTGGGGGCCATCCTCGACCTTGAGATCGACCAGCGGCAGGAGGCGAGCGCCTCGGCCCACGCCCTCGGGATCGCCCTCGGTTGCCGGCTGGTGCGGGCCCATGACGTGCGTGGCACCTGCCGGGTTCGCGACATGCTGGCGGCGATAATGGAGGCCCGATGAGCGGCCCCGCCGACAAAACGAGCAGCTGGCTTGTCACCGGGGACGACCCCTCGCTGGTAAGGGAGGCGGTCAGCAAACTGGTGGGCGAGCTTGTAGGCAACCGGGAGCGGTCCTTCGTTGTTGAGGAGTTCGCCGGCGAGGAGCTCGACGTGGCCGCAGTCGTGGACGCTTGCCGGACACCGCCGCTGTTCTCAGACCGTCGGGTGGTGGTGCTGCGAGAGGCCGGCGGCCTGACCAGCGACCAGCTCGAGCCGCTCCTTTCCTACCTGGAGGAGCCGATGCCCACAACAAAGCTCGTTGTGGCTGGCGGAGGGGGCACGCTCCCGGCCAAATTCGTGAACGCTTTCAAACTGTCGGGGACAACGGTGCTCAATACCGACGTCGGCAGCCGGGAAGCCCACGGCTGGGTCAGCGAGCGCCTGGGGCACGCGCCGGTCAAGCTAGAGCCGGCCGCGGCCGCCCTGGTCGAAGCACATCTGGGAGAGGACGTCAACCGGCTCGCCATGCTCCTGGCCACGCTCGAGGCCGCCTATGGGACGGGGGCACGGGTCGGGCCCGAAGAGCTTGCGCCTTACCTCGGCCAGCCCGGCTCGGTGCCACCATGGGACCTCACCGATGCGATCGACCGCGGCGAGCCCGCGGAAGCACTCAAGCTGCTGCACCGCCTCATGGAGGCCGGCAACCGCCATCCGCTGGTCGTCCTAGCTATCCTGCACCGCCACTTCGCCAACATCCTGCGGGTGCAGTCACCCGACATCGCTACCGAGGCGCAGGCGGCCGAGGCGCTCGGCATCGCCAAGGGCCGCAGCACCTTCCCCGCCCGCAAGGCGCTCGACGCCGCTCGCCGCCTGGGGATGCGTGGGAGCGGGGATGCCGTTATTGCGCTGGCGGACGCCGAACTGGCACTCAAGGGCAAGCTGGACTGGGAACCCGAGGCCGTCCTCGAGGTGCTCGTGGCGCGGCTTTGCCGGCTTTCCCGCACAGCTCGGGGCGCGCCCGTACAGGCTGGTGCAAGGGGGCACGGCCGCCATTGAGGCCGGCGGTGGTTGCTCTGCTGGACATTGAGCCCGGCGTTGGTCGGCCTGCTCGGCGCTGGCCGAGGCGGTGGCTGGTCTACTCGGCGCTGGCAGAGGCGCTCGAGCGGGCGACCTGCCGCATGAGGGCCGATTTGCGGTTGGCTGCCTGGTTGCGGTGGATGATCCCCCGCTGGGCCGCCTTATCCAGCTTCTTGACCGCAATGCGCAGGTCTTCGGCCGCCGTTTCCTCGCCCGTCTCAACCGTTGTAAGAGCCGTCTTGACTCGGGTCTTGACCTCGGACTTGGCGGCCTTGTTCCGCAGGCGGCGCTTCTCGTTGGTGCCGATACGCTTTATCTGGCTTTTGATGTTTGCCACAGGGAGATAAACGATAGCAGCATCTGGCCGGTTCTCGCGCTCGGCCGGGTCTTTGCCGGCGCCCTCGGTGGGGCTCCTGGCAGGGGCATCTGACCTGCTTGGACCGTCACCGGCCAACCTATAGGCCAAACTGGAGCTGCAGCGCGATGAGCACCCTGACCTCCTCCACTTCCGCGGACAAGATCCGCAACCTTTCGATCGTGGCCCACATCGACCACGGCAAGTCGACGCTGTCCGATCGCATCCTCGAGCTCACCGGCGCGGTGAGCGCCCGGGACATGCGCGACCAGTACCTGGACTCGATGGACATCGAGCGCGAGCGCGGCATCACGATCAAGGCGCAGAACGTGCGCGTCTACTGGAAGGGCTATACGGTCCACCTGATCGACACGCCGGGCCATGTCGACTTCAGCTACGAGGTGAGCCGCAGCCTGGCCGCTTGCGAAGGGGTCGTACTGCTCGTCGACGCCGCGCAGGGAATCGAGGCGCAAACACTGGCGCACGCCTACCTGGCGCTCGAGCACGACTTGGAGATCATCGTTGTGCTCAACAAGATCGACCTGCCCGCGGCGGACCCCGAACGCTGCGCCGCCGAGATCGAAACCGTGCTGGGGATCCCGGCCGAGGAAACCCTGCGTGTATCGGCAAAAACCGGCCAGGGAGTGCCTGAACTGCTCGACGCGATCTGCGAACGGATCCCCGCCCCCAAGGGCGACCCGGCCGCGCCGCTGCAGGGCCTTATTTTCGACTCCTACTACGACCAGTACCGCGGCGTTGTGAGCGCTGTGCGGATCTTCAACGGGCTGCTCACCACGGGGGAAAAACTCCGCTTCATGCAGACCGGCCGCGTCCATGAGATCGAAGAAGTCGGAGTGCGCCTGCCGACGCCAAGCGAGGTGCAAGGCCTCGGGCCGGGCGAAGTCGGCTACATCATCGCCGGCATAAAAGACGTCGGGGAAGCCCGTAGCGGCGAAACGATCACCGACGCCGCCCGGCCGGCGGAGAAGCCGCTCGAGGGCTACCTCGAGCCGAAACCGATGGTTTTCTGCGGGCTTTACCCGGTGGACGGCGACGAGTTCGAGTCACTGCGGGATGCATTGGAGAAATTGAGGCTTAGCGACTCCTCGGTCTCCTACCTCCCCGAGTCGTCGGCTGCGCTCGGGTTCGGTTTTCGCTGTGGTTTCCTCGGCCTGCTCCATATGGACATCGTGCGCGAGCGGCTCGAAAGAGAGTTCAACCTGTCCCTCATAGCGACGGCCCCGAGCGTCGAGTACATAGCCCGGCTCACCGACGGCTCCGAGGTACGCGTGCACAGCCCAGCCGAGATGCCTTCGCCGCAGAAGATCGAGGTGGTCGAGGAGCCTTTCCTCCAGGCGACCATGCTGCTGCCGTCGGAGAACACCGGGACCGTTATGGAACTTTGCCAGGCGCGGCGCGGGGAGATGCTCCGGATGGAGTACCTCTCGCCCGAACGCGTGGAGCTCGTCTACAAGATCCCCCTCGCAGAAGTAGTCATGGACTTCTTCGACGCGCTGAAGAGCCGGACGAAAGGCTACGCCAGCCTCGACTACGAACCGGCCGGCTTCGAGCCGGGAGATCTCGTCAAGATAGACATCCTCTTGAACGGGCTGCCCGTGGACGCCTTCAGCGCCATCATCCACCGTTCAGACGTGAACGAGTACGGCCGGCGGATGACGGAGAAATTGCGTGAGCTGATACCGAGGCAACTGTTCGACGTGCCGATCCAGGCCGCGGTCGGGGGCAAGATCGTTGCCCGCCAAACCGTGAAGGCGAAACGCAAAGACGTGCTCGCAAAATGCTACGGAGGCGACATCACCCGCAAGCGCAAGCTCCTCGAAAAGCAAAAAGAAGGCAAGAAGCGCATGAAGAACATCGGCCGGGTCGAAGTGCCCCAAGAGGCCTTCATCCAGGCCCTGCGCCTCGACGATTAACTTCGCCAAGCGGAGGTCTCCGAGTATTTCATCGCCGCTTGACAACGGCTTGAACAGTGTATAAGATTACCTATCAGTGTCATATGCATCAACTTCCGTAGGGTGGCGAGAAGCACGCCGCAGATCCGCCCGTGACGCCATCGTCGATGCCGCTTGGGAGCTAGCACACAAGGAGGGCTTGGCCGCATTTTCACTTCGAGACTTGGCGCGAAGGGCCGGTATAACCACGCCCACCGTCTACGCCTACTTCGTCTCGAAAAATGCGATTTATGACGCCATGTTCAGCCGAGCGGCGACCGAGTTCGCCGCTTGCATGACTGAACCGTTTGATGCGGTGCCGCCTTTGGAGCTGCTCGTGGCCTCGCTACGACGCTTCGCCCGGTTCTGCGAAAGCGACATTGCTCGGTATCAGTTGCTCTTCCAACGGCTGATCCCGGAGTTCGAACCGTCGGCCGAGTCCTATGCCCCAGCCGTACGTGCCCTCGACGTGGCCCGAGAAATTCTAGCGGCCAACGGCATCACCCAGCCTAGACATTTAGACCTGTGGACAGCGCTAGTCACCGGTCTCGTCGACCAGCAGCTCTCTAATGACCCGGGTGGCGATCGGTGGACGAGGTTGAGCGCCGAGGCTGCGACCATGTTCGTCACCCATTGCCAATCGGCCCCCGAGCCCCGCAAGCGAGCAGCCGAGTCATCCTCGCCTACCAGGTCTCGCCCATGAACAGCGGGGTCGACGGGATGTGCCGCGCATCTACCGAGGTCGACGTTTATTCCCGATAAAGGACTTAGAGGGCCCACCTTCAAGGCCCCCCTGTCACCACCAACCACATAAGGAAACCACATGCCCACCGTGACCCCAGCCCGCCTTCACCACCTAGCTCTTACTGTAACCGACCTCGACGCGAGCGTTCGCTGGTACGAAGATGTCTTCGCTCTTCACTTCCTGATGGACGCGCCCCACCAAGGCGGTGTCGGCAGGGTACTCGGTGACGATGCCCACGAGCTGATGCTTGTGCTGCATCGTCACGACACCAATGATGGCGGCGTTTTCGGAGAAACCACCACCGGACTGGACCACGCCGGGTTCATCGTGCCCACACGGGCCGACCTCGAGGAGTGGCAGGCGCATCTCGAGGCGCACGGTGTCGCCCGGATGGATGTGGCCGAAAAGCCATTGACCCAGTCCCCGATCGCCGACGAGCCCTATGGGTCCGTGCTTGTCTTTCGCGACCCCGACAACATCCAACTTGAGATTTTCAGCCCGGCTCCCTCCGGAGGGTGAACGGCAACCCGGCCCGATCCAGCCGGTATTGCGCTGGGCTTCCCGCGAAGCCCGGCGACGCCGCTCTCAACGAGCGCATCGTTCAAATCGACCACACCAAAGCAAGGTGCTTCCTGTTCCCGACCGGCCCGTGGTGCAGCACACCTACCAGGTCCTGAGCTGACACTGAGGCACCCATACGGGCCCAGCCCAGAAGGCCCAGCAATTCCAAAGCTCTTCACGTAGCGACATCCAACCCACAAGGGGGCCCCATGATTACCAGAACATCCTCCAACCTGCGCACCCAGTCGACGCGCCGCTTCTCCGGGCGCCCATCGTCCCGGTGCAGCGGTCTGCTTCTAATCGCAACAACCGCATTGGGCCTCGTCGCCGTCCCTACCGTCGCCCAGGCCTCGTCCCTCCCCGCGCAGGCGACCCCGTCGTGCAGCAAAGTAAGCGCCGCATCGGTGGCCGCGGCCGTCGGCCATTCCGTGCCTGCCGGTACCTACTCCACCCAGACCGTGAAGGCGACCAAAGCTGACGACGAAATTTCCGCCGTAGTGACGACCTGCATCTACGGTTCGGTTAAGAGCCTGGCGGCGCTCGGCATCGACGTCATTGTGGGGTTCGAGGTCACCTCGAGGCCCCTCACTGGGGGCGAACTGAAGCACGCCCTCACCCAGGCGCAGGCGCTCAAGTTCGTGTTCAAGCTCTACTCCGGCCTCGGCATGAAGGCTTTTTATTACAGCTTCACCGACGGAGGGATCCCCATCCAGGGGATCGAAGCCATCAACGGCACCACGATCTACGCGGCGGCCCTGTACACCAAGACCCCGGCGGAGCGAGAGCTCGGCGCCCTGGTAAGGCTGGCCGAGAAGCTTTGAAGCGGGCGGCGCGTCGGTGGGCGCTGACCGACGGAGCGGCGCACCGAGAGAGGCGTCGGGCTTGATTAGTGAGATCGCGCGGAGAGGGCGGCGACAAGTTCGCGGCGGCTGCCGATCCCGAGCTTGTCGAACACCGCGTGAAGGTGTTCCTGGAGGGTGTTGGCTGATATGTGGAGCTCTTTGACGATAGAGGGGGTAGAACGTCCCTGAAGGACCAGCGCGACGACACGGCTCTGGGCGGCGGTAAGGCCGTGGGCGGCTAGCACGAGCGAGCTCACCTGGCTGGTGGCCGCGGAGCCTAGGACGACCGCCACCTGCCGGCTCGAACCGCCTGTCAGCGGTGAGCTGTGTACGGTGATCCAGCCGCCGCCGCCGCTCCGCAGCCGGGTCAGCGTGGGCGTGGTGGTCTCGCCGCGGTGGTCGGCAGCCAGCTGGGCGGCGGCGGCGGCGAACACCGTTACGGGAAGGTCGAGGTGTGCCGGCCAGTCGGCTTCGACGATATCGCCCAGGAACGCCTCGGCGGCGGGGTTCAGGGACACGATAGCCAGGTCAGCGTCCAGGATGATGACGCCCGGGCCGTCGTCGCTCGGTGGGCCCTTAGCGGCGGGATGCAGCGTGACGCTGTGACGGAGGCCGCGGGCGAGGTCGGGAGCAACGCGACGCACGAAGTCCACTTCGGTGGCGTCGAAGCCGCTCGCTGATGCGGACCGGTGCAGACAGAGCACTCCCCAGCAAAGGCCGCCCACCACCAGCGCGACCCGCATCTCATCGCCGAGCCCGAGGGGAGCGAGGACCTCCCGGTAGCGGGCGCTGGCGGTCCGCTCGCCGTGAGTGGCTCGGTCCAATGAACCGACCTTGTCGGCCGACACCGCCAATCGAGCGAACTTGTTCACGTCGTCGCGACCGTACTCATTGTCCAGGAACTGACCCGTGACCGCCGCCAACGGCGCTTCGGCCAACGCCGAAGTGAACAACAATGTCGTAGGGTCGACGCTGGCAAAGAAGGCGGCATCGTTGGTCACAGATGACCGCAAACTGCGCAGAGCTTCAATTCGGAACGACCCCAAGTCCAAGCCGCCGGCGCACAGCCGTTCTATTTCGTCGGCCGACCGGTGTCGGCCCGCTGTGCTCGGCTTGGATGGGGTCACCGTATGCCAACCTAGGCCCAGTACCCTCGCTTACACGCGGGGGGGTAACCTGGCTTGGTGCCGGCAGGAGCTGGTCAGGATTGGTCGGACAGGCCGAGTTGACGGCGGAGACCGAGGTCGTCGAGCCTGCCCCAGCGCTCGACAATCCGCCCGTCGCGCAGGCGGAAGATGTTGATGCCGGGCAACGTGACGGTCTCGCCTGATGGGGCCACCCCCATGATCGGCGCACCGGTATGCGTCCCCGTCGCGGTGAACTGTTCGACGACGATGTCGCCTTCGGCAACTAGGAGATGCAGGTCACTGTGCCAGTCGGGGAACACGGACCGGAACAGGGCGCCGGCGCTTCTCATCCCCTCCCGGTCGGCGCTGGCGCCGAACGGGGGATCGTTGTTTATGAAGTCTTCGGCGAGGTAATCATCGACCGCGTCGAGGTTTCCCTTGGTGAACAGCGCCTGGATGAACTCCCTGACGATGGTCTTGTTTTCTTCTGTGGTGGTCATGGCCCAATTGTGACGCCTCGCGCTCCTCACGACTACCCCAACTAGTTGGGGTACCGGAGATTCGAACCTGCTCACTTTTAGCAGCCGGCAGCGGGATGCTCTGGGCGAAATGGAACACGTCGCCGGGGTCCCACTTGCCCTTAACCTGGCGGAGACGGGCGAGGTTGGCACCGTAATAAGCCTTCTCCCAGTTGGGCAAAGCGGGGTCGATATAGTTCTGATAAGCCTCGCCGCTCATGTAAGGCCGCAGCGTCGCGTACCAGTTGCTCATCCAATTGCGCGCCCCCTCGATTGCTTCGGGATGGGCACCTTCGGACAAGATGGCGGCATATTGGGCCGAGGCCAGCGCTTTGCGGTGGACGAATGCAGTCGCCCCGGGTGCGACCCGGTTTATCGCTCCGCCCCACGAGTCGAGGACGACCCCGCCCGGGCCGCCCTCGGGCTGGCGCCGCTCGATGCCGGCGAGCACGGCCTCGACGCCGGCATCACTCAAGGGTTCGTTCAAGATGTCGGATTTTGCGACGGTGATGGCCCGTGGCAGCGTGCCGCCGGGGTACCTACCGCTCAGGTGGCACTCCGTCTCAGACAGCCCGCCGCAGTCCGCTTCGATGTACATGGCATCTTCGAAGGCGTTCTGGCCTACGACCTGGCTGCTGGGCGGGCCTGCCATGGCGATGAGCCGGTTGAGCTGGGCCTGGGCGCTCGCCTCGCTCCCCGCCCATACCCCGCCCACCCGAATGTAGGGGTGGGCGGCTCCGGGGTCTGCTCCCAAGATGCAGTTGGACCAGAGCTCATCGGGCCCAGCCGGCGCCCACTCCAACCAAGCCGGCAGCAACTGACGCGCTGCTTCCCACGGCCATGTCGCAAAGAACAATGCCGTCGCGGTCAACGGGAAGGCGGAAAAACGGAACTCGGTGACAATCCCGAAGTTGCCCCCTCCCCCACCCCGGCACGCCCAGTAAAGGTCAGCGTTGTTTGCGGCATCAGCCCTTACGATCTCCCCTGCGGCTGTCACGATTTCGAGGCCGACGATATTGTCCGACGTGAGGCCCCAGAGGCGGTCCATGACCCCGATGCCCCCGCCGAGCGCCAAACCGGCTATCCCGACGGTGGGGCACGAGCCGGCGGGTATGGAAAAGCCTTGCTGCTCGAGGCCCGAGTAGACGTCGATCAGGCGGGCACCAGCACCGACCGTCGCTATCCAGCCGGTCTTCGACGCACCCGCCGCCATGGTCAGGCGGGACATGAGGCTGACGTCTATTACTAGCCCTGTAGTTGTGGAATAGCCGGCGTAGCTATGGCCCCCGCTCCGAGCGGCTATGGGCAAACGGTGGTCCCGAGCGAAAGTTATGCACCGTGCTACGTCGTTTGCGTTTGCGCAAAAAGCGATCGCAGCCGGGTGTGTGCTGTCGAACACGGGGTTGTAGATCTGGAGGTCGAGCGGGTAACCCGGCGACCCGGGTAATGACAGGCGGCCCAACAGCTGGGTAGCAAGCCTCGCCCAGTCGGCTTTCGGGGGCTCGGCTGCGCCAGCGGCAAGTGGGCCCCGGCCGGCTGCGCCAGCGGCAAGTGGGCCCCGGCCGGCCGCGCCAGCGGCAAATAGGCCCCGGCCGGCGGCGGCAACCGCGGCCGGCGACCTCGGCCCGTAGGATGTGCCGACAGCTGCCAGAGCACCCATTGCCCCGAGCTGGATCAGCCGGCGCCGGCTGATCTCCCCAGCCCCCCGAAGCCCCATCCGGCCACGCTACGCGCGGCGGCGGACCGGATGCGCGCCACTCGGGTGGGAAACCCTCCCTTTCTTGGCGTAAATAATGGTTTCTCGGCGTTGGCGGAGCGGATTTCTTGGCTTGTGGCACGCCCGGATAGCCAAAACCACACCAGGAAGGCCGAACCACGCCGAGATACCCCCCGGCCAACGAGCAA
>Ga0307477_10002585_pt1 | contig 13870 bp, 9 predicted proteins | sample atmos_gasesECM2C_FD_203316 | JGI IMG/M metagenome (GOLD analysis project Ga0307477, IMG submission 203316) | Hardwood forest soil microbial communities from Morgan-Monroe State Forest, Indiana, United States - atmos_gasesECM2C_515 | ecosystem: Environmental > Terrestrial > Soil > Temperate...
AGGCAGTAGTGAGCAGTGCTAACGGATCACAAACGGATCACGGCTCAATGATTGCTTGAAAAGCGCCAAGGAAGGGGCCCCCGAACATTGATGTTCTAGCGCGTCATTCGCTGTCGAGGGAGGTCCAATCAATATGGTCTGCGTCCGGAGTCAGGGTTCCAACTTCCGAGTGGCTGACCATGCGGGAGTTATCTCCTACCTTCCACAAGTAGGTGGTCACGCGGACTCTCCGCTCCAGCGAGGGACTTGACCGCCTATTCTCACCTTCGCAGGCGGAATTGAGTCTTAGAATTTCAGCGAATAGAAAGGGGCGAACCAAATCGCCCCTTCATTGACTCTCATTTCCTCCGCTCCCACCAATCTTTCCCCATTCATTCGAGGCGACTCGCGACGCTCGTTGCGCAGCCCGTCACAATCACGTTACCGTTGGGATCGAAGATTTCAAGGGCAACTGTATCAGTGAACGCGTCCCCGTCAATACTGAGCTCGATGGCGCGGGTGAGTCTGTGTGTCTGTATCCAGACCCCGGCAGGGCTAAAAACGAAGGCGTCGGTGACCGCGCTGTAATTGTGGCCCTGGGTGTGCCGCCAGGCACCCAAACCGGTCGTGGCTAGGGAGGGAAGCTGACCTGCTGTGATTAAGGTTGCGGTACCCCCTTTTGCAAACGTGAACACGGCGGGGAACGTCCTTAGCGCCTGACCCGTGTTACAGTCGCGGACTGTGAGCTGCAAGCGCCATGCGCCTTCAAGACCTCTCTGCGAATTATCCCCCTCAGATTGAGCTCGAGCTATTAGTCCCGACCCCAGGAAAAGCATACCGGCCAAGACCAATACTGCTGCTCGACCGGAAGCTGCAAAGCGATTCAAATTTCTTGATGTCAAGCGATTTCTCCTTCTTGTTTCGAATGTCGCTGATGTGGTTCCGCCGCTGCGGCGATCACCGGCGTCATAGTGACATTAGCCAGCCTTGATGACCATAGGGAGAGCCTGAAGTTAATCTGGAGTTTTTCTGAAGCGGCGGATAGCATGTAAGGCAGAGATGGCATCTAGGCCTATGTCGCAAGCTGATTCACAATCAACCCTTCGATTTGGTGAGTTCGAGCTCGATATACCGGCCTACGAGCTGCGCCGAGGCGGGCAGCCAGTCCACCTTGAGCGCCAACCCATGGACCTGCTCATCCTTTTAGTAGAACGCCATCGTCAGATCGTCTGGCGGGCCGATATCGCAAAGCGTTTGTGGGATCCGGGTGTCTTCGTTGACATCGAAATGGGAGTCAATACAGCGATCCGTAAGGTGCGGCAAGCTTTGCGGGATTCGCGAGAGTCGCCGGCATTCATTGAAACAATTTCGGGCAAGGGATACCGCTTCATCGCTCCGGTCGACGCGGTGCTCCTAGGACGCCCCCAGGGGGCGATCGAATCGGTAGCGGTGCTGCCCTTCGCCAATGACAGCGCCGATCCCGATGGGGAATACTTGAGCGACGGCATCACCGAAACCCTGATCAACAATCTCTCGCAAATCTGGAACCTGCGCGTGGTGGCACGCAGCACGGTGTTCCGCTACGAAGGAAAGGACATCGACCCGCAAAAGGCAGGGAAGGATCTGCACGTTCGCGCCGTGGTCTCGGGGAGATTGCTGCAGCACGGGAATACGCTGATCGTCCGGGCCGAACTGATGGATGTTGCAACGGGCACGCAGCTGTGGGGTGGCCAATACAAACGCAAGGCGGAGGACGTTTTTGCCCTCCAAGACGATCTTTCCAGAGAAATCTCTGAGAAGCTGCGGCTGCAGTTGACCGGCGATGAGAAGCAGCGGCTGACGAAACGCTACACAGAGGACGCCGAAGCGTATCGGCTTTATCTGAAGGGACGCTACCACTGGAACAAACGGAGCCCGGAAGGCTTGCAGAAAGCCGTTGAATATTTCCGGCAGGCTCTCGACAAAGACCCAGCTTATTCGCTGGCTTACGCAGGTTTGGCTGACACCTATGCCCATTTGTCGTTTTTCAATGTGGTTGCTCCGCGGGAGGCCATGCCGAAAGCGAAGGCCGCCGCTGTGAAGGGTCTGGAGATAGACGAGGATCTCGCGGAAGCACACGTTTCACTGGGATACGTCAGCTTCACGTACGATGGGGATTGGCCGGCCGCCGGAAAGCACTTTGAGCAAGCCCTCAGCTTGAATCCGGCTTATTCCAGCACTCACACGTTCTATGCTTTATATCTCAGCTCTCTTGGACGATCACAGGAAGCCTTGGAGCTGGCGAAACGCGCCCTGGATCTCGATCCTGCTTCTCCCGCTGTCAGCCACAGCCTAGCGGTTCAACTTTACCTCGCACGGAAATTTGACCGGGCTATCGAGCAGGCGCATCACACGCTGGAGATGGATGCGAATTTTGCCATTTCATACGCGGTGCTGGGAGAGGTGTATCTCGCGCAAGGAATGTACCAAGAAGGTCTGCCCGCGCTCGAAAAATATTCCACACTAAGCCGAAGGGGCGCCACGTCTCTCGCTTTTCTTGGATACTCGTATGCTCGACTAGGCGAGCGAGAGGAGGCGCTACGGATGATCGAGGAGCTTAAGGCGGCCTCGAAGCAAAGTCTTGTGCCTGCCCTTTTCGTTGCGCTGGTTTATGCCGGCCTGGAAGACAAAGACCAGGCCTTTATTTGGCTAGAAAAGGCTTACGAGGAGCGGTTCAATCGTCTCGCTTACCTCAAAGTAGAGGCGCTCTGGGACCCCCTTCGCTCCGATCCCCGGTTCGCCGACCTGCTTCGACGCGTCGGCATCCCGCCGTAGGCTCGTTTGATGGACATGTTCTATCGAGTACCACACTCCCCGCTTAATTAGACGTCCTTCACGATTCCTATTGAAAACTCCCCTTCTCACCAGTAAATCAAAAGAGGATCTCATGCCAAATTACCACCCTCATTATAGGTAAGCGGATTCTTTCCCGTGCGTTTGAAGGGAACACTTTGGACTTCCCCGCACCACATCAAGTGCTCAGGGCTGCGTTCCCCGATAAAGTGTGCAAGGGCGTGTATGGCTGACAGCCTCTGGTTGCGAGTTGCGACGCTGCAGCTACGCTCTTCTTCGATGCCCGCCAGGAAGTTCCCTAGGGCGTGGGCCGATAAGTCCTCGACCTCCAGAACATCGACAGTTGTCCGCGACTGAAGCGCAAGCCGTGGACGAAGCAGGCATAACGTGTCCCGATAGCTGCGCTGGGTGTTCCGCGAAAGATTCCGCTCTGCAACCAGATGTTCCAGCAGGAAACGTCTGATCCAGGGGCCAAGAAGGGAGTCGTTCTTCATTGCTTGCCCACGGGAGAGCATTGTCCGAAGGGATTGATCTGCCTTGGCTGTGCACATGCGCACCCGAACAAAAGTGCGGTGCCGATCTTTGGGCGCATGCTCACCAGCCACGAGCGCAGCTTGGCGACTGCGCGAGGTCGCAGCGAACCTGCCGGACAGATTGCAGCCCTCGAGATGGAAATTGTCAGGATCAAGGGCGTTGCAGAGAGCGGAGGAATTGAGCGATGACGTCGCCGCCGCTATCGAACGGGCGACCTGAAGTCGGATAGCTATCGACTGTGAGCATGAGAGGACCTATGTGGTTGACCAACGTTGCGATGGTTCGTGCGAAACTCCCCAATCATGCCCGCGACCCGGCCGACGAGTGCTAAGGCGAGTTTGTCGCCAACGACCACTAGTTTCCGGTTGGCCGACTACTCGAGGAGAATAGCGAATGCGTGATCTCCCGCTGGCCAAGGATCAATCCATCCATCAACTCGGCTCCGGCTTACAATCCCCGGCGAAGTAGCTATCGGCGCGAGTCTAGTGAAAACTGATGCCATGCGACTCCGTCCTTCACGAAATTTGTTGATTGGGCTGGTTGGCCGGTGAACGTCGCGATACTCGATTCCCAGAATTTGCGACCCAAGACATTTTTCTCCATGACGCGGATCTGCCATCGACCTGGACAATGGAGCCACACTTTTTCGGCGAGTTGGATCCCGATTCCGCGATGCCGGTACCGGCGCAACACAAAAAACTCCGCCATGTCCCAGGCTTTGCTATCGCCGGACGTCTCTGAGCTTTGTGCGACGAGCACGAATCCAACTAGTTTGCCGTCAAGTCTCGCCAGAAATGGCAGTCGAGAGTTATCGGACCAAAAGAGAGGAAGGCTCTTGTAGCCGTAACGGCCGTCGTCTCCGACGTCTAGCGGGACCAGTTCACTGAAGTCGTGAATGTAAAGTTCAAGAAGGTTCCCCAAAGCAGATTGATGCTCGGCGCCGGCCCGGATCAGTTCGAGACCTGTGGACATGCACCTGAGCTTACATCGAGATCGCCCTTCTGGGTGTCACTACCCATTTGCCAAAGACGAAGTCTCAGGCCCTGCAAGCGGGAATCCCATACTGAGCAGCATCTCGCGAAAACGAAGATCGTCATTGAGACTTTCGAGTTCTTGCGTAATCGCGACGTAGGCGAGTTGGACCGAGCGCCCCTTCCGGGCCATGTCCAGGCATGCAAAAGCCTCATCTTTCTCACCCAACAACGCATGGAGCCCCGCGCAATGATACGCCAAGGAGAAAGCAGGCGGTTTTAATTCTTGCGTCGACTTGTCAAGAATCCTTCGAGCTTCAACCAACTCTCCCGCCATTGCGCTGAGTACTCCGAACACTGCTTCGCTACGAAGGCCGTTGTTTGCTAGCTTGAGACCCATCTCAATCTCTAAGATAGCTTCGCGCCGCATGCCTTTCTGGGCATATGTCGCCGCAAGGAGTTGGTGTGAAGGTACGAAAAAGGGATCTAGTTCACTGGTTGCATGAAGCTGCTCGATCGCGTGATCATACTGCCGAGAGAAAAAATGAATTGCGCCAACCTGGTAGTTGAACTGCACCGAAAGAGGATTAAGATCCAACGCCACCTTGGCTTCCCTCATGACTTCTTGGTAGAGCCCTTGGGTCAAATACCAATGGCTATACACCCAATGGCCATTCGCAAGATTCGGGCCTAGCTCGATAGCTCGAAGCGATTCTTCCTGGGCGCCCTGCCAATCCCAATGATGTGCCTCGCCTGCAAGGGACCGATGGCTCTGAAATGTCGCGGTGAAGAATGAAGGAGATAGTCATGAAAATCGTAGTGATCGGCGGCACGGGCCGACGGCGCTGAAGCAAAGCGTACGTTCGAGGCGATGATGACGATGAAGAAGATCGACGTCGCCGCCATCGAGGCGGCGCGGCGAGGTTGACGTGGGATGCACACGAGCAGTGTGTCCACAGAGGAGAGTCATTGACTGTTTCTAGTTATTAGATTTAGGGGGCGTGGGCGGAAATGGTGGCGATGTCTGCAATGTTGTCGCCTTTTTTGAGGGATGGGACTATGACCTTGCTCCTCTTCGGCTGAGGAGAAACAGTTTCTTGCCCGTTTGGGGCACCTGCCGCGCAAAACGGCGCTCAAGATCCGCTGGCTGGTATCCGGAGGTGAGCCAGCACCCAGGTGATTTGCGTGTTCACCAAACCAGGGACGAGTCTGGTGAGGTAGCGGTCCCGTTCGTTGTCGCGCATGGCGTCGGTAGTTTCAAATCCATCATGGTTTGCGTCGGGAAAAAGCTTGATGGTGAAATCCCGATTACGCGCCGCTGTCAACTCAGCGGTCAGCGCAGTCACGTTTTTTGCCGCAGGCACGTTCAAGTCCTTGCCGCCGTAAAGCGCCAGTACTGGAATCTTGACTTGGCGCCAAAACTCAGACGATCGGAGACGCGCCATCAGGTATAGCTTCTTCTGAGCCGGGCCTCTCTCCTTTGCTTCTCCCACGTAAGCAAACCATTTTTCGCTGCGATAAGGAGCGACAAACGCCTGAAATTTTGCCCAGGCTTCATCGCTGAGCCCAGCCCCGTCGGCAAGCATCATAAGCGTTCGTTGCTTGAATTCGAGCGCGTTTCTTAGTTCGTCACCGCTCAAGCCGCTCGCCTTCAGATTCTCTTCCACTTCATTCATGAGCTCTGGGACGTAATCCATTGCGGGGCCTGCCCAGATCAACACGAACTTGATCCTGGGATCGCGCGTCGCGACCACGGGTGCAATCCATCCGCCTTCACTATCGCCTTCAATGCCAATTTGATCCGGATCGATATCGTTCCGTTGCCGCAGAAAGCGCACGGCTGCAAGAACGTCCTCCGCCAATTCAGAGATGCCGGCTTCACGCCAGTCTCCGGTTGAAGTGCCTGTACCTCTTTTGTCGAAGGACAAGTACGCAACGCCGTGATAGGCAAACCAGCCATCGTATGCGTTACGCCGTGTCTGTGGCCCAGCCCCCTGGATTCTGATCATCGCTGGATGCGGTCCCTTGCCGTTGGGAAGTACCAGAGTACCGGATAGAGCCACATCGCCATCTTTAAACGTTACCTCTTCTCTTTGCTGATGAAGCTTCTTGCCAATCTGCTGACCGGACGAATCTTGCCAATGCAATGCGGTAAGATTCGCCGCTGGATCGGTGGAGATCCGACAATGTATGGCCACCGGTACGGGGACTTGAAAAGAAGGACCGGCAAAATAAGTGTCCTCGGACGATGGGAAAAGAACGCCAACCTGTCCCGTTGTGTAATCCGAATAAACTGGACCTACGGGAAACTTCAAAACCGACAGAATGTGCCCAGGCCGCATTTCGTAATAACCAATTAGCTGCTGCTCCGCCTCGGCCGTCAGTTTTACAGTAGGTGCGAGTTGTAGCGTTCCCTGCTTGTCGCCGGATCGGGCAGTGCCCTCAAGCAAACCGGCAGAGAGTTTTCCATCAAACGATGTCGCCCCAGCCTCTTCGGCCCAGGCGAACTTCACACCGCCACCGTTCACAGAGACGTCGGACAAGGGAATGTCTGAGCGGCCACTGGCTGGAAACGAAATTGTCCCAGTGAAGGGTTTTCGAGCACTATCGAGCTGCAGTTGGACGAAACGTTTGCTGTCTCCTATCTTCAGCTCGCCGACCCAGTTCTGGCTCAGCGCCTGGTCCCCGAAACACGCAACCGCGCAAGCCAGCGAAGCCGATAAAACAAGGATCCAGCGGCAAAGCATCAAAACCTCCTGTTGTGGCGCGGGCGTGATGGACCGCGCTGTGGTGATCGCCAGGCGAGACCGGCGCCAAAGTCGATCGGATGATATCATAAATGATGTATACACATCATTATACAAAATCATTGATGCCTTCACGCAACGTTCCGACTCCATGCGCCTGCACCTCGATTAAGAGACTCTCACGTGTTCTCGGCCGCGTTTATGATGCTGCGCTAACTGCTTCGCCGATGAACGTGACTCAGCTGGCCGTTCTGCGCTGTATCGCGCGCAGGAAGGGTGAGCCTCTTCTGCATGTGGCTGAAGAATTGGAAATGGACCGGAGCTCGTTGTATCGAGCTCTCAATCCCATGGTGCGCGAGAAATGGGTGGTGATCACCTCAGGAATGGACGCGCGTTCAAGCACCGCCGTCATTACACGTAAGGGGCAAGTGCTTCTCAAGAAAGCTGGAATGCAATGGGAAAAGGTGCAAACCAGGGTGGTCGAAAGCTTCGGGCGCCGCGAGTGGGCTACCTTTGTGGCCAACATTGAAAGGCTGCGAGTGTGTGCCGAAGGAGCATGACGAAGGGAGCAGTCGATACGGCAGTCTGCCCGTGCCGCGAATTTGCTGATTAATGGATGACGGGCAAACGGAAGTTGTCCGCGGGTTATTCACGTAGGGAGAAGAATAGGCAGTTCTCAAGAATTTGCTGGCCCACGCTCGTATAAGTCAACTCCCCGTATCACATCTCAGGCGAGTCCTATTCCGAGACTATGACCTTGCTCCTCTTCTGAGGGTCTCCCCTCGCTGGCTTAACGGTGCGGTCTTCTGCGCAGACAACTCCGCTTCGCTTGCTGTTACGTTGTGAACTTTCGCGATGAGACTACGGGAAGCGTGCTCCCGCCATTTGTGTAGATGTGGGCGTCTTGCTACAACCCGCGAAACGCCGGAGTCCAAAATTCCTGCTTCGCCAATCGAAGAGCTGATTCGTAATCAGTCGGTTTTGGCCTTAACGGCACGCACCCGGGCCTTGCAAAACTGCATGTCACTCATTCCAAAGACGAAGGAAGTCCTAAGAGTGGGTTTAAGATTCTCGGCAACTTGTTTATTTTGAATAACTTGGCGGAGAGAGTGGGATTCGAATGCGGCTTATAACGAAGTTTCAACAACATAGAGAACGCGGCGGGCCCAGTATAAGCGATAGAAGACCATGGTAGGTAGTGCTAACGGATCACAAACGGATCACGATGAGTGATCACTTGAACAGCGCAACGAAAGTGGCCGAAACATTGATGGTTCTGCCGTGTCATCTCCCCTCGAACCACGACAAGATCGAGGCCACTTCCCTAGCAACTCTTCGGACGGTTTCACTCCGCCCGCAGCGCATGCATCGGGTCCACGACCGCCGCTTTCCGCGACGGCACATATGTCGCAATGCACGCAACGATAAGAATTGAGACCGTTGCTACAAAATAAGTCCACGGATCCACTGGGCTCACGCGATACAGCAGCGAATTCATCAAACGCATCGTTGTAAGGGCAACCGCAACGCCGCCGATCACGCCAATCCCTGTGAGTATCAGCCCTTCCTCAATATACATTCGGGTGAGTGCCGTACGCTGCGCACCCAGCGCCATACGGATTCCAATTTCGCGTGTATGTTGCGAGATCGCATACGCGATTACACCGTAAAGTCCAATGACGCCCAGCAACAGCGTCATCGCTCCTGCAATCGAAAGCAGAACCAGTGTGAACGAAGTCCGCGCCATGGATTTGGTGTACAGTTCGCCGATCGTTTTGTTATAGGCAAGCGGCAGATCGTGATTCACTGACCACACTGCACGTTCGCTATCGTTGAAGAATGAAGCAGACCCCGCGCGCGGCGTGCGAATCACATAGTGCACGTAGCGGCGCACGAGTTCCTTTTGCGTTACGAAATTATCTTGAAACAGTCCCCAATAGACCGAAGTCGGTGGGTCCTGATTTACGCCGTTATCGTATACATCACCCACCACGCCAACGACCTCATGCCACGGATCGGTTGCGCCGACGCGCACCAGTTTCCCGATAGCAGCGGCAGAGGAGCCCCAATACTTGCGGGCCAGATTTTCCGAGACCATAACGACGGGACGCTTTTCAAGTTCTTCCTGCCAGGTCATGTCGCGCCCGGCGATTAGTGGAATGCCCATGGTCTTAAAGAAACCTGGCGAGATGAATTTTTCCATGCTCACGGGTGGAAGATCGCCTTCTTTATAGCGGTGGTCGCTGGCATAGAGAGGGTCTAAAGAACGGTCCTGGATCATTGGGAGGCTTGACGAAATGGCAACTGAACTCACTCCGGGAACAGCGGAAAGCTGGTTTGCAATGGCCTGCTCCATGCGTAAAACATCGATCCTGCTTGTGTCCGGAACCTGCGACGTCGGAATAAAGATGTCAAAAGATGCGATGGTATTGGGATCGCTGAATCCTGGAGAAACGCGGGTGAGTGCGCGGAAGGTGCGAATCATCAGCCCAGAGCAAATCAACAAGACCAGCGCAAGCGCGACCTGGACCACAACCAACGTTTTGCGTGCGCGATGGCGCTCACGGCTCTGACTGAGCCCGCGCCCTCCTTCACGCAAACCGGTAGCGGCTTTGATGCCCGAATATTTCAGGACCGGAATCATCCCGATTACAAGACTGACAAAAACCGCCAGACCCGCCGTAAAAAGAAGTACAGGGATATCGATGCCGATCTCATGCAGGCGAGGCAGTCCTGTAGGCGCGGCGGCAATGATCATCTGTAGAGCGACATAAGCGAGGCCCAGTCCGATGGCACTGCCCGCACATCCCAGCACCAGACTTTCCAGCAGCAGGCCCGCGATCAAATTTTTGCGGTCCGCTCCTAAAGCCGCACGTATGGCCAACTCCTGACGACGGCCTTCGATGCGCACCAGCAGCAGATTAGCTACATTCGCACACGCTACCAGCAGAACGATGGCGATGGATCCCATCAGGACCCAAAGCACATTGCCGATGTCGCCGATCACATCAGTCTTGAGCGGCTGAAGACTGGGGGTGAAATTGGCTTGTTCAAATATCTTGATGCCGAAACCTGCTGGTGGTGGGAAGCTCTGCGTGGCAATCGGAACCAGGCGAGTCAAATCGGCGGTGGCCTGCTGCAAAGTAACTCCTGGCTTCAGCCGTGCCAAGCCGTTGACGCTGAAACCGCCCAGCGTCGTTTTGCTGCGATCAAGTTGCCCAGGCACGATAACATCAACGTCATAACGATCCAGGAATTCGAAGTCACTGGGTAGAACGCCGATAATTTCATGCATCTCGCCATCAAGCTTTAACGTACGGCCAACTACCGCAGCGTCGCCGCCAAAATGCCTTTGCCAGAAAGCATAAGTCAGGATGACCGTTTGCGGCGTATTTGGCGAATCATCCCGCCGAGTGAATAGGCGGCCGAGCGCGGGGCGAACACCGAGAATCGGCAAGGTACCATCCGTCACCTCCAACCCCTGAACTTGCTCCGGCTCAGCGCCGCCCGTGATGTGGAACGACAGGAAGCCATAGAGACCAATATCTTCCAGAGTCTCGCTCTGCTCGCGATCGGTGAAATAGAGATACTCCGCCATATTGATTTTCGGGATGTTGATGGCGGGGGCCTTATACCAGACGCCGATCAGCCGGTCCGGCGCCTTGTAAGGAAGCGGTTTCAGCAGGACACCTTCTACGACGCTGAAGATCACCGTATTGGCGCCAACGCCAATCGCCACGGTGATCAGAATCACGGCCGCGAAAAGCGGCGCGCGGCCAAGCCGCCGGAAAACCTGCTTGAGTTGGCCAATAAAAGGCACCATGAAGTCTCCTGAAAGCTTTTGATTTTTCGGGTGTCTCCCAGATCGCCAGCCATGAGCGTATTTGAGAATGCAAATCGCTTACCAAGGCTGCGCCGCGCAAATCTAACATTCCAAAGGCAGACGCGCGCGCGAACCCGCCTGAACACGTTCGCTTTCGTATCGAAGTGTTCGTTCCTGAACAGCGCGGATACGCTTCTGATACCGGCTGTCAAGACTTCACATGATCGTGCTTCCGGGTTGGCGCCCGGCAATGTGTTAGCTCGGAAGTGGTGCAATTGAACCCGACGCGAGACCTCGATCCAATGTTCGTCAATCAACTTATGCATTTCCTTAGAAACGAGTGTGCCGCTGTCGTAAGAAGTTCAACGTCGAAGCTTGCTTCATGAAATTGAGGCGCCGCTGTGATGCGGGAGTAGACAATCTACCGCCACGCGAGTAGAGTGTCTACATCTATGAGCGAGAAAGACCAGTACAAAAACCGAATTGAGCTGCTGCAGGGAACACTCGACATGCTCATTCTTCAGACGCTGCAATGGGGACCGCAGCATGGATATGGCATTGTCCGGGCTTTGCGTTTGCAAACCGGAGATGTGCTTCAGGTGGAGACCGGATCACTGTATCCGGCTCTCCATCGATTGGAGCGTCAGGGCTGGGTGCAATCTGAATGGAAGCAGTCAGAGAGCAAGCAAAAAGCCCGATACTACCGAATTACAGCCAAGGGAAAAAAGCAGTTGGCCAGGGATTTGGGCCGATGGGAGCGGATTGTCGAAGCGATTGGGTCGGTGATGTACGTCAAGCCGAAGGAGAGTGAGTCGTGAAATGGTTTTCGAACTTCGGTTTTCAGCGGCGCAACCAAGAATTGCAGGAAGAGATCGATGCTCACCTGCAGATGGCAATTGCAGATCGACTGGAGCGAGGCGAGGCGGAAGAGACGGCGCGACAAGCGGCCGCCCGGGAGTTTGGAAACATTCTTCTGGTGCAGGATGTGACGCGCCAGATGTGGGGCGGAGGCTGGTTTGAACAACTAGGCCGGGATGTCCGTTACGCCTTGCGGCAACTCCGCAAGAGCCCCGGTTTTACGATAACAGCAACGGCGATGCTGGCCGTAGCTATCTCCGCAAACAGTACCGTATTCAGTTGGATCGACGGCACCATGCTGCGTCCGATTCCTGGCGCGCGGGACGTGGGCGACCTCGTGAGCCTGCAGCGTGGGGAACGGAACTTCTCTCCGACTCCGCCCTTCTCCTATCTCGACTATCGCGATCTGCGCGAGCAGAACCACACCTTCGCCGGAATACTTGCCTATCATCACGACTGGATCACGCTGACTGGCGGCGCACAGCCCGAGCGTGCCTACATTGCGAACGTGTCCGCGAATTATTTCGATGTGCTCGGCATCAAGCCGATGCTGGGGCGCTTCTTTCTGTCTGAAGAAGAGACGCGTCCAGCCATTCCCAACGTGGTCCTGAGTTATTCGCTTTGGAAGACGCGTTATGCCGAAGACCCGGCAATTGTGGGCAAGTCGATCGAGATCGCCCGGCATCCCCTGACGGTGATCGGCGTGGCGCCGCAAGGGGTTGTCGGAGCAATGCCCGGGATCCGTGAAGATTTGTGGGTAACGCTCGATCCCCTCGGGACGGATCGGTGGCGGATGACGCACCGCAGTGGTGGTGCGGTCTGGCTGAACGTAATAGGAAGATTGCGGCCCGGCGTGAGCCGTGGCCAGGCAGCCCAGGACCTCGACACCCTGATGCACAATATTGTGGCGGCGTATCCGAACGATCATCTGGGAGCGAACCAGATCACGCTGGATCCGATGTGGCGCTCGCCATTCGGCGCCAACGGATACATGGCGGCCACGCTGCCCGTTCTGCTGGGCTTCGCCGCTGTGGTGCTGTTGCTGACCTGCGCGAACGTGGCAACGCTCACGCTGGTGCGGTTTGTATCCCGGCGGCGCGAGCTTGCGATTCGGCAGTCGCTCGGAGCGAATCGCATGCAACTGGTGTGGCAGATGGTGCTGGAGGGCATGGTGCTTTCTATCGTCGCAGGAGCCGTGGCCCTTGTGCTGACATCGTGGACATCGAAGACATTCGCATGGTTCTTTCGAGCGACTACAATTCCCCTCGCACTGAACGGGAGCATGGACCATACGGTGGTGATTGGGATTGCAGTGTTTTCTCTATTGGCCGGCATGCTATGCGGTGCGCTCCCCGCCTGGCGTTCGTCGCACGCGCCGGCCATTGAGGTACTGAAGGCAGAGTCTGCAAGCATCTCCGGCGGCTCACGCAACCGGAAATTGCTCAGCGGGCTCGTAGTGGCGCAAATCGCGCTTTCACTTCCTCTGCTGATCTGCTCCGGGCTATTTCTGCGAACACTGCGGAATCTCGCCAGCGCGAATCCAGGATTTGAGCAGGACCACATTCTCACTGCGTCCGTGGGGCTGAATATTGTCGGCTACAGCGACGACGAGGTAAAGGTGATCCGTCACAAGATACTTGATCGCGTGTCGGCATTGCCTGGTGTGAAGGTTGCGTCTTTTACGGACTGGATTCCGATGACCTTGAGCCACAAGGGCGAGGATGCGTATCCGGAAGGGTATGTGCCGCACCCCCATGAATCTTTGCAGGTGTACCACGCCGAGGTGTCCCCGCGGTATTTCGAATCCCTTCATATACCCATTTTGGAAGGACGCGAGTTTACACCGGATGACGATGAAAATGCCCCGAGGGTACTCATCGTGGATCAGACCGCGGCGAGGCACTACTGGCCAGGACAGGATCCGCTGGGAAAGAATCTCAGGATCTGGGGCCGCCGTTTCACGGTTGTCGGCGTCGCGAGAAATTCGACACATATGTTAGTGAATGAGTCACCGGAGCCTATGGTGTATATGAGCTTTTTCCAGCAGGGCTACGAGACGATAGTGCAGGTGGAGACCGAGGGAAATCCGGTCGACCTTGCGCCAGCGGTGGAGAACGCCATCCACG
>Ga0307477_10002586_pt1 | contig 13868 bp, 23 predicted proteins | sample atmos_gasesECM2C_FD_203316 | JGI IMG/M metagenome (GOLD analysis project Ga0307477, IMG submission 203316) | Hardwood forest soil microbial communities from Morgan-Monroe State Forest, Indiana, United States - atmos_gasesECM2C_515 | ecosystem: Environmental > Terrestrial > Soil > Temperate...
TTATAGGATTTCAACCGAGTACTGGTTGTACGCGGATGATGCCTAAATCAGAGCGATTTGTTGACCGCGATAAGGAAGGTGGTGTTTGGGTTTACGAGATTGTCTTCGTTACGCGTACGATGTCGGTTGAGTCGTATGAACCGCCGAAGTATCCATTGTTCACACATGGAACGGCGCTTGAGGAAGGCGGCCAGACGTTCCAGGTACAATTCGGGTTATTTACTTTTACCGGCTCGCCGGGAACTATCACGTTGGGACAGAGTTACGTCTCGGCGTTAGTTGTAAAGAGTCAGAATCTCCTTACGGTTTATGTGGTAGGCATAGATTACACGGCGGATCTAGTGAACGGGATTATTACGCGGATAACAACTGGGGCGATTTCACCTGCCGCTACGGTAGCTGTGTCTTATGGTTATGCGGATGTGGTGACTGCGTTGGCTAGTGGTGGGAGTGTGCCGTTTGCGCCAAATAATTAAGATGGACGATCAAATTAGAAAAACGTTTTTATTGCGATATCGGCAACGGCTTTATGGCATGAGCCCGAATGATCGTGAAGTTGGCAATCAGTTATCGGCTGTTGCTGAAGAGCTGAAGCAGATTTATGCTAAGGAACGGGGATTGCGCCCAGAGCCGTTGTTATTCAAGCAATGGCGGGCACCGATTGATGATTAGAGGGGTGATAATGGAATTAGTCAAGAACGGAGAAATTCATACACCAACGACGGTAATTACTACATCTTGTCAGCAGGAGAATATTGCTCCAGGAACTCAACAGGCTCGTACACGTCTTAAAATATCGGCTATTGTTATTCCATTACAGAGCACGATTGCGAATGGAGCTAACCTCGCTGTTGCGCATCCACGATTAGCGGACGCGCCTATAGTAGCAGGGGAGCTTGTCTTGGATGTGCCAAATATTGAGGTTGCAAGAGCTTTGTATAAGGCACTTGGCGATATATTGCCTGGTACTGTTATAATTCCATGAAAACGACGTTGACTATGCTCTATAACAGTGACCGGACATATTACGCTATTCCCGGTGTTAATCGGGAGTGTGCTTTGTGGATCAGTATTGAGACGTTTTCTTTACCGGTTCCGTTACATTTATGTCGTCCGGCTGCTGTAGTTGCGTGTGTGATACGTGGCCGAGATTATTATCGTGTTGGGATTTGGTCGCCATTAACGCCGGGTGCGAATGAGGAGATTGAAGCTGATAGTGATTTAGTGAAGGATTATCGTGATGCGGTTTGGTGGACACCGACGTTGACTGAAGCATGGACTAAGTTAGATGAAGTAGAGATTGAATTATGCGGCTTACGTGAAGCGTTGGCGCGACGCGAAGCAGAAGTTACGGAGCTGCAAGGTTTGCTTGATGATGCGACTAAGCTGCATATCTGTGAGGTAGCACCGAAAGGGGGGAAACGATGACAAAAGGCGAATTACTTGAAATACTTGTAAACTTGCAACGTTCAGGTGGTGATGGAGAGCAAGGTCATATAGATGCAGATTATGCCTTGCTTGACTATATTAATGATCTGGAAATAAGGGCAGCTTACGAGGCTATTCCTGATAGGTGGTATTCATGAGTCCAGAAGAGAAACGGGACTGGGAAGAATCAGCATTTGAGCCTAAGGTTGAGCCTAAGGTTGAGCCTGAAGTCACAAGTGTGGGTATTATCTCGGTACTGTATTCGGTTCATCGAGATGTTTATAGAGTGCCCAGTCTTGGTAGTGATTTATGGTTGAGCGTTGAGATTTTTGGGGGTACGGTGAGTTCGGGTGCTTATATTCAGACAGCCGATAATAAAGGTTGGCGGTTGGTGTACCATGGTAATTACGTGCCAGGAGCTATAGTGCCGTATCCAGCAGATGATCCGCTTGTGATTGATTATATGCGGCTGGTGAAGGCGCAAAAACTATGATTGGTGCGCTAGTTTTTTTAATGTTGTTTTTTTGTAGCTGTGCACAGGTTCATGTTGATTGTCCGTATAACACAGTAGAATATGTGAGGGTTAACGATACCAGCACGAAAGCGTTAGTTGATGCGGTTATGGCTGGGCTTGCAGCTGCTGGTGTATTAATGGCCGATAAACGGCCGCAGCAGATAGCGCCATCGCCATCAGATACACGACGTACGACGGTTGATATGTGGTATGTTCCTTTTGGTGTAGATTCTATTGAATGTGGGCAAGGTCCGATGTCATGAGCGAGATTCCGGCAAGTGTTTTTGTTCTTTGTTATATTGGTGCGTTGTTCGTTGGTGGTGTCCTTGGCGTGTTTCTTACTTTTGTGTTTTGTGGACAGAAAGTGCGTCAGCGTAAACAGCCTAAAACTAGGTTACGGCTAGTAGGTACTAAGCAGGGTACATTGCGATGATCGATTATTTAGCAGCTGCTGAATTTCATGATGTTGTGCGTGCTTTGGCTATCATTGAAAGTGGTGAGGATGAAAGAGCGCATGGTGATGAAGGCTTAGCCTTTGGCTTGCTTCAGCTCCATCCACCGACCTTTTTACGTTATTATGGCTGTCTCAAGAATCGGTTTCAGCCGCATGTGCTTGATAGCTGGACTACAGCGCAGATTAAGGCATGCGCAGCGTATCTCTACGCACATAAATGGGGCAACGCGTCAGAAGAGCAACGTGATTTGATTATAACTGCTTGGAATTTAGGAGAAGCAGCAGTTTTTATTGAGGGTAAACGGAATCCAAGTTACGTAGCGCGTTGGCGTGAAGCTTATGCGCGAATAACTGTATGAGGGGCTATGAAGAAAGAATCAAAGACTGAACATACGGTTCATCCGTATATTAAACATCCGCATGTTGCAGTTGATCAACCGTGGTCTATACCTGCACTTTGTAAAGCCTATCGGTGGCCGACTGGCGCCCCTGGCGGTGGAGTTATTGCAATTGTTGAGCTTGGTGGTGGATGGGTTGCTAGTGATATGGCAGCTTATTTTCAATCGATTGGGCAGCCAATGCCATCGATTGTTGATGTTTCCGTTGATGGGACAACGAATGTCTATTCGCCGGATCCGCAAGGTGCGGATTTCGAAGTAGCACTTGATATTCAAGTGGCTGCGGCGGCTTATTATGTTGCGACTGGGCAGCCGGCAAATATTCGAGTTTATTGGGCGCAGACCATTGCGGCAGCGATTGTTGCAGCGGCTAAAGATGGCTGTGCGGTGTTCTCGTGTTCATGGGGAGCTGATGAAGCGAATTGGGCACCAAGTGATATTGCGGCAACTGAAGCAGCGGCGCAGTCGGCTCAAGCAGCTGGCATGGTGATGTTTGCGGCTTCAGGCGATAACGATTCGTCAGATGGTGGTCCGAATGCAGCTAACGTCGATTATCCTGCTTCGAGCGCTTATTTCGTAGGATGTGGTGGCACGTCTAAACCGCAAGGGGGCCCGGAAGTCGTCTGGAATAATAATCCTGGACAATCGAATGGGGAAGGGACTGGTGGCGGATTTTCGACGTTGTTCGCGTTGCCCGTCTATCAGAAAGATATAGGGGTCACTCCGCCTGTTGCTAAGCTGGGTCGTGGTGTTCCGGATTGTGCAGCCAATGCTGATCCAAATACCGGTGACGAGGTTTATGTGCAAGGCGCGATGCAGGTCGTAGGTGGAACTAGTGCAGTGTCACCTCTGTATGCTGGGTTATTTGCAGCTTTTGGACCGAAGCTCGGATCAATGCCGGGGAGCTTTTATAAATATATTACTGATTTCGTTGATGTCATTAGTGGGGATAATGGAGCTTATAAGGCGGGACCTGGCTGGGATGCTTGTACGGGTTTGGGAACTCCTATTGGTACGTTGTTAATGTTTTCCTTGGCTGGTCCTATAGGGCCAACACCAGTTCCTACGCCAACACCAACGCCGCCAGCTCCACCGGTGATGAGTAAGCATGAGCTGTTTGTCTTGGTAAACATGGCAATGCATAACAGCTATAATAATCCAAAAGTTAGCGTAGAGCAGATGGCAATCAATATTGAGGGTCCTTGTGAGCAGGTGTTGAGTCAGGTGCGGTATCCAAGTGAATAAATTGACTGAGAATGAACTTGTTGATATTGGGCAAGTGATTCATCGGATTGTGCCTGAAGGCGCCAGTTGGATTTTGCTCATGATTCCGCCTCATGAACCGGATAGCCATGCACCTGGTGCTTGTCCGTTGCAAACGACGACAAATATATGCTGTCAGGGGCAGATTAAGGCTATACTGGATGGCGCATCAGAAATGTTTGAGAATAACGAACACGAGCCGATATTTTCGCAGCCGGTGGTGAAGCTAAACTGATTATGTTGATTTGGGTTGTAGAATCCGGTGAATACACAAATCGCGGAGTAGATTTTTTGGCTGTGAGCATTGAGACTGCGTTAGCGCATATGCGGAAAACATATTAGGCTCCGTATGTTGTTTCATGGGAAGAACTTGAGCAAGAGGATGAAAACCATTGGTCAGTCTCTATCAGGTGGACGGCGGCTCAGGATTATTCAGTTAATTATTGGAAATACTTCGATTTAACCTGCCATAAAGTGGTGGAAGATTGAGCATGTTGGACGTCTATTTTCTCAATGGCGCGAAGCTGACGTTAGAGAATATTGATCGCTGCGTTTGTGGAGATAGCAGAATCACATGCATTGATTTTGATGGTCGCGTAGTTTTACAAGTGCAGTTGTGTGAAATTAGTTATTTTGAAGTGAAGATTGGAACAGCGTGAGGGTTAGGCTCGGAAATAGCGCGCTCTGGCGTCCACCCTTTTTTGATGCGTTTGCGGATGCTTATATAACTGACCGAGCATCGTGGGTCTTCGCTCCAGCGTTTCAAGAGTTTAGTTTCGCCCCAAGCTGTGATCCGGATGTTGCGGTTTGTATTGCTGGATTGTTGACCTTTGGGAATCCAGCAACAATTGTTAGGTTCGTAATTGCCAGCGCGTTCTTTGCGCTCGATTGTGAGATTATCGCGATAACCGTTTTGGAGTGCCCAATCGCGGAAGGTGGGATAGTTGTCCCATTCCGGACAAACGCGGACACCTCGCGCGCCGTAATTACAAAACCAGGTGTCGTTTGGATTAGTGCAACGTTGTCTCATATGGGACCAGATTCGATAAAGGCGATTTACGCGATAACCAGCACTTGCGCCGTGGATGGTGTTTGCAGCGCCAGCACGTTCTCGTTGGAGGCAGCCACAGGATTGCGTACTTGCATTGGAGAGGCTATAGATATCTGTGGTGTGATTGTTTCCGCAGGAGCATAGACATTCCCAGTATTGCTTATTATTGCGATAGAATGCGAACTTGACTGTGGTGAGGCGACCAAAAACCATTTTCGGAGCTATGTGCATTATGCCCATAGCTAATGAGCTTAACATATTCAAGAAGTTCATGTCAATCAGTTGAGAGGGGAAGGAGTTTAGAGCGTGCCCGGACCAGGGTTTTTGCACGGTGAATAATCGGCGCCGTGGTTAAATCCCGTGAATTGCTGGAATCTCCTATAGAGCCGATGACACTACAACGTGACGAGTAATCGTGAGCGTGATAGTTCAAAAAGCCATCGGATTGGACAATCAGCAGCCAAGCGGCCAGGCGACGGGTCGAAGGTTCACAGACTAGGGTAAGTAATCTCACTGAGAAGAAAGCTCCACGAGTGCGGGACAGAGCGTTAGATAACAGCTCTGAAGATATAGTCGATGTTGCGGTGAAAGCCGTGATGAGTACTAGGTCGAGATATTCGAGACTAATATTGGCGGTAATCCGATCAATGTACTTGGATCGGCCGTCCTCGGTATTGTTGGTTCTGCTCCTTTGTTTGCTGTTCCTGGTGCGATTCCGTTATGGGATCCGTCGTGGCTGGTACAGGCTGCGCCAGCTTGGAGTGCATCGACAGTTGAAGTAGTTGGTAATCTACTGCTCGATTCCAACGGTAACACACAGAAATGCACCACAGCGGGTACGACTGGTACATCGGCGCCGAATTGGGCGCGTTCGCTTAATGCAACAACCACTGATGGTACGGTGACTTGGACGTTGATTGCTTTAGGTGCTGCTGCTGGGCAAATGTGCATTGATGCGAATGGCAATATTCAGCAAGCAACTGCGATTACGTTGCCAGTCTGGGTGCTAACTACGGCTTATGTTTCCGGGAACTTGATTGTTGATTCTAATGGCAATACGCAGCGCTGTACTACGGCAGGAACGTCAGGTGGTGCTCCTCCAGTTTGGGCGACTACGCTAGGTACAGCGTCACCGGTTGATGGTACGGTAACGTGGACATTAGTTGCCATTGGAAAAGCGGCAGTTAGTAAGCTTACGGCGCCGACTTGGGCGACTACGGTTGGTCTGACGACTGCCGATACGATTGCTACTGCTACAGGTACTATTACCTGGACGTTAATTGCTTTAGGGCCGATTCCAAATCTCCAGATGCCAGTGCTGATTTCTGGCTCGAATCCGAATTCGTTAGCGCCTGGACAGGCAGGTATTTTTGGCCCGATGATTCAGGGCTTTACTATCCCCTACGCGCTTAACCAGATTTTTCAGCAGAATGCTGGACAAGCAATCGTCGTTAATGTCTTCGACCAGCATTTACATTTCACGACGATTACAGCTGGAGTCTTTGCTTTTCCGGCTGCTGGTATTCAGGCGATTAACGTTGGGCACATGGGGCTGTCGACGATCAAAATTACGAATAGCGGAGTTACAGTTACCTATGTTGAAGGTGCTGATTTCTCCGTGGATAGAGTTAATGGTGTCGTTACTGCCTTGACTGGAAGTCTGATGACGACTGGTCAGAGTTTGAAAATTACTTGCAATTACGCTGATCCATCTAAGCTTGCGGATTCTGATTTGGTGGGTACTGTCACTGCAAACGTTTATACCGGGATGCAGAATTGGAAGCTTGCTTATGGTTTGATGGGATTTTTCCCTAAATTACTTATCGCGCCGAGTTTTGGTAATTACGTTGCGATTGGGCAGACAGTGGGTTCTCAGGATGCGACTGTAGCATCGGGTATGGCGACACTGGCTGCGGTGTTGCGTGCAGTCTATTTTATTGATTGTCCGGCGGGAACGTCGCCAGCAACAATGCTCTCGAATCGTGGTGCTAGCGGTAATTCGTGGAATACTGCTGATTTTCGCGCGATTCTTTGTGGTCCGGAGGTGTTGTTTGCGGATGGCGGTATCAATCCGATTGGAGTGAGCATCAATCCAGCAACCGGCGCCGCGATTCAGAACCCTGCGAATACTAATCATGCTGGGCCGTTTTCTCCTTATGTAGCTGGTGCGCAGTCATACAAAGACGCACAACTTGGTTATTGGTGGGGGCCATCGAATACGCAAGTTAATGGTGTACTTGGTCCCGACGTAGCGATTTATTCTAGTATTATCGATAGCTCAAACGATAGCAATACGCTGAATAGCCAAGGTATCGTTACGACGTTTCAGGCTTTTGGTACTGGTTATCGGATTTGGGGCAATCGCAGCGCGTCTTTCCCAATCTATACTATACCGCAGAATTTTATCTCAGTACGCCGTATCATGGATGGAATCGAGCAGAGTGTACAGTTTTCCATGATGCAGTTTCTTGATCAGCCGATTACGAATGGTCTCATTGCCAGCATCTTGGCAAGTATAGATAGTTTCTTGAAGACGCTGGTTGGTAGGGGAGCGTTGATTGGAACACCAACGGTAGTATTTAATCCGGTAGATAATCCGCCAGCTCAGATTGCTAATGGGCAATTAGTTTTTGCTATTGATTGTATGCCGGCAATACCAGCGGAGCGGCTGACTTTTAATGTTATGGTCGATACTAGCCAGCTTGTACAGCTGACTGGCGCAGCGCAGACGGCTTAAGGAAAAAAGTGTATGGCCCTTATTAATGCATCCGGCGTGTTTAACGCGAACGTGTATATCAATGGTATATCGCTGTTAGGTCGAGCAGAAGAAATAGAGCTTGCATGGCCTAAAGCCAAGATGGTTGATCATAAATCCTTAGGTTTGATGGGTACGGTCGAGATTCCGGTTGGTATCGATAAGTTGGAAGCTAAGTTTAAGTGGATGTCGGTTTTTTCGGAAGTACTTGCAGTGATGGGTATATTTCAGTCGAATGTTTTTACCATCCTGGCGAGTATTGAGCAGTTTACTTCGTCGGGTCGCATTGCGCAGTTGCCCTTTGTTGGTACCATGGTTGGGCAATTTAAGGACGGCGGACCGCTTAATTTTAAGCAGCATGAGCGAGTGGATTTTCCGTCAACGCTTGTCGTTTATTCATGCTCATATATTATCGCTGGCGTGACTGTTCTTGCTTATGATGCTTTCTCGAATATCTATTTGGTGAATGGTGTTGACCAAAACGCGCAATTTAGGGCCAATATTGGTGCGTCGTAACCTGAGAGAGAGGGGGTAGTTATGGAAAATGGGCTAAGTATACCTGGTGTTATACCAGATCCACTTGAGGCACAGCGTGCGCATCCGTATCGGACTGTGGATCTTGTGGATGGCTCGAAATGTGTGATTCTACGTAAGCCTACAGCAGCTGATATAGTCGCTGCGGCGAATGTTCTTCCGCCGGGGGGATGGATGAATCAGATGGCGGCTGTAGTTGCGCTTGCAGCGCAGTTATGTGAAATTGATGGTATTCCGATGCCCTATGAATTGATGGTTAATCGGCTTGCTCCACTTGATGTTTATGTGTTGATGCCGATTTTGATGGGAGCATCTCAACTCCCTTCCCAGCCACCCTCGCCGGACTCATCCATTTCGGTTTCCGGTGGGGTGAACTTGCAGAAATGACGTTAGAGCAAATCCATTTTTGGATTCAGGCAGCGAACGCCTACAACGAAGAGGAACGCAGAGCGATAGAACGAATAAGTGGCTAATGTAGTTGAAATAGTTATCAAGGCCTTTGACGAGGCATCAGGGGTCTTCAGTAAGGTTGGTGGTAACTTTAATAAAATAGCTTCCTCGGCGGCTGGGGCAGCGCATAAAATATCCGAGGCGGGGGAGCATCTAAGAAAATCCGGTAAGGATATGATTGTGGCTGGTGCGGAGTTCGCCGCTCCGGGCTTAGCCGGCTTATATGCAATAAAAAAATTGGTTGATGCCGGCGCCGAATATTCTGGTGCGCTAGCACATGTGAAAACGGCGATGTCTGATGGCGCTTTGACCCAAGCACATTTAAATGAACTTCAGGAAGTTAGTGAAAAAACAGCGCTACACGGGGTTATTAGTACAAAAGACTTAGCGGGTGCTTATTATATTGCGCGTTCTAATGCGTTAGCAGGTACAAGCGCCGAGCAAGCGCATAAAGATGCCTTAGATGCTATGGTAGCGGCGACGAATCTGGTTACTGTTTCGACGAGTAATGCAGAGGAAGCGCAAGCTGCTTTGGGAGATACGACGCGGACCTTAACGGGTTTGCACAATATCTACCATATTAGTGTTGATTCTTTAGCTGATTCACTTGCATTGTTACAAACTAAGTACGCATTTAAGAACATTACCGAGATTACGGATGCTTTAAAATTCGTCGCACCAGTTGCTAAGAATGCAGGTTTGAGTATGGCTGAGACGGCTGCTGATGTTGCTGTTCTTAGTCAGAATATGCAGATCGGTGGTCAGGCTGGTACGGAACTCCGTAATGTTATTATTGAATTTGAGAAAGGTGGGACTAAGGGACGTCTGAGACCTTTTCAAAAGCTGAATGCGGAGGGAAAGTTAGATCTAGCAGCATCGCTGAAAGCTTATCAAGAGTATTTGTCGAAGCTATCACCCTCTGCTGCAAATGCTAGCATGATTGCTGCGGGTTTTTCAGCGCGTAGCTTAGTTGCTATGCAGACGTTACTTGCAAATATTAATACAACTGCATCAATTAGAACTGATTGGAGTAATAGTTTTGGTGCAGCGGCAGAAGGTGCAAAGACGCGGCTGGCTGGTGCTGATGAACAAATAGAGATTCTGAAGAATTCGTTGTCTGTGTTGATGGAGACTGTTGGCACGGCTTTATTACCGACTGCTATTACTGGGGTTAAGTCACTTACTGCGTCTATTGGAGAGCTGGTGACATGGACTACGGCACATACGCCAGAGATTTCAAGTGCTATGAAGAGCGTAGGGGATGCTATTGGTAGTCTTGCGGGAATGTTAAAGACTGTTATCGGTTATTTTGTACAGTTTGGTGATGCGCATCCAGCTATCGCTCAACTTGGGTTGAAGCTTGGATTACTCCTTCCAGTCTTGTCGATTATGGGTGGTACGCTAATTACGCTAGCAGGTGCATTTACGATTTTATCTGGTGTCATACTTGGGCCTATTGGCCTAATTGCTTTATTTGCGGCCGCAGCTTATGAGGTTTATGATCGCTGGAGTGCGGTTCCAACTTTTTTTGCTGATATCTGGGGTGGTGTTAAGCGAATCTTTAGTGGTGCGCTGACTTGGTTCAAGTCTATGGGTTTTGGCATGATGCGTAGCCTTGGGGAGGGTATTTTAGCTGGATTAGAGTGGCCGTTTAAGGCAGCGGAGCATGTAGCAGAGAAGATTGGCGGCTTCTTTCATTTTCATTCACCACCAGAGTATGGGCCACTACGTGATGCTGTATTGAATTTTCGTTTGGGTGAAGAACTCGCTACGCATACAAAGGCGGCGCCTGCTGTGCATGCTGCGTCACAGATGGCGATGCAGATGGCTGTGCATTTGACAGATGATACTTTACGTGCACGATATGGATTTGCCGAGAAGGGAGAATCAACGATATCTCAGGCTGTCCGGACTCTTCAACTGATGCCGGTGCCATCGATACCTCATGCTGTTCCGACTTTACAGCCGACACTAGCACCGGTATTAGCGCCGGGAACGAGTTCAACGGCGAATTCGACAATTAATCACGGCGCTATTACAATCCATGTAAATTATCGGCCGACTTTTGGTGGTGTTACTCCGGAGACATTGGATCCACGTCGACATGCAGATGAGATTGTAAGAATTATCGAAGATTCTCTTCGTCGTCGTCATCGGCTGGAGTTGCGGTAATGGTGATAGAGGAAGTGTATCAAGCTGGATTGGAGAAGTTGGGACTGATTACGCATGAGATGGCGGAATCGCGTCGGATTCCCGACTTACGTATTGATCCAGCTTTTGCATGGCAGGTACTTTACGCCGTTGTCGTAGCGTTAGGTGAGACTGAATGAGATGTACGCGGCGCTAGGCAATATCGTATTTAGTTTATCAAACGCACCGGAGCAGTTTGGTAGTAATACGGCGTATAGCTTTGCCAAACACGACGTTGTCGAGGCGCCTCCCTTACTCCAATGGTTAGCTAACGATCTGCAAGAGCTTAACTTAGAGTTTGGATTAAACGTTCAATTTACCAATCCTCAGACTGCAATGCGTCAGCTTTATGTTGCTGCAGCGGCTCATCAGGCAATGGCGCTAGTCTGGGGTAATGGTATTTTTCGTGGATATTACGTCATTGAGTCAATTGAAGAGACTTTTCGGTCTCAGGCCGATGACGGAAGCCTGATTGATATCTCTGCGCGGGTAAAACTGCGAGAGTGGGTCCTGGGGGCGGATACGACGGTGATCCCCCCTCTACCGTCCCCGCCTCCCGGGATCGTTAGGAATATACTCATAATCCCTAGTCCTCCAGCGCCTCTGGGTTCTGCAGCGCCGGTTAGTACGTCTAATCCGCTGCCAGCTAGTGCAATTGTTAGCCTTAGCAATATTGGTGTACCCCCAGGGGTGACTTATGCAGTGACGTCATATGCAGCGGCGGGTGTGAGCGCTTTAGTTGGATTAGGATCGTTGGGTTTGACACCAGGTAATCCGGCTAGTGTACCGGTAAGCGTAATTGTGAGGGCAGGTTGATGCTTTACAAGCCAGGAAAATTGCTTTGGTGTTGTAGATATTGCCATGAGACAATAATTCGTAGAGAAGTTGGAGTGGTTATATGGCATCAGTGGTACTGTAAATGGTTGCGTGTTAGGTCGCCATTTAATCATGTGAGGGCGGGATAATGAGATTTCCTTGGCTGTGCGTATGTTTTCATGCTTATCCGGCCAGCTTTTTTGCTAAATCGCCGTGTGATGATGGGCATATTGATGATGGTCCTTGTCATACACCAGGCTGTGAATGTACGGAGTTTAGACAGATAGTTATTCGAGATAGAGTAGCGGCTACTCGTCTTCAATATTTAGCTGATATAGCAAAGCACGAGATACTAGATGGCTCAGCAACTTTTCATTCCCTATACGACTAAGACCGGAGATCGTTGGGACTTGCTTGCTTGGCAATTCTACGGTGATGCAACGTTGTTCGGGCCGATAATACAGACAAATCCACAGATTCCGATTGAAGCGGTATTTGAGGCTGGTTTAATGATTGGTATTCCGATATTGACTGTAAATGAAGCGATACCGGGTACGCCAACAGATTTACCACCATGGAAGAGATAAGTGGCGGGTGCAATTACATATCCAGTACTGTCGCCGACCTGGTTTCTAAGTTATTCGGGAGTGAATGTTACTGGTAGTGTTGCGGATATGGTTACGATGCTCGAATACACGGATAAAGAGCAGGACCATAGTGATGAGCTGGAGTTTACTTTCTCAGATCGGTTGAAGAAATGGCAGGGGCCATGGGTACCGACTCGTGGTGATATGGTCGTTGCTCAGATTGGTTATCAGGGGAATATGCTCGATTGTGGGACCTTTCAAGTTGATGAGCTTGAACTTAAGGGGCCACCGGACACTTTCCATCTCAAGTGTATCGCAGCTGGTGTTACGGAGGGGTTGAGAACGAAGCGTAGTGTGGGATACGAAGGTGCACAAACGCTCCTCGATGTTGCGAACGTAATCGCACAGCGGGATGGTTTGATACTTGTTGGTGCGCCGGAAAATATTAATTTCACTACACAGCGAGTAACACAACACCACGAAGACGATCTTCATTTCTTGCATCGGCTATCGTGGAAATACAATTATGATTTCTCTGTACGTGGTAATAAGATTATTTTTTACTCTCGAACGCAGCTTGAAGCACAATTACCAGTAGCTACGATTGATCGAACGAACTGTAAATCTTTTACGTTTACACTCAAGAGTGCTGGACTCTATCAAAAAGCGAATGCAAGTTATTTGAATCCAGATCAGAAGACGTTAATTTCGGGCAGCGATACAGATATGGACTCGCCGGTAGTAGAAACGCGCAAGATTGTGAGCCGGTTGGAGAGTCATCAGCAGGCGCAATTAGCTGCGACGGCCGCACTTCATGGTGCGAATATGGCGGAGGTAACTGCAAAAATCGAAGTTGTTGGTGATCCGGTGATTCAGTCTGGTGTAAATGTTGATATTACTGGGTTTGGGATATTCTCGGCACAATGGCTGGTTATGTCGTCGCGTCATCGGCTTGAACGCGCGAGTGGATATACCACTGAATTTGAGGCAAGGCAATTATGAACTGGCGTTCCTGGCAGGTGACTTTAGCGATACTGGCTTTGACATTATTCTATGTATGTCCAGCTTTTGCAGTTTGCACTATTCATGGTACGGCTAGTGGGTCGTCAACTCAGGTAGTGGGGGCGAATGATATCGTGGGAATTGAGGGGCGCAATTATCTCATGATCCAGAATACTGGCACTGCGAATCCGATCAATGTAGCGATTGGAACGAATAATAGCGCTACTTCAGCTGATATATATTTAGGTCCAGGTGCATCGTGGGTCATGGGTAAACAAGGATTGAAAATGGTACCTGGTGGTGACGTGTCTGTTATAGCGCCATCTGGGAGTACTACATTCAGTTTCTGTGACTGGTGATGATTGGGGTTGATTAGGCTTTGTTCCTCTGAGAGGGGGGAACGGATTTCTATGAGATGCTTCGGTT
>Ga0307477_10002587_pt1 | contig 13866 bp, 10 predicted proteins | sample atmos_gasesECM2C_FD_203316 | JGI IMG/M metagenome (GOLD analysis project Ga0307477, IMG submission 203316) | Hardwood forest soil microbial communities from Morgan-Monroe State Forest, Indiana, United States - atmos_gasesECM2C_515 | ecosystem: Environmental > Terrestrial > Soil > Temperate...
ACGCCGCCGTCCTCACGGCACAGCACGCCGTACTGCGCCCCGCCGATCGGCACGTGCGCGAGGTCGTTGCTGATCAGCCGCTGCAGCAGCTCAAGCGCTTGCGGGCCGGAGGTCTCGATCTCGCCCATGTGCGAGACGTCGAACACGCCCACGTCGCTGCGCACGGCCGTGTGCTCTTGGCGCACACCCGCGTACTGCACCGGCATCTCCCAGCCGGCGAACTCCACCATCTTCGCCCCGGCGGCCACGTGGCGGTCGTACAGGGAGGTGCGGCGCAGGGAATGCACGGGCGCAGGCTATCGAGACCAAGGTCTGCCTAAGCTCCGACCGTGCATCCCTGCTGTTATGCAGCGTGTGAGAGCCCCAGCCGCGTGCACATGCGGTTAACGGGAGGGCGCATGCTTGAAATAAAGCTGATGTTGTCCCGGCAGGCGCAAACGCGCGTCTAGCGCAAGAACGGCGGAACGTCGATGTCGTCGTCGGAGATCTCAAGCGACGAGCGCTGACGATCGTCGATCCGCGGCCCGCGGTCGCGGCGCGAGCGGGTCTCGGCACGCGCGCTGCGTCCCGGGCGGTGATCGAAGCCGGTGCCGATCACGGTCACGCGCACGTCGTCGGACATCGACTCGTCGATGACCGCGCCGAAGATGATGTTCGCGTTCGGGTCGGCCGCGTTCTGGATGATCTCGGCGGCGTCGTTGACCTCGAACAGGCCCAGGTCCTTGCCGCCGGTGATGTTCAAGAGGATGCCCGTGGCGCCATCGACGTTCTCTTCCAGCAGCGGCGAGGAGATCGCGGCCTTGGCGGCATCGCCGCAGCGGTTCTCGCCACCGGCCGTGCCGATGCCCATCAGGGCCGAGCCGGCGTCGTGCATGATCGTGCGCACGTCCGCGAAGTCGAGGTTGATCAACCCGGGGATCGTGATCAGGTCGGTGATTCCCTGGATGCCCTGACGCAGCACGTCGTCGGCCTCTTTGAACGCGTCCAGCATCGACGTGCGCCGCTCGACGACCGTCAGCAGCTTCTCGTTGGGGATCACGATCAGCGTGTCGACGACCTCGCGCAGGCGCTCGATGCCCTCCGCCGCCTGGCGGCCGCGCTGGGAGCCCTCGAAGTCGAACGGGCGCGTGACCACGCCGACGGTGAGCGCGCCGATCTCGTTCTTGGCGATGTCCGCGATCACGGGCGCCGCGCCGGTGCCGGTGCCGCCGCCCTCGCCGGCGGTGACGAACACCATGTCGGCGCCCTTCAGCGCCTCCTTGATGTCGTCGCGGGACTCGGAGGCCGCGCCGAGGCCGACCTCGGGGTTGGCGCCAGCGCCGAGACCCTTGGTGGACTCGTGCCCGATGTTCAGCTTGATGTCGGCGTCGCACATCGCGAGCGCCTGCGCGTCGGTGTTGGCGGCGATGAACTCCACGCCGCGCAGGCCCGCGTCGACCATGCGGCTGACCGCATTCGTGCCGCCGCCGCCCACGCCCACGACCTTGATCACCGCCAGATAGCTGCCGGCGCCGGTCATGCTGCCGCTACTCGCTGATGAAGAGCTCTCCATGGTGATTTCCGTCCACAGCCTTCAGTAAGAGTTAAGGGTTCGATCGACACTGTCGGCCGGCCCACTGAAACGTGCACGTTATGCAGGGAACTTCGCCCTGTCAACGACCGCGTTCAATCTCGCAACAATCGTTGCAGATCAAGGAACTCTCGACCAGCCCCCGAGACCCTCTCTCCCAGTTGGATAAACCTCAAGTCGAGGATGAGTGTTCAGATTGGGGCCCGCGAGCCGCCGCTCAACCCCCCGGGACACCGCTTGTGGTGGTGGTTTCGGGGGTTTCCGCGAAGCCCCCTTGCGAGGACGGCGACGCGCTCCCGGCTTCGCCGTTGCTCGCTTCGGTCGAGCCGGCCGCGGACGATGTCGAGCCCGCCTGCGCCGCTTGGCCGCCGGTGCTCGATTCGGCGCCCGTGCCGCTGCCAGCGCTAGCGCCCGAGGCCGAAGTCGAGGTCGAAGTCGAAGTCGAACCGCCTCCCACGGCGGCGTCCAGGCCGCTCGCCAGTTCCGCGGCCGTGTTCGGGTCCGACGATGCGCCGTTGGCTTCCAGTGCGGTCGAGCTCGCGTTTGGACGGACGGCGCCGGGAGCGAACCCGGCGGCGGGACGTTCGGGCAGGCGCACGTCCACATACACGGCGCCGGCCGAGCTCGGGTCGGCGAGCACGCGCGCGAGCGACAGCCACTTCGCGTGCGGCCTGCTCGCGTCGCCGAAGTACGCCAGCAGATTGCCGTGCAGTGCAACCGTCAGACCCTTCGGCCCGGAATACACGCGCGTGACCTCATGAGCCAGCTGCGCCGGGGCGGCACCCAGGATCGCGAGCGCTCCGAGCAGCGAGGCGCCGCGAACGCTCCCTCCGATCGGCGGCAGCGTGCTCGTGGCGACAGAGGCAGAGGCGGAGGCGGCCGCGGCCGCGGCGGGCGACTTGCCGGCGTTCACGAGCGGCAGCGAGCTCGACAGGAAGCCCGGTCCGAGCACGATCCCGTCGGCGGCCACGGCCGTACTCGCGCCATTCACGACGAGCGCCGCGACGGGCGGACGCTCGACCACTTCGATGCGCAGGCCGTGCGGGAAGCTCGGGTGGACCCTGACCGCACCGACGATCGGATACGCGGCAACCGCCGCACGCAGCGCCGCCGGGCTGACCGCCATCGTGCTCATACCGTGCGCCGTGCCTGTCAGAGCCGTTTCGATCGCGGCCGTGTCCGCGCCTTGCACCGCCACGAGCCCGCGCACCTGCACGTGCTCGACCGCGCTTAGCGAGGAGTGGCGCAGCAGCTCGTAAGAGCCGCCCAGCAGCGGGATCGCGATCAGGAGGGTCAGCAGTACGATCCGCAGCCGACGGCGCGCCCACACAGTGGCGATCCCGGCGCGAATCATGCTGGCGGCAGCTCCCAGTGGGCGTGGCACACCGAACGCGCGACGCGCCCGTCTACGGGTCAGGCGGCGAGGTGCGGGCGCAGCTATGGAGCGGGCCATTCATGAAGTGTTCGACCCGCATGCTCGAACCCCTACCTTCCCGCATCCACCTCGCCGCATCCACCTCGCGCATGACCGCCTGCGCTACCATCCGAGTGCTAGTACGGCGACTGCGTCGACGTATTTTCAAGGGCCCGGGCAACCGGGTCCTTGTCATATAGAATGCTCCGGTGGACATAGGGTCTGCCGTCCACCGGAGCTGAGCGCAACCGGGCTATCTCACCAGCCGGTCGATGACCAGCGTGGCGACGAGCAGCGCGATTGCTAGTACAGCGACAGCTGTTGCCATACCATCACCCCCTTTCTCGGGGCCGATCGACCCCGCATCGGCGGGAGCCCGAGCCCGGAGATGACCTCGCAGAGGAAGCTACTCAGCGCTTAGGACCCCTGGCCGGGAATCCACGGAAAGCGCACGTCCCCCAGCGTCTGCACCTCGGGCTCGAGCGCGACGCCGAAGCGCTCCAGCACGCGGGCGCGGCCCGCGGCCATCACCGCGAGCACGTCCGCGGTCGTGGCAGCGCCGGTGTTCTCGACGAAATTGGCGTGCTTGGGCGCGAGTCGAGCGCCACCGATGGTCAGGCCGTTGCAGTCCGCCGCCGCCAGCAGCTGTCCGGCGGTGCGGCCTTCGGCACGGGGGTCCTCGGGGTTGACGAACGTCGAGCCGAACGTCTTGATCCCCTGCGGCTGGGCCTCGTGGCGGCGGGCGCGCATCTGTGCGAGCGTCGCCTTGACGGTGCTCGCGTCGGATTCGGCGAGCAGGAAGGAGGCGCGCGCGACGATCTCCCCGTTCGTGAGGTTGGAGCGGCGGTAAGCGAATCCGAGCTGCTCGGGCAGGCGGCGCTCGGACCCCTGCGCGGTGACGATCTCGACCCACTGAAGCGTTCGCGCGAGCTCGCCGCCGTAAGCGTTGGCGTTCATCCGCACCGCGCCGCCGACGGTGCCGGGGATGTTGACGCCAAACTCGATCCCCGACAGTCCCGCCTGGGCCGCGCGGGTGGCGAGGGCGGGCAGCCGCGCGCCGCCGCCGCAGACGATCCGCAGCGGACCCTCGCGCTGAATCAGCGCGAGCTTGCGGTCGAGCTTGATGACGAGCCCGCGCACTCCCTCGTCTGCGATCAGCAGGTTCGAGCCCGAACCGACGACCGCGACCGGCACCTTCGCGGCGCGCGTCCAAACGAGCAGCTCGCGCAACTGAGCATTGCTGCCCGCGCGCGCGAAATACTCGGCCTCGCCGCCCGTGCGCACGGTGGCCATACGCGCGAGCGAATAGTCGCGCTGCACGATCGACGGCACGGTCGTCGGCGAGTCCCTGGAGACGGGCTTCTGATTACGCGCCATCGCCGTCCTCGACCAACGCTCGGGCCAGCGCGTCTATGTCGCCGGCGCCCATCGCCACACACACATCCCCCGCTCCCAGCAGCCCGCGCAGCACGGGCTCGGCGTCGGCGAACGCGGGCAGCCAGTACACGGGCCTGCCCTGCGCCGCGTCGGCGGCGGCCTGGGCGATCAGCAGGCCGCTGACGCCGGGATGGTCCTCGGCGCGCTCGCGCGCCGGGTACACGTCGAGCACGACCGCGACATCGGCCTGCGCGAGCGCGGCGCCGAACTCGCGCGCGAACATCGCCGTGCGGGAGTACAGGTGCGGCTGGAACACGGCGATCAGGCGCTCGTGCGCAAGCGTGCGGGCACCCGCGAGCGTGGCCGCGACCTCGGTCGGGTGGTGGGCGTAATCGTCGTACACGCGCGCGCCGCGCGCGCTCTCCCCCAGCAGCTGAAAGCGCCGGCCCGCGCCATGAAACTCGGCGAGGCCGGCGATCGCTCGCTGCGCGTCGGCTCCCGCCAGGCGGGCGACCTCCAGCGCGGCGGTCGCGTTCAGAGCATTGTGCGCGCCCGGGACGGACAGCGCGACCTCGTGCCCGCGCCAGGCGAAGCGGGAGCCACCGTCGATGAGCGCCGGTGTGGGCGCGTCGTAGGGGACGATCTCGACCTTGGCGCCGGTTCCGGCCCCGACCTCGATTTCGGATGCGAATTCGGCCCGCGATCGGGCCTCGACCACGGCCTGGTCCGTGGCGTTCTCAGGGGTCTCCGCCGCGCCCATCCCTTCAGCGCCACTCGCCGTCGCGGATGCGCGCGCACCGCCGGGCAGGAGCTCCAGCAGCTCGGGTCGATTCCACACAACGATCGCGCCGCGCGCCCGCGCGAGGAACGCGCCGAACGCCTCGCGCAGCTCGGCCAGCGAGCCGAACGTCGCGTGGTGGTCGAGCTCGACGTTCGTCAACACGGCAATGTCCACGTGTAGCGAGAGCATCGAGCGGTCGGACTCGTCGGCCTCCACGACCAACCACTCCCCCATCCCGGTCCAGCTTGCGTTGTCCAGTCCCTCCCCGAGCGATCCGCCGACCAGCCAATCGGGCTCCAGGCCGGCCGCGCGCAAGGCCCACACGACCATCGCCGAGGTCGTCGTCTTGCCGTGCGTGCCGGCGACCGCGATCGTGCGCCGCAGCGCGCTCAACTCCCCCAGCAGCTCGGCGCGGGGGCGCTCACGTAGACCGCGCTCGCGAGCCGCCATGCGCTCGGGGTTCTCGGACGGCACGGCGCTGGAGTAGACGACCTCCACGTCTTCGTCCGCGGGCACGTTCGCCGCGTCGTGCTCGCCGATCCGCACCTCCAGCACACGGTCCGCGGCCAGGCGCTCGGTATAAGGGGAAGCAGCGCGGTCGGAGCCGCTGAGGTGTGCGCCGAGCGCGTGGGCCGCGCGCGCGTAGCCGCTCATGCCGGCGCCGCCGACGCCGACGAAGTGCAAGCGCCGCCCCTCCCATGGGCGCTGCGGTGTGGAGCTCATGCGCGCTTACGCCCTCCCGCCGCGGCTGCGGCAGCCAGCAGCTCGCCGGCCACCTCCTGTGCGGCCCGTGGCCTAGCCAGGGCACGCGAGGCCGCCGCCATCGCCTGCAGGCGCGGGCGGTCGCCCAGCAGCGCCCCGACCTCCCGCGCCAGGCGCGCGCCGCTGCACTCGGAGTCCGCAATCACGATCGCGGCGCCCGCATCCGCCATCCAGCGCGCGTTCGCGCTCTGATGATCGGCCGAGGCGTGCGGATAGGGAACCAAGACCGCGGGCAGGCCGTACGCGGCGATCTCGAACACCGAGCCCCCCGAGCGCGCGATAACGAGATCGGCGGCGGCCAGCGCCTGCGCGAACTCAGCCAGGTCGAGGTAGTCGCGCAGGTCATATCCGTCCGGCAAGGCGCGAGCGGCCAGCTCGGGATAGTCGCGACGCCCGGCTACGTGCAGGATGCGCAGCGGCGAACCCTCATCTGACACCCTCACCACCTGGCCTTCCAGGCCGATCTCGCGGGGTTCGTCCTCACCGGGTCGCAGAGCCTCCGAGGCGTCGCGAGCATCGGCGGCTGTCGCGCCACCTCCCGCGAACGCCTCGACAGCGGCAAGGTTGATCGAGCGCGCGCCAAGCGAGCCCCCGAACACGAGCACGCACGTCTCCCGCACGCCGATCCGGAAGTGCGCGCGTGCTTGCGCGCGCTCGGCGTCGGGCACAGGGATCGGGCGGCCCGTGACGCGATAGCGCTCTCCGTCGCGGCCGGCGATCGGGAAGGCCAGGCACACCCGCCGCGCGCCGCGCGCGAGCAGGCGGTTCGAGAGTCCAAGATGGCTGTCGGCCTCGCTCAGCACGAGCGGGATGCGCAGCGACAGCGCCGCGATCCCGACCGGGCCGGCCACGTAGCCACCGCCCCCCAGCACCGCGTCGGGGCGCAGCTCGCGCAGGATCGCGCGTGCGCGCCAGAACGCGAGCGCGGCGCGCAGAAGCGCGCGGGCGGCGTGCAGGGGGTTGGTGCGGCTGAGACCCTCGACGGAGATCGTGCGCAACTCATAGCCAGCGGCTGGTACTAGCTGGGCCTCGGCGCGCGTCCCGCCGACGAACGCGACGTGCGCGTGCTCAGCTCGCAGCGCGTCGGCCACCGCCAGCGCCGGTGCGACGTGTCCGGCGGTGCCCCCCGCCGCGATCGCGATCGTCGTCTGTGTCACGGCCCCATCCTGCCTGTTTTCGCGCGTCGGCCACCGTGCGGCCCTTGCCGCGAGCGGGGACGGCCCGTACGTGCGCGGTGCCGCCGGCGGCCACGTTCAGAAGCAGGCCCATGCCGGCGAGCATCACGATCAGGCTGCTGGAGCCATAGGAGACGAACGGCAGCGGCACGCCCGTCAGCGGCGCGAGGCCAAGCACGGCAAAGACGTTAAGCAGCGCCTGGGAGACGATCAGCGAGGTCACGCCGACGGCGATCAGGGCGCTGTGCAGCGAGCGCGCGGACTTGGCGACGCGCAGGCCGGCGTAGGCGATCAGCCCATACAGGAACAGCAGCGCGCACACACCGATGACGCCGAGCTCCTCGGCGATGACCGCGAGGATGAAGTCGGTGGGGGCCTCGGGGAGGTAGAAGATCTTCTGCACCGACTGGCCGGGGCCGACGCCGAACAGACCGCCGGAGCCGATCGCGATCTGGCCCTGGACGGCCTGGAAGCCGCTGCCGGAGGCGTGCGCCCAGGGATCCATAAACGAGGTCAGGCGCGCGCGGGCGTAGGGGCGCGCGATCGCGTATAGCGCGACCAGACCGAACGCTGTGCCAGCGACGATCGCGAGGTTGCGCGCGGGAATGCCGGCGGCGACGAGCAGCGCGGCGGAGGTGAACGCGATCGTCATGGCGGTGCCGAGGTCGGGCTCGGTGGCGACGAGCAGGCACGCGCCACCGATGACCACGAGCAGTGGGCGCGAGAGCTCGCGCAGGTCGTGGACGCGCTTGGGACGGCGGGCCAGCAGCGTCGCGGCGTACAGCACGAGCGCGAGCTTAAGCAGCTCCGAGGGCTGGAACTGCAGCTGACCAGGTCCGAGCCAGCGCCGCGCGCCGTTGATCGAGACGCCCACGTGGGGAATGTGCACTGCGAGTACGAGCGCGAATGAGACAGCCAGCAGCGGCGCGACGCAGCTCTGCGCTTTGGCGACCCCGTCGCGGGCGAGGACGCGCATGATGACGAGGCCGATCGCGCCGTAGAGCACGAACTTGATCAGATACCCACTGCCGTTGCCCGAGCCTTGCAGCAGCGCGGTCGCGGAGGTGGCGCTGTAGACCATCACCGCGCCATAGGCGAGCAGACACATCGTGGCGGTGATCAGGATGCGGTGCTCGATCGAATGCGGTTGAGCCTGCGCCCGTCCCGACGAGCGCGGACGGGTGCTCGCCCCCCGGGGTCCGGGCGCGGGGCGGGTCCGCCGTGCTGCGGCTGCTGGCATCCCGGCTGACTTCGACGCGCGCCGCCCTAAGCCTCCATTTTCTCGACCAGCTCGCGGAAGCGCTCGCCGCGGGCTTCGAAGTCGGCGAAGCGGTCGAAGCTGGCGCAGGCCGGCGAGAGCAGGACGACGTCTCCCGGACGGGCGGTCGACACGGCGACCTCCAGTGCCTGCTCGAGCTCGCCGCATTCGAGTAATGGCACGGGCATGCCGGCGAGCGCCGAGGCGATCAAAGCGGCGTCTTCGCCGATCAAGTAAACGGCCTGACAGGCCCGTTCGACCGGCTCGCGCAGGGGGGTGAAGTCCTGGCCCTTGGATTGGCCGCCGAGAATCAGGTGCACGACGCTGGGCGCGAACGCGTCGAGCGCGACGAGCGTGCTGGCGACGTTCGTCGCCTTGGAGTCGTTGACGTACAGCACGTCATCGCGGCGGGCGATCTCCTCCAGGCGGTGGGGCACGCCCGCGAACGTGCGCAGGCCGGCGCGGACCGCGTCGGGGTCGATCCCGCGCGCCAGACAGACGGCCGCGGCGGCCATCGCGTTCTCGGTGTTGTGACGCCCACGCAGGTGGATCTCCCCCACGGATAGCAGTGGCGTTCCCTGCCAGCTGATCGTGCCATCGTCCTGGAGCGTCATCGATGCCGAGCGGGGGTCTCCGCGCGGTATCGACGGCACGCCGAAGCTCACGCGCCAGACGTCATCATCTAGCGCGACATCGAGGTCGGCGGGGAGCACCGCGACACCCCCGCGCGACTGGCGCGCGAAGATCCGCAGCTTGGCGGCGGTGTAGTCCTCGATCGTGGCGTGGCGGTCGAGGTGATCGGGAGCGATGTTCAGCAGGACGGCCGCCTCGGGCGCGAACGCGAGCGTGTCCTCCAGCTGAAACGAGGAGGCCTCGCAGACGATCGTCACGTCGCGTGCGACCTCGCCGACGAGACCGCTGAGCGCGGTGCCGACGTTGCCGGCGACGGCGACGGGCAGGTCGGCCGTGCGGTAGATGTGCCCGATCAACTCCACCGTGGTCGTCTTGCCGTTCGTGCCCGTGACGGCGACGAACTCATTTGGCAAGAGGCGCCAGGCGAGCTCGAGCTCGCCGAGCACGGGCAAACCCCGTGCCCGGGCCGCGGCGATAACGGGCGCCTGCGCGGGCACGCCGGGGCTCTTGACGACGGCGCCGACGCGCTCCAGCAGGGACAGACCGTCCTCGGCCGGGTGCAGCTCCACGCCGGCGTCGGCGAGCGCGTCGAGCTCCTCGGGCGCGCCCCGATCTACGCCGATAGTCTGCTCGCCACGCTCGCGCAGGGTGAGCGCGGCCGCGCACCCGGAGCGCGCGAGCCCCACGACGAGGTAGGGACCTTCGGGCAGAGCCGGTCTGGAGGTCAGGGTTCGCCTTCCGGTCGACGGATCAACGGATGCTCTGGTGGTAGATCGTGAAGCCGATCGCGCAGAAGATCGCGGCGACGATCCAGAAGCGCAGGATGATCTTCGTCTCAGACCAGCCCTTGAGCTCGAAGTGGTGGTGGATCGGCGCCATCAGAAAGACGCGCCGGCGGGTCGTCTGGAAGGAGAAGACCTGAATCGCGACCGACAGCGCCTCGATCACAAAGATCCCGCCGAGCAGGATCAGCAGGACCTCCGTGTGGGTCATCACGGCCAGCCCGGCGATCGCGCCGCCGAGACCGAGCGAGCCGGTGTCGCCCATGAAAATCGTGGCCGGGAAGGCGTTGAACCAGAGGAAGCCAATACACGCTCCGACGAGCGCGCCGGCGAGCATCGCCAGATCGTAGTCTTCGGTCACGAACGCGATCGCGATGTAGGCGAGCAGCACGATCGCGGCGCAGCCGGCGGCGAGACCGTCGAGGCCGTCCGTCAGGTTGACGGCGCTGGTCGTGCCGGCGAGCACGAAGTAGATGAGCACGGGATAGAACGGCCCGAGTTCGACCGTGTAGTCGACGACGCGCAGCCGCAGCTCGGGCGCGAGATGGGCCTTGTGGGCGGCGATGAACCACAGGCCGAGCGAGATCGCGATCGTGATCGCGAGCTTCGTGCGCCCGCGCAAACCGAGCGAGCGGCGGCGTACGAGTTTGGTGTAGTCGTCGGCGAAGCCGAGCAGCGCACAGGCAATCATCGCCCCGAACACGCCGACCGAGCGCCAGTCCCAATCGGTCAGGATCAGGAAAGGGACGGCGACGGCGAGCATCACGATGATGCCACCCATCGTCGGCGTGCCCGCCTTCTGGTGGTGGCCCTCGGGACCGTCCTCACGGATGTGCTGTCCAAACTCGCGCCGGCGCAGGAACTCGATGAACTTGGGGCTCAGGAAGATGCAGATGAGCAGGGCGGCGGTGCCGCCGAAGAGGATGCGCCCCATTCAGCGCCCGTCCACCTGGGCGTCGTCTGTGTTCGCCCGCGCCCCGTCGTTAGCATCGCGCGCGAGCAACGCCTGACCGACGCGCTCCAGGCCGACGCCGCGCGAGCCCTTGACAAGGACGGTGTCCCCCGGGGAGAGCAGGCGCGTAAGCAACTCGGCGGCCGCGTCGGCATCCGCCACAGAGTGGGTGTCCGCACGGGCGAACGCGGGGACCATCTCGGCCGCGAGTGGACCGACGGTCACGAGCACATCGACGCCGCTGGCGGCCGCGTGGGCGCCGATCTCGCGGTGAAAGCGGCGCTCGTCTGCTCCCAGCTCGAGCATGTCGCCGAGCACGGCCACGCGCCGCCCGGAAGCAGTCTCGGCGAGGTCGTCGAGGGCTGAGCGCATCGACATCGGGTTGGCGTTGTAGCAGTCGTTGATCAGCACGATTTCCTCAGACAGTGGGATGCGCTCACCGCGTAGCGCCGAGAACCGCACAGTAACCTCGCCGCCGGGCGTAATGCCGAGCGCGCGCGCGGCCGCGACGGCCGCGAGCAGGTTGCGCAGGTTGTGGGTCTGCGCGAAGGAGGGCCGCAGGACGATGCGGGCGGTATCGGCTGGGAGAGTTTTTGCGCGATCGCGGTCGCTGGGCGGCGAGATGCCGGCCATACCGATCTGAGATCGATGGATCTCCGATCGGCCAGCGGAAGTACCGTCCAAGATGCAAACGTACCCGTCAGGGTGGTCGTCGCAGAGTTGGACATCGCCATCGGGGCCGAAGGTGATCGTGGGGACGTCATCCCTGAGGTGCTCTCCCAACAGGGGCTCGCCGGCGGGCACGATCGCGGTCGCGCCGGGCGCCAAACCGGCGATCAACTCGGCCTTGGCGGCGGCGATCGCCTCCAGCGAGCCGAGCAGCTCCAGATGGACGGGGCCGACGTTGACGATCACGCCGACCTCGGGCTCGGCGATTGCCGTCAGCTCAGCTATTTGCCCGGGGCCGCGCATCGCCATCTCCAGCACGAGTGCCTCGGTGTCCGCGGGCGCGGCGAGGATCGCGAGCGCCACGCCGATCTCGGTGTTGAAGTTGGCGGGACTTGAGACCGTGCGCAGGTGGGGTGAGAGCAATGCCGCGAGGATGTCCTTCGTCGAGGTCTTGCCGGTCGAGCCGGTGATCGCCACGACGCGGACACCGCCGGCGCGTAGCTCGGCCAGCCAGGCACGGGCGAGCGACTGCAACCCGGCGAGCGGGTTGGGGTCGGCGAGTACCACGCCGTGATAGCCGATGCCCGCCCCCGCGGCCTCGGCCATCGCCGCGACGGCAAGTGCATGCTCGGGCGCCACGAGCACGCCCCAGGCGCCGGCCTGGAGCGCCTGGGCGGCATACTCGCCCCCGTCGGCGGAGGCCCCGCGCAACCCGACGAACAGATCGCCGGGAGCGATGCTGCGCGAGTCGATCGACACGCGCAGGGGTCCGGACGGCGAGGCGTCCTGAGCGCCGCCGGGCAGCGCGTCGGCATCAGGGCGAAAGACGAGACGCGCGCCGGCGGCGCGCGCGAGACGGTTGGCGTCCCAAGCCCTCATTCGCCGGCCCCCGCGGAGGCGCCAATCCGGCCAGTGAGGAGTTCCCGCGCGACGGTGACGTCGTCGAAGGGCTCCTTGCGCCCGTCCGCGAACTCCTGCCCCTGCTCGTGGCCCTTGCCGGCGATCACGACGACATCGTCGGGCATCGCGAGCGCGAGCGCCTGCCCGATTGCGGCACGGCGATCGATCTCGACGTGGACCGACCCATCGGTAGCGGCGGCGGAGGGGATGCCAGTGACGATCTCGGCGACGATCTCGGCGGGCTCCTCCGAGCGGGGATTGTCGGACGTGACGAGCGTGATGTCCGCCAAACGAGCAGAAATCTCACCCATCAGGGGGCGCTTGCCCCGATCGCGGTCTCCGCCGGCCCCAAACACGCTGATGACGCGTCGCCCGCGGGCGATGTCGCGCGCGGCTCGCAGGACGTTGTCGAGCGAGTCGGGGGTATGGGCGTAGTCGACGAGCACGGCGAAGTCCTGACCGGCGTCAACCGGCTCGAAGCGCCCAGGCACCCTGACGCCGCGTTCCAGCGCGACGACGAGCGTGTCAAGATCGAAGCCGAGCGCATGCACCGTGGCAAGTGCCCCGAGGGCGTTGGCGACGTTGAAGCGGCCAGGCATCGGCAGCATCACCTCGCGCTCGCCGACGGGCGTGTGCAGAGCAAAGCGGCAGCCGGCGAAGTCGCAACGCGGGTCCGCGGCGCGGTAGTCGGCCGGGGCGTTGAGGGCGAACGTGCGCGCGCCCTCGATCTCCCGCGCGAGCCGTCGCCCGTATGGATCGCCGATGTTGACGACGCTCACACCCGGCGGCGGGCTCTCGCCGGGCAGGAACAGCAGGCGCTTGGCCAGGAAGTAGTCCTCCATGCTCGGGTGGAAGTCGAGGTGGTCCTGAGTCAGGTTCGTGAACACGGCCGCGGCGAAGCCAATGCCGCCGGCACGCCCGAGCTCCAGGGCGTGCGAGGAGACCTCCATCGCACAGGCGCGATCCCCGCCGTCGAGCATCGCGCGAAAGCCCGCGTGCAGGTCGATCGCCTCGGGAGTCGTGCGTTCCACGGGTCGCTCCTGCCCACCCACGATCGAGGTGACGGTGCCCAGCAGGCCTGTTTGCTCGCCGGCCGCCTCCAGCAGCGCGCGCACGAGGAAGGCGGTCGTCGTCTTGCCGTTCGTGCCGGTGATTCCCACGATGCGCAGCACCGCGCTCGGATCGCCGTAGAAGCGGCTCGCCACAGGGCCCATCGCCGCGCGCACCGAGGGAACCAGTACCTCGGGCACGCCCAGCCCCAAGGGCCGCTCCACGACAAGCGCGACGGCACCATCTATAACCGCCTGCGCGGCGAAGTCATGCCCGTCGCTGCGATAGCCCGGAACGCAGAAGAACAGTGCGCCGGGCGCCACCAGGCGACTGTCATACGCGAGCCCCGAGACTCCGACGTCAGAGCCGGCACCGCCCACAGACCCGACGCCCGCGATCAGCTCGCCAAGCGTCATGGGTCCATTCCCGGCTTCAGCACGCCCTCAGTCTAGTTTTCCCGCTTCCGCAGCCGCCATCACCGGTCGGATGATGCGGCGGACGATCCTTCCTCATCCCATCGATCGCGCCAGCGCCGCTACCTCG
>Ga0307477_10002588_pt1 | contig 13866 bp, 10 predicted proteins | sample atmos_gasesECM2C_FD_203316 | JGI IMG/M metagenome (GOLD analysis project Ga0307477, IMG submission 203316) | Hardwood forest soil microbial communities from Morgan-Monroe State Forest, Indiana, United States - atmos_gasesECM2C_515 | ecosystem: Environmental > Terrestrial > Soil > Temperate...
GGTCCGTCCCGAGAAGATCCGCTTCAGCGAGCTCGAGATCACGGCGAGCGGCGACGAGTATTCGACCCTCGGATCGGTGCGTGACATCGTCTACCTCGGCCATCAGACTCGATTCGTCGTCGCGATCGATGGTGGGTCAAATCTCGTGGTCACCGAGCAGAACGTCGCGTCATCAGAAGATGCGCTGGCGCAGAAGGGACGTCGGGTCCGTTTGGTATGGCATAAGGAGCACACGCTCGCTCTCGGCAATGTGGAGTCCGAGGCGGCGGAACGGAGGACTGACTCATGAGAGGACGCGCGACAGCCATAGGGTCGCTGATCATGGCCGCCGGAGTCATGGCCGGCTGCGGTGGTGGGGGCGGTGGATCCTCGCCGACTCCGAAGCCCGGCCAGTCATCCATCGGTCCGGGTGAGGGCGCGCTGAACCTCATCGTCTGGGCGGGATACGCCGAATACGGCGCGACTGATCCACACGTGAACTGGGTAGGTCCGTTTGAGCAGCAGACCGGCTGCAAGACCACCTCCAAAGTCGCGAACACATCCGACGAGATGGTTTCGCTGATGCATACGGGTCAGTACGACGGGGTATCCGCGTCCGGCAATGCAACCCTGCGTCTGATGGTTGACGGCACCGCAGCCCCGGTCAACGTGAATCTGCTCACCAACTACCGCAACATCAACCCTGCACTCAAAGACCAGCCGTACAACACATATCAGGGAACTCATTACGGTGCCCCGCACGGATGGGGTGCAAACCTGCTGATGTGGCGCACCGACCTCGTCAATCCGGCGCCGACATCGTGGGCTGCCGTCTTCGACCCCACCTCTCCGTACAAGGGAAAGGTGACCGCCTACGACGATCCGATATACATCGCCGACGCGGCCCTCTACCTCAAGGCGCACAAGCCTGACCTCCACATCACCGATCCATATGAGCTGGACGACGCCCAATTCACGGCTGCAGTGAATCTGCTCAAGGTGCAGCGCATGATCATCGGGCAGTACTGGTCCGACTACACCAAGGCACAGTCTGCGTTCGCCAACGGCGATACCCTCATCGGCACAACCTGGCAGGTGATCACCAATCTGCTGGTAAATGATCCGCATCCAACAGCGGTGAAAGCGATCGTGCCGAGCGAAGGATCGACCGGGTGGTCGGACACGTGGATGATCGCTACCAATGCGGCACATCCGAACTGCATGTACAAGTGGATGAACTACATCGAGTCTCCCAGCGTGCAGGCACAGGTCGCAACCTGGTTCGGCGAAGCGCCGGCCAACCTCCGGGCTTGCGATGTCATCCAGCAGACTGACGTCAATTTCTGCAACATCTACAAGGCCACCGACACCAACTTCCTTCGCAGTCTTGCCCTGTGGAAGGTTCCGCTGAAAGACTGCGGCGACAGCCGCGGTTCGGTCTGCAAGGGCTACCAGGACTGGCTGACGGCCTGGACGGACATCAAGGGATGAGAGCAGCGTAGCCGGGAACCTCGCGCTCCATGAGCGAGGCCACGCCTATCGCCCTGCAGGCGGGAGCATTCCGCCGCCTGTCACGGAGCCTCGAGCGCCACCCGAGGCTCCGGCTGGCGGCGCTGCTGACGCCGCCTTCGGCGTTTCTCCTCGTCCTATACATCGGATCGTTGGCGTTTCTCCTTCTGTCGGCGTTCTGGCACTTCGACAGCGACATCACGTTCACCGTCACGCGAACGTTCACGCTGGAGAATTTCGCGCAGCTGTTCAATGATCCGACATACCGGACGATTGCGCTTCGTACGATCATCATCGCGACACTGGTCACGATCACAGACGCGGCCATCGCCTTCCCTATCGCTTTCGTCATGGGTAAGCTGGCGGGCCCGCGTGCCAAGGCAGCTCTTGCCGTGCTGGTCTTGATGCCGCTTTGGACGAGCTACCTGGTGAAGATCCTCGCATGGCGGCTCATCCTGTCGCAGGGTGGTGTGCTCAACTGGGCGCTGCGTCCGCTGCACCTGTCAGGACCCGGCTTTGGCGACGTCGCCGTGTATCTGGTGCTTGCCTACATCTGGCTCCCCTACATGATCCTGCCGCTGGCAGCGGGCTTCGAGCGCGTTCCCAACGCGCTCCTGGAAGCCTCGAGTGATCTGGGTGCACGCAGCTGGCAGACATTCCGGCGCGTGATCTTTCCCCTGATCGTCCCGGCTCTTGTCGCCGGATCGATCTTCACCTTCTCGCTGACGCTGGGCGACTACATCGCGGTCAGTCAGGTCTCGAGCACGCAGTTCATCGGCAGTGTCATCTTCAGCAACCAGGGTGTGTCCGGCGACCTGCCTCTGGCGGCCGCGTTTGCCATGGTGCCCGTCGTGGTGATGCTGCTCTTCCTGGCTGGTGCGCGGCGCCTCGGCGCCTTCGAGTCGCTCTGACGCGCATGCAGATTTCCAGACCGTTTCGTGGCTTTCTCTGGGCAGCGACGGGCTGCACCCTCGCGCTGATCTACATACCGCTCCTGTTGATCGGTCTCTATGCCTTCAATCAGTCACGCAGCCAGACCTGGCCGATTCCGGGCTTCACGTTGCGGTGGGCGCAGGACGCGATCACCAACCCAGGAGCTCGCGATGCGCTGTTGCTCTCGGTTCAAGTTGCCCTCATTGCCACAGCGCTGGCGCTGGTACTTGGCAGCCTGCTTGCGTTCGCCGTGCACCGGTATCGCTTCTTCGGGCGCTCGGCGGTGTCCTTCCTGATCATTCTGCCGATCGCGTTGCCGGGGGTGGTCACCGGCATCGCCCTCAACGCCTCGTTCCGCAACCTCTTCGGCGGCCTCAGCCTGTTGACCCTGATCATCGCGCATGCGACGTTTTGCGTCGTCGTCATCTACAACAACGTGATCGCACGGCTGCGCCGGACGGCCGCATCGTATGAAGAAGCCAGCGCCGACCTGGGCGCCGATTCGTTTCAGACCTTCCGCTTCGTGACCTTTCCGCTCATTCGTTCGGCGCTGCTGGCCGGTGCGCTGCTGGCGTTCGCACTCAGCTTTGATGAGATCATCGTGACCACCTTCACAGCCGGAACCCGGGAGACGCTGCCGATCTGGATTTTCACCAACATTTCGCGCCCCAATCAACTCCCGATCGTCAACGCGGTCGCGCTCGCCGTGATCGTGCTCTCGGCGATCCCGGTGTATCTGGCTCAACGGATCTCGAGCGACGCGGTGAGCATCTCAGAACGTCGCTGACTGAGCTGAGCCTACCCGCCGGCGAGGGCGTACTCGGTGACCTCTTCGAGCGTCATCTCTGATCCGTGATCGTGCGCGAGTGCCAGGCTCTCCTTGTCGAGACGGCTGATCGCCTCGCGCAGGCGCGCTTCTGCTGATTCACGCTGCGGCATGGGATCTGGTTTGGCGCCACGGAGCGCATAGAGGCGGGCGGCGGCAGCACTCAGGGTCGCTGCCCGCACCGATTGATCTTGCGCCGCAGCCAGGAACACGAAGGCCTCGATCACGACGGCCCCATACAGTGGCGGTGCATGCCGGAGGGCTTCCGTGGCGCGTTTGCGCGCGGCCTCGTAGTTACCCAGGAAGCACTCGAGGTGCGACAGGTTCACCAATCCGTAATAGCGCGACATCTCCCGGCCCATCGCGATCTGCTGCTGATACCGAGCCCGGGCTTCGTCGTACTTGCCCGCCCAGAAGCAGCACTCACCGAGATTGCCGTATGCGGTTGCGAGACCCTCTTTGTAACCGACACGTTCCCACATCTCGACCGCGGTACGGAAATACGCCTCGGCTTCCTGGTTTGTGGTACCGCCGACGGTGACGACACCGAGACTGTTGGTGAGCTCCGCGATGATGAACTCGTCTCCGGCGGATTGCGCCAGAGCGAGGCCCTCATTGAACAGGCCGACCGCGGTTGCGAGATCGCCCTCGATCGCCGTCAGACGGCCGAGGCCGCTGAGAGCCCTGGCCCGGGCGCCCGGGTTCGTCGCCGGCCCGTCCAAGGCCCGCTCCAGCAACTCTCGGCCTTCGCTGAGCAATCCCTGCAACCACCAGTAGAACCGCCACGCGCCGACGATCGCCAGGCAGAGCTCGGGGTCCGCCTGGCAGGACCACTCCAGCGCGGCACGGGCGTTGCTGTACTCGACGTCGTATCGCCGCCGTGCTGCACCTGCCTGCGCATCCAGATACAGGCGCTCGCACGCGAGGCCCTCTTCCAGGTAACGACGCGCGTGTCGCATCCGCAGCGCGTCCTTCTCGTCGCTCGCGAGGCGTTCCTGAACATACTCCCGCATCGTCTCGAGCAGGCGATATCGCCCTTCACCTGCGGCAGTGCTGTCGAACACCACGAGGGATTTGTCCACGAGTCGCGCCATGAGCGAGACCATTGCGTCGGGCCGGAGCGTGTCATCCGAGCACACCGCTTCGACCGCCTTGAGGTTGAAGCTGCCCGCGAAAACGCCGAGGCGGCAGAAGAGCGCGCGCTCATCCTCCGCGAGCAGGGCGCTGCTCCAGTCAAGCGTCTCGCGCATCGTGCGGTGGCGCGACACGGCGCGGCTCGTCCCTGCGAGCAGTCGGAACCGATCGCCGAGGTGGTCGACGAGCTCGTCGAGAGCGAGGCCGGCCATGCGCGCAGCGGCGAGCTCGAGCGCCAGCGGAATGCCATCCAGGCGGCTGCACACCTCCACCACTGCAGCGGCGTTGTCCGGCGTCAACGCGAACGATGGGCGCACCATCAGCGCGCGATCGACGAACAGCCGGACTGCTTCACATCCCATCAGCTCCTCGACGGAGTGTGGCTGTGCTTCGGCCGGGATGCTCAGGGGAGACACCGTCCATAGCTGCTCGCCGCCAATGCCCAAACGCTCCCGGCTCGTGGCCAGGACGGTGAGCCGAGAGCACGCGGCGAACAGGCTCTGCACGGTCTCGGCCACCGCATCCATCAGGTGCTCGCAGTTGTCGAAGACGAGCAGCAGCCGGCGATCCTCGAGGAGCGTGGTGAGGCTGTCGGTCAGTGTCGTGTCGGGCAGTTGACGCAGGCCGAGTGACGTCAGCACCTCATGCCCGACCATCTCGGGTTCGGCAACGGCGGAAAGGTCGATCAGCCAGACGCCGTCCTCGAAGTCCGGGAGCGCCGCCTCGGCGACCTGCAGCGCCAGACGAGTCTTGCCGATGCCACCAGGTCCTACCAGCGTCAGAAGCCGATGCTGTCGCAGGAGATCGATCAGGTCGCTGACGGCGCCCTCGCGACCGACAAAGCTGGAGAGGCGCGCCGGGAGATTGTGACGCTTTGTGGACGAATCGCTTGCGTGCGGTCTTGGTCGTGCCACCTCAGGCGCCGGTGCAGCCGATGGATCTTGATTGAGGATCTCCTTGAACCGCGTCTGCAGCTCCGGACCCGGGTCCATTCCGAGGTCCTCTGACAGCAGACTGCGCGTTCGGTGGTAGACATCAGACGCTTCCGCCTGACGTCCACAGCGGTACAAAGCCAGCATGAGCTGTGCCTGCAGCCGTTCGCGCAAGGGAAACCTGCCCGCAAATGTCTCCAGCTCGCCGACGATCGCCGAGTGCATTCCCAAGCGCAGCGCTACGTCGAAGCGCTGTTCCATGGTTTCCAGTCGCAGTTTTTCGAGCTGGGAGCGCTCGCCGACCGCGAAAGCCTCGTTGCCGAATTCAGGCAGCGGATCGCCTCGCCACAGCGCCATCGCTTGATCGAGCAGGTGCAGCGCGCTCTCGTCGTCGCCGCTTTCCGTCGATCGCCTCGCCTCTCCCACCAGGTGCCGGCATTGCGACAGATCGACGTGATCCGCAGGAATCGACAGCTGGTAGCCGGAAGACTTGCGCACCAGCAGCTTATGGTCGCCGTAACTGTCCGAACCTTCCTCGAAAGCTCGGCGCAATTTGGAGATGTGCACGCGGAGGACGTCCTCTGCCGCATCCGGTGGTTCTTCGGGCCACAGCAATTCGATGAGACGGTCATCCGGGACGACGTGGTTCGCTTCGAGCGCCAGCGCGGCAAGAAGTGTTCGCTGCTTCGAGCCCTTGAGGTGGACTGTCCTTCCACGACGCCGCGCCTCGACCGTGCCGAGCAGCAGAACCTCCACTTCCGAGTCGTCCGCTGCAGTCCCCGGGGCCACAACGGGATCCTGTTTGGCCACAGTCTCCACTCGTTGAGCCGAGTTCACAAGAATGTACAGGCTTCGGTAAGGCTGCCCCTGAAACCTATGCGTGGCTCACAGAGAGCCGTAGGTGCGGAGGATACCGCAAGACGCGGATCAGACCATCGCCGTGCGGCGGCGCCGCCCGATCGCGACGGCAAGACCGATCGCGAGCGCGCCGGCGCCGAGCAGCGCGGTCATCGCAGGCGCCTCCGGGATCGTGGGTGCGAACTGCGCACAATCGAGCCCGGTCGTCAGGCTCTGCCCGCCCACCTGGTGCACGAACATCGGCCGACCCGTACGGAAGCCGCCGCCACCAGCAGGAGGAGGCAGTGAATCGGTCAGTTGCGTGTCGGCCGTCGCCACCATGACGCAGCCGTTCTGGTCGAGGGCATTTGTGACGTAGTCACCGAGCCGGCGGTCCTGCTGCCCCGCAGTGGTGTTCAAGGCACATGTGGTTCCTGACTGGCAGATGCTGCCGACGTGGAAAATGCCGCCGGCATGCAAGCCGTCGAAGTTGGGTACGGCGTTCAGTGCCGGCACCGGATAGGTCGTGGTCGTCGCGCCGTAGATGTTGGCCACCTGCACGGTCCAGTTCGTCGAATGGCTGTGCAGCACGCTGGCCGCGCTGTCGCAGTTCGTGTCGGTGGGTTGGTCGCTCTGGTACCAGACGACCGACACGTTGCCGGCCGCACCCGCCGCCGCCCAGGGCCACCAGGCGACCGCATTGGTCATTTGCGCAACGGTCTTGGTGGCCGACCACGTGAGGCCTTCATCCTTTGTGTACGCCATAAGAATCTGGTTGGGGAGTGGTGTATTGGCGCCGTTGCAACCGTTGGTGCTGTGCGGGTCGGTCGGGTGGGTGGCCCACACCATGTAGATGGTGTTGTCGGGGCCGATTATGATCCGCGGCCCGAGGAGGTCATTGAAGGTCGTGCCCGCGGAGTTCGGATCCGGATGCTGGACAAACGGGGTTGTTGTCGCTCCGCTGGTGCTGCTGAAGTCGGCAGTCGAGGCGTTGGGCAGGACAGCGATGCCGAGGCGGCCGTTGCTGAACCTCGCGGGTTCGACAAGGGCACCATCCTTGTGTGAGTAGTAGAGCTGGTCGCCGATGCTTGAACCTGACGCTGCCGCCGCATCGGGAATGAATCCAGGGGTGCACGTTATGGTCAACGCGGTATGCGTCACTGAATCGAACGTGACCGTGCCTCTGACGACGACGTGAGAGTTCAGGGAGTCGTCGGTGCCCATGAACACCTCGCCGCTGTGACCGCCCGCAAGCCAGGGACGATCGCCCTGATGGCACTGCGGCGTGCCGGCGATCCACGTCTTGCCGCCGTCCTGGGTGGCGAACAGCGCGTCGTTGACGAGGTTGATGCCGGTGTTGTAGACGACCGGCGCGACGGTGGTACTTCCCGCGTCTTCGGTGAGGGAGGGATCGCTGAACCCGGTGTAAGCGGGGTTGCCCGGAGATTTGGTCCACGTCAATCCACCGTCGGTGGAATACCAGTTGTTGACCTGGTTGGTGTAGCTGCACACGAAGCCCTGGGCGTTGTGGATGTCGCAGGTGTCGCCGGGCTGCGGCGGGCCACCGCCGTTGTAAATGTGGGTGGTCCCTTCGTGGCCTGAGTAGACGAGGTCCCCGGCGCTGCGGCTGTAGATCACGAATGGCTCGCCACCGGCCAGTGACGTCGACACGTAGTCGGCGCTGAAGGTCGTGGATGACGCGCGACCTCCGACGGGGGTGAGGGCGAGGATCGTGACACCCGCAGCGATGAGGGCCACTATGGTCCGCAGCGAACGCCTGAATCCACTCCGCTTGATGGGGAACCGTCGCATCTTGATCCCTCCCTGAGGCTGCACCACGGCCGAATCTCCTTCCAGGCCTGCGCGTCGAGGCCGATTATAATCCCGGCGACCGGTAGCCGGGCCCCGGCACGCGCGACGACGGCGTTCCAGCCCCGAGGCGCTAGGCTGAGTCGATGCGCCCACATCCATCCACTCCGCGCCGTTTCAGTTTCGTTGTCGCGTCCCTTCTGTTGACCATGTTGGCCACCGGCTCCGGAACCAGCCGCGCTCTCGCAGCCCTCCACCACACGAGACCCACGACCACTCCTCTCACGCGCTGGCTGAACTACCACCTCAACGCCGCACACACCGGGGACGACACGACCGAGCCATCGTTCGCAAACCTCGGCGCGGCGTGGACGGCTGGACCGGTTGACGGCGCTCTGTTCGGTGAGCCGCTCGTGTACGGCAACAACATCATCGTTGGCACAGAGAATGACTCGCTGTATTCGTTTGGCGCTGCAGCCGGGAAGCAGCACTGGCATGTCAGCATCGGCACGCCGCGGACGAGCAACTTTCCATGCGGCAACATCAACCCCCTCGGCATCACCGGAACACCGGTGATCGATGGCGGCTATCTCTACGCCGTGGCCGAGGTCGAGCAGCCCGTCGGAACGTACCGCTTCCACCTCGCCAAGGTGAACCCCGGAACCGGCGCGGTCGTGTACAACACGGACATCACGCCCACCGGCATGGACGCCAATACGCAGCAGCAACGCAGCGCACTGGCCGTCTCCAAGGGCAATGTCATCGTCGCGTGGGGCGGGCTGGACGGGGACTGCCGCTCATACCACGGATACGTGGAGAGCGTTTCCGAGTCCAGCGGCGCCGAAGTTGCACAGTGGAACGACACCGCGAGTGACAACGCGGGCGGCATCTGGGGCGCCTCAGGTCCAGTCGTCGGGTCGCTTGGAAACATGTACGTGACCACGGGGAACGGCTCGTCGACGAACATAAACGCTTACGATTACTCAGACAGCGTGGTCAGGCTCTCTCCCACCATGTCGGTGCTGTCGTTCTTCGCACCCGGGCCTCCGCAGCAGTGGACCTACCTCAATTCGAGCGACACCGACCTGGCGTCGGTGGGGCCGGTCGCGCTCTCCGACGGTCTGATCTTCGCGATCGGCAAAGGAGGTCGCGGGTATCTGCTCAACCCAACCAAGCTTCCCAGCAACTCGAATCCCGGCGGTGGCGAGAACTTCAGTGCCCAGGTGTGCAAACGCACGCACGACGCCGCTTTCTCGGGCTTGGCCGCGGCCGGCAACACGATCTATGTTCCGTGTGTGGACGGAATCGCTGCGGTGATGGTCGATTCGTTGAAGGCGTTCCATACCCTGTGGTACTCGACCTCGGGGTCGTCGGCGCCGATCGTGGCCGGAGGGCTCGTGTGGACCGTGAACGTTTTCGGCGGCTCCACGCTGTACGGCCTGGACCCGGCCACGGGAGCGGTACTGCAGCAACTGAGCCTCGGCGCGACCACCGAGCACTTCGTCACGCCCTCATCGGGTGGCGGGCGGCTCTTCATCGCGGCCGGGGACCTCCTGATGGCGTTCGCCCCCCACTGACGGGCGTAGAAGACATGGTCCAGTGGAAGGCTGATCCAACGCGGGCCGGCTGCCCGGCCGGCGCACCAGTCAGACTGCCCCCGTGCCGTACGAGACAGCGATCCAAAGCTGGCACGACTTCTACATTGTGGCGGGAACGGCCGCGGCGACGCTGGTCGGCTTGCTCTTCGTCGGCTTGTCGTTGCATCTGCGAGTCGTCGTGACGCGGTCCGATGTTCGCAGCCTTGGTCGGGTGACGCTCGCGAACTATGCGCTCGTTCTGTTTGTAGCGCTGATCACGATCATTCCTCAGCGCAGGGATGGGGCGAGCGTGCAGATCATCGGTGCCGGGATTTTCACTGCGGTTGTCAGTATCCGCAGTCTGATTGGAGCGATTCGCACGGCGGAACGGACGCTGCGCCTGCGCCAGCTGATGCTTCGATTCGGCCTGAGCGAGCTGAGCTACGCGGGGATCATCACCGCGGGTGCTCTCCTCGCAGCTGGGACATACGACGCGGCCGTGACCTGGCTGGCGACGTTGACCATCGTGCTGCTGGTCCTCTCGCTGCGCAACTCGTGGGACCTCTTGGTGACCGTCGCCACCGCGACGCACGAACACCCGACCGCCTAGTCACCGAGTCGCGAGCGGAATGCGGACGCTGAAGGTGGAGCCGGCACCCGGAACACTACGGACGTGCACGGAACCGCCATGCGTTTCCGCGACGTGCCGCACGATCGCGAGGCCCAACCCGGTGCCGCCGGTCTGACTCGACCAGGTGGCCTCCACTCGGTAGAAGCGCTCGAAAATACGGTCGATGTCGCGCGCCGGAATGCCGATACCCGTGTCGGCAACGGAGAGTTCAGCGAACCCATCGACCCGCCGCGCGGTGACGATGATCTTGCCGCCCTCGCGCGTGTAACGGACAGCATTGTCGAGAAGGTTGTGCGCCACGTGCGCGAGGTCGGCTTCGGAGCCGGAAACCGGCAGCGCCCCGGCGATATCGGCTTGCAGCTGCAAACCGGCCGCCTCGGCACGCGGGCGGACCCGCTCGACGCCGGTCTGGATCGCGAGATCGAAGCGCACGCGGGTCCATTCCTGCGAGCCGCGCTCCTCGAGCCTTGACAACGCCAGGAGGTCGCTCACAAGCTCGCCGAGTCGCTCGGCCTCGAACTCGAGGCGAGCAATGAATCTCGCCACCGTGTCGGGGTCGTCGCCGATGGCGGACTGCGTGGCGCCTGCAAGGGCCAGGATCGAGGCCACCGGGGTCTTCAGCGCGTGCGACGCGTTGGCGACGAAGTCGCGGCGGATGCGTTCAATGCTCTTGGCCCGCGTGACATCCCGCAGCACGACCACGATGGTCCCATCAGGCTTGGCCGGCGTCGCGGTGGCGTCTACCGTGGCCGCACCCAACTCGAACTCGCGAGTGGCTGCGGCCGCACGCGGTTGCGAGACGTTTGCGCGAACCTCTGAGATCACGTCCTGCAACGGCTCGGGAAAAACTTCCGAAGTTGTCAGGAACCGCCGGCCGAGGATTGTCAACGCAGCTTGATTGGCGTACGCGAGCTGCCCCTCCTCACTGAAGAGCAGCACGCCCTCGCTCATCGCCGACAGGACCGCGTCCCGCGCCGCGACGTCGGCCTTGAGGGTACGAACTTGGATTGCCTCGTCGCGCACCGCGTCGCGGGTGCGCGTTGCTGCCAGGCGGTCAGCCGTCATCTGCCCGAGGAGTGTAGAAGAAAAAGGGCCCGGCAGCGCCGGGCCCTTCTGTCTCGCAGCGAAGCGGCATTCCGATCAGGTTTTGAACAGCCGGCAGTAATCCTTGTGCGTGTCACCGCTGCCGATCACGCCGAACGGCACGTTGATAAAACCGTTCGCGTTTATCGCCGTGGCAATCTCGTTGCGGTAGTTGACGTGCCTCGTCGGATCGACGGCGTGGCTGGACGGCGCCTTGCAGATCCAGCCCTCCTCGCCGACGTAGTTGACAGTCGCCGCCGAAGAGGCCCCGGCCGCGGCTGGGCAGGAGGCGGTGCAGTACACGTTGTACAGGAAGCGTCCAAACGGGAAGGTCCCGTTCGAGATCGTGGCGGCCGTCGCGGCGATGTTGTCAACGGCACCGAGCAGCTCACTGCCCGCGCCGTGAACCTGCGTGCTCCAGACGCCGAATGAGAACGGGAAGATGGCGGTCTTCAAGTCAGCCGGTGCGATACCCGCGTTGGAGTTCTCCGGGATCAACGCCTTCGCGCACTGCGACGAGTCCCCGTGGATGAATCCGTCCCACGTGGATCGTGTGCCCGAGCCCGGCTGTGCTGTGTAGACCTGGATCGGCAGGTTCTGGCCGCCGAGCTGGCTCCAGTTGGTGATCTGGCACGCCGGCGGGCTGCCTGTCTTGGTGAAGATCGCCGTGAGGTCCGAGATGGTCAGGCAGGGTCCCGGGTGACCGGCGCACGCGCCATCAGGGTTGTTCATGTTGAAGACACCTGAATTGGCGGTGCCGTCGTTGACCGCCTCCCAGGAAATTCCGTCGCGCGCGTACGCGACGAAGTTCAGCCCTGCGCAGTCACTGGTCTTCGACCCGCGTGACGAGCGCGCGAAGTCGATCGGCGCCACCGGGGTGCCTCCGATGGACGTGCCCTTGTGGCACAGCTGGTAGATGCCGAACGACGAACCGTAGAAATACGCCTCGTGCACCTGGTCGTGTGCGTAGTTCTCGGTGGGTACGACGCTGGAGAAGTTGAAAGTACCCGCGCCGGCACCCGCTCCGGCCTTGACAGGCAGGTTGGCCGACGGCGAGCTGCTCAATCCGATGCTCGTGTTTGCGGCAAGGGTTCCGACATACGTCGCAGCGGCCGGAACGCCAGGTCCCGTCACGACCTGACCTTTGACGACTCCGGTGGTGTCGGCCATGGTGACCGTGGCGCTACCCGACGTCGATGTTCCAGCCAGGCTCGCGATGGTCGGATCCGGCGACTGACAGCTGAAGTCGAGGTATGTCGGGTTGCCCGACGCGTCCTTTGGCGGAAGGTTCTGACAACCTGTGCTGAACAAGTAGAGCTTGTCCAGGTCGGTCATCATGAACTGCGTCGTGTCAGAGCCGCTGCCCAAAATGCTTTGAGCAACCGGCCCTCCGCCGCCAGTCGCTCCGGCGGATGTGGCGCCCCAGCCGGCCGTGGCGACCGCCAGGCCGATGCCGATGCCGATCGAAATTCGGCCTTTTCTCATGTGCCTCCGTTCCTCCTCTACCGCTCTACTCCAAGCACGCGCCGGAGTCCGGTCCGCCTGTGTCGTCAACGAGCCTAGTCCGGCCAGGTTGCGTTTCAATGGCTCGAAGTGGAACGCCGACTGCACTTTGGGTGAACGGAAGCAGACGGGATTTGGAGCGGCGGGTGTCAGGGGGCGGGGGAAGGTGAGAGGGTCGGATCCTCCCACGTCTGATTGACTTGAACCGCCCCGGTCATGGCCGGATTGTTTCCCGCGTGGTAGGCGATGCTTTGGATCTGGTGCGGCGTGAAGACAAACGTTTGCCCCGGCTGGATGGGACCTGAGTCGACCTGCTCGGCGTCGAATACGACAGAGACCGGCGAGGCGGTCAGGTTCCTCCACGTGATCGGCTGACAGCAGTTCGCGACCAGCCATGCGGGGTGGAAGCCGTCATGAGCGATTTGTATGGTGAATCCGTAGTCGAAGTTCGGATCCGGATGTGCGGCCTCACGCGCCACCTGGGAGAGCGGCGTGGCCGACGGATGCGCGGAGTTCGCCGCCGAACCGGTGCCAGACGCGCACGCAGAGAGAGCGAAGACCACGCTCGTCGCTGTCGCGAGGATCGACGTCCTACTCCACTCGCTCTTCATCTACAGCGTCCCGGGCAGCAGGCGGTCCAGGCTCGTGAAGGTGAGCAAGGCGAGCCCCAGCACCACCGGTGCCCCGAGCATGTACATGACGGAATCGGGGAAACGGCGGCGGAGCCGCAAAGTCAGCCAGACCGCGGCGATCAGCAGCCCCGCCCAGACCGGCGTGAGCGCCAGGCCCAGCCGATCGCCGGCGAGCCCGAGATCGCTTGTGCTGAGCGGGGGCTGCGTCCGTTTGGGCACATCGAGGGGAGCCCCCTCGAGCTTGGCCACCACCGCCAGCTGGCCGCTGGCAAAGAACGCCGGGTCGGAGGTGACCAAGGTCAGCCGGCTGTCGGAGGTGCCGGTGACCGGGTCGGCCTGGCCGGGCGTCACTCGCTTGACAGTGGACACGGTATAGACGACTGCTCCCTGCCCGGTCGTGAGCTTGATCCGATCCCCGGCGTGAAGCTGATCGAGCCTCCCGAACGGAGCGCCATATGTCGTGCGCCGGCCCTCGATCACG
>Ga0307477_10002589_pt1 | contig 13864 bp, 10 predicted proteins | sample atmos_gasesECM2C_FD_203316 | JGI IMG/M metagenome (GOLD analysis project Ga0307477, IMG submission 203316) | Hardwood forest soil microbial communities from Morgan-Monroe State Forest, Indiana, United States - atmos_gasesECM2C_515 | ecosystem: Environmental > Terrestrial > Soil > Temperate...
CGCGCGGCGCCGGCGTTGAGCGTCGTCATGGCCCCGACCGCCGGCGCGACGTCCGCTTCACCCAAGAGGTCCCGCTTCAAGGCCGTGGTCAGCACCCCGGTGCCGAGCGGCTTGGTCAGCACGAGCGTGTCGCCCGGCCGGGCCCCGGCGTTCGTCACCACGCGGGCGGGGTGCACCTCGCCGATCGCCACCATGCCGAATTTCGGCTCCGGGTCGTCGACCGAGTGCCCTCCGAGGACGAGCGCCCCCGCCTCTCGGGCGACGTCCGCTCCGCCCTGAAGGACCTCACCCAAGAGTTCGAGGGGCAGTGTGTCCCGCGGCCAGCCGACGATGTTCAGGACAAAGAAGGGCGTGCCGCCCATGGCGTAGACATCGGACAGCGCGTTGGCCGCCGCGATCCGGCCGAAATCGTAGGCTGAGTCGACGATCGGCGTGAAGAAATCCACCGTCGCGACGAGCGCGCGATCCGCGGTCAACTGCACGACTGCGGCGTCGTCGCGCGTCGCGGCGTCGACGAGGACCCGAGGATCCGTCGTGAGCGGCACGTGGCGCAAGACCTGCGCCAGCTCGGCGGGGCCGAGCTTGCAGGCTCAGCCCGCGCCGTGCGACAGGGCCGTCAGCCGGATCGCGCTCATGAGCTCGGTAGCGGTCACAGTTCGAAGATACTCTATCCGAGAGCCCAGGCGAGAATTGCGCCAGCGGCGAGATAGCGGACCATGTCGCGTACCGCGCGCACGGTCGCCTCCCGCGTGCCGCTCACCCCGCTCGTGGGGTCGGGGTAGCGAGCGAGCGCAACCAGCAATCCCACGAGGAAGAAGAGCAGCCACCACCCACCGTGCCCGAGGGAGGCGAACCACAACGCGCCAAACAGCGTGGCCACCGCGGCTTCCGCCGAGCGCCCGGCGAGGTCGGCGCGCGTGAACCCCCAGAGCCCCTCGGGCGCCTCACGCCGCGCCGCGGGGCCGCTCCCGAGCAAGAAGACGAGCGTGACGGGAATCCAGGCGAGCACCAAGCGCGTGAGCGTCACCGCGCGACGCCCGGGTTCCGGTCGGCCCGCGGGACGCCCGTGCTCGAGCCTCGGCGGGCGGTGCTCAGGCGCGCCGTGTCTCGCCCGATCCCGTCGGGGAGCGCGAGCCCGGCCGTCCGAGCCGCACCCACGGTGCGCGACATACGGCGCGCGGGGCGCGCCAGCGCCTCAGTGCCGCCATTGTCTCCTGAGAGAATCCGGCTGGATGATGCGGCCGCGGAGCATGACCCAGGCGATGTCGCGCGTGGCGGCAATGTCGTCGGTCGGGTTGGCGTTGAGGACCACGAGGTCCGCAACCTTGCCCGCGGCGAGGAAGCCGAGCGAGTCCGCCCCGAGCAGCCGGGCGGCATTCCGCGTGGCGGCGCCGATCGCCTCGAGCGGTGTGAGCCCCGCCGCGACGAGCAGCTCGAGTTCGTCGTGCAGCGCAGCCCCCGGGACGAGCAGCGGGTAGGCGGCGTCGGAGCCGGCAGCGATCAGGCCCTTGGCGCGCTTGAACTCGCGCACAAACTGGTCTTGGCGCGCGCGCGCCCGGCGGAACGCCGTGAAGTCGGCCGGGCGCCAGCCGCTGCGGGCGAGCAAGCCAGCCACGTCGCGCACGCTGGCGGCGCGCGCCGGCACATCAGCCATCGTCGGGCGCTCGGTGAGGGTCGGGTCATTGAGGTGCGCGACCATCTCGTGCAGCGCCAACGTCGGCACGATGGCGACGTGGGTCTCTGCGAGCGTCTGCGCCGTGCGCGCTACCCGGGCGGAGTCGAGGGTGCTCCAGCCTTCCTCCTCGAGCGTCCAGCCCGGCAGGAAGCGCTCGTAGGCCTGGAGGTAGGGGGCGCCGTCGCGCGCGGCGGCGGGGACCACGCCCGAGAGTTGCTCGAGCGAGACGACGCCGGCGCGCGCGACCGTGACCCCGTCGAGCTTTCCCACGCGCGCGGCGACCGACAACCGCAGCGTGGCGGCCTCGTTCATCAACGGGGCGAGGAGCGCCGGGGTGATGCGCGTGTAGATTTCCACGTAGTCCGCCCCGGCGACGGCGCGCTGGTCGACGGCCTTCCGGGCCTCTTCGGCGGTCGCGACGCCCGTGGCATCGTTGTCCGTGGCGGGCGCCCCGTCGATCGCCGGTCCGGCGCTGAACATCCGGGGCCCGAGGATCGTCCCGAGGTTGAGATCGCTCTTCAGGGCGACCCCCGAGTCCGCAGGCGACTGCATGTCCCGCACCGTCGTCACGCCCCAGGCGACGTAGCGCTCGACGGCCCAGCGCGCCACGTGCGCGTGCGCGTCGATCAGGCCTGGGATGATGGTCTTCCCCGCCACGGCGACGCGTTGCGCACCGCGCGGCACGTCGACGTCGCCGGCGGGGCCCACGGCCAGGACGTGGCCGTTCTCGATCAGCACCACCGTGTTCGGTGCGGGCGGAGCTCCCGAGCCGTCGATCACGGTCGCACCCTCCAGGGCGATCACGCCGGCCCCGGGAGCCGAGCACGCGGCGACGGAGAGCAACAACGCGGCGGTGGTCATCATCGCGGGTCTGCCGAAGTATGATCGTGGATGATTAGCCACCGGTCTCCTCGTCTTTCGAGAATGAGGGTGAAAGGGCCGCTCGCGACGAGGGAGTCGCCGCGGTGAAGCGCGAAGCGAGCGGTATAGAAGGCCACGGTCGGGGCGAGGACGCGGACGCGCGCCTCGGCGAAGCTCAACGAGTCCCGCGACCTCCCGGGCGCGAAATACGCCTCCCGATAGCGGGCGTATAGCCGCTCCCAACCATACTGGACGTGCCCGCCGCTGAGGAAACTCGTGACCGAATCGTGGGCGTAGCCGGCCATGAAGCCGTCGAGATCGCCGCGATTCCACGCGGCGGCGCTGCGAGCGAGCAGCGTGGCCACCTGCCCCGCGCTACGGTCGGCGTCCGGAGACGCACAGGCGCTGAGCGCTGCCACGACCCAGCAGCGGCGCACCGACGCCCGCAGCCCGGCCCTCCGAAACGAGCCGCGGGAGCGCCCCGGGGCCGTGGCCATCCGAGGACGCTCCCGCGGTGCGTCGATGTGTGGTGGCGGCGTTCTAGCGGCGCCGCCGTCGAGCTGGTTTGCGCTTAGCCTTCGCGCGCCGGCGGACCTTCGCCCGCGGACGCGCCTTCTTGGCCTTCTTGCGAGCCTTGGGCCGCGAGGCTTTCTTGCGGCGGGCCGCCCCTTTGGCTTTCGGGGCGGCCACGGGCTCCCCCATCATCGGCGCCGGGGTGGGCGCGGGGGGCTGGGCCGGCGTCGCGGGCATGAAGGGCTCCATCATGCCAGGGCCGGTCCAACCACTCTCGGAGAAATCGTTCAGCTCGAGCATCGCATCTCCCCTCCGCTGGTTGTCCGTGGGCGTGGCCTATAGCTTACCCCTCGAAGCCCTCAACGCAAGTGACGCGCGGCCATCCCGCTCGCCGTCTCGCTCGAGGCCCGTTCGAAGGGACAAGTTCGCTTGACAATAGCAGTTACGGGGGCTTAGGTTCGCGCCGCTATGACGCTCCCCTGGAGAGCCGCCGCCCTCTTCCTGGTCTTCCCGAGCGCGCTCAGCGCCCAGAACGTCAGCGAGGTGCAGGTTGCGCCGCCGTCGGTGACGCTCAAGGTCGGTGAGCGCACGGGACTCCTCGCGACGGCCTTCGATCGCGTCGGGAACGTGATCCCCACCGCGCGCGTGTTCTGGTCGTCCAACAACATCCAGGTCGCCCGCGTCGACAACAACGGTACCGTCACCGGCGTCGCGAATGGTGTGGCCATCGTCCAGGCTCGCGTCGGCTCGCGACGCGGCACCGCGGCCGTCCAGGTCGTGGGGGGAGCCGCGCCGCCGGCGCAGTCCGCGCAAGCCGGAGGCCCCCCAGCGGCGGGGCAGCCGGCTGCCGCCACACCGCCGGACGCCTCGCTCGCCGGGCAGCCCGCCGGCACCGGGGCCGCCACGCTGCTTCGCCTCGAGCCCTCGACGATCTATCTGCTGCCTTCGGAGAACGTACGCGCGGCGCCGCGCGCCCTCAAGGACGATGGATCCCCAGCCGCGCCGGTGGGAGTCACGTGGCGATCGTTGCGCCCCGACATCGCGAGCGTAGACCAAAATGGCACCGTCGTCGCGCTCACCGCAGGGCAAGGGACGGTGGAGATCACGAGCGCGACCGGGCTCACGGCAACGGCCCCCGTGGTCGTGCAACAGACCGACTTCACCTTCCAAGTCCCCGGGTCGATCGTGATCGGTCCCGGCGAGGTGGACACCGTACATCTCGTCGTGCCGACCCAGAATGGCCGGTTCATCAATCCGCTTGCCCTGCAGTGGACGTCGAGCGATCCGGGGATCGCGCGCGTCACGGTGACGGGCGTGCTCACCGGCGTGGCGCCAGGCAAAGCAACACTGGCCGTCGCGGGGCTGTTGCAGACGAAGAGTGCGGACATCGTCGTGCACCGGCCCGTGGAGCTCCTCGCCGTGCGACCCAAGTGGCAGGATACGGTGCTCCTCCCGGTCCAGGCGGCGGCGCGGTTCGAGGCCCAGGCCCTCGCGTCCGATCGCACGCCGGTGCTCGATGCACCCCTCCAGTGGAGCCTCGAGGACACGTCGCTCGCGAACTTCGACCCAACGTCGGGCATCCTGACCGGCAAACGCGCCGGTAAGACACAACTCGTAGTGAAGGGACCCGGACAGGGGCTCATCGTGACGTGGACCGTCCGCGTGATCGCGGCGAGCATCAAGCTGAATGCGTCTCGCGTCGGACTGCCGCTCGGTCGGCACTACGGCCCCAAGGCGAACTACGTCGACGAGACGGGGGTGGTCATTGGACCGGCCTCCGGGCTCACCTGGACGTCCGACAATCCTCAAGTGGCGGCGGTGGCGGAGGACGGCACGGTCACCGCGTCGGGGTACGGCCACGCCCAAGTCACCGCCACCGGGCCGGGGGGGAAGCGCGCCACGCTCGACGTGTTCGTGCAAGGGGAGATCGTCGTGGCGAGTTCTCGCTCCGGACGCTTCCAGCTCTATGCCGCAGAGCGGTCGAACCTAGCGCAACTGCGCAAGATCACTCAGGACACGGCGAGCGCGATTGACCCCGCGTTCTCCGCGGATGGGTCGCGGATCGCCTACACGTCCCAGCGGCAGCTTTACGTGATGGATGCGGATGGCACGAACGCCACCCGCTTCACCACCTCCCCGAGCACCGACGGCCGAGCGCAGTTCACGCCGGATGGCACCGCGGTCGTGTTTCAATCCGACCGCACGGCCCACGCGGAGATCTTCGTGCAGCCCCTCACCGGGTCCCAGGCCGTGCAGCTCACCCAGGAGCCGACGGTCAATACCGAACCGTCCATCTCTCCCGACGGCGAAACGATTGCGTTCGTCTCGACGCGCGACGGCGGCACCAACGTCTGGCTCATGTCCAAGGACGGCTCGAACGAGCGGGCCTTCACACGGGGCACGGGCCCCTTCCGGAACGTCGAGCCGCACTTCTTGCGCGACGGCTCGCTCGCCTACCTGGTCGAGACCAAGACCGGTGGCCGCACGCAGACGCAGATCGTCAAGGCGGATCTCGTGACGGGCAAGACCGCGCCGCTTACCGGCACGGACCTCGCGATTACCAGCTTTGCCGTGTCGTCGCAAGGAGACTTCCTCGCCCTCGTCGTCAACGTGCAGGGCGGTGGCAAGCCGTTCTATCGGGTCTACCTGCAGCCGATCGGCTCGGGGGGCGCGGCGGTGCCGCTCCCCACCGGCGCGCTCGAACAAACCCTGGCGCCGGCGTTCATGCCCTAGGGACGCCCCTGCCCCGGCGCGGCGCTCCGGCCCGGGTCCGCCGCGTCGCCCACTGCGTCTCCCCTCCTCTCGCGCCGTCTTTTGCTCGCCTGCGTCATTCGCGCCACCGGCGATCTCGATCAGATCCAGGTCGCCGACGTCCCCGAGCCCGACACGCCGCTCCCTGACGGGCACGTGCGGGTGGCCCTGCGGGCGGCCGCCCTGAACCACCTCGACCTGTTCGTCGTCCGGGGCCTCCCCGGGAACCGCCCCTTTCCCCACATCCTCGGCGCGGACGGCGCCGGCACCGTCGACGCCGTGGGCCCGGGGGTGACGACGCTCCATCGAGGCGACCCCGTGATGGTCAACCCGGGCATCGCCGACTATACCTGCGAGTACTGCCGCGCGGGGGAGCATTCGCTCTGCGTGAACTACCAGCTCCTCGGAGAGCACCTGCCCGGGACCCTCGCCGCCCGGGTCGTGGTTCCCGAGCACAACCTCGCCCGGCTCCCCACCCTCGACCCACCGCTCAGCTGGCCGGAGGCGGCGTCCTTTTCGCTCGTCACGCTGACGGCGTGGCGGATGGTCGTAACGCGCGCCGCCGTGCAACCGGGCGAAACGGTGCTCGTCTGGGGCATCGGGGGGGGCGTGGCACTCGCCGCCCTGCGGATCGCGAAGCTCCGGGGGGCACGGGTGATCGTGACCTCGTCGAGCGACGCCAAACTGGGGCTCGCCCGGGGGCTCGGTGCAGACGCCACGCTCAATCACCGCCGCCAAGCGGTGGCGCAGGAAGTGCGGGCGCTCACGGGGCGGCGCGGCGCGGACGTGGTGGTGGACGACGTGGGCGAGGCGACGTGGGAAGAGTCGCTTCGCGCGCTCCGCAAGGGGGGGCGGCTCGTCACCTGCGGCGCGACCAGTGGCCCCCACGTTCTCACCGATGCGCGGCGGCTGTTTTGGAACCAATACACCATCCTCGGGTCGACCATGGGCAACGCCGCCGAGTATCAGGAGGTGACGCGGCTGCTCAGCGCTGGCCACCTGCGGCCCGTCGTGGACCGCGTGTACCCCCTTCCCGAGGCGCGCGCCGCCTTCGAGCGCCTGGCTTGCGGGGAGCAGGTGGGGAAGATCGCCGTCGCGATCGAGGCCTGAGCGCGGGGGGCGGGGGGGCGGGGGGGCGGCCCCGCACAGACGGGGGCGCCGACGCATTGCGTTTCGCTACCTAAGTAATTAATTTGTATTGAGTTAGACCCACCGTGATGGCACACCCGACACCTGATGACTGACAACCGGCACCCCCGTCCATGACCGCTCCCAACGTTCGCGAGCGCATCCTCCCGCGGCTCATCGAAGACGAGATGAAGGAGTCGTTCCTCGATTATTCGATGAGCGTCATCGTGCAGCGCGCGCTGCCCGACGTCCGCGACGGGTTGAAGCCGGTGCACCGCCGGATCCTGTATGCCATGAGCGAGCTCGGGCTCGTGCCCGGGCGCCCCTACAAGAAGAGCGCGACGGTGGTGGGCGACGTGCTGGGCAAGTATCACCCGCACGGCGACGTCGCGGTCTACGACTCGCTCGTGCGTATGGTGCAGGAGTTCTCCCTGCGCTATCCACTCGTCGATGGTCAGGGGAACTTCGGCTCCGTGGACGGCGACGCGGCCGCCGCTTACCGCTACACGGAGGCGCGCCTCACCCGCATCGCGCTGACGATGCTCGAGGACATCGACAAGAACACCGTCGATTTCGTGCCCAACTTCGACGATCGACTCCAGGAGCCGACGGTGCTCCCGGCCCGGTTGCCGAACCTGCTGGTGAACGGCTCGGCTGGCATCGCGGTCGGCATGGCGACGAACATCCCGCCCCACAACCTGGGGGAGACCATCGCCGCCATCACCCATCTCGTCGACCATCCGACCGCCTCCGTCAAGGAGCTGCGGAAGTTCATCAAGGGGCCCGACTTCCCCACCGGTGCCATCATCTACGGCCGCGACGGGATCCGGGAATGCTACGAGAAGGGTCGCGGGCGCATCGTGATTCGCGCGCGGGCCACGACCGAGGAGGTGACGTCCACGGGGAAGCAGCAGATCGTCGTGACGGAGTTTCCCTACCAAGTGAGCCCCGAGCGGGTGCACGATCAGATCCGGGATCTCGTGTTGGCGAAGAAGCTCGAGGGGATCGGAGCGCTCCGCAACGAGTCGGACAAGGACGGCATTCGCCTGGTGATCGAGCTGAAACGGGACGCCGTCCCGCTCGTGGTCCTGAACCAGCTGTACCAGCACACGCAGATGCAGGTGACCTTCGGCGCCATCATGCTGGCGCTCGTCGACGGCGCGCCGAAGGAGATGAACCTCCAGGAGTTGCTGCTGCATTTCATCGAGCACCGCCACACCGTCATCACGCGCCGCACCGCGTTCGAGCTCAAGCGCGCGCAGGACCGCGAACACATCCTGGACGGGCTGAAAATCGCGGTCGATCACATCGACGAGGTCATCCGCATCATTCGGAAGTCCAAGGATACGGCCACCGCGGACGCCGCGCTCCGCAAGCGGTTCAAGCTCTCCGAGCCGCAGTCGGCCGAAATCCTGAACATGCGGCTCGCCCGACTCACGGCCCTCGAGATCACGAAGCTCGAAGACGAATTGCGAGAGGTGCGCAAGTTCATCCGCGAATGCAAGGAGATTCTTGCCTCCAAACCGCGGCGCATGAAGATCCTCAAGGAGGAGGTCTCGGAGCTGGCCCACGGGTTCGGGGACGAGCGGCGCACCGAAATCGTCGCCGACCAGGGCGAGTTCTCGATCGAAGACCTGATTGCCGAAGAGGACATGGTCATCACGGTGTCCCACGCGGGTTACATCAAGCGCTTGCCGGTGAGCGCTTACCGGCGGCAGCGCCGCGGCGGCAAGGGCGTGATCTCCGCGCACACGAAGGACGACGATTGGGTCGAGCATCTGTTCATCGCGTCCACCCACGACTACGTGATGTTCTTCACCGAGAACGGGCAGTGCTACTGGCTCAAAGTCCACGAGATCCCCCAGGCGTCGCGCGCGGCTCGAGGGAAGCCGGTCGTGGGCTGCATCGCCATCAAGCCGGACGAACGGGTGGCGGCCCTCGTGCCCGTTCGGGAATTCTCGGATGACCAATCCCTGCTCTTTGCCACGCGCCAGGGCGTCGTGAAGAAGACCGTCCTGTCCGAGTTCGGCAACCCGCGCTCCGTGGGCATCCGCGCCATCAACATCGAGAAGGGGGACGTGCTCATTGACGTCCAGGTGACCGACGGCAAGAACGACATCGTGCTGGCGACCCGTCAAGGCATGAGCATCCGGTTCCACGAGAAGGATGCCCGCGACATGGGCCGCTCGACGAGCGGGGTGAAGGGGATCGAGCTCGAGAAAAAAGATCAGGTCATCGACCTCGTCGTGGTCCGCCGACAGTCGACCCTGCTCACCCTGACGGAGCGCGGCATGGGGAAACGCTCGGAGCTGGACGAGTACCGGGTGCAACACCGCGGCGGCCGGGGCATCATCACGCTGAAGCGAACCGACAAGACCGGTGCCATCGTCGCCCTGAAGGAAGTGCTTCCCGGGGACGAGCTCATGTTGATCACAAAGAAAGGCATCATGATCCGCGTGCCGGTTGAGGGGATTCGCGTCTCCGGGCGCAACACGCAGGGCGTGAAGATCATGAACCTCATCGCCGGGGACCTGGTGGTGGATGTGGCGCGGGTAGTGAAGGAGGAGGGGGACGACGCGGACACTGAGGAGGACGGCGACGGCGCGGGGCCGGCGGACGCCGAGCCCAAGCGGGCGCCCCGGGGACGCCCGCGCGCTCGGCCCAAGGCCGGGGCGAAGAAGGCGTAGCGTGGTGACCCCCGAGGCCGTCCGCGACGCGGCGGCCGCGCTGCAGGGCGTCGCGGTGCGCACGCCCCTGCTCTTTGTGCCGTCGCTCGGCGTGCACCTCAAGCTCGAAAACCTGCAGCCGATGGGCGCGTTTAAAATCCGCGGGGCCTACAACGCCATCCGCCGGCTCTCCCAAGCCGGGCGACGCCGCGGTGTGATCACCTACTCCAGCGGCAACCATGGGCAGGCCGTGGCCTACGCCGCGCGTCACCTGGGGCTCCGGGCGGTCGTCGTGATGCCCGAGACCGCTCCGGCGGTGAAGGTCGCGGGCGTGAAGAAGTGGGGCGGAGAGGTCGTGCTCGCGGGCCGCACGTCGGACGACCGCCAGCTCGCGGCGGAGCAGATTGCGGCGCGCGAAGATCTGGCCCTCGTATCCCCGTTCGACGACCCCGACATCGTGGCGGGCCAAGCGACCGTGGCCCTGGAGATCGTCGCGGATCTCCCCGAGGTCGCCACGGTGGTTGTGCCCGTGGGGGGCGGCGGCTTGATCTCGGGGGTGCTGGCCGGCCTCGCGACCGCGGGGAGCCCGGCGCGCGTGTGGGGGGTGGAGCCTGCCGGGGCCCCGAAGCTCGCCCGCTCGCTCGCGGCGGGGCGGCCGACGCGCCTCGAGCGCACGACGAGCATCGCGGACGGCCTGATCACGCTCACCGTTGGCGCGGTGCCCTTCGCCGAGGTGGTCCACCACCGCGAGCGGCTCGCCGGGGTCGTGCTGGTGGAGGATGACAGCCTGCGGGAGGCGATGCATTTTCTGTGGCGCCAATGTCGGCTCGCCGTGGAGCCCTCGGGCGCCGCCACCGTGGCCGCCGTGCGCGCGGGCGCCGTGACCCCGGCCGCACCCGCCGTCCTGGTGGTGAGCGGCGGCAATGTCGATCCCACGCAGCTCGAGGACTGACCACGCGATGAGCGCTCCCGGCTCCAAGATCCTCGTCGCCGACGACGACCAGTCCCTGGTGCGCACCCTCACCTGGATCCTCAAGGACAACGGCTACGACGTCGTCACGGCGCCGGGCGGCGAGGGGCTGCTTGGTCGCCTCGAGGAGGAGCGGCCGCACTTGCTCCTGCTGGACATCATGATGCCCAAGACGGATGGCCTGCAGCTGCTGCAGCGCCTGAAGGGGGACGACCGGTTCCGGGACCTCCCCGTGTTGATGATCTCCTCGATGCCGCCCGAGGACGCGACGGTGAAGGCACTGGGCTTGGGCGCCGCTGACTTCATTCCCAAGCCGTTCCGGGTGCGTGAACTCCTGGCCCGGGTCAAGGCGCATCTGCACTCGGCTCAGGAGCTCGCCCGCGCGCGGGAAGAGGCGCAGAGCCGGGCCGCGATCGTCGACATCCTCCAGGAAGTAACCGATTCGCTCAAGCCTGACGAGATCTACCACATCCTCGTGCGGCGCATCGCCCGGGTGCTCCAGATCTCTAAGTGCTCGCTCGTGCTGGCCGCGCCCGGGGACGCGATGGGGGTGGTCGTGGCGGCCTACGAGAACCCGATGCTGCGCAATCTCCAAATCGAGCTCGCGCGCTACCCGGAGATCCGCCGAGCCGTGGCGGAAGGGCGCGCCGTCTTGGTCGAAGACGTTGTCAGCGACACCCTCTACGCCGAGGAGCGCGTGCGCTGGCAGCGCGAGGGGATCACGGTGCCCACGCGCTCGGCCGTCGCGCTGCCGTTCTCCATGAAGGCCCAGCAGGTGGGCGTGTTCTTCCTGCGCACCACGGGAGAGGACCCACCGCTCACCCGCGCGGACGCCCAGTTCGCCGAGACCGTGATCCGCACGGCGGTCGCGGCGATCGAGAAGGCGTACGACTTCGAGACCGCCGTCTCCGACAAGAAGCGGCTCGAGAAACTCGCCGCGACCGATGCCTTGACGGGCTGCCTCAACCGGCGCGCGCTGTCCGAGGAACTCGAGCAGGAGCTCGACCGGGCGCGGCGCTACAACCTCGCGATCACGATCCTGTTGGCCGACCTTGATCGCTTCAAGCTCGTCAACGACACGCGCGGCCACATTGCGGGGGACTCCGTTCTGCGGCAAGTTGGGGAGATCCTGCGCCGGGAGGCCCGGTCGGTCGACATCGTGGCGCGCTACGGAGGAGAGGAATTCGTGGTCGTGATGCCTGAGACGGCCCTCCACGGCGCCGCGATCTTCGCCGAGCGACTCCGCCGCCGGGTGATGCATCATGACTTCGCCGACCCCGGGGAGGACCCCCTCAACCTGACGGTGAGCATCGGACTGGCGTCCTTCCCCGACGAGCGCGTCACGAGTGCCAACAGCTTCGTCGAGTTCGCCGACCAGGCCCTCTATCGGGCGAAAAACGAGGGCCGCAACCTCGTGCGCCAATGAGCGAGCGCCGCTGCCCGCGCTGTGGCTCGGTCTACGGCCCGGCCGCGCGCTTCTGCCCGAAGGACGGCAGCCTGCTCGTCGATGTGCAACCCAAGCCCGCGGCCGCCGCCGCGGCCCCGGGGGGCACCGCGGTGCGCACGCCGCCGACGCCGCCGCGCGCGCTCGATCGCGCCGCAAGCCTCTCCGGACAGCTGCTCGACACCCGCTACGAAGTGCTTCAGAAGCTGGGCGAGGGCGGGATGTCCTTCGTGTACCTTGCGCGGGAGATCGCCACGGGGCAGCGGGTCGCCATCAAGGTCCTGTCCCCGAAGCTGGCGACCGACAAGAGTTCGGTGGAACGCCTGCGTCGCGAGGCCGGGCTCGCCATGCGGCTCGACCATCCCAATGTCTGCCGCATCCTGCGGCTGGGCGAGTCGGAAGATGGACTGATCTACTTGGTGATGCCGTTCCTCGAAGGCGAGCTGCTGTCGGATCGCGAAGTGCGCGCGGGCCCGATGGCCCTCGAGCCGGGCATCGCCGTGCTGCGGCAAGTCTGCGCCGGCCTCCACCACGCGCACGAGTTGCAAATCGTCCATCGCGACTTGAAGCCGGAGAACATCATGCTGGTGCCCGAGGACGGCGCCCGCGAGCGGGCCGTCGTCATGGATTTCGGCTTGGCCAAGGAGCGGCGCGCCGATCCGGCGATCGCCAAGCTGACGGCGACGGGCATCATCCTCGGAACCCCAGAGTTCATGAGCCCCGAGCAAATCCGGGGCAAGCCGCTGGACGCGCGCTCCGACGTGTACGCCTTGGGCATCGTGGCCTTCGAGATGTTCTCCGGCAAGCTGCCCTTCCAGGGCCGGAACGCGCAAGAAATGATGATCGCGCGCTTACGTGGGCAGCCGCTGGCACTGCGCCAATTCCGGGCCGACCTGCCTCCGGCGCTGGAGGCGACCCTCGCGCGGGCGATGGCCACGAACCCCGAGGCGCGCTACGCCACGGCCCTCGATTTCGCCGAGGCCCTCACGGCGCAAGCCCCCTCCGCGGGTTTGTTCGGCAAGCTGAAAGAGAAACTCACGTGAGTGCCCCTCGCGGCCACGGCACCCGGACGGCCGTCATCCGGTAGGGCTTCACCGCGATGCGGCGCTTCCCCGGCCTCGATCCACCCGAGTACGTCGCTTGGAAACCCGACCCGGCGCTGGTGCGCGCCTTCCGGACGACGATCGAGACCGATCCCGAGCGAGCAGCCCTCGTGGCGGCGCTCGCCGCCGGCGCGCGGCTCACGCTCTATGCCGCCCTCGTGCGCGCGCGGCTATTCGACCTTGAGCTCCAGCGCTGGGTCAAGGGCGGCGTGATTTCGAAGGCCTGGCTCGCCACGGGCGAGGAGGCGACGACGGTCGGCGTCGTGCACGCCCTCGAGCGAGGACAGGACGTCGTGGCCCCGATGATCCGCAACGCCGCGGCGTCCTGCGAGTGGGGCATGCCCGTGGCCGATCTCTTGCGCGCCTACCTCGGGACCGCCGACTCGCCAACCGGAGGGCGCGACCTGCACGTGGGCGGGCTGCGCTACGGGATACTGCAGCCGATCTCCCACGTGGGGGATATGGTGCCGGTGATCGCCGGGGTGGCCCTCAGCTTCAAACTCGCAGGCGCCCGGCGCGTGGCCTTGACGTGGGTGGGCGACGGCGCGACCAAGACCGCGGCAGCCCACGAAGGGACCAACTTTGCCGCCGTGCAACGGGTGCCGGCGATCTTCGTGATCCAGAACAACCAGGTAGCCCTCGGGACCCGCCTGGACCAACATCAGCTCGCGCCCGATTTCTCCGCCTGGCCCGCGAGCTACGGGATGTGGGGGGCGCGCTTCGACGGGAACAACGTCCTCGACGCCTACGCGG